>Ga0316217_10000951_pt1 | contig 39269 bp, 32 predicted proteins | sample 1anoAmetaG_FD_203633 | JGI IMG/M metagenome (GOLD analysis project Ga0316217, IMG submission 203633) | Freshwater microbial communities from Trout Bog Lake, Wisconsin, USA - 1anoA | ecosystem: Environmental > Aquatic > Freshwater > Lake > Hypolimnion/Profundal zone | place: USA: Wisconsin...
CTCCATTCGTTGATCCATCAGTCCACTCGTTTTCCATGGCATGCCTCACTCTATAGCTCAGCAGCCGCTTGTTGAGTGTTACCGATGTATTGAACCTCTCCTGTTACCGATGTTCTGAACCTGCACCCGGAGGACGGAGGCCGGAAGGGAGCAAGTCCTGAGTTTGCCGTAAACGACAACGGCGTCTCGTCCGACTCGGCTCGAGTCCGGAGCCGGAAGGGGAGGCTACTCTGGTGGCATGAAGCTCGGTTGTGGAACAATGCACCTGCCAGCAAAACGGCGCTATGGGGTGTTCACCCCACTGGCGGCTTTCGTAAATCCCACGTATGCATTGTTGAATCTAATAAGGAGACACAAAATGCAAATGACATTGAATGAAGAGGAAAAAGGGGAATTACTTGAACTCGTTAAAGTGGGGTATAAAGAACTTCAGGCCGAGCTTCATCACACGAAAGACCCGAGTTACCAGGACATCCTAAAGCGACGGCACATTGTCTTGGAAGCATTGCTCACTCGGCTCCAAGGTGTTCCGCTAGCGGCTAAATAAATAGCAAATGCCACGCAATGATCGTGACATAAACTTTGGTTGCCTGCGATTTGGCAACAATCAACCGAATTTGTCTACGCCCGTCAGATCCCCACATTGCCCAACATCGTGGCAATGCGGTTGGCTAGGTTGGTGATGTCGGGATGGGAGATTTCGAGTTTTTTGACAAGATCCGTCAATTGCTCACCCCCATGCTTGGCGGCGGCTGGGCGGATTGCAGTATTCCCTGCGGTCTGATGCTCTAAATCAGCCACAAGCTTAAGAAGGTCTGACTTGGTGGTGTCCGTCAAACCGTGCGCATTCTCCACCTTAGTGCGAAGCTGTTTCAGAAGAGGGTTAACCATGCCATAGATTACCTCATGCAATCAGATTTGGATACCCCAATCCTATGTGACGGCAAACCCGATCACTTTGGCAGTTTGGCTAAGATGGCGGCCGGTCGGACTTAACCTTTCGCAAAGACAGAAGATGATATATTTCCATTTTCCTGTCATATAAATTAGCGGTGGCGGCGACTAATCAGGTGAATGAACAACAATCTCAGGCACGGAGCCAACCGATGGACGCATTCGAGTTGCGGACGCAATTGGAACAGCTCCATCCGGTAAGTTTCGGTTGGGCGCTGAGTTGTTGTTCGCGCAACCAAATGGAAGCCGAGGACATATTGCAGATGGCGTACTTGAAAATCCTGACCGGCCGCGCCCGGTTCGATGGGCGGGCGGCATTCAAGACATGGCTGTTCGCGGTGATCCGCAACACGGCCGCGACTGAACGGCGGCGCGGTTGGCTCCGGCAGTTTTGGCAAACCAGTTATCGGCAGGAACACGCGAACGACCATCAGCCCGCCGGCCAAGGGGCGGCGCTGGATACCACGGAACGGCAAACGGCGTTACGGCAAGTGTTGGCGCGGCTGCCGCGCCGGCAACAGGAGGTGCTCCACCTCGTGTTCTATCAGGAGCTTACCATCGAAGACGCGGCCAGCGTCATGGGCGTGTCGGTCGGTGCCGCGCGGACGCATTACGAACGCGGCAAGCACCGGTTCCGCGCTCTGCTCCAACCGGCGGAGGATTGGCAATGAACCCAGACGATAAATTACGACACTTCTTCCAAGCGCAACGACAAGCTGACACGGAGCGTGTGCCGGTATTTCGCCCGGTAACGCACCGGGACGCCCCGGCCATCGCCTGGCCCCGGTTAACATTCGCGGCCGCGCTGGCGGTCGTGCTCATTACCGGCGCGTTGCTGATGCACCGGTTACGCCCTGTGCTGGCGGTGGACACTGCCCGATGGGCGGTATTGAGCAACTGGAGTGCGGCGACGGACACGCTGTTAAGCAGCGCCTGCCCGACGCCGTGGGATTCGATTGCCGGCTTCGATGCCGGGTCTGACACAACAACCAAAACCACAGAAAGGTCAACGTTATGAAATCGCAGGCATTGTTAATTGCCGGTCTACTGGCTGGCGTCGTCGTTGTCGCGCAACAACCACCCGCCGGTGAACACAGTGGGCCACCACCACGGATTGCCGGAGCGCAAGACGCGATTGGCGGAAACTTCTTCCCGCCGGAATTGGTGATGCAAAACCAGAAAGCCATAGGCTTGACCGAAGAGCAGACGAAGGCGATTCGCGAAGAGATGCAGAAAAACATGGCGCAGTTTACCGATTTGCAATGGCAACAGAGCGCCGCGCAGGAAACATTCAGCGGTTTGCTCAAAGCCGAGCGCATCGACGATAAAGCGGCGCTGGCAGAGTTAGACAAACTTCTCGCCATTGAAAGCCAAGTCAAGAAACTGCATCTAACCGTGATGATCCACATCAAAAACATCCTGACACCGGAACAGCAAGCCAAACTCCGGGAACTCCGTCCGCAACCGCAAGGCCGGACGGCAAATGCATCCCGCGAGCGCGTTCCCGGTAATACCGATGACAATCAGCGTCCGCAACCATTAGAAAAATAGTGGAACCAATCAACCGAAAGGAATAATCCAATGAAAAGAGCAGTACTCGTAATCGCACTAACACTAACAGTCACAACATTGAGTGGGTTAGCACAGAATAATACTAATATGCCACCAGCAGGAGGTGGACCGGGTCGCGGGTTTCATATTTTGCCGCCACACGCACAAGAGCAGTTGAACCTGACCGCCGACCAGCAAAAACAAATCGCTGATCTGGAAACGGAGGTAAAGGGGAAGATTGAAGCCATCCTGACACAGTCGCAATTGGAGAAGTTAAAACAGATGCGGCCACCACAACGGCATGATGGCCCAGGTGGTGAAGAACCCGCGAAGCATCAGCCACCCGCCGGTGAGTAAGTTCATGTAAACGTAAAATGGACCATCGATGAAAAAAGAACTGCTCATTACGATTATGCTATTTGGTATGGGGGTGGTGAGCGTGCCGGCGCAGGAGCCGCGTCCGCAACGCCACGATCACGGCCAGCAATATTCCATCGAGCAAGCTTGCTCCGACCAAGCGCAACTGCACACCATCGCATTCAACGGGTTGGCGTTCATTACCGGCGACTTTGGAGCGGCGACGTTTATTCCGCCCGGTAAGGTGTGTGACTTTTTTGGCTTTCAGTACATGCGCGACATCGACGCGGCGCAGAAGGGGCACAACCCGATGTTCCTCGACCGCGTGGCCGGCAATGTGTTGAAGACGCTCAGCGACGAGCAACGCCAGACTTTCGCGACGATGGCGCGCAAAGAAGCGGAGCAGTTGAATGACCTCGCGCGGCGGCGCTGGCCGTTGATCAAGGCGTTTTGCCGGGAATTGAATAACCAGATCCCCACCGGTAGCCAGGGGCTTAACAAAGACGCCGTGATCCAGTACGTGGGCAATCTCTTCGCGTTCGATGCGGAATTGAGCTACGCCCGGGCCGAAGTCTACGGCAAGATCGCCGCATCGCTGACTCCCGAACAGAAAAGTTACCTCGCGAAAATGAAGTTCGGCGATTTCAACACTTGGCCGGAAGTGGATATGGACCAGTACAAACTGCCGCGCGGCACAGACAAGCTCGTCAACGTGGCGTACATGACCTACGCGAGCGAGTTTTTCAGTTGGTATGCCGGCAGCATCGAGGCGGATACCTATTTCTGCCCCGAGCGGCACGGCACCTACTTTGGCGGATTCTACATGAAAGACATGCCGGCGATGGGCAAGAAGAACTACGATATCAGCACGTCCCTGACCGGCGACAGCGGCAAGACGTTTTTGGAAGTCCTGAATGCCGAGCAGCGCCGGCAAGTGACCGCCATTCCTGACTTGCAACGCAAAGCCCTGAAGGAAGTCGTGGAAATTCGCCGCGCCATCGCCACGGAACTCCGCAAACCGCTCAAGGGCGGTGTGGCGGACAAGGCGAAGGTGCTCGCACTTGGCCGGCGTTATGGCGAACTCGACGGCGAGATGTCGTACTACTACGCGGCTGCGTTTGCCAAGGTCAACCGGACCCTGACGGCCGAACAGCGTCAGACACTCATGAAACTGCGCAACCTCGACGGCTACACGAGCGCACCAGTCTACATCTACTCCACGCCTGTTCACGAAGATGTGCAGTTGACCAATACCGATTCATTTTTCTTTGCCCCCAAGAAAACAGTCGCGGGGCAGAAATGAAACAGTCGTGGGCATTCTTGGAGGTGGCCCATTCTTTTCATGGAGGGATTTTTCATGGCAATGACGCGACGTGAATTTTTAGCAATCGTTGCCGCGGCCGCCGGTAGTGCTGCGCTTCCAGGTTTCGTCGTGGGACAAACCGCAGGGAACCGGGAGCCGGTCACGCCGGCGCATCCGCTGGATGTGGTGCTGGGACGGCCGACCGGCACATCCATCACGTTGAGTGTGTTGTGCGCCGGCGAATCCAAGGCGTTGGTGGCGTACGGACAACAGCCGGACCAACTGACTACTCGAACCGGCGTAAAATTATTTCAACCCGGTCAGCCGCAGGAATTAACTCTGGAAAAGCTGACCCCGAACACGCGCTACTATTACCAATTGCTAGATGCGAACACGGCCAAGCCACTCGGGGCCGGTACATTTTTCACGCAGCGCCCGCCGGGTAGTACATTTATTTTCGGCGTGCAGGGCGACTCGCATCCGGAGCGGCCTCAGATGCACGATTCGGAATTGTATGCGCGCACGCTACGCACCGCTGCCGCCGGTAAACCGGATTTTTACGTCTGCATGGGTGACGATTTCAGCGTGGACACACTCCGCTCGCTCACGGCTGAGTCGATTGCGGAACGCTACGCCATCCAACGGCCATTTTTAGGTTTGATCGCGAAAACTGCCCCGCTCTTTTTGGTCAATGGCAATCACGAACAGGCATCGTTGTTTAATTTCAATCAGGCCGACGACCGCCATGATGTCGCGGTTTGGGCGGCCACCGCCCGGAACCAGTATTTCCCCATGCCGGCCCCCGATGGCTTTTATACCGGTAATCCCGAGACGGTAAAATCCATCGGCCATTTGAAAGATTATTATGCGTGGACGTGGGGCGACGCGTTGTTTGTTGTGCTGGATAACTACTGGCATTCGCCATCGCGCGTGGATAACCCGTTGCACGAAGGACCCGGCGCACACGGCGGGAATAAGGATCGCGATTGGTGGGGTATCACGCTCGGTGACGCGCAATACCATTGGTTCAAGCAAACACTCGAACAGAGCAAGGCGGAATATAAATTTGTCTTTGCCCATCACGTGCTTGGCACTGGCCGTGGTGGCGTTGATGAGTGCGACTTGTATGAATGGGGCGGTAAGAATAAGCACGGCGATTGGGAGTTTAATCAGAAGCGGCCCGGGTGGGAGCTGCCAGTTCATCAATTAATGGTCAAGCATGGCGTGACAATTTTCTTTCAAGGCCACGACCACATTTTTGCGCGGCAAGAACACGACGGCGTCATCTATCAAGAAGTGCCAATGCCGGCTGATCAAGGGTACATCGCCTACAATCAGGACCGGTATCAATCGGGCGTCAAGTTGCCCAACTCCGGCCATTTGCGTGTTTCCGTCGCGCCGGAAAAAGTACAGGTCGATTACGTACGCTCTTTCTTGCCAAAAGATGAAACCGATCAGCAAAAAAACGGGACGGTTGCCTACAGTTATACGGTCCCGGCAAAACGTGTTGGAGTTGCCGCATGATTCGGCTCGCGCTTGCCTTATTATTTTCCGCCGGCGTCGCGCTGGGAGAAATTCCATTCACTTTCACCGTCACTGCCGATTCGCACTTGGATTACAACACCGACCGTGAGTTATATCAGCGTACACTCAATAATGCCGCCGCAGATAAGCCGGTATTTCATATTGATCTCGGCGACACATTTATGTCCGAGAAACACACTAACCGCGCCGCCGCGGCGCAGCAATATCTCGACCAACGCCGGTACTTTGATCTGTTGCACGTGCCGGTGCATCTCGTCATCGGCAACCACGACGGCGAGAGCGGCCGGTATCTCGACGGCACCACCAATAATCTCGCAATGTGGTCACGTGCAATGCGTCTCCAGTACTTCCCTAATCCGTTGGCCAAAGACGGTCGCAATTACTACGTCTGGGAATACGGCAATTCGTTGTTCATCGCGCTCGACCCATTTTGGTACACGCCCAAGCAACGCCGCGACGATGACAACTGGACGCGCACCCTTGGCAATGAGCAATATCAGTGGCTCAAGCAAACGCTCGAAACCAGCCATGCGACATTCAAATTTGTCTGCATCCATCACCTTTCCGGCGGGCTAGACCGGCAATGCCGGGGCGGCGTGGAAGTTGCGCCATTCTTTGAGTGGGGCGGCAAGAATCCAGACGGACAAGATGTCTTCAAAGCGAAACGCCCCAATTGGGCAATGCCGATTCATCAATTGCTCGTCAAGAACCACGTCAATATTCTCTTTCACGGGCACGATCATTTTTACGACAAGCAAGAACTCGACGGTGTTATTTATCAGGAAGTCCCGCAGCCCGGTGATCCGCTAGGCAACCTTCGGAGTGCCGCCGAATATGGTTACAAAACCGGCGTCATGATTCGTAGCTCAGGTCACTTGCGCGTGACGGTTTCGACAAGTCAAACGCACGTGGAATACATCCGCGCTGACAAGTCGGTGGCGCACTCGTACATCTGTGAGCCATGACCCGCATTGCCGTCCGGCCATACCATGATGGTGACAAGTGGCCGAGTGCCGGCGCCTGACTTGCCGACGCACTTGTGGACTCCCGTGCCGATTTCTTGTTGCGGGGTGGGGGACAAAATCCTACTCTGCGCGGCATGATTAATCCCAAAACTACCATTCTCTTTCAAGGCGACTCGATCACGGACGCGGGGCGCGACCGCAACCAGAAGGGGGCCAATGCCGGCCTCGGCGGGGGTTATGCGCTGTTCATCACGGCGCTGTTGCAGGCGGAGCGGCCGGGCGCGGGGTTGCGGTTCTTTAACCGCGGGGTCTCGGGCAACCGGATCGTGGATCTCTACGCGCGGATCAAGGATGATACGATCAACTTGAAGCCGGACCTGCTCTCGGTGTTGATCGGGGTGAACGATACGTGGCACGAGTTTGGCGGGCAGAACGGGGTGGCGGTGCCGAAGTTCGAGCGGTTGTACCGGGATTTTCTGACGGAGGTGCGGGCGGCGTTGCCGGCGATCAAGTTCGTGTTGTGCGAGCCGTTCGTGTTGCCGTGCGGGGTGGTGACGAAGGATTGGATTGTGGAGATGGATCAGCGCCGGGCGGTGGTGAAGAAGCTGGCGGTGGAGTTCAACACGAAGTTCGTGCCATTTCAAACGATGTTCGATGAGGCGGTGAAACAAGCGCTACCGGAGTATTGGGCGAGCGACGGGGTGCATCCCACGCCGGCCGGGCATATGCGGATGGCACAATTGTGGCTCAAGGAGGTTGACGGCAAATGAGTTTCCCAAAAAACTTTGTGTGGGGTGTCGCCGCGGCGGCGTATCAAATCGAAGGCTCGGCAAAAGCCGACGGGCGAGGGGAATCGGTCTGGGATATGTTCTGCCGCAAGCCGGGCGCGGTCTGGAGCGGGCACTCGGGCGCGGAGGCGTGCGACCATTACCGGCGTTACAAGCAGGACGTGGCAATGATGAAGTCATTGGGCGCGCATGCGTACCGGCTATCAGTGGCGTGGCCGCGCGTGATGCCCACCGGCACCGGCAAGGTCAACGCGAAGGGGCTGGCGTTCTATGACAAGCTGATTGACGAATTGCTCGGGGCCGGCATCGCGCCGTATGTGACGTTGTTCCACTGGGATTATCCGCTGGCGTTGTATCACCGGGGTGGCTGGCTCAACCGGGATTCCGCCGATTGGTTTGCCGACTACACAAAGGTTGTCGTGGATAAGTTGTCCGACCGGGTGAAGCATTGGATGACATTGAATGAGCCGGTCTGTTTTACCGAACTTGGCCTGCGAGTGGCTCTCCTCGCTCCGGGTGACAAGCTGGCTTGGGGTGAAGTGCTGCGGGCAACACACAACGTGTTGCGCGCCCATGGCCGGGCGGTGCAGGTCATCCGCGCCCGCGCCAAGATCAAGCCCGTGGTCGGTTGGGCGCCGTGCGGGCGAACCTGTATCCCGGCGACTGATAAACCGGCGGACATTCAGGCCGCCCGGCGTAACATGTTTACGTTGGAAGAACAAACGGTCTGGCAACATAGTTGGTGGAGTGACCCGATCTTTTTCGGGCATTACCCGACCCAAGGCGAAAAGGTGTTTGGGGCTGACATGCCAAAGATTGAACCCGGCGACATGCGCACAATTCAGCAACCGCTGGATTTCTTTGGCGTCAACATCTACAACGGTGTCACCATTCGCGCTGACAAGCAGAATAACCCCGAGATTGTTCAACCGTTGACGGGGCATGCCCTGACAACCTACGGCTGGCAGGTCACACCGCGCGCGTTGTACTGGGGCCCGCGCTTCTTGCAGGAACGCTACAAGATTCCGATCTACATCACGGAAAACGGCATGGGCAACACGGATTGGGTGATGGATGATGGCCAGGTCCACGATCCGCAACGGATTGATTTCCTGACCCGCTACCAGCGCGAATTGAAACGCGCGATTGCCGATGGCGTGGACGTGCGCGGCTATTTCCACTGGTCAATCATGGATAACTTCGAGTGGAACGAAGGCTACAAGCAACGGTTCGGTCTGGTGTACGTGGATTACCCGACGCAGAAGCGCGTTCCGAAGGACAGCTTCTACTGGTACAAGCGCGTGATCGAGTCCAACGGCGCGAGTTTATAGCTTGTTGTTCAGTTAAGTTTCCCGAACTCGCGGCCGGCCTTGTACAGGGCCTCGGTGTTTGCGAGCGGCGTGGCGGGCGCGAGGTTGTTGCCTTCGCGCAGGACGAAGCGGCGGCCATCGGTCACACCGGTTTTCAGGACGCGCTGCACATCCGCGCGGATGGCGGCGGGCGTGCCGGAGTGGAGGAGTTCGACGTGCGGGCCGCCTTGCAGGCGGACGAGCGGGCCGAGGTCCCGGCGCAGGCCGCCGAAATCGACCGGGAAGCCGGTGTCGAAGACTTGCACATTCAACTCGTCGCGGATGGTGTGGAAATGCCGGGTGGAGTCGCCGCAGAGATGGATGCCGCGCATTTGGGTTGGCGACGAAAACGCGTCGCACAGCCGCCGGTGGTATGGCAAGACGTGTTCACGGTACATGCCGGTGGAAATCATCGCGACGCTGTCGTCGGCGAAACCAAAGCCGTCATTGGTGGGGATCGGGATGCCAGCGAGTTTGCGCCACGCAGTCATGCGGCGAATCGTGGCTTCGGTGATGAACTCAAAGAGTTTGTGCAGCCGCTCCGGTTCACCCGCCATTGTTTCGCAGACAAAATTCGGTCCGAACAAATTACAGGCCACCGTCATCACGCCATCAGTGCCGCACAACGGCGCGGTGATGGTGATGGGGCGATCCAGATACGTCTCGCGGCTGGCGCGGGCTTGGAAATGCTCGAAATACGCGAGCGCCTTCGCCCCGAAGCCAGTGAAGGGATCAGGCACGCCGTGCTCCATCACGCGTTCGGGCGCATCGGCAAATTCCGGCTGGGTGTCCGGCACTTGGTCCGGTAAGTACTCAACCTTGCAGCCGAATGCCGCTGCTTCGTAGTAATTCTGAAAGTCCGGCGCGATGCTCCAGCGTTCCGGCAGGCCGAGTTCGGCGTCTTGAAGCAAATTGAACCGGCTCCAGCGTTGAAACCGGAGCAGCGTGTCGAACATCAGGTCCCGGTCTTCGGTGTAGCGTTGGAATTCAACGCCGGTCGGGTTGGCGTCGGCATTCACCATGAAATAGCGGGCGTTCGTGCCGAAGACGATCGGCACGCGCGGGGCTTTGCCGGCGGGGAAGGCGTCCCAGAGCGCTTTTACTTCGGCATTGTGCTGTGCAAAATCAAAACCAACAAGTCGGTCAGGCATGGATCTCCTCGAAAACATCCAGTTTGGCGGGGGCGGATTTCAAAACAAACCGGAAGTTAGTTTCGCCGCCGAGCGCAATCAGGTTTTGTAGCAATGGTTCCGGTGGTGCCGTCGGCAGGTCCCAAACCACGTGCACGGTTTGGCGCGCCGCGGCTTTGGTGAAGGTGCGCCATTCCAGAAATAATTGGAGTTGCGACAAGACAGCCAGCGCGTCGCCGGCAAGAATGACGATGCAATACCGGTTGAACCAGACGGCGTTGAAGTAAAACTCAGCGTCGGCCGGTTTGCCGTAAACGAGTTTCGCCAGCGGCCAGAACTTACCAAGCCGTGGCAAAGATGGTGCCGGCCATGGATCGGTGGCGCCGAAATATAAAAACGTCTCACCGCGACGGACGGCAGTTTCGAGATAGGCTTTCAAGTCGAGCTGGCCGGCGAGCAGTGTGCGCGATTTCGGTGCGAGCCGGTCGAGCCACGGCCCGGCAATCGGCAGGGGATACGAGTGGCCGGTGGTGTGATTGAATCGCGCCAGATAATCGGCCACGAGCACGAGTAGCGCCAATAGTAATGTGCCGCGGGTGATGAGCAGATTCCACCGGTCGAGTTGGTTGGCTTCGAGGAGTTGGGATTCCTGGTAAGTGCGGACCGGTTTTTGTTCGGCAGGTGTGACGGGCGCAGTCTGGCCGCCGTCACGGCGTTGTTTACCCATTTGCAGGTAAGCGGGGACACCGGCTTCGGATTGCAGTTCTTCAACGGGCTGAGCAACGACCGGCTGGCCGCCGCTATCGAGCGGCACGGCGCTGACGCGGTTGGAATTGATTTGTGCGAGAATGTAGCCGGCAACTGCGAGGCCAAGCACGATCAGGTAGGCTCGCGGCCGTTGCCGTTTGGGTGCAAACGCGCCAAACATTGCCTGTGTGGCGAGCAAGCCCAGCGCGCCGCCCCACGCGATGATTGACGCGAGGCCGACAACGCCGAAGTAGCCGTAAAGTCGAACGATCATTTTCGGTATTTCCGAGTCAGTTCCAAATAATGTGTGAACGAATAATAAATGACATTGACGCCGAGGTCATAAGATTCAGCAACGAGTTTGGGGTCGAGGCCGGCATGGCCGGTTGTCCACGCATCAAGGATGTCACCGGGATGGTAGAACACTACCCAGCGGTTGTTGTACTTGACGCCCAATGCGTGCATCCCGCCGTGATGCCAGAGCGGCGGCGCGCCATTCGGAAACATGTTTGGCACTTGGAAGATTGGATCATCGTCGGCAATCACCAGCAATGGATTGCCCGGTAGCACTTGTTGAATGAAACTGCGGAAGCTCCGGTCAAATTGTGCGCTGGCGCAATTACAGAATAGCAACCCACCATCCAGCAAATATTCGCGCAACGCCTGCATGTCGGACGAGGAGACGTTAATGCCGGCATCGCCGGTCATGAAGACAAAAGGCGGTGCAAAGCCTTTTGGATATTTCCGCAATAATCCAATCGGATGGCTCTCGCCTTGTGCGGCAACTTTGAAGCCGGTGGCTTTGTGAAATTCCTGAAGGAAATTGATGTCCGACCGCTCATGCGCGTTCATGCCGGAGTCCCAAGCGTGGCCGTCATATTCCAACCGGATAAACCGCACGAGTGCGTTCTCCATGCCATCAGGCCAACCACCGGTGGTGCCGCCACCCGCACCGAGTCCGCCGCCGGTTCCGCGCCCACCCACGCCTTTCGGGCCGTTCTTGCCAGCCGCTCCAGCCACCACGCGCGATGTGTCTGCTTGATATGTGACTTGCGCCTCCTGTTCGAGGTTCTTGTCCGTGCCGGCATCGTCCATATCCGGCAAATGAAATGAGATGGCCGAGTGTGGATTGACGAGGAGCTTGTGTTTCTTCTTTTTCGTTGTCTTGACGATCTTGACCTGCATCAACTGCTGGGCGATGCCGGTGCCTTGCGGATTGCCACCGCCAGTCGGAGTGCCGCTACCTTTCGGTACTCGGTACGGCGTGACACAGCCGCGCAAAGATAACAGCCACGGCAATACCACAATCACCATTACATGCACGCCGAGGCTGGAGAAAATGCTCTTGCGGTAAATCGGGTCGCGTCCGTGCGTGCGGAGGTTTTCAAGAACGAGGTCGCCCATGGCCGGCGCGGAATCGGTCTCCCCGGTAAAGGCGTTGATGATGTGACGCCGCCAGGATTGGAGATGCAGGAACCCAAACAGCGCCATGACGACGGCGACGGGCCAGAACAGTTGATACCACCAGAAAAAGCCGGTCACCGAACTGGTGACGATGCCGCGCACCGGTAACTTATAGTCAACGATATGCCAGACGATCTTCGAGACGATGCCGAGATAGATCACGCCGAGTACATAGGCCGCAAGGTAGCACCGGCGAATGATTGTGAGCCGGCGTTTCAGTCCGAGAAAAAAGCCGATTAGAAACACCACCGCGCCGATGCCGGCGGCGCTCGCAAGGAAGATCGTCAGTCCATGAACCCCCTCGGCTTGGAAAGCCAGACGGAACGCGGGGTTTTCGTCGAGCGCGTCGGTGTAAAGACACGGCAGCATGACAGCGTAATGGGCACAGACCGTCGCCAGCAGGCCGAGCGGCACGCTGAACACGATGGGCCAGAGTTGTGGTGCGCGACGCGACATTACTTAAGTTTGGTATCGTCGAGGGAAATGCCGAGATCAGTCGGTTGCTTGGGAATCTCATCAGGCTTGGCGGTTTCGGTAATGCGTTTGACGACCGGTGTGTTTTTCCGTTCTTCGAGCAGCCGGTCATTCAAATTGGTCGGTGTGGCAGCGACAGTGGGGGGCACGGCGGCCGGTGGAGCTGGTTTGGGTGCGACCGGCTTTGGTGCCGCTGGCGGTTCGGGCTTGGCGGCGGCGAGTGCAGCGGCTTTGCGCGCCACGGCCCCTTCCGGATCAATATAATTGTCGCGGATAAACCCGTAGGAAATGAACGCGGAAATGCTCAGGTGGATCACAAGTGACATGATCACCCAAATCCAAAACGGGCTTTTCGAGAACGTCGTGAGCAATTTATCCGGGCCGCGACGGCCCACTTTGATGTCAAAGCCTTCTTGTTTCATGGCTGTGTTTCCTGTTTGTCGGTTGGTCGTTCGCCGAGAGCGGCGATGGTGGCGCCGGCCTTGGCAATCGCGCCAAGGACCGGTTCAAAAACTTGTTTAGTAACGTGCTTGTCGCACTTGAACATCACGGTTTTTCCTTGGTCGGTTGTCGCGCCTTCAATGAGAATGCTGACGGAGGTCTCAACGGCATTGGCATCCGGCACAATCTGACCTTGCACGTAAATCTTGCCTTCTTCGTCAATATCGACACTGACCTTGCCTTCCAGCAGTTGGGTCAGGTGCGGGGATTGTGGCGGCGCAATCTTGCCACCACCGGTTCGCGAGAAGGTGCTGCAAAACATGAAAAACGTGATGAGTAGAAAGGCAATATCGCCAAGGCTGGCAACCGGGATCTCGATGTGTTTGGCCGGCGGGCGCTGGTATTTCATTGGCTGCCTTCATCCTGCACGATGCCGATGACACCACCAGCTGCGCTTACGTCGGCCATGATTTCAAAATACGCTTGGTACGGAATCTTGCCTTGGGCTTCGAGCAACACCACTTTGGCCTCGCCGGTCTTGTTCGTGAGGTTGAGTTCGGTCAGTCGCTGTTTTAGATCAGCCAAAGAGATTTCCTTGTCGTTGAACGTGAATTTGTTTTCCTGAATCGCAATGGTCGGCGTCTGCTCGGCGACGGCTTGGGAGCGTTCTGCCGACGGCACGTCCGCAATCACACCAGAAAACTCCGCGAAACTCGTGACCATGATGAAAAAGATATTCAACAGGAACGCGAGATCGACAAAGGAGGCGACCGGAATCTCCGGCTCGCGAGTGAGTGCGCGGCGTGGTTTTTTCACGGTCAGGCCTTGGGCTTCTCCATTTCCGTCGAGACAAACTCCAGAACCTCGGCGGCGGCTTCCTCAATTTCGAGGTGAATCTGTTCGCCCATGTTCATGAAAATGTGGTACGGCACGACCATGACAATCGCGAGTACGATACCGGCTGCGGTATTGATCAACGCCTCTGAAATACCGCCGGCGACCGCACCGGGGCTGATGGCACCGGCGGCGGCGATACCGGCAAACGCCTTGATCATGCCGGTGACCGTGCCGGCCATGCCGAGCAACGGCGCGACGTTGCCAATCGTGGCGAGCAGGTAGAGCCGTTTGTCCACCGCGCCCATCGCGTGGGTCATGTACTCTTCCATCGCCTCTTTCATGATGACTGAAATCGCTTCTGGTCGGCTGGTGAATGTCTTGTGGCGTTGATACGCTTCCAAGCCAGCCAGCAACACGGCTGATACCGGCCCGGGCGTGTTGGCGCACACCGTCGCTGCCTCGCCAATCTTGTTTTCGGCGAGCAGCGCCAGGATTTTGGCCCGCAGCGCGCGGGTGTCGATTTTGGCGTTGGCGCGAAACGCCAGATACCGGTCCAACAACACCGCGAATCCGACGATACTGCCAATGCCCAACGAGATCATCATCGTGAGGCGGACAATTGATTCAAGCATGACTGACTTCCTTTCGGTTGATTTGCTCCAAAATTCTGTTTGCGTCTAACGGTGCGAGTTTGACCCGCCGCACCTTTGCTGCCAGTGCCGGTGCCAGCGCTAACTCACCCGTCAGAAAATTATAAAAACTTTTCTTCAATTCTACCACCAGTATCTCTTCCGTGTACGGTCGCTTGCCGGCCGCGAACATTACCACGCGCTCAGCAAAACATGCGATCCATACACGGCCATTCCAAAACCATTGTCCAACATCCATTGTTGAACTGGTCTTTAGTAACACAATTGGCGTTTCGCCATGCGTTGCGGCATCAAGCAAGCTCTGTTCACCGGTGGTCATCATTTATCGGTCGCCGTGTCGTTTTGTTCGACCCGCGCGAGTGCGTCCTCGGTCAATCTGGCGCGCGCATTCTTTGCCCAATTGCTTTCGGGATAATCCCACGTCAAGCGCTTGAATAACCGGTAGGCGTTAACGTAATCCGGCTGTTTCAGTTTCGTGTAGCAGTCGGCAGCCCAATACATCGCCCGCGCGATCAAATCTGGCTCAGCCTTCTTTTCATCAATGATCTGACGAAAGACTTCGATGGCTTTCAGCAGATCTTCTGACAGCATCCAACATTCTCCAGAGAGCACTGTCGCCGCACCGGCAAATTTGTGTTCTGGAAATCGCTGTGCCAGCCGGCCATATACTTGTGCGCCGGTCTTGAACATGTCGCGTGCTTGCTGGTTGCCATGCTCTTGGGCGACCTTGTCGGTCTCCGCCTTTGCGGCATCCTGCAAATCCTTGCCTTTTTTTCGGAAATACTTGCCGAGTTGGGTGATGGTTTCTGCAACCAATTCATTGTCAGGATACCGGTACGAAAGCTTGACGTATTCCTCGCATGCTTGATCCATCTGGCCGGTCTTTTCGAAGATCAATGCCTTCTTGTACTGCGCTTTCGGTGCGTATGTACTGTCTGGGTAGGTTGCCACAATGTCGCTGAATCGCACGATTGCTTCGGTGTAACGTTTCTTTGCCTCGTCTGCGCTGACATCTTTAGCGCCTTCGTACGCTAGGTCAGCCAGTAGATAATCCGCCTGCGCCCGCGCTGCGGTGTTTGGATAATCGCGGATCGCTTCCTCCAGTAACTTCTTGCCCTGTGCGATTTCCTTGTGCGCCAAATCTTCCTGCCCGAGTTCCCGGTGTTTCTTTGCCATTTCAAAGTACGCTTCCGCCACCGTGAACTGTGTCTCCACTGCGATCTCTGAATCCTGGAACCGTTTTGTGAACGGCAGTACTTGACCGGTCGCGCCCTTAAAGATCGCGACTGTTCGTTCCACTTCGCCGGTTCGGTAAATCGCGCGCACCGTATCGCCGTATTTCACCGGCAATGCGTCCATTTCATTTGTCTTAGTCGCGTCGCCGGCAAAGACCACGTCGGCTTTGCCCTTGAAAATTCCGGTATGCGGGAACGTCTCGGTTAATTTCACAGTATTACTCGCACCAGATGACGCCACCAATGTGATGTCCGCTTGACCTTTGCCATCCGATACATCCCGCATTGGATCAATCAAGCGGAAATACATACTTTCACCGATGTGCAACGTTGTCAGCGGTTCCTGATAGCGGCGCTCCATTACATCGAAAAACGCATCGGCTTTCAGTGCCACGTGTTGTGTGACCCAGTTGGTCGCACCGGTCTGAAACGCAACCCGAACCTCGTCGCCGGGGACGACACCAAGCACCGGCACTTTCACGGTAGTTCCCTGCCATGCGGTATCGCCGTGCCGGTCAATGATTGGTACGAGAATGCTGACCTCAACGAGATCATCAGCATTTGTGGTTGTTGTGCCAAGTTTGAGTGGAACAATGAACGTGAACCGGCCGTCTTCCAACGGATCGCGTGCTTTCGGATTTGTCCGTAACGCCACCTCACGGTAACCCAGCGGTGGCTTGATCGTACCGGCATCACCAACAGGCCGGTGGAATGTGATAGTGCCCGGTAATTTCGGGTCAAATTCTTGTGGTTTGCCAGCCTGTACAAATAACGTGGCTTCACTCTTAAACGACTGTGCGACAGTCGGGTACACCAGTTCGGCGATTAGCGGACAGCCAATCAGCGCCGAAGAAGTGGTGTTGCTCCAATTAACATTTATCGTTCGTGTTACCGGGATGAATTCTTCGATGTGGCGTGTCTCGGTGTTGCGCGCCATAACCTTCAACTCCGTTTCTGTCAGCAGTCGTGATGTGATGTCGTAAGCGCGCAAAACTGGCATTGTCTCGACTGTTTGTTCGATTGTGAACGTCCGTTCCCAAGGGATGCCGGGATCGGTGTTTTCCTGGTCGAGATAGCCGATGGTCACATCTTCATCTTTGCCAACGGTGATTTCAGCTGGCCGCCCTGGCACGCCGGCTACCGGGAATACTTTGCCAATGAAAATGCCAGAGTGTGCATCGGTTTCCAGTGCTTCCAACTCGACGTGTTTGCCATCGCCGGCTTGTGCCCAGAATTTTAACCTGTCAGGCGCATCGCTCACATCGCCGTCAGCATCATTGATGAAGACATTAATGGTGTCGCCGGGTTTGAAGCGGCGCATTGGAATATACTGCGCCTTGCGATTGCCACTTGAGTCCACGACGCTGTCAATGAAACAGGCACTCAACGTCGCGTTGTGGTAGGTAGCCGTCAGGTTTGCGTCAACCGATTGCTTGTCTTTTGAAATCGCATGTGGGTTATCGTATGTCACTGTAATCCGGTCACCAGGTACGATCTTCAAAGTCTGGTTTTTACGTGTGCTTCCAACGTCCATAGCTGCCGGCAACACTGGCTGGCCGGTTGCGCTAGTCAATGTCAGTTTCTTAATCGCCGGCGCATCAGTCTCAAAATCCGTCAGCCATAACCGCAGCACTCGCGCCCGACTGCCGGGTGCGAATGTCGCATCAAATGCAGTTGTTGTTGAGTTTGGCGTAATTTGCGCAGGTAATTCCGCCGGCCATTTCGCATCAAAAGTTGTTCCTTCAGCTAGCAGCTCATAATCCAGCGGCACGTTGCGCTGGGCGCAAATGTAAAGGTCGAGCCGGTGCAGGCCTTTCCCAAGCGAACGACTAATTTCAGTCGCAGTGGTGCCCGGTTGGCCATCCACTATGAGAAGATACCGGACATTCTTGACCTGCTTGTTGAAATTCACACGGAAGTTTTGCAACTGCCGCGCCGACAGTTGAAACGCGCCTGACCAGCGTGCGACATTCCAGCCATCTGCCGCAAATGTTAATTTCTCCGTGCCGGGTCGGAAAGTTTTGGTTACACCAGCTGCGATGTAGCCAGCATCGAGGTAATCGCGGAACTGATCGAGTGCAGCCGGTGGTGTCGTGCCGGTAAATGGAACAATCTCCCAGCGCGCCGCACCGTCCCATGCGGGTAATGTGGTTGGCCATGTACCGGCATTGGCAAATTCCTTGCCGTTGAGCGAAGTCTGAATGACAAAACTCTTGAGGCGTCGGCCCGGTACATCGGCAAGAATCGTCAGCTTGCCAAGTGCGATATTGTCGTTCATATCCACATTAAAAACTTTCGGGCGCCGGTTATCAGCGAGTGCAACCCATGCCGAGTAGTCGCCTTGCGCGATGGCAAAATTTGGTTCGCGACCTTCTTCGGAATCAGAAGCGTAAGCCGTGGCCGTGGCTGAGGCGGTGGGGATTTTACCTTCGAAGACACCGGTGTATGGTGCCGTTTCCGCTAGTGCAAATGCGTCAATCCGGTCACCGCTGGTCGTGGTGACGCGGACCGCAATCATGTTCTTGCCAGCAGTCTTGCTTGCGGCGGGGTCAATAAGTCGGACGTTGATTGGTGCCCCGGGTTTGATTTCGTTATCAGCACGGATAGTGCTCAATGCCACTGTTGGCGCAGCCGTTTCATCGATTGCCATTCGTGTTCGAATCATGGCTTCGATTGCGCGCTGTTCCTGTTCAGCCTTGCTGAGAATCTTGCCGGAGGAAATGAATAGCTCCGCATCTGCTGCCACCGTGATGTTGTTGGCCAACTTGCCGGTAATGGCGGGATGGAGTTGTTTGAACTTATCAGAGTAATCGAAATGGACTATGTCGCCGCCGAGGAGTTGCAATACCCGGTCGCCTTTTCTTGGCGCACCGAGCATGGTTGGCAGTTGGCCTTCAAATTTCGTTTTGGAATCGCCAAACGGCAGGAGATTGAAAATTTCCTCGTCACCAGAATCGGCCCAGACGCGAACCTCGATGTTGGCGGACTTGCCGGCTGTCGCAAGGTTACGGTCTTCGAGCTGGATTTTGAGTGGAACGCCCGGGATGATGGTTTGCTGGTCGGCAGCGAGACCGACGCGGACTTCGGTAGCTTCAACGAGTTTTTTGAGTTTGAGATAGAGCTTACCTTCAAGAATCCGGGCATTGGCATGTGTCGGATCAATGGCAAAAACCTGATCGATACATTGCCGGGCTTCGGGGTACAATTCTTGGTCGAATTTCACAAGCGCTAATTGGTAATTGGCTTGTGCCTGTAAGTACGCATCTTTCCGACGTGCTAGTTTTTCTAGTAAGTCGGTTGCGGAATCGTAATGTTTTGTGAGCCGATCTACTTCGGCAACTTTCAACTCGGCATCGCGTTTTGCCTGCGTGCCGGCGAAGTCTTTGGCTGTGGCAACTTGCTCGAATTGCGCCCGGGCACGCGGGAATTCTTGCCGGGCAAACGAGATGGATGCGAACGCCACCAGTAAGCGGGCGCGGATTTCTGGATCGAAACTCTGTGGTGCGGAGTCCACCCACTGAATCAACGTGCGGGCTAAAGCATCGGCGTCATCATAATTACCGAGTTCGGTGTTTTTCTCGACAAGCCAAATTGTGAAGGTCGGGTCGAGTTCTTTATACAACTGGCCAGCCATGTCGCTGCTGCCGGTGAGTTGTTGCCAGGCGCTGTCGGGTTTACCGGAGAGGAATGCGGCTTGTGCGGCAAACAATGGATACCGGCGATCGCCGCGTTCAACCGGAATGACCGCGCCGATGGTGGTTAGTGATTTTGAGTGCAGTGCAAGCAATGCATTGCGCGCATCATCTGGCAATGTGCTGCCCATCAAGTCGAGGCCGATAGCAGAATTGACCGCCGCCAGATCGCCATCAAGCGCGTTGCTGGCTTGTACCATCGCGCGCTGAAACGTCGGGTTGCCAGAGTCCTTGGCGATTTTCCAGAAATGCGGCAGGAGCGCGAACAATTCACCGGCGCGGTTCTGTGCGCGGAGATTGTCAAAAACGAGTTGTTCGAGCGTATCGTAGTAATTATTGGCAGTCCAAGTGACAGGTGCGCTGTTGGTGAAAATGCGGATGAGGCAGTTAAGTTCATCGGTGTTGAGCTTGGCCGGATTCAACCTGGCCAATTGAATCAGATTTGGCGGTGTAACGCGCGCCGGCATAGTGGCGGCGCCGGTCAGGAATGCGTCGAGCTTGGCGAAGTATTGCTTGCGGCCGGCATCGGTGCTTGCGTCGGCAACATGATACATCCACGCTGCGCCGGTCGCATAACCATCAAACCTAGTCTTCCAGCCAAAAGTTTCGAGCTTGGTCAGGAGCGCGTTACGCAACACTGAGTCAGCAGCCATCGCGCGCCAATGGATATCAAAAAATTGTTGCCGGCCGTAAATATTCTTTTCGCCTTCGTAACCAAACGGATATTTTTCGTAATCAACAAGCACCTCGGCGGCAGCATTCGCGCCGAGATGTTTCTCATCGGTGCTATAGACCCAGAACGCGGCGTCGATAAATCGCGTACGACGTACTTCGTCAGCATATATCGCATCAAAGTAACTTCCCGCTGGGAAGTCTTTTGCAAGCGAATTGAATTCATTGACGATAAGCCACTGGTAAGTGCAAGCCGCGCTACGCTCAATCCGGTAATCTGATTGCAGGAGTGTTTTTTGTTCGATCATTTTGACGAGTACTTCGGAATGCAAGTTTTGCTCAACTCCACTTGGAGCGCGCCGCGAAGCGCGGAACCAATCGAAGACTTCCCGGTTGAACTGATTTTTTGCAAGCTGGTCGGTCAGAGTTTTGGCGAGTAAATCGGAAATTCTGCGGGCACGGACCCGGTCGCCGGTCTGTAATGCGGCGAGCGTTTCACGGAGCGCACGGTTGAAACCTTGCGGCTCATACCGGGTGAGTTGGTCGGCGAGGATTTCAAATTGAAAATCCAACATTTCTGGGCGTGGTTGGAGAAGGAACGCAAGTGCCGCGCTACCAAACGGCGTCCGCTTTATGTCATAATCGCGGACGAGTGCGTAGATGACGTGCGCAGCGTCGAGGAGTGCGACGTTGTCTTTTATACGCAGGGCGATGATGAATTTAGCCAAGCCTTGGCATAGTGGTGTGGGAGGCTTGCCAAACTCGCCGATGGTTGGGTCGAGGACTTGTTTGAATTGTTCTTCGATTGGCACGATTAACGCAGCCTGTGCCTCGACTTCGGCGATTTTAACAGCGTCTTTAGTTTTCTGCGCAGCATCGAGTGCGAGACGGGTGGTGTTGGCCCATTGTTTAAATTCAGTCAGGGCAACACCAAAAACAGCCTTGCGCTGTTCGAGCGTGTATGGCAACCAATCGAGCGCGTGAAGATAACCTGCCAGCTTGGGTTTATCGCCAAACCGCCAAGCGGCAGTGATGTAATCCCGCGCAGCGTCGAGATTGAAGAATGCCAGTGGCGTCTGGCTGGTTTGTTCGGCACCAAATTTAAGCTGTAACCGGCCCGGCGTTTCGGATGGCAGACTGCGGAATAAGTCGTAAAGCTCCGTGGTGGACAGATTCCAAGATTCTTGTTGCGTTATCCATGCGCCACGCGCGTCACCGGCAGCGAGTGTGTTGACCAGCGCGGCGCTGCGGCCCGGCACGCCATGCAGGGCTTCGGCTTGCTTCTTCAATAGTACCACATCGTTAGTCGCAATAAATGGCAGGTTCGGGCTGCTGGGTGATTTACGGAACAATGCCGGATATTTGATGGCGAGGTCGGTCCATTGTGTCGGACTGGCAAGTGCGCCGACAACATCCACACGTGCCATGAAAGCTGCGCGTTCGGCATCACTGAATTTTTGGAAGGCATATAGGAAAATTTCACTGCGTACGGTCAGCAACCGAGTATAGGCCGGTTCGGTGAACCGGGCATTGGCGAATAAGGTGCTGATCTCGCGGAACGTGTCCGCGGTCGGTACGGCGTCAAGATAGACATTGGCGGCGGTACTGATTGCAGTTAAGTCGTTGTCCTGCGGCCCAGCGGGATTAACTTTGGCAGCGAGTGTGGCAACAAGAAATTGGAAACGCGTTTGTACCCGGGGACTGTCGCGAATGAGCGGTGTGATGCGCTGGCAGGCCGGTAGCATGTCGGCAATTTCAGGACGTGGCACGCTGAGTTCAGTCATTAGATAGTCGAGAAATTCCCAATAAAAGAAACGCTCTGTTTCCACTGGCATCTGATCGGCCATGATTAGCGCTAACCGGCGGGCCAGTGCGGCAGGTTGTTTGCGGTCGCGCGCAGTTGTGAGGAACCAGCGGTCAAATTTTTTGGCGGCGATGGATTGACGGAGATTGTCCCCGAGTTCATCCATGAACCGGTAAGCGTCGTCTGTTGCGCCGAGAAAATCCACTTGGATTTGGTAAAGTTGTGCGGCGGCTTCAGATGTTTCAACGCTTGCCGGCGCAGTGCGGAGGAATTGTTTGTAGCGCGACGCGGCAGTCCGGAAATCGCCGGCCAACGCGGCATTTTCGGCGGCAGCCTTGAGAAGTTGGGCCGGTACACTGAGATTTTGCGCGAAGTAACCTTTAACAGCTGCCGCAGCAGTGTATGGACTATTTAAGTTCTTGGCTTGCTGCAAGAGCTTGGCGATGTCATCGCCAGACACGGTACCAGGGTTTTTCTGGACACGCTCAACTGCGGCGCGGAATTCGTTTGAGGTTTGAGCGCGGGCGCTGAGCCCGGTCACAAGAATGATGGCGACAAGTAAGGAGCGTTTCATTTTTTGAGGCGGGCTTCGATTTGCGGCATGATTTGTTTGGCTTTTGTGGCGTAGGAACTTTCCGGATATTCGAGCAGCAACTTTGAGCATTTCTCGTAAGCTTTGGCGACATCGCCGGACCGGTAAGCGACGAGCACCCATTTCAATAACATTGCATCGAGGAAGCTTGCATCAGGGTGATCTTGAAAAACTTGTTCAAGCAGGCTGTTGGCTTGACTGTAATCTTTTGTATCGACGTAATAATCCACGAGTTTGGCCAGCGATGCACCAGCAAACTCGCTGTCGGGGTAATGTTCGGCGCAGGCCTTGTACTGCTGCACGGAAGCTTCTTTGTGCTCGGGGCCGGATTGTAACTCGGTTGCTTGTGCGATTCGAAACGCCGCTTCAGCTTTAGCTTGCGATTTCGGTAGACTGAGCACCTGCCGGAAGACGGCGATGGCATCGGTGTATTGCTTATTATCCATTCGAATCTTACCGATCCCCATGAGCGCCTGATCTGCAAACGGCGAATCGGGAAAGAGGTGGTTGAAAGTGCTGCAGGTTGCTAAGGCGCTGGCAAAATCATCAGCCGCGAGATGAAGTTCCCACTTCAGTTTGAAGGCGTCCTGTTGGAGGGCGACTGGTACGGATTTGGTCGCACGGATGACAAATTCGACACGCTTCAGTCCCTCGTCAGCTTTCGCTTTTGCGCCTGTCATCGAGCCAATGTTCTGGATCAAGCCCATGCTTTGATAAATGCGGGCGAGTTCGAGAAACGCTGTGGCTTCAACGAGGTTTTTACGTGCTTTGATAACCGGGTCGGACACGACGTCTTGTGAGGCGCGCGGCCGGTTGTCAATTTCGCCGCCAATTTTGAGAGTGGCGTCGACAAGACGCGGTGTTTCGCCACCAATGTGGCGTTCGTCGGTGTAATTGACCACAATTTCGTCGTCGGATCCGCAGGTAAGGATTTGGTCGTTCTTATCAACTGGCTTACCGGCTTCAGCAGCGGCAATGGTGATCTTACCAGCGAAACGTCCAGTATGAACCGGTGGCGTACCGATTTCGGTGAGTTTCACTGTTACTTGGTCGCGGATTTTGAATGGCTTTTTGCCGGCTTCAAGCAATTTATCCACGTTCACACCTTGCGTTGCGGCATCAGTCTCGTCTTCGTCTTGATACCGTGAAATGACGGTTACAGTTGCGGTATCAGCAGCATCGGAAATATCGAGGTCCGCATCTTGCAAAACGATGAACAGTGGCTGATCGAAAAATGCAGCGGTCGCGGGAGTCTCGTAATCACCGAGCGTGAAGTTGACGGTGCCGGTGGAGACAACTTTGACTTTGGCGACACGAGGGACGTTGATGTTGCCTGTCTCGTCGTTGGCGTCAATATACGTGGTGGTGATTATGTCGCCGCCGAGAACTTGCAGGATGCGGTCGCCGGGCTTGGCCGTGCCGATCTCAGTCGGTATTGAGCCAATGTAAATGTCACTACCAATGCTGAGCGGGACGCAGTCAATAGTTTCCTTATCACCGTGTGTGGTTTCGACGGTGATGGTGACTGGTTTGCCGAGGCTCGTTAACACCGGCAAATCTGCATCATGTACTTTTACGTAGAACCGGCGGCCAGCTTCGACATATTGAACAGTTGGGCCGTTCGGGTCAACAAATGTACCGACCATGCTGAGCGCTTCGATGGCTTTGCCCCAGTTCTGCTGTGCGAAGTGGCACATGCCAATGTAATAGTAGGCTTGATTGGCCCAGACAGTATTGGGGTAGTCGTTGGTAATTTTACGTAAAATCGGGAAGGCGGTGCTGTATTGGTGCATCTGAAAATATGCGACACCCATCAGGTAAAGTCCTTCGAGGTAAATCTCGCGGTCGGCAGCACTCAACTCGGTATCCGGCTGGTCGAATGCCTTGAGGCTGGCAAGGTAGCCAATGGCTTTGCCAAGGTCGTGAACGCCGACATAATACCGTCCGAGTGCAAGGCTGGCAGCATACCGGACACGGCTCTTGGGGTATTGTTCCAAGACTGTTTCGAGCATCTTAACTCCACGCTCGGTCTCCTTGGCTTGCAGGAATTCCTGGGATTTGTCGAGAAGCCGCTGCGCTTCAATCTCGCCGGTATCATCGGTGCGCACCTTGGCTTCGCGCGCCGCGAAGCCGGTTAGTGGCAACAAGCCGGCCACAATCAAAATTTTCCAAAGGTTATTCCGCATCCACGCCTCCGCCGATATTGACGCCCAATGCTTCGAGTTCCAAATGGGCCGTACTGGATTGACTGCTCTTGGGGTACTTTTTCAATACACCGCGCAGCAATGCGATGAATTGTTTCCGGTCTTCCCGGTAAAGGTAGGCAACCTTCAACGCCGCCGCCGGCGCCTGATCTTGGAAAAAGTTTTCAATTTCGCGCAGTTGCCTTAACGCTTGATCGCGCTGCTTCATGGCGAGTTGGCAGTCGACAATCCGCCAAAGGTTTTGTGGTGGATTGTCAGCGGACTGGTAGGCACTGATGGCTTCGGGGAACTTGCCGGAGTATTGCAACAACTCCGCCTTAATCCAGTATGCCTCTTTCGCGGTGGACGGCACATTGATCGCTTCTGCGGCAACCGGTAGACCTTTGACGGCGTTGTGCCGCCATTGGTAGTAGCGCAGTAATTCCATCCGGCCCCGGTCCTTGTCGGTAATGCTCTGACAGGTCTGCTCAACACAGGATTCATCCCGGCTCCAAAGATACTGCGCGAGCTGACAACGCTCGTTGTCAGTCATCGCATCGAGATGTATTTTGCTAAAAACATTCCGGGCCATGCCGGCATCCTGTACTTCTTCAAACAAAACCCGCAGCAAGTCTTGAAGTTGCCGGTTATTCATCTTTGCGAAGTCGAGCTTGGCGTAATATTCCTGCACTTTCTTGTTCTGCCCGGCATACAACGCAATCCACTTCACAATGCGCCCGTAATCGCCTTCCTTCTGGTAAGTGCGGAATTGCTGCTCAACCCGCTCCATCCATTTACTGGGATTGTTTTCGTACACGCGCCGGTAATTCGCAATGTCGATCTGGAAATCATCCCACTCTGGAAACTTGCCCTCCATTGCATCAGCCCAATACCGGAAACACCGGTCGCGTTCCTTGGTTTCGTTGTCGGCGAATTTGCCGGATAATTTGAGATAGCGGCGAATGCGTTCCCAATAATTCCCGTCGCCTGGCTTGCCGGGATCCAGTTCAAACGTGCCGACTTGCTCGTAAAACTCATGCAATTTCGGTTGGTTCGGTTCGATAAGAATGCGGATGCGCATTACTTGTGTAATCGCGTCGCGGGCGACGTCAGGATTGCTTTTGCGAAAATCAATTGCCGCTTGCTCGTAGTAGGTGGCGGCTTCACCGGGTTTGTTAAGTTTGAGAAGATTGCCGGCTAAACCCGTGAGTGCGCCGGCCGCGAGGTAATGCTTCCGATAATCCTTGTCGTGCGCCATTTCTGTCCAAGCTTTCATGGCTTCTTCCAGCTTGCCGTTTTCGGCGTGGCAGACTCCCATGTAAAAGAGTGCCGGCGCAGCGTAGTTAATGGCATTTGGGAAATAATCAAGCACTTCAGTGTACGCCTTTACGGCCTCGAAACGTTTATTGCTGAGATGCAGGCATCGCGCCTTACGCAATACGGCGTAGGCAGTGGCCGGCGATTTCGGGTATTGCAACAGGAACGCCTCATAGGCCGCGCCGGCGTTCCGGTAATCCTTTGCCGCGAACGCCTGATCGGCTTTTGTCAGTTCGTGACCTTCAAACGTGTCGAGTCGGTTAAAGTCCTCACTGGAAATCGCTGGTTCCCGTTCCACGGCTTGAAGCGTGACCGCCAAACAGAACGCGAGCAACAGGTGGGTTAGCCACTTGGTTAGCATACGTGTCCGCAAATATCAGACGTGAGCGCCGGTGTGAATCATGGTTAACGTAAATATGCCTACGAGGCCGTGTTTCTTACAACGTAACCGGCCGTTGTGCAAGTTTTACAAATTGGCGCTTACTGATTATTCTACGGTCACGCTTTTTGCAAGATTCCGGGGCTTGTCCACGTCGCAACCGCGCAGGACGGCGATGTGGTAGGCGAGCAGTTGCAACGGGATGACCGTTAGCAACGGCTGCAAACATTCCAGTGTGTCAGGAATGAAAACCGCGGCATCAGCTTTCTTCACGATCTCCACGTCACCTTCCGAAGCCACCACTATAACCGGGCCTTTACGAGCTTTGACTTCCTCGATGTTGGCCATCGTTTTGTCGTACACCGAATTGCGGGGCGCGATGAATACCGATGGTGTGCGCGGTTCGACGAGCGCGATCGGGCCGTGTTTCATTTCGGCGGCCGGGTAGCCTTCGGCGTGGATGTAGGAGATTTCCTTGAGCTTAAGCGCGCCTTCGAGCGCGATGGGGAAGTTGTATTGTCTGGCGAGGAACAGGAAGTTGTTGGCCTCGCAATACTTTTTGGCAATTGCGGCAATGGCGTCGCTTTGTTTCAGGATGTGGTCAATTTTACCGGGAATGGTTTCGAGTTCCTTGAGGATCTCAGCGCCGCGGGTCGATGCCATGTGTCGCATCCGGCCCAACAGCACAGCCAGCAAGGCCATGATCGTGACTTGCGAGACAAAGGTTTTGGTAGCGGCGACGCCGATTTCAGGGCCGGCATGCATGTAGGTGCCGCCGTCCACTTCACGGGCGATGGTTGAGCCGACGACATTGACGATGCCGAGTGTTTTGTGGCCTTTGCGCCGGCATTCACGTATGGCGGCGAGCGTGTCAATCGTCTCGCCGGACTGGCTGATGGCGAAGACGAGTGTGTGTTTATCAATCGGCGAGTTGCGATACCGGAACTCGCTGGCATAATCGGTTTCCGTCGGGATGCGCGCCAAATCTTCGATGAGATATTTGCCAACCATGCCGGCGTGCAGCGCGGTGCCGCAGGCGATGAAGATGATCCGGTCCACTCCACGTAGTTCAGCCGGCGTTATATTCAAACCGCCCAGCCGGGCGGTGCAGTCGTCATGGCTGATGCGACCGCGGAGGGCATTCTCGACTACGCGTGGTTGCTCAAAGATTTCCTTGAGCATGAAATGCGCGTACTTGCCGCGTTCGACTTCTTCGGCAGCGAACTCGACTTCCCGGACTTGTGGTGTGACGGTGGTGGCTTCGATGGTCGAGACTTGAAAATCGTCGCCGGTGAGGGTGACGATTTCAAAGTCGTTCAGGTACACGACGCGCCGGGTGTGGGCAATGATGGCGCTGACGTCGCTGGCCAGAAAATTCTCTTCCCGACCGACACCCAGCAGCAACGGACTGCCGCGACGCGCGCCGACAATGCTTTCCGGGTGGTCAACGTGGATGGCGGCAATCCCGTAGGTGCCGACGACTTCTTTGAGGGCGAGGCGGACGGCCTCGGTCAAATCGCCCTTGTAATGTTCGCCGACGAGATGGGCGAGAACTTCGGTGTCGGTTTGGGAGGTGAAGGTGTGACCTTTGGCGAGTAATTTCTCTTTGAGCGACTGGTAATTTTCGATGACACCGTTGTGGACAAGTGCAATCTTACCGGATTGATCGAGATGTGGGTGGGCGTTGGCATCGGTGGGCGCGCCGTGAGTCGCCCAGCGGGTGTGGCCGATGCCGATCTGGCCGTGGGCCGGTTGTTTTTTTAGGAGACCGGCCAGATCGTTTATGCGGCCAGTTTTCTTGCGGAGTTCAAATTTGCCGTTGGTGATTGTGGCGAGGCCGGCCGAGTCATAACCCCGATACTCAAGACGGCGGAGGCCTTCAATAATGATGTCCGGAGCGGATTTGCGACCGATATAGCCGATGATACCACACATGATTAACGACCTTTCGTGAAGTCGCACCGCGGCAGTTCAACTGGCCCGGTTTGCGGGCAACGGCGGCTTGGCGAACGGCAATGGCGTGGACTTCCAAGCGTTTTGTTTTATGCCGCCGGTAGTTGCATTGTCGCTTGAGTGCCTTGCTTTGTCAATTGACGAAGCAGGACTGGCAGACATAAGATGCAATCATGAACTCGCCTGTTTCAAAGATTGTCGCTGCATCCACTCGCACACTGGCCGTCATCATGGGCGGCGGTGCCGGGACACGGTTGTTTCCGCTCACGAAAGACCGCGCCAAGCCCGCGGTGCCAATTGGTGGCAAATACCGGCTCGTGGACGTGCCGGTCAGCAATTGCATCAATTCTGATGTCCGCCAGATTTATGTCCTGACACAGTTTAACTCGGTGTCGTTACACCGGCACATTTATTCGAGCTACACGTTTGACCGGTTCTCGCGCGGGTTTGTTGAAATTCTCGCTGCGCAGCAAACCGTCGGTGGCGCGCAGTGGTACCAAGGGACGGCGGATGCGGTCCGGCAAAACCTCCGGTACTTCGCGTTGCCGGAGTATGATTACATTTTAATTCTATCCGGTGACCAACTTTACCGGATGGATTTCCGTAAGGTACTTGAACAGCACATCGCCGCCCAGGCCGACATCACCATCGCCACGATTCCGGTCAAACGCAGCGACGCCACCGGGCTTGGCATCATGCAGGTGGACGGTGCCAAGCGCATCACGCGGTTTGTCGAAAAGCCGAAAGAGACGGCGGTGCTCGACGAATTAAGACTGCGCGACCCGTTGCTGTCAGAACTTCATGTAGATGCCCGGGAAGATCACCTGCTTGCTTCGATGGGGATTTACGTTTTCAATCGCGACGTGCTCGTCAACGCGCTGAACAACACCAAGACCGATTTCGGCAAGCACATCATCCCGGACGCGATCAATCATCACCGGGTGTCGGCCTACGTGTTCAAAGGTTATTGGGAAGACGTCGGCACCATTAGTTCATTCTATGAAGCCAATCTCGCAATGTGCGGATCGAAGCCGTCGTTCAGCTTTTTCGATCGCTCAACGCCGGTCTACACCCGGCCCCGGTTTCTGCCGCCGACGAAAGTGCTTGATAGCCAAATTGACCAGTCGCTGGTAGCCGACGGCTCTGTCATCATCAAGGCGCGCATCAACAAATGCGTCCTCGGCCTGCGGTCGTACATCGGCGAGAACTGCGACCTGCGCAATACCATCATCATGGGTTGCGACTACTACTCGCCGGTTAGCGATGAGGTTGCCGAGGAACGCGTCACCATGCCGCACATGAGCATTGGGCGCGGCACGAAAATTGACCGGGCCATTATTGATAAGAACGTCCACATCGGCGAAGGCGTCACCATCACCAGTAAACTCGGTGCGCCAGATTCCGACGGGCCGAACTATTACATTCGTGACGGCATCGTCGTGATCCCGAAAAACGCCGTCATCGCTCCCGGCACCAAGATTTGAGACGGCTGCTGCTATTGTTGTTCACAGTCGCGACCGGTCAGGCTGTGCAAATCATTCCGGTCGAGCGCACGTTCAACGAGGCTTGGCAAAACGCCGGTTACCCTGGCAAAATCCCGTCACCGGCCCGCATCGTCAACGTCCGCGACTTCCGCACCACCAATGACTTTGCCGCCGTCGTCGCCGCGATTCACTCGCTGAGCAACACGCCCGGCGTCGTCTACTTGCCAGCCGGCACGTATCTCTTCCATGCCGCCATCAACCTGCCCGCCGGCGTGGTCTTGCGCGGTGAAAGTCCCGCCACCACCACGTTGCGCTGGGACAATCTCGGCTACTGCATTAATGTCGCGGCGGCGCAAAAGGAAAAATACCAGCCGGTCACCGCCGGCTACACGATTCACTCTCGAACACTCGAAGTCACCGACGGCCACATCTTCGCACCCGGTGACTACGCCGAAATCCGGGAAGACAACGACCCGGCTTGGGGCGCGGACAAATGGGCCGCGCAAACTGTCGGTCAGATCTTGCGCATTACCGCCGTTGCCGGTAACACGCTGACGTTGGAGCGGCCATTGCGCATCACTTACCAGGCCGGCCAGAACCCGGTCATTCGCAAACTCAATCCCATTATCGAAGTCGGCATCGAAAATCTCAAGATTGATCGGGCCGTGGCCGGCAGCGACACCGCTCGCGCCAACATCTACACGATCTTTTTCTATTACGCCGCCCGGTGTTGGGTTCGTGGCGTCGAGAGTGCGAACACGTTTGGCGGCCACGTCGCGATTGACCACAGCACACAGGTTAGCGTGACCGGCAATTACTTCCATCACGCGGCGTTCTACGGCGGCGGCGGGTCAGGGTACGGCGTCCGGCTCCAATACCAATCCGGCGAATGCCGGGTCGAAGACAACATCTTCCAGCACCTCCGCCACTCGATGCTCATCCAACTCGGCGTCAACGGCAATGTCTTTGGCTACAATTACTCGCGCGAAGTGCTCCGCACCGAGTTCCCGTCCGAAGTCTCCAGCGACATCACCGTCCATGGCAATTACCCATACGCCAATCTTTTCGAGGGTAACCTCTGCCAGCACATCTGGATTGACGACTCCCACCATGCCAACGGGCCGCTGAACACCTTCTTCCGCAACCGTGCCGAGAGCTACGGCATCTACATGACCGACCGCACTGCGAGCAATCAGAACTTCGTCGGCAACGAAACCTTTACCGGCAAGCTGTTGCTGCTTTTCAATCCCACCGGTTACCGGTTGGTTGGCGGCGGACATTTCGAGTACGGCAATGTCATCTCTGGCAAAAGCATTCAACCGCCCGGCACCACGAACCTGACTGACTGCTCGTATTATCTGACCAACGCGACCAGCGTCACATTGCCCACCGAAATCCCGGCCCGGGCCCGGTATCTTGCCGGCAAGACGCTCACCATCCTGCGGGATTAAGCGGTCGCTGCGAGTTGACTTCGCGGCGGGCAAACTTTACTCTGCGCCCGTGGAACCGCTCACATTTTACAGCACCAACGGCACCGCGCCGCGCGTGAACCTGCGCCAAGCCTTGCTCCAAGGCCAGGCACCCGACCGCGGTTTGTATCTGCCGGAGAAATTCCCGCGCCTGACCCTCGCCGAGATCACCGGCAAGCCGTACCCGGAAATCGCGTTTGAAGTTTTGCGCCGGTATGCCGTCGGGATTGTGGACGACGCCACGCTCCGCGCGCTCTGCACCGACGCTTATGACTTCGAGGTGCCGCTCGAAAAGGTTTACGACCGCGTCCACGTCATGCGGCTCGACCGCGGGCCGACTGCCTCGTTCAAGGATTTCGCTGCGCGAATGATGGCGCGGCTCATTGGCCGGTTTGTCCGCAAAGCCGGGCAGTCGCTGACGATTCTGACCGCCACCAGCGGCGATACCGGCTCGGCAGTCGCCAGCGCGTTCCACGGCGTGGCGGGCATCCGCGTGCTGGTGCTGTTCCCGGTGGACGAGGTCAGCGACCGGCAACGCAAACAGATGACCACGTTGCGCGACAACATCCGCACCATCGCCGTGACCGGTAAGTTCGACGATTGCCAGGCGCTGGTGAAACGTGCGTTTGCCGACCCGGCGCTGGCCGGGCTGCCGTTGTCATCCGCCAACTCGATCAACATCGGCCGGTTGCTGCCGCAAGCCGTTTACTATTTCCACGCTGCCGCCCAACTCGGTGAACCGCTGGTCATCGCCGTTCCCTCCGGCAATTTCGGCGACATGATGGGCGCAGTGTTCGCCCGCGAGATGGGTTTGCCGGTGCGGCGGCTGATCGTGCCGGTGAATGGAAATAACGAATTCCCCAATTTTCTCGCGACGGGCCGGTATTCAAAGATTGAGCCGTCTCGCAACTGCCTCTCCAACGCCATGAACGTCGGCCATCCGAGCAATCTCGCCCGGTTGGTGGCGGTTTACGGCGGCCAGATGGATGAGACCGGCCAGATTCACCGCGCGCCGGACATGGCAAGGCTGCGCCGCGAACTGTTTTCAACTTCGGTTACCGACGAGCAAACCCGGACAACGATCCGGCAAGCATGGGCCGAGCACAAGTTGTTGCTCGAACCGCACGGCGCGGTGGCGTGGCGCGGGTTTCAGGATTTCATCGCGACCGAACCGCTCGGTGATGCGCCGGCAGTGGTGCTGGAAACGGCGCACCCGGCCAAGTTCCCGGCTGAAATTGAGCGCCTGCTCGGTTTCTCGCCGAAAGTGCCGGCAACATTGGCGGCGCTGGACAAGTTGCCGGAAGATTATGACCGCCTGCCGGTTGACTACGACCAATTCCGCCAGTACCTGCTCGCCCGGTACGCGCGCTGAATTGATTTGCGCTAACCCGCTGTCCGCCGTCTGCTGCTCTAAGCCTTCCGTAACCCCGGTTTCCGCAACTCCCTGAGCCGTCCGTGGAACTCCCCAGATCGTCCGGGGAACTCCCCGGGTCATCCAGGGAACTCCCTGAGCCATCCGGGGGACTCCCCAGACCGTCCGGGGGACTCCCCAGACCGTCCGGGGGACTCCCTGAGTCATCCGGGAAAGTCCCTGAGTCGTCCGGGGAAGAGCCCGGATGACTCAAAATGGTGTCCGGAAGGGGGATTTACTGCAAAATGTGCCAAAAACCCGAGTTTTGACCAGAAATGGCAAGGAATTGCCGGTCATATGATGCGAATGAACCGGCATAGTGAAATTGATGATTTGCTAAGCATTCAACACGGAAAGCCGCCAAAAGACTTGCTGGCATTGGATGTGAAAATACCTCACGATGGAGGTGTAGAGGTCAGCAATGAGGAATATCGAATGAAACGCAGTTATCACGATTTAAGGGAATATATATGACCGGGTATGCAAGATGTCTTGCTGCAATTCAGGGCGCCCGGCTCGACCGGGTTCCAGCTTACACTCCTACCATTGCCAGTGACGTGGCGGGACGGATCTTGGGCCGCATCGCTCACACGGGTGGCCCGGCCCTCGACTACGCCGGGGCGGCGGCTTGGTGCAATGGCCCGACCGCTTGGCAGGAATTCTACGAGCAGCACACGGAAGACATCATTGACTTGCACCGGGTGTTAGCGCAAGACGTCATCCGCTGGCCTTGGCTCAACAACATTCGGCCGACGGCCAGGATCGATAGCACCACATTCCTCTGTGGGGATCCGAAAGGCGACCATCAGATCTGGCGTTGGTACGAAGAGGTGGGGAATTTCATCCCGGATCGCAAGCCAGTCGCACCGCGAGTGGAGGACTGGCCGGAGATGGCGCGGCGACAGGTGAAGGGTGTGGAGAAGGCAATTGCCTTTACCCGTGAGAACGCTGGATTGCGCGAGGCCCGCCTCCAGGAACGTCTCGGTGACTCCATGATGGTGATCGCCGGCGGCCCGAGTCTCAGCCTGGGCACAGACGAGGTGAGTCTCATCGCAACCGTTGACGAGCCGGGGGCGGTCGCAGATCTCCTTGAGTGCAGCTTGGCCATCGGTTTAGCTCAGGTTAAGGCGATGGCCAGCCGGGGCATCAAGGTCGTTCTTGGTGGTGGCGATATGGCAGATAAGAATGGCCCGCTCTACTCGCCGGAGATGTTTAGGCGGTTCATGCTGCCACGCTGGAAGAAGTTGGCGGACTGTTGCCGCGAACTCGGCCTCCATTACGTGTTTCGCAGCGACGGCAATCTCTGGAAGGTTGCCGACATGCTCTTCCGCGAGGCGGGAATACCGGGTTTCGGCGAAGTCGACTTCGACGCGACGATGACCACCGCGCAGATCCGGGCCCGCTATCCGGATCTGGTCATCTGGGCCAATCTGAGCGGTGACTTACTACGCCGTGGTACTGCCGAAGAAGTCTACCAGCATGGCATGGAACAGCTGGAGGCCAGCGGAGGGCGTAAATATTTTCACGGTTGCAGCAACACGATACTGCCCGGCACGCCGCCGGAGAATGTGCACGCCATGATGAAGGCGAGGAATGACTTCAGCTGCCGATTTTGCTGATTATATAGTCGGCTAACCACATGCAGGCTTTCCCCGCTACTGGCCGCTGTTAATCCCAACCTCAATGTCCCGACAAGCATAAATAGGCGCAGGCGTTGCGCGGCGTAACAGGACTTCCACGCGGGCGAGGAGTTCTTTCATCTCGTAGGGTTTGGTGAGGTAATCATCCGCCCCCAACTTGAAACCCCGTAACTTGTCTTCGATGGCGCCCATCGCGGTCAGCATCAGGATGGGAATCGCCCGAACGCGGGGCGCAGATTTCACCAGACGGCAAACTTCGTAACCGTGGAGTTCCGGCAGCATCAAATCAAGGATCAGCAGATCCGGTCGGTACTCGAACATCTCATTGAGCGCGGTGCGACCATCGGCGGCGTGATGCACCGCATACCCGCGCCGTTGCAGGTGAAAAATCAGCAACTGCGCGGCATCGACCTCATCTTCCGCTACTAAAATGCTCATCCGTCTTTTTCTGTCGGGCGTCATGCTTCACATTCTCCGGCGGTACACCATTCCGGCTGCGCGGCGTGCAACAAGGCTTGCACATTAACGATAAACTCCGTCATCCCGAATGGCTTCGTCAGAAACCCGCGCGCCCCGGCCCGCGTGCTCCGGGCAAACTGTTCTTCATCGGCCAAGGCCGTCTCGATCAAGATCGGAATATCGCAGGTGCTTTCATTCAATTTTAGAATCTGGCAAATGGCGATGCCATGCAACACCGGCAACATCAAATCCAACACCACTAGGTCCGGATGCTGGTCGAATGCGACATGCAAAGCCGCCCGCCCATCCGCAGTCATCACGGTCCGATAGCCGCACCGGTGCAGGTGGTAGGCCATCAGGTTGGCAATGTCGGGATCGTCTTCCACAATCAAAATCAATGGTATGTGTTCCATATTGTCGGCAACTTAACCGCCTCACGTGACAATCTGGTAACGGCGCGACAACAGTCTCGTAAAAGCGAATCTGCTAGGCCGGTGCTGATTACCGTTCAAGCATGAGGTGTGAGCGATTGCCAGCGGCGATGATCGGTCGGCGTTTTGCCGCCGCTTGACGGGCTTGGTACGCTTCGATAGGTTCGCAACGGTAGCGGCGCACTGGCGCCACGCAAACCGAAACTCAAATTACACAAATTGGTTCCACTGATTAAACCCACTGATAATCTTTCGCCGCGCACGCCGACTGATGCGGTGCCGCCGTTGGAGGCGGTGCCGACAATGTCGGTCCCGGTGCCGCCACCGGTTGCGCTGGGTCGGGCAGGTGAAGCCATGGCGGACCCGACTTACCGGCGGATTCTGGTGTTGGCGGCGCCGTTGATCTTGTCGTCAACGGGGATGATGATCATGCAGGTGATTGACGCGATCTTTTTGGCCCGTTACTCGAAGGAAGCGATGGCGGCTTCGGTCACGGCTGGACTCGCCGGGTTTGCGGCGTGTGCGCTGTTCATCGGGCTGGCGGGGTACACCAGTGTGTTCGTGGCGCAATACATCGGGGCGGGGCGGCCTGAGCGGGTTGGGGCTTCGGTCTGGCAGGGGATTTGGTTTTCGTTCGCGGCCGGGTTGGCGGTGGCCTTGCTTGGATTGACCGGGACTTGGTTGTTCCGCCATGCCGGTCACGAGGCGACGGTCTGGCCGTTGGAAGCGGCGTACTTTCGCATCCTCTGTTTTGGCGGGGGCTTTGGGGTGTTGTCCTGTGCGCTGAGTGGATTTTTCTCGGGGCGCGGCGACAATATCACACTCGGACTGGTGCAGTTGGCGGGCTTGGCGGTGAATGCGCTGGTGAGTTGGGTGTTGATCTTCGGGCGCTGGGGGTTGCCGGAGTTGGGTGCTTCGGGAGCCGCAGTCGGGACTGTGATCGGGCAGGCGGTGGTGTGCCTCGCTTTGGGGGTAATGTTGCTGTTACCCCGGTACGGTCGGAGCTTGGGCACGTGGAACGCGCGGTTCGAATGGACACTGCTGCTGCGGTTGATGCGCTACGGTGTGCCGGCTGGAGTTCGGATGTTGATTGAAATCACTGTGTGGACATTGTTCACCAGTTTCATCGGCCGGCTCGGCGCCGAGCCGCAAGCGGCGACCGGCATCGTTTTCCGCATCAATGCGTTGGCATTTTTTCCGTTATTCGGCATCGGCATGGCCATCAGCACATTGGTGGGGCAGGGGCAGGGGATGCACCGGCCCGACCTCGGACAGAAAGCGACTTGGCGCGGATTGTTGGTCTCGCAGATTTGGATGTTTAGTTGCGCGACGCTGTTTGTGCTGATGCCCCGGCCATTGTTGGCGGTGTTCCACGAACAGGGTGGCCCCGATGCGGCTGCTTGGGCGCGGACACTTGAGATGGGGGTGGTGCTGCTGCGGTTCGTGGCGGCGTACTGTTTGGTGGACGCGGTGAATGTGGTGGTGGTCTCGGCGCTCCAAGGGGCCGGCGACACCAACTGGACATTGGTGGCATCGAGCTTGTTGTACACAGTCTTTTTGGCGGCATTATGGTCGCTACAACGTGACGGCGCCGGTATCTATGCCCTGTGGACGACCGCCACGCTGTTCATCCTTGTGCTGGCGCTCGTGATGTTGGCGCGGTTTCATGGCGGGCGCTGGAAAACAATGACCGTTGTCGAACCGACTGTCGTCTGACCGCGGCGGTCAAAATTCAAGGTAGATCGCTTTGAGATAGTTCGCTTCCGGGAAGGTTGCCGGATGGTCAGGGGCATGGCCGGTGGTTTGCAGTTCAGTGAAAGGGCGACCGGATTGGGTGGCGGCAGTTCGGACTGCGTCCAGAAATTCCGGTGTCGACACATGCGCTGAACAGGAACAGGCAACGAGGATGCCCTTGGGCGCCAAGAGTTCGATGGCGCTGTGCACCAACCGGCCATAGGCGCGGATGGCTTGCGCGCGTTCCGATTCCCGCCGCGCCAGCGATGGTGGGTCGAGAATGATCAGATCGAATGATCGTGGCGGCACCGTTGGTGAGTTGAGCCAATCGAAGACGTCGGTTTTCACGCTCGCATGGCGACAGTGGGCAATGGCGGGGCCGTGCAGGTTTAAAGCAAAGTTCCGGTCGGCGGCGGCCAAGGCATGCGGGCTGATGTCCAAGTCGGTTACCGAAACAGCGCCGCCGCGCGCCGCATACAGCGAAAAGCCGCCGGAAAAACTGAAGGCATTCAACACCCGGCGACCGTGAGCAAGTGACTCGACGAGGCGGCGGTTTTCGCGCTGGTCGAGATAGAACCCGGTCTTCTGTCCCCGAACTCCATCAATTTCAAACCGGATGCCCGACTCCAGGAAAACCACCGGCTCAAGCAGCGTTGGACCGCGTAGTGTCTGGCCATCGGTGAACGGCAGCGCTTTGTCCTGAATGTTTCGGCTTAACCGGAGGATTAGATGAGTATGGGGCACTTGCTCGGCGATCAGCTCCACGATTTCATTCAGCCGTGACAGCCAAACCGTCGTGTAGATCTTGAGGACCAAGGTCGAGTCATACCGGTCCAGCACGAGACCAGGCCAGCCGTCGCTTTCGCCGTTACAAAGCCGGTAGCCATTGGTTTGTGAGTCAAAGAGGTTGCGGCGCCGGTCAAGCGCCACGGTCAGGTGCTGTTGCCACCATGCACGATCAACTTTTTGTGGTTTACCGACGTGCAGCATGCGGACACGGATCGGTCCGTCAGGATCAAATAGTCCCATCCCGAGGAATCGATCCTTTCGATCATAAATGATGGCCAGTTCGCCCGTCTGACCGGGGCGGGAGAGCTCGCGAATGCTATCCGAAAAAAGCCAGGGATGGCCGGCGCGCAGAATCGTTTCCACTTTCTGCGAAACCCGGAGTTTGAGGCTTGGGGTTGATTCGGCAGGCATCAGCTTGAGGGGATCAGTTGCAATGCGCGTGCATGTCTGCCGGCGCGGTGTTGGCTTTTTGCACTAAAGTAGAGGCCGCAACACGGGAACCAGAAAGTCTGCCATTCTGTAAAAACCGAGGTCAGTCGGATGGGCACCGTCAACTGTGCCTTCACCATCGGTTCCGAGTAGGTACTCGCTGGACACCAAGTGAACATTTTTCACACCTGCCGCTAACAGGCGGCCATAAGCCGCATGCAGTTCGTTGTTGATATTGCGGCTGGCCGGGACCGGCGTATCCGACAGCGTGTTCTGATAGACGATATTCTCAACCAACACAATTGGAGTCTGAGGGTGAGCTGCTTGTAGCATCCGCACCAATGGTTCTGTTGTTTTGGTGACTGCGTCGGCTGACATATTGGGCAGGTTGTCGAGTACGTAGACTGCTGGATCTAGTTCGGCGACGAATTGTCCAAAGTCGAGTTCCATTGGACCGTTGCCGGAGAATCCTAAATTGATGGTCGGACATTCAAGACGGCGGCCGATGATCGATGGATAAGCCATGCCAGCTCGGGAAGCACAGCCGCCTTGAGTGATCGACGTGCCCCAGAAAACGATGGGCTTGGCATTAGGTTTACTGGGCCAAGCAGGCGCCGGTCGGAATGTGGTGCCGGTGGGGAAACCCAGCTGGACAGACTCGACGCCGTTGTAAAGTGGTAGATAAAGCAGGTATTCGCGACTGCCTTGGCCAGCGACACCGCCGTCGGCCGGTGGATGGATTTTTACGAGTGTTGCCGAATTTTCAACAGCTGACGCACGCCCCAATCCAACCCAGTGCCAGCGGCCGCGATCGCGCACATACAGATCCAACCCGCTCATCCCGGTGGCAGGCATGTGCGGCATGGAGAGGTTGGCATTGCGCAGTTTCCATTTCGCACCAATCTCAGGTGCGTTGCTGACGAAGCGCACGTGAATTCCGGCCGCATGTTCACTGAGCGCCCAGAGGTTGTCCCGAACCTTGCCCTTGGCGCGTGCGGGCAGACGGTCGAATGGCATCAAACGTTCATCGTTGGTCCATCC
>Ga0316217_10000953_pt1 | contig 39183 bp, 37 predicted proteins | sample 1anoAmetaG_FD_203633 | JGI IMG/M metagenome (GOLD analysis project Ga0316217, IMG submission 203633) | Freshwater microbial communities from Trout Bog Lake, Wisconsin, USA - 1anoA | ecosystem: Environmental > Aquatic > Freshwater > Lake > Hypolimnion/Profundal zone | place: USA: Wisconsin...
GCTGGACGAGGTCATTTGGTTTGCGACGCTGCGTCAGCAGCGGGCTTCATGAACCGCCGTGATACGGAACCGTACGTCCGGTGGTGTGGGAGGACGGCGGGGCTTATTCCCCGCCTCCTACCCGATGTGCGCCGGCCTGACGCGGAATGGATGATCGTCGGCGGGGCGCATGGTTCCGCAGTGGCCGCGAACCGGTCGGGTATTCACTGGTGTGCGACTGTCGGCTCCCTTGACTTCATGAAGTGGTCGGTCCCACAGAAGCGTCTATTTGATTGGCAGACCCGTTGGAACGCTCCATGGTCGCAGAGCGACATCGGATATTAGCCAGACACGCGAGTGTCTGGAACTATCCCGACCAGAGCTTTTCCGTCCTGGAGGGGCAGCCTTAGCCGCAGCCCAGCGCAAGCGCAGCGTCGCACTGGGAAACGGTGACCCAATACAAACCAAGCCCTGCCAGGGCGATTCAATCCCACTTATCCAATCTCAGGAGACAAAGCCGTAATCGTAAGGCGCACGCATTTTTCGGGCTAAATGTTGGTTGGCGGTTGTGGCGTCAGCCCCGGTGAAGAGTTCCTTCTCCGGATCCCACTGGAGCTTCAAACCGGTGCGCAGCGCGATGATGATCAGATGCCCGATGCACGCGGACCGATGACCGGTTTCCACCTTGGCGACTGGATCCTGCCTGGAGCGGACGCAGTCAAAGAAATTACCCATGTGATCCTTGCTGACCTCGAGGTGGACGGCGCTGGCCGGCAGGGGCGCCTGCAGCAGTTCCTTGTCGCTGGCGCTGATGCCGTCGCGGTTCACCCAAATCCAGCCATCGGCGCCGATGAATTTGATGCCGTTGCGCTGGCCATTTTCATCGAGAATGGCGCCATACGGGCTGTCGGCGGTGGTGGTGCGGACCGTTTGTTTGACGCCATTGGCCCAAGTGAGGGTGGCTTCGAATTCACCGGGCGTGGTGTAGCCGTCCGGCAGTGGCGGCGTGATGACGCTGGCCTCCACCCCCACGGGACCGTCCAGTCCAATGCCCCAGCGCGCGATGTCGTTGTGATGCGCGCCCCAATCCGTCACCGGACCGCCCGCGTAATCAAACCACCAGCGGAAATTGGCATGGCAGCGCTCCTTGAAATACTCCGCTGGGGGTGCCTGGCCGAGCCAGAAGTCGTAGTTGAAACCCGCCGGCACCGGCACTTTGGCAAAATGATTGCCCCGGATGCCCGCAGGGACGAACACGTTGACTTCCTTGAGCCGGCCGAGGCGCTGGTTGCGGACGAGTTCGCAGGCGAGGTGAAATTGGCGGCTGCTCCGCTGCTGAGTGCCGGTCTGGAAAACAATTTTATTGCCGCGCACCGCTTGGATGATGTGCCGACCCTCGTCAACGGTGAGCGTCAATGGCTTTTCGCCGTAAACATCTTTTTTGGCCTGGGCCGCCGCGAGGTTCACGAGGGTGTGCCAGTGATCCGGCGTCGCCTGCACAATGACATGAATATCGTCACGTTCGAGCAATTTGCGGAAGTCCTTATACTGGGCGGGCGCCTTGCCGTCGGCCGTGAATTTTTGCGCCGCCTGGGCGGCATGGGCGTCGTCCACATCGCAGACGGCGAGGACGTCCCCGAACCGTTGGGCGTTTTGGGCATCGCCGGTGCCCATGCCGCCGCAGCCAATCAGGCCGATCCCCGGCCGGTCATTCGGGCTGGTGACCGGCGCGGCGGCTTCCGCGGCGTCCAGGTCGCGCTGGACATACCAGAGGGGCAGGCCGGTGGCGGCAGCCGCCAGCGTGCAGCGGGCGAGAAAGGAACGGCGGTTGATGTGGATGTGCTGGTTCTTCATATCTGGGTAAAATCAGGAAGTCTGGTCCCATGACCTGATTGCGGTAGTCCGTCTTTGACGTTGAAGAAAACGGGCGTTGGCCGTGCAAAAAATCTGGTGATCACAGGTGCCATGTTGCCAAATACGGCTTTCAAGCTCCAGAAAAAATGCAAAGCGGGAGTGTCGCAATGAAAACATCAATGTCGCCACAAAAACTACCAATTGAGGTGGATGTCGCGAGTTTGGTAAAGTGACGGTGACGAATGCAATCCGCGCCTCGCCACAGTGTTCATAATGCTCGCCATCTCGTTGCCCGCTTTCACGTTGTCGGCGGCCGGGACCACCTAAGTCGTTGAACCATAAAAAGGCCATTCATGGGTGACCCCTATATCAGCGCAAGTTGGTTCAACGATTGTCGGTTTTTCGGATGAGTTGCACTGAATGTGTCGCCGGATTAAAAAGAATTCGTATCGAACAAAGCCCGGTAAAAACAGCTCGGCGCCTCGGCTGGGGAAGCTGTGAACGTAAACGGCGGCGTATTCGTGCAAATGTCCTGCCAGTTCACCAGATTCGTCGAGGCATGGACGATCGTCAGGTAGTAAGGCGATGGCATGGTAACCGTCAGTTGAAACATTCCATTCGTTGCCGCAGCTTGCAAATGCGGCACGGGTTGGAAGGCCAGTCCGGACGGTTCGGCGATGCCAAAATCGTCGGCAAATCAGCTAGGCACGCCGGCTGGAGTGCAGTTGATGATGTCATAAACCGCCGTTTCCGCCACATACAGATTGCCGGCGTTGTCAAAAGCGATTCCGTTGGGATCATCCAGCCCGGAGGCAAAAGTGCTCTCGGTTCCATTCGTTGCAATTTCAATAATATCGTCTCGTGTCTGGCAGGCCACAAGCAAATCGCCTTGGCGGTCAAAGGTCCTTCCGGACCGCTCAACCCGGAGGCAAAGTTGCTGATGTCGCCGCTTGGCGAAATTCCATAAACATAGCCGTCATGATAATCCGATACAAACAAATCGCCCAAACTGTCAAACGCCTATCCAACTATGGTTCCCAAGGGGGCAAAGCTGCTTTGCGTTCCATTCGGACCAAAATTCATAAATGCCGCCGTAATAACTCCCCGCAAACAAGTCGCCAGCGCTGTTAACGGTCAGACCACGGGCTTGGTCCACGGTGCTGGTCAAAGTCGCTCCGCGCATTGGCCGAATGCTGGAGCTGGCGGCGGCGCACGACCTGGCAGGACAGTTTGTTGGTTCATAATAAATGTAGCATTGGATGTTTTGTTGATTCAGCGAGCGGTTGAACTGTTCAGCTCACTGACCCGGGGATAGAACGGAGCGGAATCCCACGCGGTCGTAGTCTTCGGTCGGGCCGGCGCCGCCGCGCCGCGCCAACCGGCAGTCGAACGCGTAGTAGTTGTAACTGCCGCCCCGACCCACCCGGTCGTAACCTGATGTCGGCCCAAGAGGGTCAGTCTGTGAGGCGCTGCCGTAACTTCCAGACCAGTCCCAACACCACTGCCATACGTTCCCCGCCATGTCATACAGCCCATACCCGTTTGGCGCAAAATAGCCCACGGGACTTGTGTAGGGGACAACGCCGTCGTTGAAGGTTGGATTATAGCCGGTGTTGCTCAAATCGTAGGGGTAACTCAAGTAACTATAATAATTGGCTAGACTTTCAGATATCGTGTTGCCCCACGGGAACCGCTGCCCGCTGGCTCCGCCCCGCGCCGCCTTTTCCCACTCCGCCTCTGTCGGCAACCGATAACCCGCATTCCATTTCACGCAGGAGTTGCTGATGTCCAGATCCCCGCCGCGATACACCACCGCCAGTGTCGCACTCGTGTAATACGCCGGCGTCCGGCCTTCCATCTCGCTCCGCGCATTGCACCACTTCACACAGTCGTACCAGTCAATCGCTTGCACCGGATGACTCGTCGCTTTCCCTGAACCCACATTGTCAAAACTGTAGCCGTGCGCGATCGCCCAGGTGTAAACCTGTTGCCACAGCGCATACGTCACGTCAGTCCGATCCATCTGAAATGCCGAGACATAGACCGTGTGCAAAGGCAGTTCAACGCTGTTGCCCTCGTTGAAGGCATCTCCCATCGTGAAACTCCCGGCGGGAATCAGCGCCATGCCGGAGGGCGGGTTGGTGGCGGCCACACCGAGCACCCGGTAGAACATCGGCACGCTCACCGTGAGTGTGCCGTTGTTGCTCACTGCCACGCCGGTCAATCCGGCCCAGTTGGTCAGCCACGGCCCGGACAACGACGATGCCCATTGCACCGTCGCCACCGTGCCCGTTTGCAAGCCCGAACAGACCAGCACCCCGTTCTGACTCAACGAATTGATGACCACTATCTGGCCGAGGGCTGAATGGATGCCGGCCAGCAAAGCCAGCCCGACGATTGCGGAGCACAGTTTGTTTTTCATAGGTTTGATTTTGTTTGAAATTGTTTCGTCACAGATTGATGGCGGGTTGAAAAGAGGGCCGACACTTACGCCAGTTGTTTCGACCGATAAAACGCTTGGCGAAAATCGTGGCGGTGGGATCGAAGAAGCGCCAGATGCAGTGGGTGGTAATTACCGCATCATCGGCCGGGGCGGTAACCTGGTTGGAATTCCAATGGGCGGGCACATTCCAATTGCCGCCGGCGGTGTTGGTCCACACATTTTGCCCCGACCGGCCCGCCCCGCCCAGCAGTAAGCCGACGAGCCCGGCCGCCAGTTCAGCGAAGGCTCGCCAACGTGATCCGTGCCGGCATACGGCTAACTTGGCCCCGTCAACGTTGCCGCAGTAATTATGGAACGATGAGGTTTGAGTCTTCATATGGGGGGATCTTAATTGGCCAGTGGGTTGCTGCCGGGGCTAAGGCGCAAAAGAGCGATAACTAATGCCCCCTCACACACCGAAAGCTAATGGTGGCGTCGGCGAAGTATGGACCTTGGTAGTCGCGATAGGCGCACCGCGCGTAGTAGGCGTAGCTGCCCCAAGACCCGCCGCGCAACACCCGGTTGCTCCCGGTTGACGGTCCGGTTGGATTCGTGATGGTTGGCTGGCCATACGGCGTCCCATACCAATCCCAACACCACTCAAACACGTTCCCAGCCATATCATAAAGCCCGTATCCGTTCGGTGCAAAATAGCCCACCGGACTCGTGTAAGGCGTCACTCCATTCGTGAAGGCGGCGTTGTTACCGTTCGGCCCCAAATCGTAGCTGAAGCTGGTGTGTCCGACATAGTTAGCCAGATTCTCCGTGATGACATTGCCCCACGGAAACCGCTGTCCGCTCAAGCCGCCGCGCGCCGCCTTTTCCCATTCCGCTTCGGTTGGCAACCGATACCCATTCGCCGCTAAATTCATAAAAGGCGTCACCTCCCCATTGGTAAAAACCTGCGTCAGTCCGGCGTCCGTGTAGTACACGGGCGTCAATCCCGCCTGCTGCGACCGCGCATTGCTCCACTTGACGCTGTCATACCAATCCACGGACTGCACCGGCTCATTCGCTGCTTTCCCGGCCCCCACATTTACAAAGCCATACCCATGGTTCGTCCCCCAAAAATACACCGCCTGCCATTGCGCAAAGCTCACCAGATTAACGTCCATGTAAAATGCCGACACCGTGATGTTCGTCGTCGGCGTGGCATCGCTCAAGCTGTCCAGACTGTCGCCCATTGTGAACGATCCCGCCGGGATCAGCGTCATGCCTTGCGGCGTGGCCAGCGCGGCCGCCGTCACATTGGTCAACCCCCCGCCGTTGCCGGCAAAATACCCCGAAACAACCGAGTTGATAATCAAGGCATTGGTGATGCTGATGCCGCTCACCACATTGCTGGCCAAGGCGGCATTACCGCCGTTCAAGTTCGTCGCCAGTTGCCAGCTGGCCACATCCAGCTGGTTGGCCGTGATGCCGCTCAACTGCGCCAATGGCACCGTGCCGCTGATCTGCGCGGCGGAGATCGTGCCGCTCACATTGCTGGCGCTGGCGGCATTTAACGCCTGAAGGGCATACGGTGTGGGCGTGAGGTTCTGCAGCGGACTCAAGGCTGCAAAGGGATTCACCCCGTCACTGAACCAGATGCGCAACTGCAAATTCGGCTGGTTGAACAGGGCGGCGCCAATCGCCGCCATGTTCGCCTGCGTGGTATCCCCCAAAACCACGGTGAACAGGCCACCGGTCACGGCCACGCTCACGGCGGCCGCCGGCTCGCTGCCCGCGCTGCTGGTGCCATCGTTGCTCCAGAAGGTCGCATAGCCCAAATTGGCCGGTGGCGGCGCAATGGTCACGGTGGGGGTGCTGGAGTAGCCGGAGCCGGGGTTGATGATGTTGATGCTGTTCACCACGCCGCCGGAAATGGTCGTGGTGGCGGATGCGCCCGAGCCGCCGCCGCCAGTAATGGTGACCGCCGGGGCCGTGGTATAACCGTAACCACCCGAGCCCAAAGTGAAGCCGTTGACAAACTCGTGGGGGGACGAACCGCCCATATTGGCCGTGGCGGTGGCCGGGCTGTTCAAATTGGTGCTGGTAACCAGCGCAAACTCAAACCAGCCGGTGCCGGTAAAGTTCGTGCCGTTGTCCGTGACACGGCCCTGATAGGTGAACACGGAGTTCTGCGCGCAAGCCGTCGTGGTTGCGAGGCCAATGATCAAATTGGCGGAAACCGCCAGCCAATGGCCGATGTAGAGTTTCGTTTTCATGATGTCATAATGGGCGACCGACCGGCTTAGTTTTAGAGACGCCAACATGCGAATTCGTGGGGCGGAAAAGCCCGGTCTGGACCTGTGGAACCTTTAACGGGGAGACTTTCACTACACTTATAGTCTGCGCCAACCACCGGGTTTTTGTCAATCCACCGATTTTGCGGTATGACCAGCTAATTAGGGTGATTCCAAACGTGCGCCAGACATTGTATCAGCTTATCAGGAGCTGGCGCCATCGCCTTCAGCGACTGGACGTTCGTGTAATGGGACGGCAAGGCGGAAGCGGGCAGCGCCCTCCAGCCGGAGGGCGGTTTACTGGCGGTTCACGGCGACGAATTCAAGGAAAGCAAGCTGCAAATCGAACTCGGCGCAGCTGTCTGCCTTGCCGTCTTTGCCAACAATCTGTTTCCCGGCAAAGCGCGCCTTGCCCACCGGAGCGAAGTTATCCTTGGTTTGTCCCACAATGGCACTCAAATGTAACCTGCATGGCTCACGTTTGTAACCTGGATGGCGTTACATAGGCGCATTGCATTCTCCTGAACATCGAATTTGCTAAACCGACACAATATGAAGCGTAATTTCTTGCTGGCGTTCGTCCTTCCGGCCGTGGTGCCTGGCGTGGTGGCCGCCCAAGCCGCGCATTTTCAACCCGGGCATCTGGCGGTGCTCCAAGCCGGCGACGGTGCAGTGGCCCAGCATCTCAAGCAGGCGCCAATCTTCATTGACGACTTTGATCCCCAGAAATTTAACGCGGCGCCGGTCTGCGCAGTGCCCATTCCCACCAACGGCGCCAGTGCCTTTTTCTTCAACGGCCACGCCGCCACCGAAGGGGTCTTGACGCTTTCGGCGGATGGCAAGGAACTGGTTTTCGCCGGGTATGGCGGGGTGAACCTGCTGGAAAAGCCGGGCGTGCCGTCGCAACTCGATATCCAGCGGGGATTCTGCACGGTGGATGCCTCCGGCGCGAGCCATACCCTGTTGTACCAACCGGTGGACACCGACCAAAAGATTAATCCGCGCGGCGGCACCTCGGACGGCGGGAATCGTTTCTGGGGTTGCGGCAACGCCGGCGCCACGCTGTTCCTGAACCCGGCGGTCAGCAAATCCCCGGTGGATTTTGACGACGTGGAAAATACGCGCGCCTTGAAGATCATCAATCATACGCTTTACGCCACGTTGAATGGACCGGACGCCATCGCCATGGACAGCCAGCCGGGGATTTACCAATTTACGGACGCATCGGGAGCGCCCGTGGCGCTGCCGGAACAGAAGACGGCTAAAATCAGCCTCGTGGTGCCCGCCTCGGGCGCCTATACCAAGATTTCGGGATTTGACCTGAGTCCGGACGGGACGGTGGCGTACACGGCGGATGTCGCCGCCGGCATTCAGAAGTACGTCAAATCCGGTTCCACATGGAAGTTCAGCTACCACTTCGCCATTCCCCAAAACATTCCCGCCGCGGATAATCATGGGGTCGGGTGCTTCGGGTTGGCGGTGGATTTCAGCGGTGCGGCGCCCGTGCTCTACGCCACCACCACTGAGGGCTACAACGGCAGCGTCAATTCCAACCGCGTGGTGAGCATCACCGACACCAACGCCAGCGCCGTGGTTCGCACCGTGGCGCAATCGCCGAGCGCGGAGATCGCCTTCCGCGGCATTGCGTTTACACCGCAAGCGGGACATTGAGCCGAAGGTTGGAGCCGGGGGCAAACCTTCCGGATTCATCGCACAAATGGCCATCAGCCGCTTATGCTGATGCCCTAAAGCGTAAAGGCCCTGTTTAAGGGCCATTCCTCTGGAGGGCCTGTCCCAAGTCATTCCATATACTTGGCAACGGCGAAAATGGCTTGCTGATGGCTGCGATTCCCATGCCGCCATTCCGTGGGTCGGTCATCGTCCGTCCGCATTTTTAACCGGGGCGTAGTCCATACGGCCAGCAGGGCCGATCCCCCGCGAGAATCCAGCATGGTGTCTCCCTTCCGGGCCTCTTCGACCGTGCCTTTTTTTCGTGCAAGATCGCGCCTTGATCCCGGTATAGGCAAATGATGAACACAAATACGTTCTCAATTCATGGCGGGCCGCCCTCGCTGGAACGGGTTGCGGTTGCCTTGACAGTTCGGGAAACCGGGCCGAACGTGTGGTGTTGGAATGAATAGGTGATTTATGAATGCAAACTATTGGTCAAAGATGGCTGTGATGGTCAGCACCCTGGTGGCGGCAACCGCCGTGGCTCAGGATGCGGCGGGGCCCGGTGCGGCACCGGTCGCCGCCGTCACTGCGCCCGTGTCCAATCTGCCCTACGGCGCGTCGCAAATCTTGCAACTGGGGCAGGCGAAATTGAGCGACGACACGATCATCGCCTACATCAAGAACTCCGGTAACAGCTACCGCTTGAACGCCGATCAGATCATTTATCTCCGGCAACAAGGCCTTTCTGATGCGGTCGTGGTGGCGATGTTGAATCAGCCCAGAGGGGGGACGGCCGCCGCCGCTCCCGCTTACCCCGCCGCTGCACCAGCGCCAGCGGCCACCAGCGCGTACGCGGGACAAGTTCCGACCGCCACGGTCGCCCCGACCGTGACCTACGTGCAAACCGAACCGTACACGACCTACTATGACGACACGTATTACTATCCCTATTATTATCCGGGCTATGTGTGGTATCCGTCCGTGGCGATTGGCTGGGGCTGGGGTTGGGGCGGAGGCTGGCATGGCGGAGGCTATGGATATCATGGTGGGTACGTCGGCGGATTCCATGGCGGGTACGTCGGTGGATATCATGGTGGGTATGCTGGAGGTTTTCATGGCGGATATGGCGGCGGCTTCCGGGGTGGTTTTAGCGGCGGCGGGCACGCTGGCGGGCGCCGCTGAATTCAAATTATGAAAAGGCGAATCTTGCTTTTGGCGCCGCTGAGCATGACGGTTTTGCTTGCGGGCTGCGTCAATCCTGATGGTTCGATCAACCATACCGGATCGGGGGCCTTGACGGGGGCTGCGATGGGGGCGCTTACGGGCGCCGCGATCGGCGGACGATGGCACGCGGGGCCGGATGCGCTGATTGGCGCGGCGGCGGGGGCGCTGGCGGGAGGCCTGATCGGCAATTCGGCGGATCGTGAACAGGCGGCGCGGATGCAGGTACAGCCAGCGCCAGCATATGCTTCACCGCCGGCTTATGTTAACGTGGCCCCGGTGCAGCCGACGAGCCTCGCGGATGTCAAGGCCATGGCCCAAGCGGGCATCAGCGATGACGTGATCATCACTGAGATCCGAAATACGCGGACGGTCTATCATCTGGCCGCAGCGGATGTGATTGGGCTGCGCGATGCGGGCGTGAGCGAGAAGGTCATGAACTTCATGATCAATACCCCTTCCTTGTGGGCCTCGCGGTAGCGGTCCGCGCCGGAATCAAACGACCTGACGTTCGCCAACGTGTTTTCCGCACGGGGTGGATTGACGTTTTAACGCGACGTATCTCGCCACTATAGGGCGCATTTCCTCACGCGGCGGGTTCATGCCTCCACACGAGGGGTTCGCATCGCCCAAGGGTGTTCAGATCGGCTCTCAAGCCTGGGATGCTTTCCTCCGATAGTGTAGCGTGACGAGAAAAAGCGTTCTGAATGTCCGGGCGCAACAATGAAATAAAATTATGAGCAGCATATCCAGTGTGTCTTCGGCGGCCAATTCCTACCCGCCCGTCAACGCGAATGGCGCCAACCCGTTGATGAAGAGCCTCGGGGCCGTCAGCAGCGCCCTGCAATCGGGAAATGTCACCGAGGCGCAAAGTGCGTTGGCCACCTTTCAAAAGCAACTACATGGCAATTCGCCAGCCGCCGCCAACCAGCCTTTTGGCAGTAATCACCAAGCGAATGCCGCCTATCAAAGTCTGGTCAGTTCCGTTCAATCGGGAGACCTGGCGGGGGCACAACAGGCGGTTTCAAGCTTGAAAGCCGACTTAAGAACATCCAAGGCACCGGCTGCGGGCGCGCCCAGTCAGACGAGTTCGGCCCAAGTTGCGAGCGCGCCCGCCAAAACCAGTGCTGGCCACCCTGCGAGTGGGTCCAGTCAAACGAATTCGGGTCAAGCGACGAGCGAATTACAAGGCGTCAACAGTGCCCTGCAATCGGGAAATCTCTTGGACGCCTTGAGTGCGCTGACCTCAATCCAGACCTCGTCATTCAGCAGTGACAGCCAGGCGAATTCAGCCTATCAGAGTCTGGTCACGGCTTTGCAAGCGGGCAATTCGTCCGCCGCGCGACAGGCGTTTGCAAATTTACAAGCGGTTTTGGGCTAGCCCACCCTGGGGGGAAGGATGGGCCCGGTACGGTTTGTCGGGCAAGGTCCGGCCGGCGCCGGAGTCAGGAATGCGCCGACGCGGCGGGAGGCGGCGGGGCGGGGGGGGTCTTGATCTGCTCGCTCCAAGCCACGAACCCCGCGCCGATCACAATGATGATGACGCCGGTCCAGCGCAGGGCGCTGACCTCCTCATGCCGCACCAGGCGCGCGGCCAGCGCCGTGATCACAAACCCCAGCGAGGTCAGCGGCCAGATCAGGCTCACGTCCTTTTGCGAGAGCAGATAGAGCAGCACCCCGAAAAAGCAGGCCATGAAGAAAACCCCCAGGAGGATGTTGCGGTTGCCCGCGCCGCGCACGATGATCCGGCCGATTTCCCCGGCGGTCACGCTTTTGACCTCGCCAATCTCGTGCAGGCCCTGGCTCAAAAACACCACGCCCACCGCCTCCAGCACGAGGCCGAACAACAAAATGGCAATCAATTTGGTCATGTTATAAATCCTGGTAGCGAATCAGCGCCAGGTCCAGCCGGCGCACGGTTTCCCGGACGCGCGGGCTGATCAGCGCCTCGTATTCAGCCTTAAAATTGTCGAGCGAGGGATGCGAGTAAAGCTCCGAATCGCCGGGGGGCAAGGTCGGCAGCAGTTTCAAAACATAGGCTTCGTCCACCCGCGCGTTTTGCAACAGGCCGTAGGTCCGTTCGGTGTGGCGGATGCCGCGCCGGCGGAGCGGCGCCCGCGCCCGGCGGGAAAGCCATGCGTAAATGGCCGCGTGCGATAGGCGGTAAAGCCAGCGGCCGCGCGCCAGCCGCACGCTGTGCGCCAGCGAATCGCGCGTCAGCCGCAGGCGCCGGATGCCGAATTCGTCCGCCGCCGCCAGCAGCAAATCCAGGATCACCGGGTGCAGGTGCAAATGCAGATGGCCGTTGACATGGTCGAGCGGGAGGCCGGAGGCGCGGAATTTGGCGAGCTGCGCCCGGATTTCGGCGCGCAACTGGGCGCGCAGGGCGGGGTGGAAGAAGTAGGCCAGGCCCGCGCCCACGGGCCGGTGGGAGAATTCGCCGCGCGCATTCACCAGCCCCGGGATTGCCTCCGGCGGCAAGGCCGAGTGACCCATCAACAAAGTCAAGTGCAGGCCCACGCCCAGCCGGGGCTGCTCGCGGGCTAGTCGCACCGCTTCGGCAAAGCCCGGCTCGTTGACCATCAGGCTGGCCGAGGTGAGGATCCCGTCGCGATGCGCCCGGGCCACGGCGGTGTTGACGGCGGACGAGAGGCCGAAGTCGTCCGCGTTGACGATCAGGCGGCGGCGCGGCGGCCCATGGGACGGCGTGGCGGTCATTTATGGGGACCCGTAAGCCGCAGTGTGGCGGCCGGCGACATGACGCAGCCAGGATCGAAAAATCAGCGCCAACTTATGCCCCTTGCTTAGCCGCGGCGGCTTGGGCCCAAAGACTTGGAAGCCTTCTCGTTCCAGTTTTTGCAGCAAGCGCCAATAAACCGAGCCCATTAATTCGGCGGCCACCATCGCCTGGCGGTCCTCGGCCGGCAGGGATTGCTGCGCGCGCCGGTAGAAATCCTTCGCGCGCGCGGCCACACTGGCGGCCAGCGCCGCAAAACGATCCGAATAATTGGCGGCCAGGATTTCGGCCTCCGTGACGTTGAACTGTTTTAATTCGCTCAGCGGCAGGTAAATGCGCCCCCGGGCGGCGTCGTTTTTTACGTCGCGCAGAATGTTGGTCAGTTGCAAGGCCTTGCCCAGGTACACGGCGTAGTCCCGGCAGGCCGCGTTGCGATAACCGAAAATCTCGATGCTGAGCAACCCCACGACGGAAGCGACGCGATGGCAATAAAGATCCAGCTCCTCATAACTGGCGTAGCGCAATTTCTCCAAGTCCATTTCGCAGCCCTGGATTAACTCGTCAAAGAGGGCGAAGGGCAGCTGGAATTGTTGGATGACGGGCGCGAATTCCTGGTTGAGCACCATTTGCGGCTGCTCCCCGGCGCAGGCCCGATGGATGTCCGCCCGCCAGCGGGCGAGTGTTTCCCGGCGCTTTTCCGCCGGCACGGCATCCTCGTCGGCCACGTCGTCCACCGCCCGGCAAAAGGCATAGAGGGCGGACATGGCGTCGCGTTTGGCGCGCGGCAACAGAATGAAGGCCAGCGCGAGATTGGAGGCGCTGGTCTTGGTTAAGGCGCGGCTTTGCGGCAGGTTCACGGTCCGGGCGGCAGCTCGTCGGGAGCGCGTTTGGGCGGCAGCCCGCCGGTTTGCGCCAGCGTCGGATTGGCGGAGCGATGATGCCGGTGCTTCCGTTTCCGTTTGGGTTTGCCGTGTTTGGAAGTGGTCAGCCAGACCACAAACGCCCCGAGACAGACGCACAGGATCAGGAGAAAGAGCAGGAAGCCCAGCCATTGGAGGGCCGGACTATCGGCACTGGGCATAAAAAAGTTCTTCATGAGTCGGCCACCACGGGTTCGCCGCCCTCACCGGCGGCGGTTTTCATGTTTAACCTTTGCATGCGATAGCGGAGTGAATGACGCGATAATCTAAGGCGCTCGGCCACGCGTGTCAGGCTGAAATTATTCTGTTCGAGCATGTTTTGGATCAATTCCCGCTCCAGGCGTTCCAAGGCCAGATCGAGGGACTCGTCCGGGGCCACCGTCAGCGGCGCGCTTTTTTGGAGGCGCGCTTCGAAGGCGAATTCCGGGAGACTGGACGCTTGGATTTCGGAATGGGTTTCCAAAATCAGCGCGCGCTCGACGGCATTGCGCAGTTCGCGCACATTGCCCGGCCAGCGATGGGTCTGGAGCTTGTGCCGCGCAGCGGCGGCAAAGCCGGTGACGGACTTGTTGAGGGCGACCCGGAAGATTCGCAAGAAGTGCTCCGCCAACACTTGGATGTCATCGCCTCGCTCGCGCAGCGGCGGGAGGTTGAACTGGACCACGTTGAGCCGGTGAAACAAGTCCTCGCGAAACTCGCCGCCAGCGATGGCCTGGACGATGTCGCGGTTGGTGGCGGCGATGAGCCGCACATCCACGCGCAATTCCTCGGTGCCGCCCACGCGGGTAAAGGTGCCGTCCTCGAGGAACCGCAGCAGCTTGGCCTGCAACGGCTTGCCCATGTCGGCGATCTCATCCAGAAAAATGGTGCCGCCGTGGGCCTCTTCCACGCGGCCGGATTTTTGCTTGATGGCGCCGGTGAAGGCGCCCTTCTCGTGGCCGAACAACTCGCTTTCCAGCAAGGTTTCGGGGATGGCCGCGCAATTGATGCGCACATAGTTGCGGGCATGCCGCCGGCTTAAGGTGTGGATGGCGCCGGCCACCAGTTCCTTGCCGGTGCCGCTTTCGCCCAGCACCAGCACCCGCGCATCGGTGGTGGCCACGGTCTGGATCAGTTGCCGCAACTCGCGCATCTTGAGCGATTCCCCCACGATTTGGTCCAGTCCGATGGCATCACTCGTGCGCGCGCGCAGCGCGGCATTCTCGCGGAGCAGCCGGTGGCGCTCGGCGCAACGTGCCACGGCCAGAAAGAGCTCCTCGGGTGCGAAGGGCTTGGCCAGATAATCCATGGCTCCCGCCTTGATGGCCTCGACGGCGAGCTTGGGCGTGGCGTAGGCGGTGATCATCAAGGCTGGCAGTTCCGGCCATTGGTGGCGGATCTTGCCGAGCAAATCATAGCCGCTCATGCCGCCCAGCCGGGCGTCGGTGATGACCATGAGAAAGGTTTCTTGGGCCAGCCACCCCAGCGCCTCTTCGGCGGATTCGGCCGCCCGCACGACATAGCCCTCGTCCGAAAGCATGGTTTGCAGTGAACGACGCATGTTTCTTTCGTCGTCCACCACCAACACCGCCGGAAGGGGGTCATTCATTTGGCAAAACCTGTGGGTTGTAATTTCGCGGGCAAGAGTACCGTAAATTTCGCCCCTTTTCCAAGCACGGATTCCACGCGCACCGAGCCGCCGTACAGTTCGGCGTTGTGGCGGACGATGGCCAGACCCAGGCCGGTGCCCTTATCCTTGGTGGTGAAATAGGCTTCGAAGATGCGGCCCAGCAGGTCCGGGGCGATGCCCGGACCGTCATCCGCCACGGTGATTTCCACCGATTGATCCCGGTTGCAAACGGCGGTGATCTGCACCTGGCCGGACGGGTTCACGGCCTCGCGCGCGTTGAGCAGCAGGTTCACCAGAATGCCTTCCAAGTGGCCGTGCTGCATGAGCAGCGGCGGAAACGGACCGCTGATTTTCCGGGTCAGCTTGACGGCGGTGGGGACGGCGGCGGGGAAGACCTGCTCGGCGGCCTGCTCCAGTTCCTCGATCACATTGAGCTTCTCCACCCGCCCCTCGCTTAATTGGGCGTAGCCCATGATCTGCGTGATCACCTTGTCGGCCCGGGCCACCTCCTCCTGGATGATTTCAATCTGCTGCGCCGCCGACGGGTGGCTGGCCCCCAGGGAGCGCTGCAACGAATAGGCCGTATTGTTGATGATGGCCAGCGGATTTTTGATCTGGTGGGCGAACTCGGCGGCCAGCCGGCCGGCGGAATGCAACTGCCCTTCCCGGGTGGAGAATTCCGCCGCTTCCATGAGCGCCTGGCGCTGCCGTTCCAGCAACAGTTGCGTGCCGTAACAGCAGGCCGTCAGCAGCCAGAGCATCGTCAACCGCACCAGCAACTGGTTCGGCGCCACTTCCTCCGTCGGATTCTCCGGGTCCACGGTGTCGGCGAAATGCGGCAGGGCCACGCGGTTGGTGCGGGCGGCGACTTCCCCCGCCGGATGGACGGCCAGGTTGGTGCCATGCACGCCCGCGGCGCTGCGATGGGGCACGCCGGGGATCACGGTGACCGCCGGATTAAACTGCGGGGCCACGATGATCGCCACGGTGTAAAAGAGGCTCAGCAGCAAATTCAGGGCGATTTGCGGCATGGCCAGCGGGATGCTGAGCGCGTTGATCACGATCAATGCCGGAAACACCCAGAACGCGATGCTGCTGAATCCGCCGGTGACAATGATCATGCCCGCCATGAAGAGGCCGTCCAGCAGCCCCAGCGTGAAGGCCAGCCATTGGAACAACCCCAGCGGCAGCTGGCGCCAGGCGGCAAAGCACAAGGCGCCGGCCAGCGTGCAGAGGAGATAGAGTTCGAAAAAGTGTTCGAGCGTCTCCAGCACCACCTTGCGCGTGGAGGGGTCCTCCTTGGTCCAGCCGGAGAGAAATAGGTAGCCCAACACCACCACGCCCACGCACGCCTTGGAGGGCAGCACCACGTCGCGCTGGATGGCCACGATGCGCTCGGCCTGCTGCAACGGCTCCGGCCGATCCGTCACCAGCAACCGGCGCAGCTTCTTGAACCGTTCCCAATTGAGGATTTTCATGGACCAGCGCCGCGTCCGCCTGGCGGCCGCTTTGCGTTCACAGTTGTAACACCCGTTCGGCGAGCTTCTCCACCGGCCATAACCGCCCCACGCCTTCATAGCCGCACGATAACATGCCGGCGTCCGGCCCGAGGAATTCCGCGCCGCGCTTTTTCAGGGTTTTGACATTTTCCCGCGTGGCCGGATGCAGCCACATCTTGCCGTTCATGGCCGGCGCGATCAACAGGCGGGCCCGCGGATTCAAGGCCAGGGCGATGCAGCTCAAGGCGTCATCGGCCAGGCCCTGAGCCAGCTTGGCGATGATATTGGCCGTGGCCGGGGCGATGACGAGCACGTCGGCGGCGTCGGCCAGTTCGATGTGTGCCGGCTGCCAGCCCTCGTCTTCGTCGTACAGGTTGGTCACGACGGGATGGCGGGTCAGGGTCTTGAAGGGCAGCGGCGTGATGAACCGCTGCGCGTCGGCGGTCAGCACCACCCGCACGTCACAGTGGGCCTTGGTGAGCAGCGACGCCAAGTCGGCCGCCTTGTGGGCGGCAATCGAACCTGTGACGCCGAGAATGATCTGTTTATTGGTTTTCATGGCGGTGCAACCAGCCGGCTGTTACCTGTTGTTAGCGCAAGTGTCCCGGCGCGTCAAATGGCATTTTACCGCCCAGGCCGGCGGCGGCCACGGTTAAAATCCCGGGGCGATCGAACGCGCGGAGCGCATCTTCTCCGCTTCGACGATGGCCAGCGTGCGCCGCAGGTCTTCCTGCTTGCTGCCGCTGATTACCAGGTAATCGAAATTTTTCCACTGCGCAATCTCCTGCCGCGCCACGGCCAGCCGCTTTTGAATCACGGCTTCCGCGTCCGCGCCGCGCTGTTTCAGGCGTTGGGCCAGAATGTCCACCGAAGCGGTGGTCAAAAAAATCGTCACCAGCGCGGCCTGCAGCTCCGGCTCGTTCTGGGCCTGGGCCCGGATGGTGGCGGCGCCCTGGACATCCACGTTGAGCAGCACATCCCGCCCGGCCCGCAGTTTGCCGAGCAACTCGGATTTGAGAATGCCATAGCTGTTGCCATACACCGTGGCGTGCTCGATGAAATTGCCCGCCTGCAGCCGTTTCAGGAAATCCCCGGCGGCCAGGAAATGGTAATCCACCCCGTCCTGCTCCCCCGGACGGGGTTCGCGGGTGGTGCAGGTGACGGCCCGCGTCATGTGCGGCTGGGCCTTGAGCAGCAGGTTGACCAGGGTGGTTTTGCCGGCCCCGGAGGGCGCCGAAATCAAGATGAGCAGCGGCGGCGCCGGCGCCGGCTGGTCCCGTTTACCCGCGGGCTTCGGCTGGAAGCTTTTCATTCCACGTTTTGCGCCTGTTCGCGAAAGCGCTCGAGTTCCGCCTTGAGGGTCACCACTTCGCGCGAGATGGCCGCGTCATTGGCCTTGGAGCCGATGGTGTTGATTTCGCGGTTCATTTCCTGCGCCAGAAAATCCAGGGTGCGGCCCACCGGCTCGCGGGATTTGCAGCAGTCGGCGAACTGGGTGAAATGACTGGCCAGCCGCGTTAATTCCTCGGTGATGTCCGAACGGTCGGCGAACAGGACCACTTCCTTTAACAGCCGCTCGTCGTCGGGGGCAATGCTTTCGAGGCCGGCGGCCTTGAGGCGTTCGAGCAGGGCCAGGCGGTAGTGTTCCGCGGTGGCGGGCGCCAGTTTTTGAATCTGCGCCACCGATTTTTGCATCACGCCGATGCGCCGCGCCAGGTCCTTGGCCAGATGCGCGCCTTCGCGTTCCCGCATCTTCAGCAGCGCGGCCAGCCCCTGATTCAACGCGGTTTCAACCGCCGGCCAGAGATCCTCCGATTCGGCCAGTTCCGCGTCGGTCTGAAACACGCCCGGCGCGCGCAGGACCTGGTCCAAAGTGACCTCGCCGGCCAGTTTCAAGAGTTTGGCCAGCCGGGCCAGTTCGCCGGCGTAGGCCTTGGCCAGTTCCACATCAATGTGCTTGCGCGCCGAAGAGTTGCCGGCGGTGGCATGGAGCGCCACGCGCGCGTTCACGCGCCCGCGGGCGATGGCGCGGTTGATGCCGTCGCGCAACGGGGCTTCGAGCAATTCCAGTTCCCGCGGCAGGGTCACCGACACCTCGGCCTGTTTGCGGTTGACCGAGCTCAGTTCCACCGTGACCTTGAAGCCGTCGCGCGCACATTCGCCGCGACCGTATCCCGTCATGGATTTCATCGGCGCAGCATGCCCGAAGGCGCGCCGGCACGCGAATCAATTTTCGGGCTGGGGGGGGGGCAAGAATTTGAAAGACTCCGGAAAAGCCCATAAGTCAGATTGAACTCCACACGCCAATCATTAGCACCTATAGTGCCAAAGAAATATGAGCGCGGGAATGGCTTCTCGGCTGCGAACGATGAAAAAGCTCGCCTACATCCAACTGAACCGCCATGCCAATGGCAATCGCCCGCAAATCTGGCGAGCCAAGGATTTCAGTTCGGTTTATGATTCGAGTGTCCTTTACGGCAATGATGCCATCGGGCAGTTGACCAGCGCCGTGCGGACCGAAACGTGGGGGCCGAAAGCAATGGCGTCCCCCGGCTAAACGAACAATTTGGCTACGGCTACGACCTTGCCGGCAATTTGGTGGCCCGGACCAACGGGGCGCTGACGCAAGCCTTCGCCGCGGACGCCGCCAATGAGTTGACGAACCTCACCCGAGCAAGTCCTCACTATTGAGACTTTTGTAGTTTGGTGGCAGGTTGGACCCGTGCCACGAGCGCTTGCGCGCGGAAACTACGATGTCGTTGAAATGGATTGCCAGCGAATTGCGCATGGGTAGTTGGACCTACGTTTCCAAGCTCCTCGGCCCGCCAGCGGCAATGATGGGCAAGGAAGGTGCATCAGGCAAAGTTTGGTTGTCAGGGATAGACGAGGCGGAAATAGCCGCCAGACTGATTAGAGTTCATCGGGATGACGACCTGGTTCGTGGTTGCACTGTTTGGCAACCTAACCCAGTCATTTGTTTTTGCGCTTACGCCTTTATTCAGATTGTTGATCTGAGTGAGCAACGTCCAGCCCGTGTGATCCGCCGGCCAGGACAAAATCAGGTTGTTGCCGATGAATGTTCCCGTGAATGTCGTCGAGTTGGTCGGAATCGCCTGTCCGACGAACGTAACCACGCTGGCTGCGGGCAAAGTGCAGGTAAAACTGGCGTTGGTGAGGTTAATGGCCGGCTGCGCGGCCAGCGAAAGTGTTCCAGAGGTTATCCACGGGGTGACCCTGACGCAGTTAAACCCTGCGAGGTCGAAAGTTTGAGTGAAAGCCCACGCATTGTTATTAATGGTCACAATCGCGAAATTGCCCGAAGCGGGGTCTTTGTAGGCGCTTATGGAAAGCGCACCATTATTGTCCGCACCGATGCGGTAATAACCGGGACGAATGAAACGGCTGAATTGCCCAACAGCATACATGCGCTTAGCCGGAAGACCGTTCGGCCCAACCAAACTTTCGTTGTCGCCGATCCCCGGAATTAGCCACCAGTAATGCCAGGCATTAACTTGGCCTATGGTCAATAAGTTATGAATTTGGTTGGCCCAATGTAGGCCGTTGTCAATGCTGCCGTCATAGGGTTCGAAAGATGACATTTCTGTCTCCCACAACGGTTTGCCATAGTTGTTGAGAATGGCGTAAGAGAAACTGTAGTCGTGCGCGGCCACAATGCCCACTTGCGCGGCGGTGGAGGGATCGCTCATCGCGGTGGTCGCGAGGTTGTAATCTAAATCCCAATTCGAGTCTTCCAGAAGCATGATCCGGGTGGAAGCCACGCCGGCATTGGTCAACGCGGCCGCCAAGTAAGGAACAAAATCGTGGATCTGCTGGGCGGTCCAAAGGCAAGACTCGTAGGTGGCGCTCTCGTCCGGCTCGTTCTGGATCGAAACGGCATAAAGGTTGACACCGTAATTCGTTTTCATGGCCGCCACATAGCCGGCCAGTTGATTGGCATAACCCTGGTAATGGGCTGGGCTGGAGACAAAACTGCCGCCGTTCACCGAGTTGGTGCTTTTATAAATCGCCGGCGGACTCCAGGGCGTGCTCCAGACACGCGCGCCCCGGGCTTGGGCCATTTGCATGATGCTGGATTCGATCGTGGTTCCGTCGGGGGCAATGCGGCTGCGCAAGAGGGAAAGACCAATGCCATTGAAAGCAAAATTCGTCGTGCCATCCACCGAGGTGCCCGTGCCGCTGTTCGTCGAAAAAAACATGTCAGCTTGATTGGTCGTCCAACTGCCGTCCCAAGCCGAGGACGCACCAAAGCCGTCAATGTGCTGAAAAACATTGGTCCAGTGCACCGTCGTCTTCGCCGGAGCTACCACACTGATGCTGCCGTCCACTGCCAGGTTGTTATTCAAGGTGTAACCCGCCGGCGGCACGAGGGTCAGGGCGGCGCCATTGGTGACCGCCCCGCTGAACAGGATGAATTTGTCACCCAACACCAGTGCCGGGCCGAGGTTGCTCACCGTCAGCGTCCCGGTGCCAAGGTTGGTCAATCCGCCCGTCACGATGAACACGCTGTTGGACGGCGCAAGGGACTTGTTGAGTTCGACCTGCACGTTGCCGTTGAGCGTGAGACTGCCATTGATGGTCAGGGTGCCAATCGTGCCCGGCACCGCGCCGGCTGTCAGTGTCGCGCCGCTGTTCACGGTCACTGCTCCGCCAATCGTGCCGCTGCCACCCAAGGTGCCGCCAGCCACAGTCACACCCGTGGCGATTGAACCGTTCACAAGCAGGGTTCCGGCGTTGTTGGTGGTGCCGCCGGTATAGGTGTTGATTCCGGCCAGTGTCAGCGTGCCCGCGCCCGTTTTAATCAGGGCGCCGATGTTGTCGTAAGCCGTGTCAATCAGTGTGCCGGAGAAGTTCAAGTTCTTGCCCCCGACGACATCAATCGAGGAACCGTTCTTGAAGAACACATCCAAGGCGCTGACCGTGGAGTTGTCGGTCACTTCCAGAACCTGGCCATAGCGGAAGACCCAGGACCCGTAACCGGTATGGTCGCTGCCGATGCCGGTCAGAGTGCCGCCGGCCAGTGTGACGTGGAGGACGTTAACATCCGCCCCATCGTCCAAGGTCATCACGCCGCCGGTGTTGACAGTGGTCGTTCCGGCTTGGTCGGCGGTCCATCCGAACAAACCGTTGGCGCTGCTGCCAAGCGTGCCACCGTTATTGACCGTGATGCTGGCGGTCTGGCTAAGCGCCCCTGGAAACGCACCATCGGGCGCGTTCGCATAAAGTTCGCCCCCATTGATGACGGTTGCACTGGTGTAGGTGTTTGTGCCAGAAAGCGTGAGCGTGCCGCTGCCTTGCTTGCTGAGAGCGCCCAACGTGATGGGAGTGGCAATCGTGGCATCAGCATTGTTGGTGACGGCCTGCGTTCCATTCAATATTAATTGGCCACCGGTGAGCGTGTAACCGGCGGTGTTAAAAGTGATGGACTGCGCCGTGATGGGTTCCGTCAGCGTCACTGCGCCAACACCCGTTGGGCCAAAAACTGCGTTATCGGAATTGCTCCAAGTCGAACCCGACCAGTTGGTGTCCGTGGTGTTCCAGTTGCCGGTGGCCGCACCGTTGTCCCAGGTAAGCGTCAAGCCCGGTGGAAACGGAAGCAGTGAAATATACAAGCCGTTGATTTGGGTGATACTATACCCGCCGTTCCCATAATAATTGGCAAAGGTGATGTAACCGTCACCCGCAACCAACTGGTTCAGCGTGTAGGTGTTTACCAGGGTCGTGCCGTTGTAGAGCTTGACTACCGAGCCGTTGCCATTAAACGCCGAACCCGTTCCGGCCGTGTCCGACAACACCACCGTGTAGGCATTGCCGCTGTGGGTGGTATTCTGAATAGCCGCGCCGCTACCCCAGACATACATACTGCTGCCCACCGTGGGTATGATGGCAAAATTGGCCCTGGCATCAAAGACAGACACGTTTTGAGCGCTCCCAATCACAAAGGAAAACCAATACCACGAATTGGGAGTATTCCCTATATAGCCGTTGAACTGAATCTGCAAGGGCCGGTTTGCGTTGTTGGCATCAACGGAGAAATCATGGTTCAAGCTCGCGGTGGAACCATAGGGAGTGTTGTTGTCACCCGCATTGGCACCGTCCCCCAACAGCAACATGTAGCCACCATTGCCATGCTGGGCCTCCCAATACCCCCCGCCTGGAATGGTCGCGGTGTAAGTAATCGGCGCCAAGGCCCCGGCTTGGTCATTGGTCAAGGTATCGTTGAACGTATAGAATGAACCGTTATAGGTATTGAAGTCGTCCGAAAGCAACAGGATCTGCGCCTGCGAATTAAAGACCAGCACGAACATGGCCAACAGGGACAAAACCCGACTGCTTGTTTGGAGATGATCCCGGCAAACGCCGGCCGCTGCTGAAAGACAACGCAACATGATGCGATTGCTTAAACAATTGATGGTTTTTTGAAATTCAAGAAGCATCGGTGCCGCTCAAGGCGAGGTCTTCGCGGATGCCACATGGAGCCTGACCATGCCGTCACCGATGACGACGCTGGCGGCCGTGCCACTGGCCAGCCCTGCGCCGCTGATGTTCACCGGATTGAACTGTCCGCTGCCGGTCTGCGTGCCGGGGCCGTTCCGGATGAAATCGGCGGCGTGAGCCATTGCACCGAGGCCCAGCATGGCCGTCAAAGCCGCCAAGGCCAACACCTGATCGTGTTTTACAAGTTGGTTCCGGCAAACGCCGGCCAACGAAGAGACAGACTGAAATGCAATGCCGGTCGGGTGGCGATTTTGGGCATTGAGTAATTTCATGTTTATATGATTGGTGGTAAATGAATCTTAACAAATTCATGAAAACGGCAATGTCCCTAAAGTAAGGGATAAGGCCATCGTAAAAGGGGGCAACCCATAACGATGCTCATTTGTGAGTTGACAGTGGGGGCTGTGAGAATTATCGAAGCAAGATGCCGCGCAAACGCCGCGTTGAACATGCCGGGACATGGGTGGGAGGCAAGAATCTGAAAGATACTGGAGAAACCCATAAAACCGCAGTATGCATAGCTATGAAACGCATCTGCCGACCGCGGTACAGAGAATTCAAAATCGTTTCCCATCTCTGTACCTCTGTGCTTCTGGGGTGCAAATAAAAGCCCGGTGTTTTGCTTTTCGCGGTTTAGCTGCACCCGCCCTGCTCCGGGCCGAGCGTGACGCCGGAGCGCGGCTGAAAGCCATCCGCAGCAACGTTAGCCATTCAATGGGCTTGATCTGCTCGATAAATCTTCTGGCTGACCTGCCGCGGCAGGCTGGCCTCGCGGCTGGTGTCCGACACAGCCGAGCTCCGCCAGCGGCGACGCTCATTCAAGCTTCGAACCGGGCAGAAGATTTTTGTCGCACGCCCAAAGCGGAGAAGTGAAGCCGCCAGCACGCCGGATTTAGATGAAGCCGTTCAACATGCCTTTCAACACGCCGGGATGTGGTGCGGCTTTGACAACGGATTCGGCCTGCGCCACTCGGGATCCGTTCGGGGCGGCATCCACGACCATCATGGGCGAGGGTGCGGCGGCGGCGACCCGCTGGTTGCCGCTGCGGGCCAGGTCCAGGCGCTGGCGCATTTTCGGCTTGTCCACGCAATAAAGCATCGCGGTTTCCTCGGTGATCAAGCCTTGCTCCCAGGCCCGGAGCAGGCATTGCTCGAAACTATGCCAGCCGCTGCTGGAGCCGGCCTCGATGATGTCGTGCAGCCGGCGGTTTTCGTTTTCCTCCATGACGATGGCTTCGCGCGTGCGCAAGCTGCTGCCCATCAACTCGGTCACCAACAGGCGGCCGCCGTTTTTGCCGGGTACCAGGCGCTGGCCGATGATATAACGCAACGAGGCAGCCAGCCGCTCGCGCACATGTTCCGCCTCATCCTTGGTGAACAAACCGATGATGCGATGGATTGTCTGGCTGGCGCTGATGGTGTGCAGCGTGCTGAACACCAGGTGGCCGGTCTCGCCGGCCGTCAGCGCGATTTCCATGGTTTCACGGTCGCGGATTTCCCCCACGAAAATGACCTTGGGCGCCTGCCGGAGCGCGGCGCGCAGGCCGTCGGGGAACGTGAAAAAATCGCGGCCCAGCTCGCGCTGGCTGAAAGTGGATTGGAGCTGCGGGTGCAGGAACTCAATGGGGTCTTCCAGGGAAACGATGTGGACTCTGCACTGGCGGTTGATTTCCTCCAACAGCGCCGCCAGCGTGGTGGTTTTGCCATTGCCCGAACCGCCGGTGACAAAAACCAGACCGTTCTTTTCCTTGAGGATTTCCCGGAAGCCGGATGGCAGCCGCAGGGATTCCCACGAGGGGATGGCCGAAGGCAGCCGGCGGAGCACCATGGCGTGGGCGCCGTTTTGGCGGTAGATGTTCACGCGGAACCGGCAGCGCGCGCCCAGCGCGTAACTGCAATCGCAGGAACCGTGCTCGGCCAAATCGCGCGTCAGCTTGTCGTTGCGGTTAATGATGGCGCCGGCCAGCGCTTCAATGCGTTCGGCGGTGAGGGGGGACCCGTCGCCGGCCAGGGGTGGCGACTCGAGGTTGCCATGCACCTCCACCTGCGGAGGTTTGCCGGTGACGAACAACAGATCGGAAACGCCCTCGGCGCTTTCAATCATCGCCGTCAACAAGCGTTCCAGTTCATTAGTACTGGTTTCATTCATAAGCCCAGCCATTTTTACCATGGGTTAATCAAACCGGTTTCTTCCTGAAAAAGTCCTGCGGGTCGGCGACATTGAGTTCCGAGAGGTCCAATCCGCCCTCGGGATCCCGCTCGCGGGCCACGGCGAGTTGTCGCGCCAGGCGGCTCACCATGGTGCCGGCGAAGTATTTAACGACGCCGATGCCGGTCTTGGCGGGGGCCAGCACCACCAACAGGCAGTGTTCATCCACGTTGGTGGTAAAGATGCTGGCGCGCTCGCCTTGCAAGGCCGTGTGGTTGAAGTCCTTTTCATTGACCAGCCCGGCGATGGTCTGACTGGCCAGGAAGGCGCCCGAGGCGAGCGCGCCCAAGGTGACGAGGTCCAGCTCTCCGGCCGCGCCCTGATGGGTGATCACAAAGCCGCCCTTGTCCAGGATCAACGCCACGGTCGCGTCGGTGCGCGCGAGGAATTCCCGGAGCGTTTCATCCAGCTTCTGGATATCCTCCTCAATGAGCTGGGGCAGGGTGGCCATGAGTCACGCGTATTGCGGCACGGACTGATTGATGAATTTCTGCAGGAGCATCCGCGTGATCATGTTGAGGCTTTCGAACACGCCCTCGCATTTGTGCGCCGTGCCGGCAAACGAGGGCACCTGCACGTCGCGGTTGTTCAGCAGGAAGTCCAGATATTCCATCGGCGCCGCATTGGGCAGGTCCCGCTTGTTATATTGCAGCACATAGGGAATCTCCGCCAGATTGATCTTCAGCGAATTCAAATTGTCCACCAGATTTTGGAAGCTCTCCACGTTTTCGGGCATTTTTTCGTATTGCGAATCGGCCACAAACACGATGCCGTCCACGCCGCGCAAGACCAGTTGGCGGGTGGTGTTGTAAATCACCTGGCCGGGCACGGTGTAAAGCTGGAACTTGGTTTTGAAGCCCTTGATGGTCATCGCTTCGATCGGCAGAAAATCGAAGAACAGCGTCCGGTCCGAACTGGTGGCCAGCGAGACCAGCTTGCCCTTGTTGCCCGCCGCGGTTTGCACGTGGTCGTGGACCTGCACCAGGTTGGTGGTCTTGCCGCCCATGGCCGGGCCGTAATAGACGATTTTGACCTGCAGTTCTTTAGTAGCTTGATTAATGATGGCCATAAGGATTATTGAGGTAGTTTGCGATCCAGTTCCGCCGCCAGCTGCGCCAGTTGCGCCGAGGGGAGTTGCGCGCCCGCGTGGCCGAAGGCCGCAAAATAAACGGAGTTCACCCGGAAGATTTTCCACGGGACATTGCCCACCGTGAAATTGATGTTGTTCAGCGCGCCCATGCGCAACTCGCGGGTGCTCTGGTTGACCCGCTCAAAAATCTGCGGCAGGAAGGCCGACAGCGTGTCCGGATTGAACTCGGCGGGCACCTGGCTGGCCACCCGCAAGCCGTCGGGCATGGCCACCAAGGAACCGGCGACGCCGTCCAAGACCGAGGCGCGGGCCACGACCTCCTTGGGATGCGCCTGGCGGCTCATGAAATCGGTCTGCGGTACGGCGGTGCGCCGTAACTGCGGTTCTTCGACCGTCAGCGTATCGGCCTTGTCAGCCCGGGCAAAATAGTTGGTGTCCTGGGGTTTGGACGGGGTGGGGGCCATGGGGGCCATCGGCGCGACCGGGGGAGCCAACGGCACGGGGGCAATCGGGGCGGGCGACGGCTGGGGGAAACCGAAGAACAAATCCGGAATCTCCTCGGCAACAATCATCCTAGATTGAGGGCGCGATACGGTCTTTTGCGCGGCGAGGAACAGGGGGGCAATCACCTTGAGCGGCAGCTCCAGTTCCAAGCTGTCGTGGGGCGAAGGGGCGGAATCGGGCTGAGCCAGCGAACGAAGTTGTTTCCACGTCACGACCACCCGACCTCGTTTGAGGCCGGGCAGGATTGCCGCGCTTTCCAAGGGGACTTTGACCTGCCCGAGCGGCGACTGGAGAATCTGCTCCTTTAATTCGGAAGGCCAGTTTTCGCAAAGGTCGCTGAGTTGGAGGAAGATGGCCGGCAGGGGCGGGGCTGGCGGCGCGGCGGGAGAGGGGGTCGCCGGCTGGGGCGACATTTTCAGCGGCGGGGTGTCATTCTGACAGCCGCTGTTCATCGAACCGAGTCGCAAACCCGGCGGCAAGGGTGGAATGCTCGCATGACCATTACCGTTACTGCCATTGCCATTGCTGCCGCCATGACCATTGGCATGACCATTGGCATGGCCATTGCCATGGCTGTTGGCGCCGCCAAAGCCGTTGCCGTTGCCGCCAAGCGGCGCAATGGGACGAGGTGACAATGGGGAAAGGGAGACCGGAGAAATTGGCGGGTGGTCCATGCCGGAGTGGCTGGACGGAGCCGGGGTAATGGAGCGTGGGGTGAATGATGAGGCTATCGGCGGCGATACTTGCCGGGCTGTGGCTGGAGCCGACGCCGGCGGCAAGGTCGGAGTCGGGGCCGGGGGCGGGGGTGGGGCCGGAGCCGGAGTCGCTGTTGGGGCCGTGAAGGCAATGGGTGCGGCGGGCTTCGGAGCGGGCTCTTCGGGTGCGACTGGCGCCGACGGCAGCGGTTTGGCTGGCAGCCCTTTGAGCGGTTGCGTGGTAAAGGTGAAACCGCGGCCGCGCTCCGCGAAGGGTCCGGAGATTTCTTCGGCCACTTCAACTTTTTTGGTGGAACGGCGGGCCAGCAAGACGGGATTCAAGCGGGGTAAGATCTCCTGCAAAGGCAGATTCACCAGTTTATTATCCAATTCGCCGCCGGAATTGATGAAGATTCCGGGTGCCAGCCGGCGCAATTCGCCGAAGGACAGCTTCACCGCTCCAAACGCGAGCTGGCCAATGATCATTTCCGCTTGCAACCGGATGGTCGATCCTGCGGGCGGCGCAGCCACCAGCTTGGCACGCAACTCCATCGGCAAGCCGGCCACCACGGAAGCCAGGGGCAATTCGATTTCATCCGAATTGCCCGCCCAGGTCGCACCCGTGATGGCGGGGGTCGGAGTGGCTGCGGCGGTGGGCGCCGAACGCTTCGTCGTCGCGGTCGGGGCGGCTGGGGCGGCCGCAGCCGCAGGGCGTGGCGGCACACCCTTGTCCAGCCGGCCCAAAAGGCCGCGCAGAAAGCCTGCAAACTTCGATTTTAACTGGATTGACATTACTTTTTATTAGATTTTCCTGCGCCGGCCATCGGCGACGCAGAATCAATTGAGCAGAATCCGCGCCAGCCTCTAACGGGTGCTGATTTGTGGTGTTATGTCCAACGTTGGGACTGGGTTCCGGCCAATTTGTCTCATTTGCGGCGAAAACCCTCGTTTTTTGTTGGAATGAACCTTGCTTGCTAAATGATTTGCTTTTAACACTTGAAATTGTGTCGCATCGCGGTTAGCGATTAATAGGAACTGGCATGGAAACCCGGCAAAAGATACTGATTCTGGATGACGATTCGGACTGGCTCTCGCTTTGCCGCGAGCAATTCTCCAACTTGTCGAGCCATCCGGAGATTCTGACGGCCACCAACGCCAAACGCGCCCTGGCGCTGCTGGAAACCGAAAAGATCCGGGTCTTGATTTCCGACTTGAAAATGCCCCGGATTGACGGCCTGCAAATGATCGCCATTGTCCGGCGGCGGTTTCCGGCCACCCGCACGGTTGTATTGAGCGGATTGGAAGACGAGGATTATCGTTCGCGCGCCTATGCCTTGGGCGTGGATTTGTTCTGGCTCAAGGCCGAGATGCAGCGCAATGCCCAACTCTTCAGTGAATGCGTCGAGTCGCTGCTCGGCCAGTCCGACCGGGAAGGGGACACCGGATTCCGGGGGTTGCAGAGTAAGAGCCTGATGGACATCATCCAGATGGAATGCCTCTCGCGCACCAGCACGGTGTTGCGCATCACCTGCGGCCCCTTGGTGGCCAAATTATGGCTCCAAGACGGCGAATTGCTGGACGCCGAGTGCGAGGGGGCCCGCGGCGAGGCCGCGTTCCAGCGGTTGCTGGCTTGGAAGACCGGCGCCTTCGAGAATCTCCCGCCGGAACCCAACCGCGAGCGGACCATCCAGAAACCCATCAACGCGCTGCTGTTGGAATCGGCGCAAACGATGGATGAAACGGCCCATCCCAGCACGGAGCCCGAATCCGTGGAAAGCAATTTGCACCGCAAAACCATGTGGAAGCTGGCGCTGCTGACGCGCGAAGGCGCGGAGTTCGTGGTATCGGTGCCGTTGGTCGGGGGGGAATCGGAGGCGCTCGGCACGCAAAACGTGGCCGCTTTTGCGCAATGGACCCGCCGGGCGGCTGAGATTGTCCAGCGATTGGGCGAACGGCTCGAAGCCGGGCCGCTCTCGCATGTGGACGGCGAAAGCATGGAGCGGCTGTCGGTCATGCTGGTGCGCGGCGACCGGGCCTTTCTGGTGGGCTGGCCGGCGGACAGCACCGAAAACCTGCCGGAAAAAAGCCGCAAACTGGTCGCGTCATGGGATTCTTAAATAAAATATTCGGCGGCACCGCCGCCATCCAGCAATTGCCCGCCGGCACCATTACGGTGGACCGGCGGGGCCGCGTCGTGACCTCCACGGTCTCCTCGGCCGTGCCGCAGGCGCTGCTGGAGGCGGTGGGCAACGACGTGCTGGAATTGTTCCGCGAAGCCCGGGCCGCCCAGATGCCGTTGTCCGAGATCAGCCTGCATTACGGCAGTCTCCGCGTCACCGCCCGCGAACTGCGCGAGGGCGCCATCATTTTTTTGTTCCCGCAAACTGCAATGTTCGGCACCGCAACACCCGCCCGCCCATGACCCCAAAGGAAATCAATCAACTCGTCACGCAAATTGAAACGCACATCGAGTGCTGGAAGCAGTTCAACCATTTTATCAGCCTCGCCCGCGCCAAAAAATTCACGGTCGCCGACGATCACAATTTCCTCGAGATTAAGAGCATCATCGTCCAGGAGCTGGAGTTGATTTTCGCCGCCGTGGAAGTCCAGTCCCCGTCCCGCGAGGAGATCCACGCGCTGATTGGCAATGCGCCCTCGCTGCGTTACCTGAGCGAGATGGGGGAGGGCGCCCTGCGCAATCTGGAAACCCAGTGGCACAAAATCTACATTGGCTGGCACGCCATCCTCGGCCAGATCAAGGTCAAGCAGCGCGCCGCCGAAGGCCGCGCGTTCTGGAGCCGGAAATAAGCCCTGCTTTTTGGCTCGCTTGCCGGGGACTTTTTGCGCAAGCTGGGGGGGTCGCGATGAAAGCAAAAATCGTCATTACTCCAAAAAAAGCCGTCCTCGATCCGCAGGGCAAGACCGTGCAAAACGCGCTGGCGCACATGGGCTATACCGGCGTCACGGATGTTCACATCGGCAAGTATATTGAAATTGAACTGGCGCCGGGCACCGACCCGGCCGCCGCGCACAAGGCTCTTAATGAAGCCGCGCACAAACTGTTGAGCAACCCCGTCATCGAGGATTACAAACTCGAGCTGGAATAATCAGGGCGAGCCACCGCCCGCTGGACTCGCCGCCCGCCACCGCCCGCGTACATCGCCAACCGCCAATCGAATGAATTTCGCCGTCCTCCAATTTCCCGCCAGCAACTGCGACCAGGATGCCGTTCACGCCCTGCGGCTGCTGGGTCACTCCGCGCGCCTGGTCTGGCACAAGGATGCCTCGCTGGGCGCCACCGATGCGGTCATCGTGCCCGGGGGGTTCAGCTATGGCGATTATTTGCGCTGTGGCGCGATTGCCCGTTTCAGCCCCGTCATGCAAGCCGTGCGGCAGTTTGCCGACAACGGCGGCATCGTCTTGGGCATTTGCAACGGGTTCCAGGTCTTGACCGAGGCCGGCCTGCTGCCCGGCGCGCTCATTCGCAACCGCGACCTGCAATTTCACTGCGAGTATATCCATCTGAAGACGCTCACGACCGCTTCGCCTTTCACGGGCAGGATTCCGGCGGGCCAGGTGCTGCGCGTGCCCATCGCCCACGGCGAAGGCTGTTATTTTGCGGATGAGGCAACCCTGGCCCGTCTCCAGGCCCGCCAGCAAATCCTCTGGCAATACTGCGACGCCGCCGGCCAAGTGACGGACGGGGCGAATCCGAACGGCGCGCTGCAAAACATCGCCGGCATCTGCAACGAGCGCCGCAATGTCGCCGGCCTGATGCCGCATCCGGAACGCGCCTGCGAGCGGATTCTGGGCAGCGAGGATGGCCGGTGGATATTTGAAAGTATCTTTGCGGCGTTGTCAGCCGGCCCGGTGCTGCAACCGGCCTGAAACCATCCCGCAGCTTGTGAACCCGCCATCCCCAGTGCCGTAGGTGCGACCTCGCTTGTGGAATCAGGAAAGAATTAATTCAAGCTCCAGAAGCATACCCCACGAGCCCCAAACATTTGTAAAGCCAAGAAGGATTTCCCGACCGCTATCTGTTCATCTGCGGATGGTCAGTGGTTTTTCAGGGTTTTACGGACGGCTTGCACATCACGATGCCAGGCATTCTTTGCGGTCCGGCGGTGGCCTCAAAATATCCGCCATGGCTCAGCGCAAAAGCTTGCGGAAATGAACGCAACGGGGAAAACTATCACGCCAATTGAAGCTGGAACCAGAGGGTGGCTTTGCCAGCATCGAGGTCAGGCACCATGCATTTATGTCCGATTTAAAAAGCCCGAAAATCCGCCATTCCGCCGATCTGGTGCGCGACGCCGCCACCACCGACGCCGCTGTCAGCCTCACGCGGCTTAACACCACGGCTAATGGCTTGAGCGATGGTGAAGCCGCCCAACGGCTGGAAACCTTCGGCCCCAACGAAGTCGGCCAGGAGAAAAAGCATGACTGGTTATGGCGGTTGTGGGTCGCGGTGCGCAATCCGCTGGTGATTTTGCTGACGGTGCTGGCCATCGTGACCTTTGCCTCGGCCGAAAGCGCCAGCGACACCATCGGCGGCTGGCTGATGGTATTGATGGTGGTGCTGGGGGTCTCGCTGCGGTTTATCCAGGAAACCAAAGCCGACAATGCTGCCGCCAAGCTCAAGGCCATGATCAAGGTCACCGCCACGGTGGTCCGCGACGGCCAGGCGCGCGAAATCCCACTCAAGGAACTGGTGCCCGGGGACATCGTGCGGTTGTCCGCCGGCGACATGATCCCCGGCGACGTGCGCCTGCTCACCGCCAAGGACCTATTTATCATCCAAGCCACCCTGACCGGGGAATCGCTGCCGGTGGAGAAATCCGACGTCACCGACGCCCGCACCGATATCCAGCCGATCGAGTACCCGAACCTGTGTTTCCTGGGCACCAGCGTGGAAAGCGGCTCGGCCACGGCGATCATCGTGGCCACCGGCGCCCAGACCTATTTTGGCAAGATGGCCAGCAGCCTCGCCGGCCAGCAGGTGGAAACCGCCTTTGACAAGGGCGTCAAGCAATTCACCTGGCTGATGATCCGGTTCATGCTCATCATGACGCCCTTGGTCTTCCTCCTCAACGGCTTCTTCAAGGGCGAATGGAAGGTGGCGTTCTTCTTTGCCCTGTCCGTGGCCGTGGGTCTCACGCCGGAAATGCTGCCCATGATCGTCTCGGTCTGCCTCTCCAAGGGCGCCATGACCATGTCCCGCAAAAAAGTCATCGTCAAGCGGCTCAATTCCATCCAGAACTTCGGCGCCATGGATGTGCTCTGCACCGACAAGACCGGCACGCTCACCATTGACCACGTCATCCTCGAAATCCATTGCGACGTCTTCAAGAATGAAAGCGCGGAAGTCCTGCGCGACGCCTACCTCGTCAGCCATTTCCAGACCGGCCTCAAGAACGTGCTCGACCGCGCGGTGCTCAAATATTCCGAACTGCATCGCGAACTGTCCGTGGACAAATACAGCAAGGTGGACGAAATCCCGTTCGATTTTTCGCGCCGCATGATGTCCGTGGTGGTGGAAGGGCCGGACGGCCAGCGCCAGATTCTGACGAAGGGCGCGCCGGAATCCATCTTTAAGAAATGCACGCACTTTGAAAGCGACGGGGAAATCTTCCCCATGGAGCCGATCTTGGTCGGTAATCTCATCGAGCAGGTCAATTCCCTGAGCGAGGACGGTTTCCGCGTGCTCGCCATCGCCAACAAGAAAGTCAGTCTCAAAACCGCCTACTCCAAGGCGGATGAGGAAGAACTGGTGCTCACGGGTTATCTGGCTTTCCTGGATCCGCCCAAGGACTCGGCCAAGACCGCCATTGCGGCGTTGCGACAGCACGGGGTGGCGGTGAAGGTGCTGACGGGGGATAATGACCTGGTCACCCGCAAAGTGTGTACGGAGGTCGGCATCAATGCCCAGGAGATCATCCTGGGCAACGACGTGGAGAAAATGACCGACGACCAACTCGCCGACGTCATTGACCGGGTGGATGTCTATGCGCGCCTCTCGCCGGCGCACAAGAAGCGCGTCGTGCAGGCGCTCCAGAAGAAAAAGCACGTGGTCGGCTTCATGGGCGACGGCATCAATGACGCGCCGGCCTTGCGGGCGGCAGACGTGGGCATCTCGGTGGACAACGCCGTGGACATCGCCAAGGAATCGGCGGATGTCATCCTGCTGGAGAAGAACCTGATGGTGCTCGAGGAAGGCGTGCTGGAAGGGCGCAAGGTGTTCGTGAACATCCTCAAGTACATCCGCATGGGCGCCAGCTCCAATTTCGGCAACATGTTCAGCATGCTCGGCGGCGCGGTGCTCTTCAAATTCCAGCCGATCATGCCGCTCCAGATTCTCACCAACAATCTGCTCTACGATTTCTCGCAGGTGCCGATCCCCACCGATAACGTGGGCGCCAACCAGATCGCCAAGCCGCGGCCCTGGCAGATGGGGGAAATCGCCAAGTTCATGCTGTTGATCGGCCCCATCAGCTCCATCTTCGATTACACCACTTTTGGCATGATGTATTTCATGTTCAAGTGCACTGATGTGCTGGCCCTGCTGCATATCTCCCCGGAGTTGCTGGCCAAATATCCGGATGAGGCCATTGACCACACCTACGAGGCGCAACTTTTCCACACTGGCTGGTTCGTCGAATCCATCATGACCCAGACGCTGATCATTCACGTCATCCGCACCAACCTGATTCCCTTCGTCCAGTCCCGGGCCAGTTGGCAGCTCTCGATGACCACCATTCTGATCATGCTCATTGGCGGCTTGCTGCCCTATTCGCCGCTGGCCGGGCCGCTGGGGTTTGTGCCGCTGCCGTGGCAATTCTGGCCGATGCTCGCGCTCACCCTGGTTTGCTACGTGGCGCTGACGCAGGTTATGAAGGCTTGGATGGTCAAGAAAAACTGGATCTACTAGTCCACAGCAAAAAACCCGCCGGCAGGGGCCGGCGGGCTGGAGACTTTTCGGAGCGATTAACGCTTCGAGAACTGGAAGCGCTTGCGGGCGCCGGGCTGGCCGTACTTCTTCCGTTCGCGTTCGCGCGGGTCGCGCGTGAGAAACCCTTCCTTCTTCAGGGCCGGGCGCAACGTGGCGTCAAACTTGAGCAGCGCGCGGGCGATGCCGTGGCGGGTGGCGCCGGCCTGGCCGTTGGGGCCGCCGCCGGTGACATTCACGCGCACGTCCAGTTTGTCCGCCGTCCCGGTGAGGGTCAGCGGCTGGGTGAGGGTGGCGCGCAGGGTGTCCAGCGCGAAGTAGTTTTCCACCGGGCGGCCATTGACGGTGATTTTGCCGCTGCCGGCGGCGAGCCGGACGCGGGCGATGGCCGTCTTGCGGCGGCCGGTGCCGAGAAATTCGTTGAGCTTGGGAGCGGGAGCAGTAGCAGTAGCCATAAATGCGATAAATTATTTGGCGGGCGCAAGCGCGGTGGGCATCTGGGCGGCGTGATCGTGCTTGGGTCCCTTGAAAATTTTCAGCTTGGTCATCAGCACCCGGCCGAGGCGGTTCTTGGGCACCATGCCCTTGACGGCGTGCTCAATGAGCAGTTCCGGATGCCGGGCGCGGCGCTGGGCGACGGTGGCGTATTTTTCGCCGCCTTTCCAGCCGGAATACGTCATAAACTCCTTGTCGGTCTCTTTCTTGCCGGTCACGCGGACCTTTTCGGCGTTGACCACGATCACAAAATCGCCGGCATCCAGATGGGGCGTATAGACGGGCTTGTTCTTCCCGCGCAGGATGTCGGCCACTTGTACGGCCAGTCGGCCGAGGACGGCGCCGTCGGCATCAATAACATGCCACTTACGCTGGTCCAGGTTCACTTTCGGCAAATGCGTTTTCATTTCAAAATCAATCAAAAGGGACGCGGAATCTATCATACGAGCCTGCAAAGTCAACACCCGGTTTCACTTAAATCGGGCCCCCCAAAAGTCCCGCCGCCCGCCCGGGCTTCACACCCGCCTCGGGAACGCTGCAAGGCCGGCAGATGAAAAGGCTGAGTTTTCCACCAATCTGCGGATGGTCAGTCGTGTTCTCCGTGTCTCCGTGGTGGACAAAACTCGGGGAAAGGGCCACAGGCCCGATTGATACCAGCATGGGGCAAGCGCCCCATGTGCGGGTTGCGATAGGTGCATAAGCGCCAACGGCGCGCTCCAATTGGGGCGGCTGTTCATTTAGCCACCGTATCAGGGCACAAAGGACACCAAAGGCGGGAGAATTGTGCTTTCGCTCGGTGGTCTTGGTGTCTTTTCGAGGCCATTCATGCGTGGCCAATTCCGTTGGATGACGGGGGATATGGTGGGTGGTCCTTTGGCCGCCGTCGTGGTGAACCAGAATGCCTCCCTTTGCAGGTGACCGCGCGCACGGAGTGACGCGCCCTACCTGCTCTTGCTTTGCAGTGCGCTGTGCCTCTGGGTCTCCGTGGTAAATAACACGCGGCCGATTTGAAATCGGCGAGCCGCGAAACTTGACACCGTTGAACCCAATTCATAGTGTCCCGGCGTTCTGCGCTGGCGTGGCCAGGTGCAGTTTAACCGGTGCCAAAGGAGAACCTTGCCGCCCATAATGAAGCTCATCTTTTTTATCGCGATGGCGCTGTTTGTCGCCTTTGATTTTGCCGGCTGCGCGGATTCGGCGGCTCTGACATCGCCCGCCCGCCCGGCGCTGCTCCGCAAGGCGGCCGCCCTGGATTGTATCGTGGTGTCCACCGCCAGTGTCTTGCCGCAGTTGCAACATGAACAAGCCGTCTTTAACGACCGGGTGGTTTCCGCCCTGCGCGAAACGTCATTATTTCCGAACGTGGAGGCGGATCGCCTTACGAATGGCTGCGGTGCCGGGATGATAATTCACTCGGAAATCACGGCCATCAAGAAAGTGTCCGACGCCTCAAGATTGTGGTTTGGCGGCCTGGCGGGCCAGGCGCGCGTGGTAGTGCAAGTGACCATTTCGGATGTGGATTCCGGGCAGCTCATCGAGACCTTTGAAGTCGAGGGCCGCTCCGGCCAGTCCGCCCGCGCTGGCACCACGGATGAAGCTGTTCAACTGGCGGCGGAGCAAGTGGCGAATGAAGTGCTCAAAATCAATTCCCTGTCCGCCCAATGACTTGGAGGACCCCTCAGCGGCCCGTCGCCGCCAGCATCTGGCGGAGACGGGCGGTGAACTCCTTGGCCTGCGATAATTTTTCCAGCGTCCGATGCATGCGGTAGCGCCAGTAATGATTGGGTACGGCCGGGATGTTAATGCGTTCCTCCGCCACGTTGGCCCGGCGCAAGCCGGCGTCCATGCCCAGCAGGTCCTGGAGTTGAAAAATGCTCCACATGGCCGGGGAGGCCAGGTGTTGGTGTACGACCGCCTGTACGATCCAGGGCTCCGCTGCCGCCGGGGCTTCCCCCGGCAGACCCAATTCATGGTTGAAGAACTTCTGGGTCAGTTCGCGGTCTTCCTCCCACCAGCCGCGAATGGTGCTCATGTCATGCGTTGAAGGCGTGACCACGCTCAAGTAGGGCGCGTCCCCGGGTCGCGAAAACTCCTGGCCCAGCGCCTTGGGCATGCGCTGGATTTCCAGGCCCAGGAAACCCAGATCCTGCATCACCATCGGCACGCAGGCCGGCACCATGCCCAAGTCCTCGCCGCAGATCAACATGTCGGTCACCCGCTTGAGCGCCGGCAGCTTCTGCATCGCCTCCCGCATCCAAAAATCATCCTGGCGTCGGAAGAAATAATCCACATACAACTCGCGCAGCGGCTGTTGCGCCGCCGCCGGCAGCGCCTTGAACGAGGCCGTCTCTTCCATGCCAAAGCGGAAATGTAATTTCCCGTCCGCTTCCAGCAGGATCACATTGCTGATCAAATCGAACAGGCCGAGCTTGAGTTTTTCGTCCCGTTCGGCCGCATCGCCGTCAGCGGGGGGGACCCCGGCATATTTTTTGATGAAATAATTTTCCACCTGGCGTTGCGTTGCGAATTCCGGCTTGAGCGCATAGTGTCCGCCGCCCTTGGCCAGCAGAAATTCGCCCCGCACCGCTTCCGCCTCGTCCGCGAAAATCTCTTGGAGCAAGGCGTCGTTGATGAAGGGCTGGGTCAGCCGGTTCCGGTCCAGGTGCAGCCCGCGTGCGGAAAGCTCGTCGGGCTTGAGCGGCAGGGCCGGCACAAAATACCCGAGAATCCCCTCGACCGCGTGGGCCGGGCTGCTCCAGATGCGGAAAAAGCCGAGAATATGATCAATGCGAAACGCATCGAAATAATGGCCCATCTGCGCGAAGCGCTGCTTCCACCAGGCAAAGCCGTCGGCGGCCATGCGCGGCCAATTGTAGGTGGGAAATCCCCAATTCTGGCCCTTGGCCGAAAACGCGTCCGGCGGCGCGCCGGCCTGCAGGTCCAGATGGTAAAGCTCCGGCTGCTGCCAGGCATCCGCGCCATGCCGATAGACGCCGATGGCGATATCGCCCTTCAACACCAAGCCGGCCGCGTGGACATGCGCGGTGGCCTCCTGGAGTTGCCGGTGGAGGTGATACTGCACAAAATAGTGGAACGCCATGTCTGGGTTATTCTTGGCCAGCGCCGCGATTTTGGCGGCATCAAACTGCCGGTGTTCCGGCCATTGATTGAAATCCGCCGTACCGAATTGGTCGCGCAGGCAGCAAAAGGCCGCGTAGGGCACGAGCCAGTGTTCATTCTCGGCGAAAAACTTCCGATAATCGGCGGCGCGGAAGGTGGCGGCCTTTTGCGACGGGAAGATTTTGCGGAGAAACTCCATTTTGAGTTTCATCACCGCCTCGTAATCCACCGTTTCGAGGGCGTTCAGCCGCTGGCGTTCGGGCTCCAAGGCCTTGAGGAGTTTCTGGTTTTTGGCGTTCGCCACGGCGGCGAGGTGCAGATAGACCGGATGCAGCGCAAAGGCGGAGATGGCGGCGTAGGGATACGAATCCTTCCAAGTGCCCGTGGCGCTGGTGTCGTTGATCGGCAGCAGTTGGATCAACTTCAAGCCGGCCTGGCGGCCCCAGTCAGCCAGCAGCTTCAGGTCGGCAAATTCGCCGATGCCGAAACTGTTTTCGCTGCGCAAGGCAAAGACGGGCATGGCCACGCCTGCGCCGCGCCAGGGGGCCACCGGCAGCCGGGCAAAGCCGTCATTAACGATGGTGCGGCGGCTGGGCGCGATCCGGTCGGGCAAAACCCGGTTGGCACCCGCCTCGTAGCGCACAAAAACTTTTTGGTCCACGTCGAAGACGCCATATTTGTAGGCCAGCGGAAGCGATTGGCCATGCAGATCGAGTGACACTGAAAAATAATCATCCTCCGGCCGCCGGCCCAGCAGCACGGGCGCATGGGTGTTCCATTGGCCCAGCGCCGCCCCTTCCCCGAGCAGGCAGAGGGTTTGGCGGGGGTTCAATTGCGGCGCTTTGACTCGGAAGGTGTGCGTGGGGCTGGGCGGCGTGGCAGTCTGGACGGCGGTGAAGTTCTCCGCCAGCAGCACCTGCTTGAAGGGCCGGGTGTAAAAAACATTTTCCACGAAACCCGCGTGGTTCCAACTGTCCACGACCAGCAATTCCGGAGCGCCATAGTCAGCGGGCACGAAGGTGCGGTCACGGCCCCAGTCGGTGGCCTGCGAACCATCGGCATTGACGAGCCGGTACGAATAAGCCATCGGCGTCTGGGTGGCCTGCGGCGCCAGCAGCACCGTCACTTCCCAGTATTCCGGGTCCGCGCATTGCAGGGGCAGCGGATGGGCGGGCAAGGGCGGATCGCCTACGAGGCACAGGGACTGGCCCGGGTGGGTGTGAAAGCGAATCCTGAATGTGATCGTCATAATGATACTATTAACATTAGCCGGCCCCAAACGCCAACCCGCACGAAAATGCGGAGGGCAAAGGGGCGCGGGGGTGAAAGGGGCAGGTTTCCAACCGGCCGTAGCGGCGATTTTCAAATCGGTCAGGTGTTATTCACCACGGAGGCACGGCGGCCCAGA
>Ga0316217_10000954_pt1 | contig 39164 bp, 45 predicted proteins | sample 1anoAmetaG_FD_203633 | JGI IMG/M metagenome (GOLD analysis project Ga0316217, IMG submission 203633) | Freshwater microbial communities from Trout Bog Lake, Wisconsin, USA - 1anoA | ecosystem: Environmental > Aquatic > Freshwater > Lake > Hypolimnion/Profundal zone | place: USA: Wisconsin...
AAGCGTTCGCCGAACTGGCCCAGAAGCTGGCCAAGCAGCACAAGCTGGCGATCGAGGTGCTCGGCCCCGAAGATCTGCAGAAAGGCAACTTCAATGCCGTCCTGGCGGTGGGCAAGGGCTCCGAGCGCACCCCCCGGGTGGTGCGGATGGAGTACCGGCCCAAGGAGAAGGCCAAGCGCCACATCGTGCTGGTGGGCAAGGGCGTGACCTTCGATTCCGGCGGCCTCTCCCTGAAGGACGCCAAGGGCATGGAGACCATGAAGGATGATATGACCGGCGCCGCCATCGTCCTGGCGACCCTGGTGGCCTGCGCCCAGTCCGAAGTCCCGGTGGCGGTCACCGGCATCATGGGCCTGGTGGAGAACATGCCCAGCGGCACCAGCTACCGGCCCGGCGACGTGATCCGCTCGCGCAGCGGCAAGACCATCGAAGTCCTGAACACCGACGCCGAGGGCCGCCTGGTCCTGGCCGACCTGCTCAACTTCGCCTCCGAGCAGGGCGGCGACCACATCGTCGATCTGGCCACCCTCACCGGCGCCTGCGTGGTCGCCCTGGGCGACGGCGTCTCCGGCGTGATGGGCACCGACCAGAAGCTGGTGGAGCGGATCCTGGACGCCGGCTCCCGGTCGGGCGAATACCTCTGGCAGCTGCCCCTGGTGGAAGAATACCGGGAAGGCCTGAAGAGCACCGTCGCCGACCTGAAGAACGTCACCGGCGGCAAATACGGCGGCGCCATCACCGCCGGCCTGTTCCTCAAGGAATTCGTGAAAACCGAATCCTGGGCCCATGTGGACCTGGCGGGCTGCTGGTCCTCCAGCGAGCGCGACTACCGGACGAACGGCGCGTCAGGCGAAGGCCCCCGGTGGTTGCTGGATTGGATCAACAGCTAAAAGGTTTCGTGCTCTATTCATTCTTTGCCGAAACCAAGTTATAGGTCTTCAAGCAATTAGCAATTAGCAATTAATATAACTAGGCGTAGGCATATGAGCATTTGACGGTCCGGAAGGATAGAGGGGGGTCCCCCCCCTCTATTTTTTTATGCAATGGCTTTTGTCCTCTTGACCTGAGCGCAGACTAGAGGATCTTATGGATGACGCGTATCTCGCTCCTTTGCCTGGAGAACCAAATGGAAACAATGGAAACGATGGAAACCCTTACCAAGGCAGATCTTTCTAAACACCTCATTGAGAACCTGGAACTGGCCAAAAAGGATGCGGACATCCTGGTCAATTCGTTCCTTGATAGCATCGTCGGTTCGCTGCACCGGGGCGAAGGGGTGGAACTGCGCGGTTTCGGCTCGTTCCGGTTGCGCGATCGCAAGGCCAGGCAGGGCCGGAATCCCCGCAGCGGCCAGTCGATCCATGTGCCGCCCAAGCGGGTGGTCTACTTCAAGCTCGGCAAGGAGCTGCGCAGCCGGCTGATCGACGATTAGGGGGGGCAGGGCGCGGTATTACTTCGCAACGGCGCCGGGCCGGCCGCCCTTGAACCAGGCCCGGGTGGCCTCCTGGATCGCCTCCGCGTAGCGCGGGCCCAATACCTCCGAGCAGTGGAGGTGCCAGGTGGGCACTTCCACCACGCGGATGGTCCGGAACCGGGAGGCCATCTCCTGCTGCACCGCCGGGGGGGCGAGCCGGTCCTGGGTGGCGATGAAGCACAGCCCCGGCGTCTGCAGCGGCGGGCCGGCGGTCCGGGCCAGCAGATCGGTGTCCTCCGGACGGTAGCCCGCTTCTCGGCCCGCCAGGCGGCTCGCCAGAGAGCCGATCAGTGGGGCGAGCAGGGGGTGCCAGAACCGGTCCCGGCGTCCCCGCACCAAGCGCTCGGCGAAATCCCGGCTGCTGGCCGGGGCGCCTTCCCAGATGATGCCGCCCAGCGGACCGCGGCCCTCCCGCTCCAGCCGGGCCAGGGCCAGCAGGCCGACGCTGGCGCCCATGCTCCGGCCCATCAGCAGGATCCGGTCGCGCGGGGTGCCGCTCCGTTCCAGCCCGTGGACGATGTCCACCACCTCCTGGCTTTCATGGGCGCCGAAGGTCACCGGGGGTGGGGTCTTCCCGGCCCGGATGGCCTCGTCCCGCCTCAGGTAGGTGAAGATGGCCGCGTCCAGCCCGGGAAACCAGCGCAGGGCGGGGCTGGTGCCCCAGCGGTCATCGCCGAAGCCGTGCAGCAGCAGCGCGATGCCCGGGGCGGGCGCGCGGCGGCGCAGGCGCCAGAGGACCTGCGGGCCGATGGCGCTGGTCTCCCAGGTGCCGCCGGGGTCGGTGCCGTCGCCCGCCGCCAGTTCCTGGTAGGTGGCCTCCACCCGGACCAGGGACTGGGGCCTGTAGAAGGGCGGGTCGATCAGTTCCCTGGCCACGGAACGGACCTTCCAGGCCACGAACCCCGCGCCGAGGCCGGCCAGGGCCAGCAGCAGGGCCATGGCGGTCCGGTAGCGGCGGCGGGACGGGATCAAGGCTCGAGACGGGCCTGGACGCCTGGGATGCCGCCGGCGGCTGGGGTGGGCTCGGGGCTGCCGTACAGGACCGACTTGAGTTCCTGGGCGAACAGGACCCTGAACTGGCCCTGGCCCGGGGCGAGCTCCACCTCGATCTGGTCTGGGCCGAAGGCCTCCAGCGGGCTCAGCAGCACGAAGCGGTGGCGGCCCAGGGCCAGCCCGCTGACCTCCAGGCGCCGGAATTTCTTCTTGCCCGCCCTGGTCACCGGGACCCGGCTGCCGTCGATGGTGAGCTCCACCGGGCCGAGGATCTTCTTGGTGAACTGGAACAGGACCGTGCCTGCCGGCACCGGCCTGCCGGGCACGATGGGCTGCGGCTTGCCACAGGCCAGACCCGCCACGAGGATGCAGGTGGCCGGCAAGAGCAGTCTCAGGGATCCCTTCATGGGCGCCTCCAATCCTTGAGCCTAGCGGTTCTCCGGCGCCGTGGCCACTGTTGTTCTGAACCCGCCGGGTCCGTTCCGGGCCAACCTGGGCTATGCTTATTGTTTGACCAAGGAGTGATCATGACGCGGGTACAGTTGCAGACCAGCAAGGGCAACATCAACGTGGAGCTGTTCCAGAAGGAAGCCCCCCTCACCGTGGCCAATTTCGTGAAGCTCTCTTCCGAAGGTTTCTATGACGGCCTGACCTTCCACCGGGTCATCCCCGGCTTCGTCATCCAGGGCGGCTGCCCGAACAGCCGCGAAGGCGCCTCCGGCACCCCCGGCACCGGCGGCCCCGGCTACAAGATCAAGTGCGAAACCAAGGGCAATCCCCACCAGCACGAGCTGGGCGCCCTGTCCATGGCCCACGCCGGCAAGGACACCGGCGGCAGCCAGTTCTTCGTGGTCAACGGCGACCGCAGCAACGTCAAGCACCTGGACGGGATCCACACGGTGTTCGGCAAGTGCGCGGGCGAGGAGGACATCAAGGTGGTCATGGCGATCAAGGCCAACGACCGCATCCTCAAGGCCCTTGTCATCGAGGACTAGGGCTCCCCGCCCCACCCTCGGAACGCGGCCGGCCGTTCCGGAAGCCTTTCGCCCATCCCGGCCTCGGAGTCATCGTGTCCCAACGCTTCTACATCACCACGCCCATCTACTACGTGAACGACAAGCCCCATATCGGGCACACCTACACCACCGTGCTGGCGGACGTGATCGCCCGGCACCGGCGGATGATGGGCGCGGAGGTCTATTTCCTCACCGGGACCGACGAGCACGGCCAGAAGATCGAGAAGACCGCGGCCGCCCGGGGCATGACGCCCAAGGCCCTGGCCGACGAGGTGATGCCCAACTTCAGGAAGCTCTGGGAGCGGATGGAGATCACCCACGACTACTTCGTGCGCACCACCGACGCCCAGCACAAGGCGGTGATCCAGGAGCGCTTCAAGCAGCTGCTGGGCACCGGCGACATCTACAAGGACACCTACACCGGGCTCTACTCGGTCAGCGACGAGGCCTACGTCACCGAGACCCAGGCCAAGGAGATGCAGGACCAGGGGCTGGCCCACCAGCTGGTGGAGCTGAAGGAGGAGAGCTACTTCTTCCGCCTTTCGCACTACGAGAACTGGCTGATCCAGCTCTACGAGCAGTACCCGGAATTCGTCCAGCCGGACTTCCGCCTGAACGAGGTCAAGCAGTTCGTGGCCCCCGGCGGCGAGCGCGGCAACCTGGAGGACCTGAGCATCAGCCGCACCAGCATCAGCTGGGGCATCCCGGTGCCCGGCGACGACAAGCACGTGGTCTACGTCTGGTTCGACGCCCTGCTCAACTACATGTCCGCCTGCCGCGAGGGCTTCTGGCCGCCCAGCGTGCAGCTGGTGGGCAAGGACATCCTGCGCTTCCACGCCATCTACTGGCCGGCCTTCCTCATGGCCATGTTCCGGGAGGCGGGCGACGATCTGGACGGACCCCTCCCCCTGCGCATCCGCGAGCAGCTGCCGCACACCATCCTGGCCCACGGCTGGTGGCTCATGGGCGAGGACAAGATGTCCAAGTCCAAGGGCAACGTGGTGCGCCCGGAAGAGCTGCTGAGGTTCGGCAACGACGCGGCACGCTTCTTCTTCATGCGGGAAATGCAGGTGGGCCTGGACCGCAGCTTCTCCTTCGAGGGCTTCATGGACCGTCTGAACGCCGATCTGGCCAACGGCCTGGGCAACCTGGCCTCCCGCACCCTGAGCATGCTCCAGCGCTACCGCCGGGGCGTGATCCCGGCCGCCGAAGTCCTGGACGCCCAGGACCAGGAGGTGCTGGCCGCGGGCCGGGCCGTCGGCCCCGCCTACCTGGCGAAGGCCGGGGCCAATGATTTCCATGGCGCGCTGGACCTGCTCTGGGTCCACCTGCGCCAGCTGGACGGCTACATCGTCAAGGCCGAACCCTGGAAGCTGGCCAAGGACGAGACCCGGAAGGACAAGCTCGACACCGTGCTCTGCCAGCTCTACCGGGCGCTGCGGCTCACCGCCGTCCTGGTGGCGCCGGTGATGCCCGATCTGGCCCAGCAGCTCTGGGCCTCCCTGGGGCTGGCCGGCAAGGTGGCCGACCAGCGGTTCGAGGCCTTCCAGTACGAAGCCCCCGCCCCGGCCCCCGTGGCCGAACCCGCTCCCCTGTTCCAGCGCATCGACAAGGAGGCCGTCATGCAGGCAGAAACCCAGACCACCGAACCGGCCGCGGCGCCGGCCGTCCAGGAGGAGGTCCCCCTGGACCTGCCTGCGCTCAAGGACGAGATCGCCTACGACACCTTCGACCTCATGGACCTGCGGGTGGGCCACGTGCTGACCGCCGAACGGGTGCCCAAGAGCAAGAAGCTCATCAAGATGACGGTGGACGTGGGGTTCGAGACCCGCACCATCCTGGGCGGCATCGGCATGGCCTACGAGCCCGAGGACCTGGTGAACCGCCAGGTGGTGGTGGTGGCCAATCTGGCCCCGCGGCCGATGATGGGCAGCGTGAGCCACGGGATGCTGCTGTGCGCCAGCGACAACAACTCGAAGCCCTACCTGGTGGCCCCCCCCGATGATGCCAAGCCGGGGTTCGTGGTCCGCTGACGTTGATGAAGACGCCCGTGTTCCGGTTCCAGGAAGAACGGCTCACCGATGCCCCGCTGGCCGCCTTCCGGACCCGTCTGGCCGCGCCTGAGGAGCTGCCCTGCCTCAAGGCCTGGCAGGGCCTGCACCCGCTGGAAGACGAAGGCGAGGAGCTGGCCATGCGCTGGCACCGCACCTGGCTGGGCGCGGTGGAGGACGGCACCCTGAGGGTGATGCCCCATGAACGGGGCGCCCACCTTCGCCTGAACGGGCGGCTGAGGGGCTGGAGCGCGTTCCTGCTGCTGGGCTGGATGCGCTGGCGTACGGATCGATTGCTGGATCGCCTGGTGAGGGAACTGTGAGCGCTTCGACCCTGAAATTCTATACCTGGAACGTCAACGGCTTCCGTTCGGCGCTCGGCCACGGCTTCATGGACTGGCTGGAGCGGGCCGATCCCGACGTGATCTCCCTGCAGGAGATCCGCGCCGAATGGGACCAGGTCGACCTGGGCGCCCGGCGCGAACTGGAATCGGCCTTCGACATCTGCTGGTTCCCCTCCTCCGGCAAGAAGGGCTACGCCGGCTCGGCCACCTTCACCAAGCGCGAACTGGGCTTCAGCCACAGCAAGGGCCTGGGCATCGAGGCCTACGACAGCGAGGGGCGGATCATCATCAGCACCCTGGGCGAGCTCACCTTCATCGCCGGATACTTCCCCAACGCCTCGGCCGGCCTGGCCCGGCTCCAGTTCAAGCGGCAGTTCGCCAAGGACCTGGCCATCGTCATCCGGTCCCGGCACGCCAAGGGCGAAAAGATCATCCTCACCGGCGACATGAACGTCGCCCCGGAGGAGATCGACCTGGCCCGGCCCAAGGACAACCGCACCAGCCCGGGCTTCACCGACGAGGAGCGGGAGGATTTCCGCGCCTACCTGGCCGAAGGCATGGTGGACATCCTGCGCGAGCGCAATCCGGACGTTCCCGGGCTCTACACCTGGTGGACCGCGCGGGGCGGCGCCCGGAGCAAGAACGTGGGCTGGCGGATCGACCACTTCCTGGTGAGCCGGCCCCTGGTGGAGCGCATCGGCGCCGTGACCATCCACGCCGACGTGCTCGGTTCGGATCACTGTCCGGTCAGCCTGGAATTGCATTAGGCGTCTCGCCAAAGCCACCGGCGCCGGAACCGGGACGTGGCCTGGCAAGCAACTGACCCAAGGTCATTAAATACCTGGGCGGCGAAGGTAAAAAATAAATGAAATGTAAGCTTCCAAAAACCTTTTTCTTACCCTATGGTCGGTTCGCGAAACATCCATGTTCCGAGGAGCGGCCATGCAAACCTTCCAGCAAAGGGCCTTCGTCTTTTTGTCGTTGCTGTTCGTGGCCGGCTGCGCGAGCCGCCAGGATCCGACTTCCAATGCGGCGCCAGTCGCGAGCACGAACGCGGCGATCTTCGATCCCACCACGGCGAATGTGCCTCTGCCCAATATCCTGGCCACGGCGACGGCCGCGGACCCCCTGACCGGGCGGGCCGTCAACACGCCGATGACACCGGCGGAGTGCCTGGCCTACATCAACCTGCACGAGGTGGGGAACACCAACGCCGTGGCCGGGGTGAACGCGCCGATCTACCTGCGCTTCAGCTATCCGCTCCAGCCGTCCACCGTGACCGCGGCCAACATCAAGGTGTTCCAGATCACCCCGGACCCGGCCGGCACCGAGAACAACCCGCTGGGCTTCACCGACGTGACCGGCATGTTCAGCTTCCAGTACCCGGCCGGCGGCACGGACCTCTGGCTGTTCCCGTCCTTCCCCCTGGCCCCGGGCACCCGCTACCTGTACGTGGTGACCAACCGGGTCCTGGATGCGGCCACCGGCGCCCCGATCATCCCCTCGGTGTACTTCCAGTACCTCCAGTCGCCCACCTTGCCCACCGGCGCGGCGGCGGGGCTTGATCCCATCTGGGCCAACGCCACCAGCGGCTCCAGCATCCTGCTGTCGGGCTACGGCAAGGTCATGGGCGACCTGATCGCCGCCTCCGCCACCACGACCATCACCGCCCGCACCGACATCGCCCTCATGGGCCGCTTCATCACCTCAGGGGCGGGGTTCATCGAGGCCGGCCCCTCTGGCCCGCTGATGCCGGTGGAAGCCTCCCTGCGCTCCTTCGCCGCGGGCCAGGCCCTGGGCGGACTGACCGGCAAGACCTGGAGCAACGCCATCACCACCGCCACGACCTTCACCAAGGGCAACGCCAACCCGGCCCTGGACGTGAGCGCCTACTGGAACCTCACCACCGGCCTGCCCGCCGCGTCGGTTCCGGCGACCATCGGCACCGTCGTCCTGGGCAACATCAACTCCGCGATGCTCAGCGTCGATCCGGTGGTGGTGGCCGCCAACCCAGGCTCCATGGACCTCACCGCGGTCGCCGCCACGGCCTACAACGACGCGGCCGGCGTGCTCCAGCCGTTCCGGGACGGCTCGGGCAACCTCACCGGCTTCTACCATGTGCCCAAGGCCATCCCCTTCGTCTACGTGGCTCCGGTCGCCGCCCCGCCCTCCGGGGGCTACCCGCTGGTGATCTTCCAGCACGGGATCACCAGCCAGAAGGAGGCGGTCATGGGCCTTGCCGGGGCCCTCAGCGGGGCCGGTTTCGCCGCGGTCGCCATCGACCTGCCCATGCACGGGGCGCTCGCGCTCTCCCCCACCCGGACCACGGCCCAGTGGGGACAGGATTTCATGGCCGTCGGCTACCCCCTGGCCACCCGCACCAACATCCAGCAGGCGGCCTTCGATCTGCACCGGCTGGAACTCACCGCGGCCACGGGCGGCTTCGCCGGGCTCGGCGCCGCCGTCACCCACCTGCGCTTCGTAGGCCACAGCCTCGGCTCCATCGTGGGGGCCTACTATCTGGCCGGCAACACCACCCTGGCCTCCAGCCTGCCGCCCTACAGCCAGGCCAGCCTCGACCTGGACATGAAGGGCCTGCTCAGCGTGCCCGGCGGGCGCCTGGCCTACCTGATCCAGAACAGTCCCGCCTTCGGCGCCACCGTGAACGAGGGCCTGGCGGCGGTGGGAATCAATGCCGGAACCCCCACCTACAACGCGTTCTTCCAGGCCACCCAGACAGTTGTGGACACCGCGGATCCGGCCACCATGACCACGCCCCTGGGGGCGGGCCTGCCCAGCCGGCTTTCCGGGCGGCTGCTGATCCAGGAAGCGACGTCCACCACCTTCGATGCTCTGGGCAACCCCACCAACGGTGATCTGGTGATCACCAATCCCTACACCCGGTATTTCGGCAACGCCCTGGGCGGCGAGGCCGTGCTGGGCACGGCGGCCGCGGCCGCGGTGGCCCCGGGCTTCTACCAGCTGGGGTACGGGGCGGGGGACCTGATCCCTTCGCCTTTCATGTTCACCCTTTCGGGCGCCAGCGTCGTGCCCAAGGATGAGCCGGCGGCGCAGAGCGCCGGGGTCGCGACTCCCAGCGAGGGCTACTTCCAGTTCAACCAATCGGGGATCGGCCACGGCAGCCTGCTGGAGGATCCCGTCAACGGGCCCCTCATGCAGAAGCAGATGCTCTACTTCCTGGGTGTGACCGGCACGTCCATCGCCATCGATCCCACCGCGTTCTAGCGATCCGCTCCTCAGAGGTGCCCATGTCCAAGCGCGTCCTTCCCTTCCTTGCCCTGATCCTGGCTTTCGCTCCCAGCGCCGGTGCCTCGGGCTTCCAACTCCGGGAGCAGAGCGCGGCGGAGCAGGGGAACGCCTTCGCCGGGGCCAGCGCGGGGGCCCAGGACATCAGCTCGATGTTCTGGAACCCCGCGGTCCTGCCCCTGTACCCCGGCATCCAGACCTCCCTTTCGGCGTCCTGGGTGCGGGCCCGGATGGATCTCTTCAGCGCCTCCGGTTCCCGGGCGCCGGGGTTCCAGCCCGGCGACCGGTCCATTTCCGGGGGGCCGGACCTGCCCAACGCCGTCAACCAGCCCGTGCTGCCCGCCCTGTACGTGGGCTGGGGCCTCAATGAGCAGATCTCCCTGGGCCTGTCGGTGAACGTTCCGTTCGGACTGGTCACCAACTATCCGGGTGATTTCATCGGCCGCTACTACGCGCTCAAGACCAGCCTGAAGACCTACGACGTCTCCCCCGCGCTGGCCTGGCGGCCCGACCCCGCCTGGACCGTGGGGGTCGCCTTTGTGGCCCGGAAAGCCGAGGCCACCATCTCCAACGCCGTGGACTTCGGCGCCATCGGCAATGCCCTGGGCATCCCGGGGTTCACCCCCGGCGGCGCCGACAGCACCGCCACCCTTTCGGGCGACGCCTGGGCCTACGGCTACAAGGCCGGCTTCACCTGGCAGCCCACGCCGGCGCTGCGCATCGGCATGGGCTACCAGGCCAAGACCACCATCGACATCAAGGGGAACATCGCCTACAGTGCGGTGCCCTCGGCGTTCAGCGCCAGCATCCAGAACGGCGCCGCCGAAGCCAAGTTGCCCCTGCCCGCGGTCGCCTCCGCCGGGTTCACCTACGATCTCTGCCCCACCTTCAGCGTGCAGGGAGAGGTCGCCTGGACCGGCTGGTCGGTGTTCAAGGAACTGCGGGTGACCTTCGCCTCGGGCCAGCCCGATGATGTCACCGAGGAGGGCTGGAAGGACACCATGTTCTACTCCCTGGGCGCCATCTGGAAACTCTCGCCGGTCTGGTCGGTCAAGGCCGGCCTCGCCTACGACCGTTCGCCGGTGGACAACCAGAGCCGCACGCCCCGGATCCCCGATTCCGACCGCACCTGGATCTCCGCGGGCGTCGGCTGGAACCTGCCCGGCAACACCACCCTGGATTTCGGCGCCACCCAGATCATCGCCCCGGACGTCAAGCTGGGGCTGCAATCCGGAAACGCCCAGTCCGACCCGAACTACTTCCGGGGCAATCTGTCTGGCACCTACAAGGTGGGCATCACGGTCTTCGCGCTTTCGGCCAGACACCAGTTCTAGCAGCTGCCAGCCCGGGAACTGGTACGGAAGGCTGATCGTCCGCCAGGTTCAAAGCTCCTCTGGACAACCAGCCCCGAGGGAATACCATCTCCCGGGAGCCATCCGCAGTCGCAGATCGACCTCGGCCGACCCAGAACAGGAGTCGTTGACATGAACCAGGAAGAGACACCCTCGTCCGTCACCCCGATGCTGTTGTCGTTCCTCGCCGGCGCCGCCATCGGCGCCGTGCTCACCGCCCTCCTCACCCCCAGGACCGGCCCGGAGATGCGGGGCGAGATCAAGGACGCCGCGGCCCGCGCCAAGCTCAAGGCGGAGGCCCTGGCCAAGGAGGCCGCCGAGACCCTGGCGGACCTGAAGGAGCGGAGCCGCCTCGCCGCCGCCGACCTGAAGCGCGGCCTCACCGACTCGGTGGCCCATCTGAAGCAGCCCGCCCCGGGCCGGGCTGCCGCCGAATCCGGTCCCGAGGAGGCGATGTCCAACAACAAGGACTGGGGTTCCGCCGAACGGGGCTGACCGATCAGCGGACGCTGTAGCCGCGGCCTTCCAGATAGGTCTTCATGCTCTTGAGGAAGGCCTGGCGGGCCCGGGGCGTACCGGGGTCGCTCGGGTCGGCGAAGGCCGGATCATACCCGGTCCGGTTGCTGGCGAACCGCTGGGCCTCCCGCCGGTCGGCCAGGATCGTCGCCTCGTTCTGGCCTTTCTGGGGAACGACCACCAGGGCGTCGAGGGCTGCCGCGTCCACGCTTCCGGGCGGGGGCTGGGGAACCGGGCGCCCCGGCGGCGGCGCCACCACCGCATAGCCCGGGCGCCCCGCGGCGGCGGTGTAGTAGACGCCGTTGGCGCTGTAGTAGCTGACGCCGCCATCGCTGAACGTGGCGCAATCGGGGGGGAGGGCCGGAACCACGATCCCCGCCGGCGGGTAGTCCGCCATGTAGCCCTGGTCCCAGGGCCTGAACCAGAAGCCGTCCCCGTAGTACCAGGCCGCCCCGCCATACCAGAGGGTGACGCAGCCCAGGGGCAGGACCGGGAAGAGGAAACCGGGGCCCCACCCGCCGTGCCAGCGGCCCCGTCCGTAGAATGGACCGCGGAAGCCGCCGCGGAATCCAGGGTGGAAGCCCCATTCATAGGGGCCGCCCCTCGGCATCCCGGCGAACCCCTGGGCCGCGACCAGCAGTCCGAGGATGGCGAGGCGCGCCGCCGAACGCAGGGAAGGGAATACGTGATCGCCCATGGAGCACCTCCATGAGGAGTGACCCGCGGATGGAGGGACCGGTTTACCGGACCGCGAGAGCCATGAACGCCAAGCTGGTGAGGCCCTCCATGGAATCCATCACCTGCCTGTGGAATATCGTTCAGGAAGCCTGATCCACCCGCCACCGGGTCAGCGGCCGCACGCTCAGATCCCAGATCTGGGTGCCCCACGGCAGTCGGCCCACCCCGAGCCGTTTCCGGATCAAGGATCGTGCGCCTTCTTCGCTGTTGGCCTCAACGGGCCCGTATTCCATGAAGTAACCAGGAAGCTTGTAACCAAAGGACTTGGACATTGGGCACCCCCAGAAAAGGTCGAGCTCTCGACCTGCTGCTGGACCAATTTCGCTTTTTGTCCGTCGTTCGTCAAGGGGCAAATGCGAAATTTACAAAAAAAGAGAACGGAATTTCGGGAGAAGTGGAGAAAATCGGATGGGGTTCCAGTTTTCCCAGGCAGGGGGGTGGAATCAAATTTGGCATGGGATTGGGGAATTGGACCTTGGGATTTGGTCCAGGAGAGATTTGGGAGAGGTTTCACGGATGCCAGAGCCGAACTTGAATTTGTTGAAGAGATGCGGAAACGGTGGGTAAGGTGGCCTGGATTCCACCGGGGGTTCGATGGCCGGATCACGTTGAAGGCGGAAGATGGCCTGCGCAGTGCAGGTCAAAACGTGCGTTAAACTTCAATCAAGGTCAACCCCAACCGCCAAGGAGAACTAATGACTCATCAACACCAAATTAGCCTCGCCGAATTGGCGAAAAAAGCCGGAATCCATACGGGCCCCGTTTCAATGCTTCAAATCGCAGAAAAAATCGGTTTTGAGAGACGCCCGATCCTGCTCTCCGAGCTTGCAGAAGCCGTGGAAAAATTTGCCCAAAACAACGACCAATAGTTCTTCGCCGATGCAACGTTCCCTTCTACCCAGAGTTTGATCCTTGAGGATTTCCTTGGGGCGTGCTGGGCGGGCTAATTGAGTTCCCGGGCAAGCCTATGGCTTGACCGAAGGTTGATCGTGAGCCAGTCAGGCCGTTGACATACCATCAACAACCATGACCTGAACGTGCGCCTAGCCGCATGGAGGGATTGCGCTCTGAACCTCCCACTGTTAGGGGCACCATGAAATCACCCGTCGCCATCAGATACTTCTCGCTCTCCCCGGAGGGAGAACTGCTGCGGCTCTCCCTGGTCTTTGTTCAATGGGTCCACCACCACCCTCGTCGGGTCTGGGTCCAGTCCTTCGCCGGCCGGACGATGCGGCTGGTGGAATGTGTGCTCCAGATGGACGAAGGGAAGGCCGTCGGCATCCGTGGTATGGGATTCTCCCTCATCCGATTCGATGGGGCAGGGCAGCCGGATATGAAGCGATATTGGAAAGAGGTTTACGCCTCCATGCCCGACCTTTTGGACCCCAACCCGGGAGGGGTTCTCCAGGAGGGGAATGTGCTGCACATGGAACAGACCTTCGTCGGCAACGGTGGCAAATGGGTGCCTACCGTGGCGGAGAGGATGCTTCTGGAGAAAGCAGCCCTTGGTATGATCAGAGTTCCGGAACTTGACCGTGGTTGGAGACAGTCGCCCGCCGTGCAAGCTTCCTCTTGAGGCTTGCGAATATTTTGCCATAAGGTTCACTTACATAAATTATTTGAGTATTAACTAATTGGCGAAATTCCTAGTAAACTCGGAGGGTTGTCGTGAACCTATCATTTTCAAGATATACAATGCGGTTTGGGAAAACGTTAGCATATCGAAGATTCCAACAACACCACACGGAATTAAATAGTTTGTATTGGACCAACTTCCCGGTGAGCTGTTTTGCCTCCTACCTTATAAGGAAGTCCGTTGGGGCCACGCCACAAACTATTTTTCATGCGTCAGGACCAGATTTAAGAAGGATTCCAGCATCTGTAGAAGATTTTAAAACATGCTATTCTGACTTTAATAATTGGAATAGATTAAACGCATTGATGAGTGCATCGTCTTATTTTGAAATTTATCTGCGTTCCATCGTGACATTGGCATTGCTTTCGGACCCTGGAGTTCGACACAATCAATCACGAAAGATCGATGGAATGCTTCTATACAAATATGGTCTAATTGATGATTATGAAGATGAAATACGTTCTTGTATTATAGGAATGTGGCCAAAGAGGATTTCTTCTTTAATAAAGTTGTTTCAATATATTCCAATCGAATTAAAAGAAGCTGTTAGTGAATTGGAAAAGATTCGTAAAATTCGAAACGGTGTTGGTCATTCTTTTGGAAGAGAAATTAATTCATTTTCAGATGTTTTTAGTATTGATAATCCCAAAATGACGAGGATTTCTCACGAAAGACTAAAATCATGGTTAGAACTTTTCGACTCAATTTCAGTTGGACTTGATCAATACTTTGGGCAAAAATTGATAGGAGATTTCGAAATTTTGGTAAATCTTCATAATTGGAAGAAGAAACCAATTTTGGCAAAGGAACGCGGGGTAAGTGAAGATCGTAGATTTCAGAAATTTCTTAATTCAATGGAAATAGGTGAGCCTGTTAGTAAAAAATATTGTACAGGATTGATTTCTTACTATAGCTCGCTTTAATGTTGTTTCGAATTAAGGAATTTAGCAACGGCACTCGGGTGCCGTTCTAGATTGGGAATGTCCGTGTTCCCTTTGCTGCCTTCTCCAGAGTTGATTAGAGTGCTGAAGCTCACAACCGGTCATCCCACCAACACCTTCAACTTCTGAACATTGGCAACAGGCGTTGGATCGGGCTCAGGCTTGGGCTTCTCCATCGCAACGCGCATGTTCTTGATGTCTTGCTCGTAGTAGAAGAGGGCAGTGGTGCTGGGGCTACTGTGACGCATGATCGCCGAAACTTGGACCAGCGGGATGCCCTTGTTCAAAAGGTTGGTTGCCAATGATGCCCGCAGGCGGTGGTGGTTCCAATCATTGAACCCCATGGCGGACGCGGCCTGCTTCACTACGTGGTCGGTGTATTTCTCGCCATGGATGGAGTCATGACCATTTCGGGGGCACATGTAGCGGCCCAGTCTGGGCAGTTTTGAAATCCATTCAGCCATTTCTTCGACCACCGGCAACGTCTCGACCTTGCCACCTTTGCCCTCGACGGTATAGGTTCTGGCGCGTTCATCGTAGCGGTCCCAGCGAAGCTCATAGGCCTCAAATCGACGTAGCCCGAGCAGGTACATTCCCCGGACCATAACCTGCTGGTGCAGGTTGGCAATCTTGTCCAGGTGGCCGAAGAAAACGTCGATCTCATCTTCGTGCATGATGGCCTTCGGCTTCTTGGGCACGGTGATCTGAGGGAGATCGAAGGGGATGTTGTGCAGGCAACGCTCCCGGGCGAATTTCAGGACGCTGCCAATCTTGACAAACATGCCCCGTTGACTAGCGATGGCATGATCCCGCTTGTAGCTGCTGTAGAGTTCATCGAGCCTAGGTTGGAGTTCATCCAGCGTGACGTTCCTCCAGTGAACCCAGATGCAGCGCCAGTGGCTCATGAACATCTTGATGGTGGTGGGCGCTACTCGTGGTCCCTTGGCCTTCATCCAGAGGTCGTAGCACTCGCCGAAGGTGACCTTCTTCTTCCGGCGCACGTCAATCCCATCCAGTTCCATTGAGGACCTCACCCGCAGCAGATATAGCCTGCCGCTCTCCCGATCATTGCAACCGGTGCTGCCGGTGATCAGCTTGCTCCGGAACATGAACCGATAATGCCAGATTCCATTTTTTCGGATCAGGCCATTCTTGAGCCGGCCGTCCACCTCATCCGGGTCCATAGTTGCTTTCTTCGCCCTTGCCATCCAAAACCTCCCGTGGTTGTAGGGATTTCTAACCCAGACTCTGGTCCAGATCTCCTTTGTCATCCCCGCCGGGTGGCCCGGACAGACGGAATGAACCCGGCAAAATGGGAGAGATTGGGGAACCGGCCTGGTTGGGAGGGGAGGGAAGAAACGCTTCTCGCTGGGCGTTTAGACCGCGCAAACGCCGGCTATAGCCACCCACTTCAACCCCCTTGGGAAAATCGCCCTGGACATTGACCCTCCGGGGAAATAGATGAGATGGTCCTATGGTGCCCAAGAATAGCCTATTCCCTTCCCGGAATCTGGGTACAATTGCACCTTACGTAGAGGGTGAAATCGACAATGAAAAACATTGTATGGCTTCAGCTCGGAGATTGGCATCATGGTGCGCGGGATAAGTTTGAGCGCAATCTTATCTTGGATAAATTGAAGAAGGATATCCTTCAACGTAGAGATATCGACCCATCTTTGGAATCTATTGATTTCATGGTTTTTTGTGGTGACCTAGCGAACAAGGCTACCAGCGCTGAGTATTCCGAATGTGCCAAGACCTTTCTTACTGAAATCGTAAAAGCAGCTGACCTCCCTAAAAATGATGGTAAGAAAAAAAATCTATTCATTGTTCCGGGAAACCATGACATTAACAGAACCTACGTTGAAAGGTTCTCCCCATCAGGACTCAAGGCCCCTCTGACCACCCCATCGGAAATTAATGAATGGCTTTTGCAAGACAAGGCCCGCCAATTCGTCTTGGACCCGTTCGAAGATTTTGTTAAATGTGTTAGTAGGTTTACAGGTCGTAAATATTTGGGGTACGCCGACAGCTATATAATAGATATTAAAGGAATTAAAGTTGGAATAGCATGCCTCAATTCGGCCTGGATGTGCGGTAAATTTAAAAATTTAGACGGAAATGTTGACGATTACGGCTGTGTTATTCTCGGAGAGCATCAGGTTGAAACAGCAATTTCCAATCTGGAAGGCGCTGACATCAAACTCGCAGTCCTTCACCATCCATTTGAATGGCTATCACCTGTGGACCATGACTTGGCGGAACGGGCAATTTGTAAGGGGTTCGACTTTGTCCTAACCGGCCACACGCATCAGTCGGAACCCAAGGAAGTTAAGTCCACCATTGGGCACTACATCATGGTATCAAGCGGGAGCAGTTATGATGGTCGCCACCCGTATAATTCGCTGTACGTTAATTCCTATTCATTTGTTGTAATCAATCCGATCTCAAAAAAAGTCAAGATCTACGTTAGAAAGTGGTCTGAAAAGATCCGCGAATGGACTGCTGAAGCCGAAGCTGGGCCAAATGGTACCGTCGAGTTCAATCTACCGAATAGCAAATGCAGAGCCACCGCGCCCACAACCTTGGGTACCTCGGTTGAACCCATTGCGAATATTGAATCCGTAATGCGTATGATTGCAGAGGCGGAAGCAATTAACGCTGATTTAAACATTTCAACGACGATAACGAAAACAGGTACCTACCACACTGTGCGCCACAAAGATCCGAAAAAACCAATCGTATTGCCTATGCCAGAGTTCCCTCCCACGGAATTGGGAAGGATCGGGTTTGAAAAGTTTAAAAAGGGGATGGAGGAAGGACGAGAAGTTGAATTCTTGGAGGGAGAAGCCATTTGGAAGTCTCCCGTCCAACTGCCGAACCTGATAACCCCCGATCCCGCTACGACTAGGGTTGTCATGAAACCAGTTCTCGAACCGACTAGAGCGCCCGTTCGTCTGCAATTGGTCGACGCGAAAGGTAACATTTCTCATCAAATCGGGTTTGCCTATTTATCAGTATTGCGGATCGGCACTCAGGAGATGGAATGTTCAATATCTGGAGAGCGCCTCGGGGCCGAGCTTTCATTTATTTTTTCTGGTAAATCCAATACGAGTGTCACATTTAAACATTCACTTCAACTGAGCAAGGTAAGAGCTTCGGATGCGGTCGAAACAATTGAATTTCTGGTTGGATTGTCGAACGGTTTGAACCTGGAGATCATTTCGCTTGAACACGACAAGATCCTCATGCGACTTGGAGGATGTTCCTTTGACCAAGCGATAAGGCCATACGAGAATTCGCGAGTTTTGTTGGAGTTCCTGTCCACAATCAACAAGTCCTTGGGACTCGACATCCGCTACCCAGATGGGGTACCAAGCGAAAAGGACTGTATGACGGCTGAATTATTGGCCTCCTTACTTGAAGGAAGGTCTATTTCCATTCCGCAAGACAAGCACGGTTCACTTGTTCTTGGCCATCAGGTAGGTGATTGCAAGGATCTTGTAGAAATGTGGAAAACCCATCCTAAATTAGTCCTCAACGCTGAGCTTGCGGCCCCATTTGAGATCTTCGGCCATTCCATCGCCGTAAAAAATATCAAGCTGCATTACCTCGACACTGCACCGGCGGACGGCTTAGATGAACTGACCGGCCGAATGGACGGGCTAGGGGATGAAGAGTACATAAATATTCCAATCACCTACAGTAAAGTCGTTTTCGAGGCCAAGGTGGAGCCTGCCGAAAGGACGGGCCGGAAAACCCGGCTGAATAATCAACTTAAGGGGACGAAACCAAAACGCGGGGCGAGGCCCAATAGCTGAGCCCGCTCCTCGCTGGGGCGGCACCTACATGGCCATAAATGCCTGCCGGTCATCGTCAAGCATTCGATAGAGCCGGACCAAGTAGCCGCAGGCCATAATAGCCTGGGCAGTCCACATGTCCACTGTTTGGGAGAGGGAGGATGTGGTCATCGGGAATGGCTATTATCCTTGATCCCCAGGATTAGCGGTAGTGGATGCAACAAGAATCGCATCCAGGTGCCCAGGACCCGTTTGGAGCCCAGGATATATGGATGCGGCAAAAAAATAAAATTTGTGATCGGCCAGTGCGTCAGGATCGAGCATCTATCCCCGGAAGTTCTACTGGCCCGACGGGAAGGTAGGCTACAGGTGGTTCTCCATCGCTTGAAAAATAATAAGAAATATTATCGTAGTTGCGATTCGCAAAGCGCCAGCAGAAACGAGCTTCTCTTCGACTATTGAGAAAATCGGTATAAGTAATGTAACCATAAAACCAAAGCCAAGCTTTATCACTTTTGGCTGCTTCAATTTCCGCGTCATTCAGTTCAATTCCAAAATAATTATTTAATAGGAATTCTGAATTCGGCTCGATAACAGCGGCATGGTTCAATCGATTGCGTTTCAGGTGAATGGGTTTTTCTGGAAGAGTGCTTGCCACCATCCAGCCTACGAAAATTTCTTCCGGGAAGGCTGGAGTACGTCCAAGGTTCCTAACCTGGATATTGCCAATAGCGGAATACTTTCTCGGAGGACCATCATTTATTGCTCCGCCATATGGTGCATTATCATCACCAATAAGGTTATCAGTATCTACAAGGTCAGTAGGAATCACACGAAGAACAGGCAGCTCGATTCCAACGGCTGCTCGCGCATTTAGATCAGCAGCATTAGCCGCAAGTTCAGTGGTCCTAACTGATTTTTGTATGAGACGAAGTTGCCACAGGAAAATGCCGACCTGGAAAATCCCAACTATCATGGCCCCGCCAGTGAAGAGCATAATGAAAAGATTGGTTCTGGCTTCTGTCGCATGCAATTTATCAATTGCAGCACGCTCAGCAACCTGGTCTTGAGTATCTTGTAGTTGCACCAGTAATGGGGATTTTTCAATTATTTTTTCGCTCGGACCTTGTTTCGTTGGGTGGCCAGTTCTTTGAACGGCAAAGGAAGGGGAAACTCCAAATACCAGGAGGGCCAGTCCCATCAGGGCAACCCGGAGGGCAACGCCAATCCACTTTGCCTGGACTACAGCGAGGATATTTGACATGCGGAAATCATACCCGGATTCCGCAACGGCATGGTTCCGAGTGTGGAGAACGCCATCGTTGGCCAAGAATACATTAGACTCCACCGCCCGGATTGGCGGGAGTGGATGCAGCAAGAATCGCGTCAAGCAGCCCTGGGAAACAATTATCCATGGTGTTTCGGCGCAATGAGACCAATCGCCGGTTGCCATCGAGCCGAGTCCGGGTGATCCCTGCCAATCGAAGAATTTTCAGGTGAAAGGCAATGGTCCCGCGTGCGGCCTCAACGGAGGTAAAGCCGGTGCTGGCGATTTCCGTCTCCTGGATTATTTCTTTCACCAGGCTGAGACGGCTGAAGTCGGCCAATGCGTAGAGGATTTTGGAGAGACGAAATTCGTTTGGATGAAAGAGTTCTTCGGTCATGGGCGATTCTTTCCAAATGGTATGAAGTAATATATTTAAATAATAACTGCGGATGTTCAATTGATGCCGCCAGAGGGAATGCCAAGGACCCTTGCCGGCGTAACCCAGAAAACTCGTCAATGGATCAGACCCGATCGACTGGTTTCAACTTGCGAGGGTCTCTGGTCGCGATAAATAGCGCCAAGGTCCATGTGGGCGCGAGGTCAATCAAGGGTAGAAGTTTGGTCACGAAGGAGGGCAGTAAGGCCCAGTGAAATCCCACAAGGAAGATCATCACGCCCATGGTGACCAGGTCCACCGCTGCTTCGATTACCCACGCGATGGGACCTGTCAGCTCTGCGGGCGAGGTGATCAACTGAATGCCGTCCACCGCCACTGCCACCACCCAGGCTGTACGAAGGCGCGATCGGCTGAAGGTGCTGGCCATGCAAGAAAGTCTAGCCAGAATTGGTTGCCCCTCGTCAGGGTGGACCGAGTGAAATATTTGGGGCAGGTGCGCCATAAGCTTCAGGAAGGCAGGATCGTATGCGCGGATGATCATCGAAACCCTGCTTCATATGCAGGTATTTGTACGAATGCGGTGAATACATACGGTAATTGATTTCCTTTTGGATCAAGGTATGCATGGGTTGGTGATGAAACTGCGCAAACAATGCTGCTTTTGCTATTCAAAACCCGCAAGATATGTGTAGATTAGTATTGATCCGGCTCAAGTGATGCCACCACTGATATAGAAAATATGCATGGTATGCAGATATTCGGTTATCCCCGACTAAATCCTTCCGTACGGGGAAAATCCCCAGGGAGGGCTGGCCGGAGCCAGCCCTCCCTGGGTGCGAATTAAACGGGCAACCCGGAATCCAGCCGCGTGAGCCTCTTGGCCATCTTGTTGCGGGCCTTGGAAGCCTCTTCGGGGGTGTTGAACAACCCGATGAAATGGTGCTGTTTCTTATGGGTGATCTGGGCCTGCCACCTTTGACTTCCGGGATTGAAGGAAACTCCAGCGTAGCCACTGGTGTTGTTGCGGTTCCTGCCACGGGTGAGTGGATTCATTGCATTCTCCTTGTGTTTTGTTGGTTTTTGAACAGACCGATGGCGCACCGGAGCATGTACCACCGGTCTGCTCGTTATGGATCAAACCCTGGAGCGATCTCTGTTCAGGGAGCCCCCGGGCCTGTCGAAACCTACGCTACCTGCACCTTCCTGGACCACTCACGCTTGGCGAAGGCGCTGTGGTCGTGGATCGACTCGAAGTTCTCGACGTGCACAGTGTAGGCCGCGACACGGGGATCAGCCTGGAGTCGGACCACGACGTTGCGAACCATGTCCTCCACGAAAACGGGGTTGTCATACGCCTGCATGGTCACGTGGCGCTCATCCTTGCGCTTGAGGAGGGGGTAGACCGGCGCAGAACCGCAGGCCTCAGCGACATCGATCAGGTCTTCCAACCAGATCTGGTCCGGGTACCCATCCTTGTCCATGGTGGTGCTGACCGCGATGGTGATAGTGCCCCTTTGGTTATGGGCGCCGTAATCGCTGATCTGACGACTGCACGGGCAGAGGCTGGTGACCGGCACCTTGACCTCCATGACCAGATCCACATCCTTGCCCTTCATGTCGGCGACGAACCGGCAGTCGAAGCCCAGGAACGCCCGCGACCGGCTCACGGGCGCCGACCGTTCCAGGAACATGGGGAAGCAGATCTCGACATGGGCATCCTCGGTGACCTGCTTGGCCCTCAGATCACGGAGGAAGTTGGTGAGGGTCTGCATGCCGATGTTCTCGTGGTGATCCTTGAGCACCTCGATGAGGCGGCTCATATGGATCCCCCTCTGGTCGTGGGGCAGGTTTACGGACATGGAGATGGTGGCCGCAGCCTCATGCCGCCTTTGGACCTTGTCGAGGTACACGATGGGGTAGCGAAGGCCGCTGATGCCGACCTGGTTGAGGGGAATGCCCCTCCGCTCTTTGCTCGCTTGCACGTCATTCATGACTACTCCTCTCCTTGGAAAATGGCTCCAGCCGTGCACGTCTCCTTGACGAGAACCATGCAGAGCGCGGGCAGAACAGGTTTCAGGCGGTCCCAGATCCACACCGAAAGGTATTCTGCGGTGGGATTCTCCAGGCCCTCGATATCGTTGAGGTAGAAATGATCGAGGCGGTCCAGGAGGGGCTGGAAGGCCGCCTTCACATCGGCGAAGTCGATGACCATGCCCGAGATTTCCGAGACCTTGCCCTGGATATGGATCTCAACCTTGTACGAATGACCGTGGACACGCGAGCACTGATGCCCGGCAGGAACGTGGGGAAGCCGGTGGGCGGCTTCGAAAACGAATTCCTTGAAGATGCGCATTGCTGCTCCTTTTACTTGAGGTTGAGAATCTTATGAAGTTGGACACCGATCCTCCAGCGCGGATGCTGGAGGCAATGTTGGAGTACCTTCTGGGTGTTCTCGTGAACCTCCGGCCCGTCGAGGGGCTGGAGGATAAACGCGCCGAACTGAAGATGCTCAAAATCAGCCGGGGCGAGGCATTCCTGCGGGTAGACCAGCTTCAATTCGTCGCCATGATCGACCACGATAGGTGCGCCAGCCTTGGGGCTGATGCAGATCCAGTCGATGCCCGAAGGAACCGGAATGGTGCCATTGGACTCGATGGCCACTTTGAAGCCGGCATCGCGGAATGCCTCGATGAGCGGGATATCCAGTTGCAGCAAGGGTTCACCGCCCGTGCAGACAACCAATCGATCACCTTCGCCGACAGGCCAGAGATCACCAACCTTTGCCGCAAGTTCATCCGGCGATTGATATCGACCACCGTTCGGTCCGTCAGTGCCAACGAAATCGGTATCGCACCACATGGAGCATCCACCCCGTCCAATGCCACGATCAGCCTCACGACCCGACCACATGTTGCACCCTGCGAACCGCACGAACAGGGCCACGCGGCCAGCATTCAAACCTTCGCCCTGCACGGAGAGGAATACTTCTTTGATGAGGTAACTCATTGCTGACCACGCATGGTACGAGTGATCAGCGGATCTTCAATGCCAGCTTCCTGGAAGCCACGTGCGCGAAGAATGCATGCGGGACAGGTTCCGCAGGGGGGCAGGTTGCCGTTGTAGCACGTATGGCTGAAGGCCAGAGCATCCATGGCGCCGAGGTCCATAGCCAGCTTGACGCTCTCCGCTTTGGACATGAACATGAGGGGGGCATGGATATTGATTTCGAAATCCATGCCGAGGCAGAGGGCCGTTCCCAGCGCCTCCAGCGTGTTCTGGCGGGTATCGGGATACCCTGCCGAGTCCGCCTGAGCAACCCCCGTGACCAGATGGTGAAGGTCCCGCTGATAGGCATAGGCAGCTGCGAAGGTGAGGAAGATGAGGTTGCGCCCCGGTACGAAAGATGCGGGGAGATCGGCATTGGTACCATCCTTGCCGTTCACATCGCCAACCCCGACGAGAGCGGATCCTCCCAGTACGCTGAACGTGTTGATGGGCAGCACGGTGTGTTTGATGCCGGCCATCTTGGCGATGGTGGCGGCGCAGTCCAGCTCGATGCGATGCCGCTGCCCGTAGTCGTAGCTGATTGCTTCGATGTTGCCGGCGCCAAACTTCTTGAGGCTCCAGAACAGGCAGATTGTGCTGTCGGCTCCACCGCTGAGTACAACGAGTGCGCGGGTCATGATGACCTCCTTGATGATTGGGGGTGAGTGCCGGGGGCGATCCCCAGCTTGGTTCAGGATTGGAACTATGTCAGGCAGCCTTCGCCGATCCTTTGGTGGAGCCGTTCCTGGCCTTCCGATTGGCACGATTTCCGACGATGGTGTGGCCACCTTTACCGCAACCATAGACTCGTCTCCACTCGTTAAGGATCTCGATGGCCTCCACCAAGTGGCTTCCCATGAGAGCCCAAAGCTCCTGGCCGAGAGCTTCTGCGGGCTTCTCTTTTCCGTCCACGCTGGCGAGAATTCTGGCCAGCCTTTCGGCGTCCTTGCGTTTAGCCTCCGCCTGGGACTTCATCCAGGGAGATTCGAGAACGAGGCCAGTGGAGAGGGTTGCCTCAATGAAGGTCCATGCTTCACCTATGCTGATCCCGGCATTCTTGAGTTGGTGCTTGAATGGTTCCGGAAACAAGATGACCACACAATCGCGGCAACCGGTCACAGCCAGCTTCTCTTGAATGGTGCCAATCATGGCGAGTGATACCCGTGCATTTCGTTTCGAACGCTTGCCGTCCTCGACGAAGAAGAAGGATCCCGCAACGGTAGGCCCTTGGTGGAACTTCAGCAGGTCAGCGATGGCAGCCATGTATGCAGCCTCCACGAGGAGAAAAAATGGGGTGTTGAAACGTGGGCAACACCCCAAAACCCATAGACCGTCGGTGTCTCGGTATGTCTGCCGACTACACGATGGTGAAACTCAGCAACTTGCCATCGCCGCCGGTAGGCGCCGGAAGGCAGGTGAAGGGGATGTTGTGAGTGGCGTCCGGCGTGGAGGTGCCCAACAGCGCCCATTTGGTCTGAAGGGTCCTTTCGGCATCGTCTTTGATCTTCCACGTCACGCCCTGACACATCCGCATGAACCGGATCACATCGGCTGCCGAGTAATAGAGGTGGGTGATTTCGGGTTCCAGTCCTTCAGGGGCTTTATTCTCCCGAAGGGCCTGCTGCTCAGCCTTTTCGCGCGCCTCATAGAAGGTGCTGAATTTCTCCGGAGCGATCTGCTCGATGATCTTTTTTGCGGCTTCCTGGATTTCCTGAATCGAGAAGGTATGGGCTTCCGCCGACGGAACAGCGGATCCTTCCTTGGACTGGGAGTTGGAACCCTTGGTGGGCTCGGGGGCAGGCGAACCTGCGGGGGTGGTGGACATAGTGTGCTCCTTGGAAATATCCCGTGGGGGATGGGGGTTAGGGGATGACGAGGCTGAAGCCCGCGTAGCTAAAGCCTTTGGTGGTTTCATGACGTATGATTAAGGCGAGGTGATCGCGGTCGGGGAATGCCTGGCCGAAGCGCCAAAGGAAATGCTTCTGGGGGCAGTCGCTGATGACGTGCTGGATCTCGCTTGCTTTGAAGAAACGAAAGCGGGTGAAGAGTTGGTCGCTATCGATTCCCTGGGTTTCCTGGGCATAAAGCGCCAAGGCCAGGTTCATGCTCATAATTTGACTTTCATGGAACTTAAGCTCGGTAGGGCTAGCAACCCAGATCTGCTTCTTGACCTTGGCTTTGGTCCTCTCATCGATGTGGGTCTCGACTTTGGTCCTGGCCTTGGCAAACTCCCTCGTACCGTGATTCCAGGCGGCTTTACCATTTGAGGATTGGACCTGGAATTCGCGGAGGAGCTGGGCCAGAGACTTTACAGTTACTGGGGGCAAACCCATGTGGTCCGCCATGGACGCGGGCGTAGAAAGGTCGAGAGCGCTGAAAGGTGCTGGAGCTTCGAACCCATGTGTTCCGATAAACGCCTCCAGCTCTTCCATGGACATGAAGTGCGGGATATTCGCCAGCGAACTCAACACCTGCCCCCCAAGCACCTTTTTCCCGCCCGTGATCACCTCGCTGCAGTCCATAACTCCTCCTTCAAAAACCAACATCGTTCAACGCTCGTATCACCGGGGCACTCGCCGGCTTATGGGTATACAGAACCAATAGGTAACTAGCTCTGCGTGGGGTTTGCCGCTCGGACTGTACATCCCTCCACTTGGTAGTACGGAACCCCACGTCCCCCGATCCGGGCATGGCGGCTTGCCGAAAGGGAGAAGACCGATGCCGCAGGTTTGGCCAGCACCGGGAATGAAGCTACCTTCTCAACGGGGCCGGCAGGCGTTTGGGAGAGCCTCCCTTTTTTCGAAACGGAAACGGCGACCTTGGCCACGTCGGCAGGAACTTCGATCGGTTGAACGGCCACCGCAGACAGGGTTTCTGGAGCCGTGGATTCCGTGGTGGCCATTGCCTCCTCTTTGGACCTCTCCCTGATCGAAAGATGTGGAGATGGAATCACTAAATTGAAAGCTTCATACCGGAAGGTCCGGGTCATTTGCTGCTGCAGTACGGCCACCAGGTGGCTGCCGTCGGGACGTTCCTGCCCGGCAGACCAGAGGCGGAGCCGATCACGGCCTCCCTCCAGGACTTCCAGGGCCTGTTGCGAGTTGAAGAATTTGAGGCGGGCCCTCAAATCCGGATTCTCGATCCCTTGGCTCTCCTGGGAGTTCAGCAAAAGGCAAAAATTGAGCGATTTGACTTGCTGATGATGAAAGGCCAATTCTGCCTGGGAACCAGTCCAGGTTCTTTTCTTGCTCCGCAGGGCGGAGAACTGCTGCGTACCAATGTTATGGGTCAAGTGGCCGGTATCGGTTTTGCACACCCGAAACTCCCTGAGGAGCTTGGCGAGGCTTTTCAGGATCACCTGTGGCCACTGGGAGGCCAAAGGATCTGCCAGTGACGGCACAAGGAAGTCCACACAGCTCAGAGGGCCCCAGGTTTCCAATCCATTGGCATCGATGTAGACCTCCAACTCCTCACGCGAGAGATTCTTGACCTCTTCGGGAATCGCGATATTGATCCGGCCGCCTACGACGACTTTCCGACCCAACCCCAAGATCAAATTCTTTGCGAGCATGGTGTCCTCCTAGGAACACATGCTCGAACTTTTCGCTGGGCTTTAAGTCGCTCGTCGGGTGTGGGAAGGCTGACACCCAATGAACAAAGGGTTTCGCAAGATGGACTGTACCTTCTGCGAATTGGACCATTGAGTCCCATGGACTCAAATTTTGGCTCGTGGGAGTCTGATTGGCGAAAGTGACCAAAGGGCATGGTGCATTGGGAAACCCTGATTCTTCGAAGGGGAATAAGGGCTTCCGAATCAAGCTGGGATCCTCTACACTCGAACAGGTCAACCTGTAGATGAGATGAGGATGAGATGGATCAAGATATAGCTGATCTGAAGGCTTTTGGAGCAGGTCTAAGTGCAGATCAAAGGGCTAAACTTCATGTTCTGTACAAGAAGCTCATTAAAATGGAGCATGGTGAAGATGACCGCTCTTTACCTAGAACATTGCCAGATCCAGTAATAACAAAGTCAGTCATAAGGGAAATGTTTCCAGATGAGGCTAGTGCAATTGCGTACCTTATGGCTTTAAAAAATAATTGCCAAACTCTGCTTGAAATTGAAGATGATAAAGATAGGGCAACCCAAGGACTAAGAAGGGGATCACCAAGCAGGTGGAGACGACATCCTGAATTGCTTGGGAATATTTTTGGGTTGGGCAAAAATGATATCGAAAAATTTTTTAAAAGCGTCACTGAAAAAATGGCATATGAATTTATGGACGATAATGATTACTTTGAATTTAAAGGCAATGTTAAATCTGAATTTATAGACGAATGGCTCAGCGCGAAAATCATGAACAGTAAAATGATGCAATATATTAGAGGGCTTGATCAAAATAATATTGAGTCAAGAGAAAAATTGGTTAAAGGAACATATTTGGAGAAGGTGCCTGTAAGCTTGGATAAATGGATCATGGCTGCAGCTTTATTCGCACAGGCTAATAAAAGTTTGACCGGGAAATCTCTAATGTTCATGTTTAATGGAATAAGTAGAAATAGACCGGTGAATATTTTGAAAACCATGAGAGAAATCACGGCAAAGCGTGTTTCTGATGATTTTGTTACCGGAAGGGATGTGGGGAAAAAAGAGAATTGGCTCGGCGTTTCTTTGTTTATTAAAAACCAACAGCGGCGATTGTTCTTTCAGCTTTTATCAGAAAATAGTTCCGTAAATTATTTAAATCCAAATGGAATCCAATCGATAGGGAAGATGAGCATTGATCCATATTGGAATGACTTGCCTGATCATCAATTTCCTCGAGGACAAGAGGCTAAGGGCGAAGTAAGGGCGGCATTCAAAAGTTGGGTTGGTCCGCATAAAAAACGCTGTGAAATTCAATCTGTTTTGCCAGAATTCATATATCGATATAATATTGAGCGGCAATCCCTCCTTGGATGGAGTTTGATTAATCCTCTGCTTAGGGAACTTTTAAAAAAAGTTCTAGTTTAACAATTTTAATAATTCTCATTATATTTTGAAACAGCCCATTTCCAGACATTTTCCATTTGGTAAACTCGATCTCCTACCCGACATTCCGGTAGCGAATAGAACCACCGGTACCATTCATCTCTACCCTTACGAACGAAATAAAATACCTCTGCAACCAAAGCAGAGTGCCAGCGACCTGGTTCGATCGAGGTTGGGACTTCATGGCGATTCTCCAAAATTCCACTGCATATTTCTTTTAGAACGCCACGCACTTGATACCCCTTGGCACTGGAACCGACCATATAGTTATTCTTAGTGACTTCTAGAATCTCCAATTTTTTGAGGGATTGGATAGCCTTATTGATATCTACAAGAGAGAACTGAACCCCAGAAAAAGCAGAACATTCGATCGTGAGTTTGGTTTGGGGGAGTTCAATCTGAAGCAACGCCAGGGCGGCAGATGAGATAATGTAGCGGATGACTGCCCATCGTGCACTCTCGGCCTTGGGCATTAGCCGATCCTGTGCAAGAACGGGAATGAGCTTTTCGATGTCCTGCTGGGTCAATTTGTGAAACTTCCATGTTGCCGATGCCAGCCCGGAGGGTCCCTCCAGCCTATTGGTGGCAGTTTGCTGAGGTTCTACAGCGTCGTACACGGGGAGGAGGTCGAGTGCCCTACCACCATCAAGGGCGGAGTACATTTCGCGGGTGATAAAGGAAGTGGACAGGCCCTGAGCAGAAACATCAACGCCATAATCTTCTTCATCCAATATGCTCTGAAGGGTAGCGCAGGCAATTTTGTGGGTGATCTTGTTGGAGACGTGAGCCAGGAATAGGATTTTGGCCTTATTCCGAAAAGATGGAATTACCAGACCTCGACCTATATATTTTTCTCTCAAATAACTCCTAGCCAAATCCCAGTCTTTAAAGTCTCCAGGGAGGTGATCATAGTCGGCAACCAAAACTTTGATAAGAGATAAGCCTTCCCAGAAATAAAATTTTGGAGTCTCAATCTTAACGCAGCTGCTAAGGCGATGCTCGAATAGTTCAGTAAGCTCGGTTTGACGAGGCGCTATTCCCTTTCTCTCAATCAATACATATGGAATTGGAGATTGGTCTATGGTAAGTGCATTCATGTCTACCCCTGTTCTATCCCCTGGACGGGATGTGTATGAATTATTAACAACGACTCGGTTAGTTAACTCTATTTGTGTTTTGACAGATGAAGTGGGGGTTGGATGTCCAGTCCATACCCCCCATTGAACAGGTTTGATCATCTACTACTACGAATGATGATCTGTAAATATAATAACTTTCAATATAACCAAATGGCAATTAATTAATATAAAACGATTTAATATCAAGATCTATAGCTAAGTCTAGATCGAATCAATTTTTACTATAAATCTGACGATGGTTCTATTACTATTTGAATTACTGAAAACAATTAGTAGTTTTATATTAAATATATTATAATTGAAAACAATAGGGTAGCAAAAAAATATCTGAAAACAATAATATAGCAAAAAAATAAACAATTGGTCGATTGAAAACAATAGTATTCTTGTAATGCTATACTATTGTTTTCAGTTAACCTATCCGTATATTGCTACGCTATTGTTTTCAGTCGACCAATTGTTTATTTTTTTGCTATACTATTGTTTTCAATCATAATATATTTAATATTAAACCACTAATTGTTTTCATGAATGTAATATTGCATTAATTTGTTCTATAGTTGTTTGTTGTCATGGAATATTTAGATCAAAATTAGTTATATCTTAATGCTATTAAAACTAGGATGAATAATGCAAGGACGCTCAAAGGCCCCTGAATTAATAAAGCTATGCCGGGAATCCTTCTCGATAGTTGTAAAGTTACAATGGATTCATCCTGAAAACCTGAAACGTGTTCAATTTTCGCGTTTGAATAACACCAAGGTATGAAGGTAACCCCATTGGAAAGCTGCAAGGTAGCGGGAAAACACACCGAAAACCTGCATGGTAGGCACCGGATAGCCCCGAAATCGGAAAGGTATGCACTTGATGTCCTCGAAATCTGAAAGGGATGCACTTGATGCCCGCGAAAACTCAAAGATATGCAACAGTGGTTGCCGAAAACTAGAAGATATGCCGCTTTCCAAGGGAAAAAGATGACGGTAGGCAAGGAGGCACCTGGAATAGTTGCATCGTATGCACCAGGGAAGTACGCTCTTGGTCATTCGGCCATTGAATAAACCATTTACCTGTAATGATTAACTGAACAATCGTCGACTTTGACCGGGTTCCACGGCCGTAAAATGAAAATGCCCCCGGTGAGGGGGCATTGGTTAGCAGCTTGCTCGACTGGAAGCCTTGATCAGGAAACCGGGTAGAGAAAGGGCCGCCGCTGCGGCGTACGAGCTACATGAAGATCGGCATACTCGGGTCCGTTCTCCAAGGCGCATTCCAGATATTCCAGCATGTGGAGGATGTTGTTGCCGTAGTTTTGACCTTTCCTGGCCTTGGGGAAGCAGCGCCTGATCTCTGCCCGGAACTCCTCATAGGTCATCCTGGCAGCTCGTTCATTCCACGAGGCCACGGCATGCTTGATGGCGAGCATGTTGTGTGCGGCCAGGGCAGGGTAGGCGATCAGGGATCCCCTGGTTTTGTCGGCTTTCTGCTTGTCACTGTGGAAGAGTTCCCGATAGGCCCCGAAGGTATTCATGGCCTGGCAGACCTGGCAGGAACAATACGGCTCCAGGGAATCCGCGTCGCTCTGGGGCATCTTGGCGAACGCCTCGCCGATGGAGATGTCCTCCAGCCGGTCATAGCGGCTGTGAAGGTACTTGTATGAAGAGACGTTCTGCACCCAGGAACTGGAATCCGAGGTCAGATTGGGAAACCGCTTTCCCAACCAGGACATGAGGGGGATGGTCAGGAAGCCGGAAACCCCGAAGAGATGCATCCAGCCCGCAGCCGCACCAAATTCCTGAAAAAGAACAGCTGCTCCCCTCCAGATGCAGTAGGGATCGAGATCTGAATCATAGGAGATGGCCCACCCTTCCAGGGCCGGATTTGTCACCGTGGCGATCCATCTACGGAAATCGTCACCGGTGATTCCATGGGCGACATTAAGAAGCTGGAGGTCTTTCCGTTTATTGGCAGCAAAAAACTCGTTATTGCGCCTTTGCACGTCAGCAAGCATCCGAAGGGCCATGGGGTGGCCGTCAACATCCCTGCGAGTGCTCAGCTTTCTGCGCGGGGGAAGCTCCAGTGCCATGGCCGCATCCGCATACAGGTTGAAGATCTTGATGACTTCCTCACGATCCACGAAGCTGGTGATGCCGAACTTGAGCTGAGCACCTCCAGAATCCAGGATCATCTTCACACCGGCATCCTTGGCGAACCCTGGACGCTGGGTCTTAAGATCATGGGCCGAGGCCATGAACCAGGGGCCAGCTTCATGAAGAACGTTGTCCTCGTGATAGTAGGGGCCGATCCTCATCAGCCTGAATCCATCCGATTTCCTCTTCTCGGTAACCGCGTCAAGATGGATGATATCGCCGATATCAAAGATGATATCGGCATGGGGGAGATGAAGAACCTTGGATTGACAGTTGATGCTGTGATGCACCTTAGAATCCGAGATGGGGTGCTCCCGAACCCAAAGATGAAACTGAAGGTAGGTCGGTGTACAGCCTGATGCGAGCCAGTGGTAACCCAATGGAGATCTCCTTTAGTTAATGAACAATTGTGCCTAATTGTTCGTGGACCAGAAATATAGTGCTTTAAAATAACTTGGCAAGACTAAATTTAAAAAAATTATGTTTGTGCATGAAATTTGTAATTTCTGGTGATCGCTTCAGAGTAGCGCTCCTCTAGCGCGGACAAGGAACCTGATTGTGCCTATCCCCTGGTCATCCTGCTTTCACTCTGTCTTGGGGGGTGTCTTGCGCGGATATGGCTAGGCCTGGGAGAGAAAGTCATGACGGGGTTGTTCGTAGCCTACCTGGTCTATTTCTGTGGAACTGGGCTTTGCTTGAATTGAAGACCTGGCTTTAACCCATTGAGAGGCCTTCGGCTGTGCTTGTGAAGATTTCCCGCGACAGGTTGGCAGTCCCCCACAGCGATCAGCCTTCTCAACCCACCCATCCCCTTGCCCAGAGGCCTTCCGCGCTGTCTGGGTGGGGTTTTGCGCAGATATGCCCTGGTCTGGGGATGATGGGTAGCCCATGGACCATACCGGCCTTGGCCCAGATTATCGCGATGATGTTTCGGGTGGCCCGGTAGCCGACGCCGTCTATTGGCACCTCGCGCAGGAGGCCAGGGAGGCGCCGATTGCCTTCAGCCGCTCATGCAGGCCGCCCTGCTCCTGGGCCACCACGCTTCGCGTGCCGGCGACCACCACGGTCTCCTGCACGTCGAATTCCAGTGTTTGGAACATGTGACGGGTATAGTCGACGTAAACCCGGAACATCTCGGGATCGGGATTTCCCTGGACGAAGGCCAGGACCAGCGCCTTGCCGGCATTCTTCTCCTGGAACGTGGGGGAAAAGCGGGGTGCGAAGAATGGGTGGAGGCGGTCAATGAAGATCTTAGCTTGGGCGCTCATCTCGCCCATGAATATCGGCGCGCCCAGAACGAGGGCCCGGGCCTCCAGGATCGAGGCGTGGACGGGAGGCATGTCGTCATGGATGACACAACGGCGGTCCTTCGTCTTGCATGCGAAACAGGCGCGGCACGGTTGGAGGTCGAGTCCGGCCGCACTCCAGAAGCGCACTTGCGCCCCCCGATCCCTGGCACCTTCGAGGATTGTGTCGACCACCCATGCGGTGCTGCCCTGGGCACGGGGGCTCGCGGAAAATCCAACTATTTTCATGGGTTCTTGTCGCATGATAGCGCTCCTGTCGTCGCAATCCTCAAGCGCGTATAGACGCTGATGGTTGCGCAAGCCCGACTTTCGTCAGGCGACTAGTTCCGGATACGCTGGCCAAACCACACATGGCGCGGTTGACGTGTACTCGACCGCCTCTGGTTAGGCGCTCGCTTTTCGCGACTAATGAAAGGTTATTCCCCTCAGCCGAGCGAAGCAAGGTCCGCCTTGAACGTTGGGACGGGCTGCCAAAGTCACAAACTCTCTACAGGTGTCCTCCCCCACGGCGATTAGCCTCCTCAGCCCGCCCATCCCCCTGCCCAGAGGCCTTCCTCGCCGTCTGGGCGGGGTCTTGCGCAGATATGGCCAGGTCTGGGGATCATCCTCGGGACCAATTTCCGCAGTGAAACCATGCAGGAATGTTGGGATCCTCCCCAGGGGGAGCCCTATGCTAATCAACCAGCCAGTCCCGATAAATCCAATTGGTATTGCCAACAACCGTTTCAGAGAACAAGTTCTAAATGGGAATCCAGGTCATCATCGGCTCGTAGCTACTCAAGGTGTTCATTCTCTGGGGACGATAGCAGTGCAGGAGATTCTTGAACTTGTTCTTCTCTTTCCTGATAGCTCATTCAGAGAATCATTCGAACCGTTTGGAGATAGGGATTTTGTAATTGTGAGCTACCTGGGAATCAAGGTATGGGCTAAGATTGATTCATTCGATCTCAATATGAAATTTATGAGCGAAAATCCAGCAGATGATTCTAGGACAGTTCGAGTGTTGACTCTAATGCTCCCGGATGAATATTAGAGAATATTTGATTGGGAAGCTGCCTGCATGCTTGGCCTAAGTACTAAGGTATTAGGTGAAAAATTTGACCGGGCAATCCAATCCCAGAAATTACCATGAGCCACAACAGAAAGGCCATGGTTGGTCAGGTTTTGCGCTATAGTTTTATTTCACTCATGCTTATGGAGCCAATCCATGCCTAGAAAGTCCACTGTTACGCGAACCACCTTACCCAAGGTCCCCCATGTGGTCCCTGAATGGGCAAAGCAGGTGAAGACATACCGCGAAGAAGCTGGGAATACCCAGGTCGAAATTGAGAAGGCGATCAACGCCACGGTCAATACCATGAGCCTGATCGAAAACGGCCGGCGTGAGTTCACACCAACCCAGCGGCACCTTTTCTTTGAACTTGTCGGGAAGCCGGAGGACACCTCGATTCCTGCCACGGTTCGCGACCTGGTGCCATCGGCCCCCAAGCTCAACAAGCCGAAGGCCACGAAGAAAGCCAAAGCGGCGAAGCCGGCCAAGGCACCGAAAATGGTCAAGGCTACCAAGGCATATGCGGAAACGCCCGTGTCCATGGCTTTGCCCACCAGTCAGGTGCCCGCAGTTGCAGTGGAAGCGACCGTTCCTGCTCCCTCTGCGGTTCAACTAGATCCACATCCGCGAAAAGGACCTGCATCGTCCACGGACAAGGCTCTGAAGGCAATCGCCACCACCGTTGAGAAGGGGCCAAAGGAAGAAGTCTCTAAGCCCGCACGGAAGGCTAGAAACCAGAGGCTCGTCCTCGCCGCTCCAGTTCAGCCGGAACCTGGTTCCCCGGTATCCAGCAAGTCTGCGGAACCGGCCACCGCTCATGCCATATCGCCGGTCAAGGAAGCGGTGTTGCGTGACATCATTCGCATCCTCAACAACCCCGGACTCAGCGACAGCCAAGCGAAGAGTATTCATGGCCTGTTCACGTCTTTGGCCGTGAACGCGTTGTTGGGCGAATAGATCTTCCAGGAACAGTTCAAACCTGGAGAATCTTTTTCGCCAAGCGAGGATGGGATCGTCTCATCTCTCCAGCTTATACAGGGCCTTTTGGGCTTCGCTGCGTAGATCCTCGGCCTCCTCGGTGTACCATCCAGCAAGATCTGCCAGGATCTGCTTGATTTGAGCGATTCCCTGCTCCCGGGGGCCATTCAAGGCGGAATTGACGGATTCAGGCGCGAGCCCCTTGGGGAGGTCAACCTGGAACATCTCCGTGAGCCAGACGTAGGTTTCTGGCCAGCGCTCGCATTCAGGGGATTCCAGGATGTCCGAGGCGGGGATGCCAGATCGTAGCATTTGGGCAAGGGCCAGATGATCGGCCATGGATTCAAGGCTGCAACCTCGTAAGAGCTGAACAGCGATGGTGGAACGGTTGAAAGGACTCCGGATCGTCATACCGGCTCCTTTTGATGGATGATTCAACTTAATTATAGGTCGCTAGGGCTACATTGGCCGCTCCTGGAAACCGCAAATCATCATAACAGGCATGAAAATCAACAGAAATACCCATGGAACTACTTTCGCCTTCATTGATTTAAGATAATCAAATAATATTAATTACTTGAAAAGGGGAACCAGGAGCCTACCTTTTCCATTGAGAGGGTGGCCGATGGATGAGAACGCCAATGTAGATACCCAGATCAGAGGAATGACCTGTCTTGAGTCGATCAATCAAAGTTTGCTGTTTCTGGCGGATCAGGCTATGAGGCATGGTGAATACGTCCTGGCCTCGAAGCTCAGGGCCAGCATTGCTGTAAACCAGGCTCGGTTAGAAAAAATCAAGGATGCGGCAGTCCCATCCGGGGAATCTGGATCTTGTAGGGGCATGTACGATTGAAATCGCCGGGTTGAATATGCCCAGGTAGTCAGCAGGGTATTTGTCGTTGAGGTCTTTCCAGGCTGACGGGCAAATCAAAAATGGCCAGGACCGATTGGCCCTGGGCACCTTCATTCCAAGAGCAATTCTACTTTTTCTTGCTAGCCCTCGCCTCAGCCAGCGCCTTCTGTGCGGCTGGGTTGCCCTGACGGTTGCTGGTCTTGATGAAGCCCAACTTGGACTCGCCATAACTCTTCTTGAAAGCAGAAATACAATCAACCGCCTCTTTCTTGAACTCAGGCTTTGCCACCATCTCAAGGAAAGCGTCAACCAACTGCTCCGGGGTGCCCTTGAACCTCTTGCAGATTCCCTTGGAGAAAAGTTCTGCTGCCCTCACTACCTTGGAAGCGCGCTGTTCACCCACCTTGCGAACGGGCTGGTTATCTTCCTGGAGCTTCTTGAAGGAACCGACTGCCATTGCAGGGCTAATACCATAAGCATCAAGAGCATCTAGGACCCTGGGGTACTTTGCCAACCCCTGATAGAAAGCGCGGTCCATCTTTGAGCCCGAAAGATCAATGAGACCAGTCAGAAGCCTAGTGATCACTGCAGCGGGAACCTTCTCTACACCAACCAGGTAAGCGGCCCTGTTGGCCTTGCCATTACCTTTGACGAAAATGATACGTTCAGCCATAGTTTCTCCTCTTGGAATGTCCAAGAGACATTGTTACACAAATAGTAAATCGTTTTTGAATAATATTCCTAAACCCCAAAGTAAGAAGGGGGCCATTGCCATGCTGGAGGACTTAGCCGAGGGGAGGATAGTAATGTCAAATCTTTTTCTTCGGATCTTTCTCCTGCTTGCTTTTTGCCTTCTCTACCAGTTGGGCTGATTTCTGTTTCTGACCCTTCTCTTTGTCCTTCTTGCCGCCCTTGTCGCCCATAATCCCCTCCATGATTGATGGTGTCTCTCTCCTGCAAATGGTGCCCGTGGTGCGTCTACAATGCCAGTCCAATCTTTACGTCTTTTTCAAGATCACCGATGGATGAGGGGGATGGAAGGTTAAGCGGAGGAACCCGTGAACGGCAACCCCATTTCATTTTGACGGAGTCATCCATGACCAATCAACTTGTCGCCAATGCTGCATTCAAAGATTTGGACAACGACTATTCATTCTTCAATGATCAAGCTCGGGATGAGGTTGCATGTCTTTTAGGAGAGGCACTGAAAACCTGCCCGGATGATAGCCAGGCCAAGCTTGTGGATAGGGTAGCCATGGTCTATGACAATCTCGAAGCTATGTGGGCCATTCTTCGCCACACGGCGTCCCTGGCCGATCAGCACCATGGTTTTGTCATTCATAGAAATCATCTTGAAGCCGAGGGGTGATGGCATGATCGACAACAACACGCCCAAAGGTTTCACCGAACTGGATGCCAGCTTCCCCCGCGATCAGTCGCTCCTGGACATATGCATTCAACGGCGGCGGTGGTCGTTCTTCTTGGGTTTAGGAATATGTTTTGGAGGACGCCTACGGTTACATCCCCGATGCCAGTGGCAATATGCACATCCCGCTTTGATCTCTTTCAGCCGCTTGTCATAGACCGCCCGGTTGTCGGTGGTATCGAGGTCTTCCTTTGGACGGATCACGTTGCCTCCAGGAGACAGATGGATAGGACAGGATCTCCTTGAACCAACCCCGATCCCCCATTCCAATTTCCCTGCAAAGTGGCGTGTTGGCTCGGTTTCATGGGGGCGATCCTGAATTCTGCAAGGCCCTTTCTATTCGGCAAACTTCCTCCAGACTCAGCGATAGTGCCATTCCCCATAGATCAGCAGGGCAGGGGATGATCCCCCAAGAAACCCCGTGAAAGCTGCCAGGTCCGATGGGAAATTGGACCGAGAGGCCCTGCCCATGAGCATCCGCGCATCGAACCGTCCAGGGGAGTGGTTAACCGTCTTCCCCCTAAACGAGCATCAGGAGCTGATGACGCTCGATGAATTTCAACTGCTATGCCCGCCAGAAAAGCCCGAAGAGGTTGATGGTGAGCTGGGGAAACAGAAATCGCCAGCCCAGGATTCGGTGGCGGCGGAAATCGTGCAGGATCCGATGACCCAGCTCGTGCATGTTCACTACCAGGCCGCCGGCTTCGATTTCTGGGTTAATTCCGTTGATCCCTACTCCGGGAATCTCTCTGGTTATGCCCGCATCCTCGGTTCCAGCAGCGAGGGCCGGTTCTGTTTGATCAATTACTGGGACATGGCGCAGTGGCGTATCCCAGATCGGATTTTGCTCGGTGAGCTGATGACGATTCCGATCGAACGAAATGTCAAGTTCAGCACGAGAACCCTTCGAGAAGCCCTGACAGAGCGCGTTTAATGCATTTGCCCAAATTCGAAACCGGCACTTGGTGGAGGATCGCGATGAGCGGAACCGTTGAATTATTTGAATTCCAACTGAGGCTCCCAGGGGGTTCCAGCTTCCCCGAGCAGATCCAGGCCAACAATCGGCCGCAAGCTGAGCAGGTATTGAAATCTCGTTATGGCGCTGGGTTGATCATCCTCAGCTACAAAATCCTCCGGCGTCTCGGGAGCAATTGATGGCTCCACATCCAGGTGCCTGGCTCACGCAAACCCGCCTCAACGTCACTCAGACGATTCTTTCCGGGATTGAGCTATTCACTCTTCCTGATATCAAGAACGTTGATCTGACCGTCGGAGATCCGCTTGAACAAACAGTATTTGTCCACTTTTTTGCAGGCGGGTTTTCTTTCTGGGCCGCTGCCGTTGACTGGGAAACCGGCATATTCACTGGGTATTCGAGGAATAGACTTTTGGGGCCGAATGGATCCTGGACGACCTGCACCCATGAAGTGCTCCGTGGCATTCGGCTCCCAATTAAGGTGAACGGAGAGATTGTCCGCATTCCACTGGAGCGCGATACCAGGTTCCGAGCAAAGAAACTTCGTGAGGCATTGAACGCCGAAATCGTGGGATAAAGATGCCATTGCTCGATCAGACCATTTTCTTGGACATCTTGGATGGCGATGTTTTCGTCTTAGCCGCCTTCTTGGCCCTGGGCTTCCGCTTGGGCCGTTTCACCACCACCCATACCGAGCCGCCTTCCATCAACGCCATTTCAATTTCGCGAAGCACTGCTTTCGGATCCAATGGGCTGCTTTCGCCGGAACTGGCCTCTACCAGCCATCCCTCGCCCTCAGCGGCTTTCGGGAGCAGAAGCGGTTTTTTGCTGGACTCCTCAGTGGCCATGGTCCCCTCGCCGATCAGGGTCATCGAAGGTGGAGCATCGGGCACGCGAAATCTTCTTCCGGTCTCCAGGGCTTTCCAATCGATACCCAGAACACTGACCAAATGGGCTTGTGCCGCGCCAATGGGCGGAACCAGGTCCTTCTCCCAGTTCGAGATGCTCTGCTGGGCCACCCCGAGCAAGGAGGACAGCACTTCCTGGGACCAGCCGAAGGCATGCCGAACGACCTTTAACCGCTCCCCAAACGTAGTGGGAGAGAGGCGTTTGCCCTTGGTTTGATCCTCTCCCCGGCTCATGCGATCCTCGGGGAATTGCTACCAACCGTTGGTAAATCATACCAACCATTCTGCCACCCCTTCGGATTGAGGCGGCCATGGAAGCGTTCAGGCATAGGACAAATTTACCCCAGACCAGGGCCCCATGCCGAGAAATTCCTCTCATAGGGGGGTTGCTAGTACCAGGTTTGGTTAATTGCTTTAATAATTGGCCGGATCAAGGTAGGGCCCCAGCTCTTCCGCCAGGACGGTAATCATTTCGTCGCGACTGCCCTCTTCGGATAGTGGATCCCATCTACC
>Ga0316217_10000955_pt1 | contig 39139 bp, 39 predicted proteins | sample 1anoAmetaG_FD_203633 | JGI IMG/M metagenome (GOLD analysis project Ga0316217, IMG submission 203633) | Freshwater microbial communities from Trout Bog Lake, Wisconsin, USA - 1anoA | ecosystem: Environmental > Aquatic > Freshwater > Lake > Hypolimnion/Profundal zone | place: USA: Wisconsin...
AATACCGCTTCAACCGCCGCTTCAATCTACGTGACTTGCTCCCTAGATTTGTGAGGGCAGCTGCTGGGAATGGAAGCCGCCCGGAGCGCTGGTTGCGGTTGGCTGAAGCTTAACACCAATCAGGATTCTCAATCAGGTATGCCGATGAACCTACGCTCCGGCAGGGTCTTTAGAACGATCCTGCTTTTTGCTTGCTTGCTCCTCCTCCTGGTACCGCTCTCCCGCGCAGAGGATTACGACCAGATTTTCAGCGAGTCCAACGAGGCCATGGGGCGGGGGGACCTGCCTGCTGCCATTGCCCTTTTGAAAAAAATTCCGGTATCGAAGGGGGAGGACAACGCGGCCTTTGTCAGGAGCCGCATGCAGATCGCGAGGCTCCACTTCGCGCTGAAGGATCTGCCTGCCGCCTCCGCGGATGCCAGGGAGGTGCTGGCGATTTACCCTGACAACAGCGAGGCGCTCAACTTCCTGGCCTCGGTAAAGCGGGAGCAGAAATCCCGTTTCGCAGTCTTTCTCGAGGACTGCCTGCGCTTTCTGCCGAACCTGCTGAAAGGTTCTGTGATGACCATCACCCTGGTCTTCTGCACCATGCTGGTCTCCCCCCTTGGTGGCCTGCTGATCGCGCTGGGGCGCCTGAGCCGCTTCAAGCTGTTTTCGACACTGTGCTGGTTCATCATCTGGCTCTTCCGCGGCACCCCGCTCCTGTTGCAGCTGTTCTTCATCTACTACGGGCTCCCTGCGCTGGGCGTCACCTTCAAGCCGTTCACCGCCGCGGTGCTGGGCCTCGGGCTCAACTACTCCGCCTACCTGGGCGAGATCATCCGCGGCGGCATCCAGAGCATCGAGCACGGGCAGATGGAGGCGGCCAAGGCGATCGGTATGACCTACGGCCAGGCGATGCGCCGGGTCATCATCCCGCAGACCTACAAGCGGCTGATGCCCCCGATCGGCAACGAGTTTATCGCGCTCATCAAGGACACCGCGCTGGTCTCCACCATCGCCATGGTCGAACTGATGCGCTCCGCCGACCAGATGTTCAACGCCTACTTCAACATCACGGCGCTGATCCTCGCGGCGCTCATCTACCTCCTCTTCACCACGATCTTCACCTTCATCTTCGAAAAGATAGAGACTCGGGCCGGCATCTATGAAAACCGCTAACCAACCGCTGTTAAGCCTCAAGGGGATCACCAAACGCTTCGGCGCGCTCACCGCGGTCGACGCCGTCGACCTCGAAGTCTGCCCGGGGGAGATCGTCGTCATCATCGGCCCTTCCGGCTCGGGAAAGTCGACCCTCTTAAGGGCGGTGAACTTCCTGGAAGAGATCGAGGAGGGGACCATAACCTTCGAGGGGAGCGAGGTCGGCTACCTAAGGAGCAAGAAGGGGAGGCGCCACCTGGACACCCCACTGCGGATCTGCGCCCTGAGAAGCGAGATCGGCATGGTGTTCCAGCACTTCAACCTGTTCCCGCACATGACGGTGCTGGGCAACGTCATGGAGGGGCCGCTCACCGTGCAGAAAAAAAGCCCGGGCGAGGCGCGCGAGCGGGCGCTCGACATGCTGGCGAAGGTGGGGCTAAGCGAGAAGCGCGACGTCTATCCCGCGACCCTTTCCGGAGGCCAGAAGCAGCGGGTCGCCATCGCGCGGGCGCTCGCCATGCGACCCAAGCTGATGCTCTTCGACGAGCCCACCTCGGCGCTCGACCCGGAGCTGATCGGCGAGGTGTTCGATACCATCCGCGCCCTCGGCAAAGAAGGGATGACCATGATCATCGTCACCCACCAGATGGGCTTTGCCAAGGAGATGGCGGACCGGGTCATCTTCATGGAGGCCGGCTCCTTCGTGGCCCAGGGTACCCCCGAGGACTTCTTCGCGAACCAGATGGAGCACGACCGGATCAAATCCTTCCTCACCAGGATTCTCTAAATCTAGGCTGCCGTCCGCCCCTTCTCCGCGTCGACATAACAACCCCGCCATGATAAAATATATCCAGTCCTAGCAGAGGGAGGAAACCATGATACGAGCAGAAGAGGTTATCGGGTCGGTGTTTGCTGCGCTGGAGCGGGAGCCGCGTGTGGACCTGCACAGTCACTTTGTTGAAGTCAGTTTCCTGGACGGGGTGGTCACCTTGACCGGGGAGGTGGGCGGGGTTGCGGCGAAAAAGTTGGCGCTGGAACTTGCGGCATCCCTGAGCCCGGTAACCGGGATCGTGGATCGGCTCCGGGTGGAGCCCTCCGAGCCGATGGAGGACGGCACCATTCGCGACCACGTCTGCAACGCCTTCATGAGCGAGCCGGCCTTCGAGGGGTACACGGTGCGGGCGCTGGTGAAGCAGGAAATTGAAACGGTGCGCGCCCAGGATTCCCGGCATATGCTGGAAGTAGAGGTGACCGAAGGGGTGGTGATTCTGAACGGATCGGTGCAAAGCCTTTCCCACCAGCGTCTGGCCGGCGTGCTGGCCTGGTGGGTGCCCGGCAGCCGGGACGTGGTGAACGGCATGGAGGTATCGCCCCCCATGGAGGACAACGACTTCGAGGTCGTGGACGCGTTGCAGCTGGTGCTGGAGAAGGACCCGCTGGTGAACGCGGCACAAATCAGGCTGGGTTGCCGGGATCTGGTGGTGCAACTGGAGGGAGCGGTTTCAACGGAAAGCGCCAAGGCGGCCGCCGAGTCCGATGCCTGGTGCATCTTCGGGGTGAACGGGGTGATCAACAAGATTACGGTCGTCTAGAGGGTAAACACTCCCCTCTCCGTGCGGGCACTACCCTTTACGATTTCGGCACTCTCCCCCTATTCCCCAGGGGGGAGAGAATCCCACACTCCTTCAATAGCTCAGATTTCAATCCTGAATTCCGCGCCTGACGGGACATTGCGCGCCGTCAGGCTTCCTTTCATGCTCCTCTCCACTATGGTCTTGGAGAGGTAAAGACCTATCCCGGTGCCCATGCCCGGCTCCTTCGTGGTGACAAAGGGGTCGAATATCTGCCCCATGATCTCTGTGGGTATCCCCCCGGCGTTATCGGCTATGGTTATCACTGCCCTGTGCGCCGCCGTGCCCAGGGTTATCGTTATCTTCAGATCGGGAACCGCATTCCCCGTCATCGCATCTATGGCATTTATCAGGATGTTGAGGAGGACCTGCAGCAATTCATTGGGATATCCGTGAATGCTGCAGGCATCATTCCCGGCGATGTCGACCCTGATTCTCTGCTTGGACAAATTTTCTTCCAAAATTACCAGCGCACGCATCACCACGTCATGGATTTTAAAGGTGACCTGCTCCTTGTCAGGCCTGAAGTAGTTTCTGAAATCCTCGATAGTTTGGGACATGTGGTTGATAAGCTCCATGGACTTTCCGACCCCTTCCTCGAGAGCCTCCCTGTTCAATTGGTCATGATCGTGAAAAATCACGAATTGCTGGATGGTCAGCCCCAGAGTATTGAGCGGCTTGCGCCACTGGTGGGCGATGTTGTTGATCATCTCGCCCATGGCTGCCAGGCGGTTCTGCGTTATGAGCAGAAAGTCCTTCTGGCGCAGTTCCGTGACGTCGATGAGCGCGGCGCGGCACTCCTTCCCCGAACTGGAGACCAGCGCCTCGATGCGCACACTGAGCGTGGCTTTTCCCTCGGACCTGAGCGTTGCCTCGCAGTATTGCTTGTCGTTGACGGCAAACACCTTTTCGAGGAATCCGGGGAAAGCTGGCTGGGAATTGGCGACGAAAAATTTGAAGGGGCGTCCGATCAGGGCCGAGCGATCCTCTCCCAAAAGGGCCGCTCCGGTAATGTTCACGGCACGGATGGTCCCCTTGTAATCCAGGGTTACATAGCCTACCGGGGCAAAATCATAGAGTTCGACGAACCTCTCCAACATCTCGTCCGCCTCGTTTTTCGCCTGGCGCAGCTCTTCATTCTGCAGTTCCAGTTCCAATTGGTGCACTTGGAGTTCATGGTGCAGCCTTTGGGCCTCCTCCAAGGTCAAGGTGTGGGGAGTGGTCGGCACTTTATCCCGCAACCGGTCCTCGGCCTGGCGGAGCAGTCTTATGGTTTCGGGCGCTGCGGTACCTTTTTTCATGGGGCGCCTCTGGGACCACAAAATGGAAGCCTTATGAAGTCTTATTGAAGTATACTCATAATGCACTGCTGCGCTCAGGGAGGGAAACAATTTTTCCGAGGGAAGTCTATGAAAAACCGAACGAAGTTGCCCACTGTTCCGGTCGACCGGCCAGATACCCTGCGTCACGAGATCGTTGCACTCTTGAACGCGGAGAGCCTCACGGCCCGTGGGATTTCCGAGCGGGTGGGGATCGGGGAAAAGGAAGTGCTGGGGCACCTGGAGCACATAAACCTGGCACTCCACGGTACTTTGGTCAGGGAGCCCGCACTCTGCCTCTGCTGCGGGTTCTCCTTTCGCAAGCGGGAGCGGTTGAAGGGGCCCGGGCGCTGTCCGGTCTGCAGGAGCGAGCACATAGCGGAGCCGCGTTTTTCGCTGGGCTAGCGTTTCCCTTTGTGCAGATAGAGCCAGGCATTCACCGCGCAGAGGGCCAGGGTGAGTACCACGATCAGCGGGTGAGGCAGGTCGATGTAGATGATGCCGTTCAGGTAGTGGGTGAGGAAGGATTCGGCATATGCTGCCCGCATTCCCTTGTTTCTGAGCCAGACTTCCAGGTGGGTGAGGGGGCAGTACCAGTCGAACCCCTCCACCAGGCAGGCGAAGGCGAGGCCGGCCAGATGTATCCGCCCGACCCAGCGGATCCTGCGTCCCCACCACCCCCCGGAGATGAGAAATAAAATCCAGAGGAAGTGGATCGCGACGGCCGCGTCGGCCAGATAACCGTACGGCAAGGGTTACCCCCGGATACTCTTACTTACTCTTTAATTGGCCGCTGCCTGACCCTGTTTACCCTCGCCCTCCGGGAGAGGGTCGCCGAAGGCCGGTGAGGGAGGGACCCGGGTCACACGTCCAGTACCACAGTGGCACGCCAGCCGTCTGCGGCGCGGGTGACCGAGAATCTGAGCATGGTGACCGCCTTCACGTCCGTGTTGAGGCGGTGCCTTGCCGCATCGATCTCCTCTCCCTGCAGCGTCGCTCGCAGTGCGTATCCCGCGCCCCCTTCCTGCCTGGCGATCTCCAGCCGCGCGGGAAGCAGTATGAGCCTCCTGGCATCCTTGAGGAAGAGGAGCTCGTTCAAGAAATCGAAGAGAAGCATCTCTTCGTTATCCTGGACGAGGGATATCTCTACTGTCTCAAGGGGGCGCACAGCTGTCAGGTCCTCCACCATGACCTGCTGGGTCGCCTCGGCAGCCTTTATGAAGAGTTCCTCCAGAGATTGCCCCGAGGCGTCAAAAGCGATGTCCGCGTGCGCAATGTCACCCCGGTATCGGAAAGTCATGGTTGGCTCCGTGAAACCGTTGAGTCGTTGAGTCGTTGAGTAAAATGCCTCGACCACCCGACCACTTAACGGTTTTCCCCCGGTTTTTCATCCCTTGATGTTCCCAATCGGTATCAGGCGCGCCACCCTTTTGCTCAGACCGGCAAGCTCGGTCGCCTCCACCACCTCGTCGATGTTCTTGTAGGCGGCTCCCGCCTCCTCGGCCAGCCCCCCGAAGGAGTCGGTGCGCACGTAGATGCCGCGCTGCTCCATGTCGCGCTGCAGCTTGTCGCCGCGAAACTCCTTCTTGGCCTGGTGCCTGCTCATGGTCCGGCCGCTGCCGTGCGCCGTGGTGTAGAAGGCCTCGGCCCCGCTGGCCAGGCCGGACATAAGGTAGGAGCCGGTCTCCATGCTCCCCCCGATGATGACGGGCTGCCCCGTTTTGCTGTAGCACTCGGGGAGTCCCGGCTCCCCGGGGCCGAAGGCGCGGGTGGAGCCTTTGCGGTGGATCAGCAGCTCCTTCTGGCTGCCGTTCATCTTGTGCCTTTCCAGTTTGGCCGTGTTGTGCGCCACGTCGTATACCATGTGCAGGCCGAGATCGTCCGGACTGGAGCCGAACACCTCGGAAAAGACCTCCCTGATCCGGTGCAGAATCACCTGCCGGTTGGCGAAGGCCATGTTGACGGCGCACTTCATGGCGCTGTAGTATGCCTGACCCTCGGTCGAGTGGAAGGGGGCGCAGGCAAGCTCCCGGTCGACTATCTTTATGCCGTACTTGCGCTCCATGACAGCCAGGAAGAGTTTCAGGTAATCAGTAGCCACCTGGTGCCCGAAGCCGCGGCTGCCGCAGTGGAACATGATCACCACCTGGTTCGGGATGGTGAGGCCCAAAAGGGCGGCCCGCTCGGCGTCGAAGATGTTCTCCGGCTGCGCCACCTGGATTTCGCAGTAGTGGTTGCCGCTCCCGAGCGTCCCCAACTGGTTGAAGCCGCGCTCCACTGCCTTGGCGCTCACGTTTGAGGCGTCCGCACCGGGGAAGCACCCCCCTTCCTCGGTCAGCTCCAGATCCTCCTCGCTGGCGAAGCCGTGCTTGAGGCACCAGCGTGATCCCCGTTCGGCCACCTGGCGGAACTCGTCCTGGTTCAGCTTCACGAAACCGTGGCAGCCGACGCCGGTCGGGATTCTGGCGAAGAGCCGGTCGACCAGTTGGTGCAGGCGCGGCTTCACCTCTTCGGCGCTTAGGTTGGTGAGCACCAACCGCATGCCGCAGTTGATGTCGAAGCCGATTCCGCCGGGCGAGATGACGCCGGAATCCGGGTCCATGGCGGCCACCCCGCCGATCGGGAAGCCGTACCCCCAGTGGCCGTCCGGCATGCAGTAGGCGTAGCGTTGGATTCCGGGGAGCGTGGCGACGTTGCTCACCTGCTCGAAGACGCCGGCATCCATCTCCTTGATGAGTTTCTCCGTAGCGAAGATCCGGGCCGGTACCTGCATCCCCTCCTTGTAGCTAACCGGAAGCTCCCAGACCGTATCGGAAATCTTTCTCAGTGCCGCTGGCGCATTCATAGTTACCCTCCGCTCTGGCAGTGCGAATTCTCCAGTACTGACAATGCTACATTGTCACATTACTTAGCGTGGCATCTCCCTTACCCCTGCCCCTCCCCAGAGGGCGAAGGGTCCTTGATATCCAGTGCCGGGATCAGCCTTTTCTCTTGCCCACTTCTATAAACTCTCCCTCTCCTCTGGGGCGGGGTGAGGGAAGGTTTGTGGGCGAAGGTGACAAAGTTGAAATAATGTTATCATACTTTAATGCAACGCGTTCCGGCGGGCTACCGGATTTTCGGCGCCTGCGGCGGCGCAAGGCGGGGGGCACCTAGTGACCAAATAGTCGGGCGGGCAGTGCGAGTCAGCGTGCGTCTGATTTCGGGATACTACCACGGGGGAAGGGATGAACAAAGAAGGTTAGTATCAAGGTTTCCCCCCTTTGTTTGCCAAGGGGGGACAGGGGGGATTTGGCACAAGTTGCAACAGAACTGGAGGTTGCTACGTAAGTTAAATCCCCCTGAATCCCACTTAGCAACGGGGGACAGTTGGACTGTTTGCCTCACGGCGGGCTCGCCCTTACCGGTTCTGAGTCTCGGTGACCTCGCTGGCCACCTCGGTCAGAAGTATGACATCCTGTTCGCACTCTTCCGTTTTGTTCCAGTTCCCGGAACTGTCATAGCCGATGATGCACCCCTTGCCGAGCAGGTAGTCTAAGTGATAATCGCTGATGACATCGTAGGTATAATCGTCGTAGCAGACCAGAATGCCCATGCCTGTTCCCTCCTGATGCCAAATCGGCCCATGTTATAAGTACCGTATCGACCCCGCGGTAGAATACTTTAAACTTTACTGCCTGGCGCATCGGTTTTTAATTCCTGGAGCGCGCCCCCCCAGGGGCTGGAGGCAAACCGATGGTTGACAAGGGTGTGGGGTCACCTGTATGCTCCATTGGTGCCTAAAGTGCAACAATTTGAGTGAAGAGGTAATCTAAATGGATAGCGAAACCATGGAAGAGATGGAGACTGGCGAAGCGAGCGAGGCGTGCGAGGAGAGCTTTGCCGCTATGTTCGAGGCGAGCCAAAAGGATACCGGGCACCTGACGCCGGGCTCCAAGGTGGAGGCGAAGGTCCTTAAAATCGCCAAGGAATGGGTCTTTCTGGACACCGGCCGCAAGGGCGAAGGGGTCCTCGACATAAAGGAGCTGATGGATGCCGACGGCAACCTCAGCGTAAAAGTCGGCGACACGGTTTCTGCCTGGTTCCTCTCCTCCCGTAACAACGAGATGCGCTTCACCACCAGGCTTGGAGGGGGAGGGAGCGCCTCCGCCGGAAACGCCCAGCTCGAGGAGGCCTATGCGGCCGGTATCCCGGTGGACGGGGTGGTCGAGAAGGAAGTCAAGGGTGGCTTCGAGGTGAAGGTGGCAGGCTCGCGCGCCTTCTGCCCGTTCTCCCAGATGGGACTGCGCAGGATCGATGACTCCGCGGCCATGATCGGCAAGCACATGTCCTTCAGGATATCCGAGTACGGCGAGAACGGCCGCAACATCGTGCTGTCGCACCGTGCCCTGCTCGAAGAGGAACTGCAGGGGCAAAAGGAAGCGCTGAAGGTAACCCTGAAGGTCGGGGAAAGGGTGCGCGGCACCGTCACCTCGCTGCGCGATTTCGGCGCCTTCGTTTCCATCGGTCCCGTCGAGGGTCTGCTCCCCATTTCGGAGCTGGCCTGGGCGCGGGTGAACGACGTAGCGGAGGTCCTCTCCGTGGGGCAGGAACTCGAACTGGTGGTGAAGGGGATCGATTGGGAAAAGGACCGGATCTCCTTCTCCCTGAAGGACACCCTGGCCGACCCCTGGGAGGAGGCCGTGGCCGCCTTCCCGGAAGGATCCTACCAAAACGGCAAGGTGGCCCGGCTCACCCCTTTTGGCGCCTTCGTGACGCTGGTAAGCGGCGTGGACGGCCTGATCCACATCTCCAAGCTCGGCGCCGGTAAGCGGATTGCGCATCCCAAGGAAGTGCTCTCCGAGGGGCAGGAGGTCGAGGTTAAGGTCGAGGGTGTGGACCGCGAGCAGCGCAGGATCTCCCTTTCCCTGGCAGCGGTGAGCCGCGCCGAGCAGGAGCAGAGCGAAACCATGGCTGCCTATCGGGCAACGGTCGCCGAGATTCCCAAAGGGATGGGAACCCTGGGCGACATCTTGAAGGCGAAGCTGGCAAAGGGGTAGCCGTTGGAGGAGCTGTTTCCAGACCGCGCCTACCTGCTCAAGCTGGCGCGCACCAGGATGCCCTTCGGGAGGTTTGCGGGGACCCTGCTGGTGGATCTGCCGGAGCCATACCTGGTCTGGTTTCGGCAGGAAGGTTGGCCCGAAGGTGAACTCGGCGCCATGCTGCAGTGCATCTACGAGATAAAGGTGAACGGACTGGAATACCTGTTCGATCCGCTAAAACCTTCCGAGATACAGTTGTTAAAGGCAGCGCAAACCAAAAAAAATCCCCCTTGAATTCCGAGGGGGATTTTTTGCAATCTTGTCCGCTTTGTTCCTTGTAGGCGCCTCAAAAAGCCTCCCTCTCCCCGGGAGGGGAAGGCGCCATTTGGGAAATTCGGTTGTCAGCGCATCCATTCCACGCGCACCAGGTTCTGGTCGTGGCTCCACTGGTAGTGGAGTTCTCCTTTCTGCGACTTGAACACCTCGCGCCCGAGCTTTTGGGCCAGTTTGTCTTCCGTAGTGGTGACGATGATGTGGCCGTCCTCTTCCTTTATTTCCATGATCCGCGCGATCGGGTTTTTCTCCCGGGACTTCGCCTCCTCGTGTTTGATCGCATTCAGAATCTCGGTCTTGTGGGAGGCGAGGTAAGGCCCCGACAGGGTGACCACCCCGGCCGGGTTGTGGTCTTCGGTGCGCTGGCAGGCCGGGCAGAGCACCTCGCAGCTGATTTCTCCGCGCACGGTTTCCGTCTGCCATCTCTTGTTGTGATAGATGAGGCCGCACATCTTGCAATGGGCGGCTTCCGGCAACCCCCGCTTGGGGAGGTAGACGTCCGAGCTCCGGACGCTCATCTGTCCCCTCTCCTGCAGACCTTCCTTATTGGAAATGCGTGCCATAAGAACACCTCCTGACCTTTGGTTAGCGTTTGCTAAAGTATAGCACCGTAACCTTGGCCGCGCATAATATAATGTGTGAAAGAGCACGGAAGACCCCACAGGGAAGGTCCGTCGGCTTTTGTGAGTCAACTGGCGTAGCCCATCTCAGCTAACCCTCGCCCTCTGGGAGAGGGTGGCCGAAGGGCAGGTGAGGGAGGCGCCAATGAGCAACTAAGAGTCGATCAACAACTCCGGTTGGGGTAGCACCCGTCGCGGGGCCGCACCCAACATGGTCGCCACACACCCCGAAATCGCAAAAAAAAGGCCCGATGCAATTGCACCGGGCCTTTTCCTGAAAAAATGTAACTGGCGCTCATTATGAGAATCTTTCCTCTTATCCGTCGGTGGAAAGCTATTCGGGGAGCGGGCCTCGTGCTTAGCCATGAGCCACGCAACCCGGCGAACCCTTTTGGCTATCCCCTTTTTCAAGCGGTTTTTCACGCGCCTGGCGGATGCGAGTTCTTCGCCTTCGGCTTTATCTCCAGAAACGCCAGCTACCAACTCCAAAGTACCGTAATGGATGAATGAGCCACTGCCCTTTTATCCAGTATCCCCCTGGAAGACGTTTCAGACAATCTCCTTTGACCGGGACTGCACACCACGTCTGAACCTGGGAATCTCCATTATGAGTGTCGACAGGTTCCTCAGTTTAACCGTTACCTGTACCCCAGAGCTGTTTTTCAAAGATCTTTCTCTTCTACGATTTAATTGTACTCCGCCCCAAAAAAAGAATCAAGGGGTGCATTTAAAGGGGGCACCTCACCAGCGCCTTCCGGTATCGGTTCCGGGATGCAGGTCCCTGTGGTAGCGCATGCCCCCCGCCCGCCTTCCCGTTGTGTGCCGCCGGTGCTATGGTAAGATTTGGTTGAATATTGGAGGGGATATGGCGACCAATCCGGATCGGGATAGCTCGGGTAGGAAGGAGCGCATGGTGAGCGAGCATCTCCTCGGGCGCGGCATCGAGGACCAGGCCGTCCTCAAGGCCATGCGCGCGGTGCCTCGGGAAAGGTTTCTCCCCCCGGAGATGGAGCTTTTTGCCTACGATGACGGACCGCTCCCGATCGAGGCGGGGCAGACCATCTCCCAGCCCTTCATCGTAGCCTACATGATCGAGGCGCTGGAATTGCGGGGGAGGGAGCGGGTGCTGGAGATCGGGACCGGTTCCGGTTACGCGGCCGCCGTATTGAGCCGGTGTGCGGCGGAGGTCTTCACCGTGGAGCGCATCGCGAGCCTGGCGGAGAGCGCCCGCGTCCGGTTGCGGGATCTTGGTTACCGGAACGTCACCGTGCATCTGGGGGACGGCACCCTCGGCTGGCCGGAGCACGCCCCGTACGACGGCATCGTGGTGACCGCCGGTGCGCCCGAACTTCCTGCGGCTCTCCTGGGGCAGCTCGCGCCGGAAGGAAGGCTCGTGATACCGGTCGGTCCAACCAAGCATCTGCAGACCCTGATCCGGGTGCGCCGGACAGGGGCACACGAACATCGCCGCGAGGAACTCTGTCCGGTCCGCTTCGTGCCGCTGATCGGCGAGCAGGGGTGGTGACGGGGGGAACATCGCAAGGGACAACAGCATGGGATCCTAGGCGCACACGATAACCCTGCCTTCCGAGCTTCCTGTCTCCCTACAGGCTGTTTTGTAGAGCCCGGCAACATCGAGACACCGTGCGGTCCCTCCGTTGCCGGGGCTTTTTTTTACCGCTCCCCGGGAAGGGAAGATGGTTTGGTGGTCGGAGGGGGGGCTCACCTAGCGAGACCAGCGGCCCAAGAAGGTGTACCACGAGATGGCATGATGCGTTAGGCCGTCTTCGTTCAAGAGGGCAAGTTGTAAAACGGCGTCATACAATAGCGTGAAAGCGGGCAATGGGCCGAGGAACAATGGGCGAGGGTCTAGGGAAAGCAGGCCGTGAGTGATATGGGGGCGGCCGGCGGGCACCTGGTCAAATGGTGACAAGATTTGCTGAAATTTCTGCGTTCCATATTTGGGGGCTCCGACACCGGTGGCGGAGTCCCGGAGTCGCTTGTCAAAGCGGCCATCGAACGTGCGGTGGATGGCACCGACCCGTGGATCCGCGCCGTGACCGGTTACCAACGGAGACTGAGGCCGGCGATTGTGCTTGCCATACGTTACGTTGTAGCGCTGGTCGATTGCTTGCTGCCGCCGGTAAGCCTGGTACCCGAAAGCTATCGGGACAATCCGCTGCTGCGGACTTTTTTCATCTCCAGCTCCGAGGTGCGGGAGCTTTTGGAGAAGGATCGGAACTTGGCGGACTTCCTGCGCGGGCAGACCGAGACGCTCCCCTCGATTACCGCGCTGCTGGTCCTGGAAAAACGGCAGAGGATGATAATGGGGGCCGAACTATCGGGAACTGTCGTCGAGCGCGATGTCCCTCAGATAACGGTGAGTTTCGAGGCAGGTCGCCTGATCGACCCGGCGGCTTACGAAATCCAGGCCCGTCACCTGTTAAAACGGAGGGCTTTCGATCATCTGCTGAGCCTTGCCCTCAAAGCGGGGAGCGCGACGAGCTGGCACGGCGCCGCACGCTGCTGGAAGCCAAGCTCAGTGTGCTGCAACGCGGCGGATGGGGATTCCACGCGCCCCATGGCGCGGAGCCGTTGGATGTGGTCGGCCTGGAAGAGAAACTGGCCGGCATTGAGCAGCAGTTGCTGGGACTCGGCGGTGATGACAATCTTGAGGTCTATCTGGAACTTGTCATCGACGTGCTGAGCCGGCCGGAGGAGCACCTTTGGTACCGAAAGGAAAACGTGATCGCCGATGGCATGGGTATCAAGCGGAACGAGGTCACCAGCGAGGCACCGGCAGTGACGCTCGAAACGATAGGTAACGATCTGGGGCTAAACCTGGTAGTCTCTTTGGTAGCCATTCCGGGGGACGGGAGGAACCGGCAAGTCGGGTAACTCGCTGAGCATACCAACTTCCCCCGCCTTTCCGCATTCAGGTATTGGACACTTTGAAACCCTCGTTGATGGAAAGGAGGTCGGTTCAACCGAATTCGACATCAAGTAGTTGTCTCAGAGGGTATGCAACCAGAAGAGCCTGCCATGAAAGACCAACCGGTCAGGCTACTGGGTTGAAAAAAGGGATCAACCGCAATCGGCTGATCCCTTTGATTTTTTCTGGCACTAACCCGTAGACCCAGCCGTTCTGCCTGCTTTGCGTCAGGTTACATCGAGCTCCAGCTGGTGAACATGGAAGAGTCTGAGGCTGATGGAGCGGTCGTCAAGACGAGGACACCGGCGGCGGATGCGTTAAGATAGTAGATGGAGGTGCTGTCCCACGAGGTACCAAACCCTCTGGAGCCGCTCTTGTGTTGGGTGACAAGGGCGTAACCGGTGGGACTGGTAATCCAGCCCAGGGCGACCCCGGTAGAGGTCTTGCCGATCAGGGTGGTAGCGGGAGCAGCCAGCCCGCCGTAGGCGGAAAGACCCGTTTGGGTGAGGTCCATCGCCGCCGAGGCCACTGTGCCCGAGGCGGCGAATGCCGTGTTGGCAGCACAAAGCGAAAATGCAATCATAACGATAATTTTTTTCATGTTGCTTCTCCTCTTGATTTTTGGTTATTGGTACACGATGACCGACGGGTACTGCTGCTGATCGGCCATGTACGCTTCCATACCGGTTTTCAGGTTCTTCAGGTCGGCGTTGGCCGCGGAGTTGTAAGCCTTGGCACGGTACGATGAGAACTGCGGGATGGCGATGGCGGCCAGGATGCCGATGATCGCGACGACAATTAACAACTCGATGAGGGTGAAGCCTTTGTTGCCTCTTAGTTTAACTGACATATGTTCCTCCCTTCAGGTTGATGGGCACTGTGGAATATGTTCGTGCCTCGTTGGTTCATCTTGAAGATGCCCGGTTTTGCTTCACGGGGATTATTTGCAAGTGGCGATCCTAGGAACATCGGAGGGGGCTAAATCCCCATTTATTGCATGTTTATGAGATAAAGAGATGTTAATCTGCTGACTCAAGGCAGCGGAGAGACTGAGATATGGAGGTTCATCGATACTGTGGGGGAATTGGTTTGCGGCTGGGAATTTCATGATCCTTGCACATTTCAATTGCCAAGCCTGCGGCCGATCGGCGAATGGCTGCCAAAAAAAGGCACCCGCCGAATGTGCCGGTGCTTTTTTTTGTCAATCGTAGATATCATTCGGGCACCTCGGATGCGCCGGGGGGGGCAGGAATATCGTCACGAGAAACTCTGTCCAGTCCGTCTCGTGCCGCTGGTAGGTGGAGAAGGGGGGGCAAATTGAAATTGAAATCAGCGTGGGGATGAGTCCTGCATCTTGGGGCAACCCAAGCACTGTGCCGTGATGCACAGGCGGGATATTGCATGCACAAGGGAGGTACCGCGACTCACGACCTGGGGGTCGCGGATACCCGCCTGTTTTTTACGAGGGACGGAGGCGCCCTTGTAGCATCAGATTGTCAGCTTAATTTTCTCTGGTATGGCAGCGCATCACCCCACATCTTCTCGGCGGCTACCAACAAAGCGTTGTTCCACTCAAAGGCCGCCTTGGTGAAGGAGGTCTCGGCGGGGAGTGCGGTGGCGCCTTGTCCCGTCGACCTCTGGTCCGCATCCGTAGGCGCACCTTCCCGTTTTGTATAATTGTAGCTTTTCATGTCAACCTCCCTTTGGAATTTGACGGTCAATTCCACAAGTTTTACGGGTTATCGCTGGCAGCTATCCTTTTCCCTTTTTCGCAGCATGCAGCTTTGCAGCATGCTCTACGCTACATTAAGCATACGATGTGCCAAAGTCTAAAGTCGTGTGATTCTATGGGGAAGGGTATCGGTTGACGAATCTGGAGGCTGACAATTAGGCAGAAATGATCGTTTTGTTGGCAGGAGCGCGGGCATGCGCTGCGGCAGGGGGACGCCGCATAATTCAGGTGGAGCCCCTTGGAGAGTCGCGCGGCCGTAAAGAAATCCGACAACCTTTGCCGCACAGTGTCGGCAGAGATGACAGAAAAGGCCCTGGATTCTCAGGGCCTTTTCTGCAAGGTGCCTCGCAACTGCCGGGTGCCGCTAGGAAATCACGGGGAGCGAAAGAACCTCCGAGGGGGGGATCTCGTTCAGCGCGTGGAACAGGGTCTCCTCCTTCAGGGCGGTGAGCCGCACCAGGAGCCTTAAGAGCGGGGCCGGCAGCGGGGCCGGAATCTCCAGAGGCTCGCCGGTCGCCGGGTGGATGAGCCGGGTGGTGAAGGAGTGCAGCAAGTGCCCGGTAAAGCCGGGAAGTACCCGGCCGCCGTAGCGCTTGTCCCCCAGGATCGGGTGGTCCAGCATCTTCAAGTGCTGCCTGATCTGGTGCATACGGCCGGTCAAGGGATAGACGGCCAGAAGGGATCCCGCGCTTCCCTGGAAAAGCCGCAGGTAGCGGGTCTGCGATTCCTTGCCGTCGAGCGGCAGGTCGATTACCCCCTCCTTGGGGAGCTTCCCTTCCACCATGGCGAGGTAGAGCTTCCCCAGCCCCTCGTTCTGCACCATCTTGCCGAACATCCCGGCGGCGACCGCACTCTTGGCGAGGATGATGGCGCCCGAGGTCCCCTTGTCGAGGCGGTTTACCGGACGCAGCCGGCTCACCCCGTCCCTGCGCTTCAGAAAGCTGTCCGCGAGATCGACTAGGTTTTCCTCGTCGGCGTCTTCGGTGCGGTGCACGGCGAGCCCCGGAGCCTTGTTGAAGCAGGCGATCCAGCTGTCCTCGTAGAGGATGTCCAGCTCGGGCGTGGCGCGGGCGAGGAAGGCGGCGGTCTTGCTGCTCTCCTTGAGGCAGAGAGTATCGGCACGCCTCAGGATCTGGCCCGCCTCGGCAGGCTCGCCGTTCACGGTCAGGTGCCCGGCGCTCAGAAGTTTCTTCAGGTAGGAAAACTGGGCGCCCGGCATCAGGTTGCGCAGAAAGCTGTCCACCCGCCGGAAATGGTCTGCTGCTTCTATCTGGTAAGTTAACATGGCGGGAGTATACCCTCATGAGGGAAGCGGCGCAAGGGTCTTGCGCCCCCCGCCGGGAAGGGCTAGAGCTTTACGTCGGCCCCGTCTCCCATCCAGCCGATCTCCGGCAGTTCCAGAGGATCACAGACCCGGTCCTGGTCGTTCACCTTCGCGCCGCAGTTGGCACACTCGAAGGTTGGGCGCAGGGCCAGGGAATGGACCAGGTCGATTTCTCCCCGCGCTGTCAGGGAGCAGATGTGCTCCTGGTGTTTTTTGTCGGTGCATGCCATGGTTGGACCTCCTTTGGTTATCACTAGTATATCTTAACCCGGCGGCGTGTTTCGGCGCAAAATGCATTGAGTTGATAATAAATCCCATCTCCCACTAGCCTCGGAGGGACGCGGCGTGCGCTAACAAGCAGATAGGGCGCACCCGGTCGGGGATGCGCCCTATCTTATCTCGTACCTGAAACTTGAAGCAGCCCTACTGCGGGATTACTTACGGATGTTGTAGAATACCTCGGCGCCGCGGAAGATGGCGACCTCGTCCAGTTCGTCCTCGATGCGCAAGAGCTGGTTGTACTTGCAGACCCGGTCGGTGCGGCAAAGCGAACCGGTCTTGATCTGCCCGGCGTTGACCGCCACGGCGAGGTCGGCAAGCGTGGTGTCTTCGGTCTCTCCGGAGCGGTGCGAGATGACCGTGGTGTAACCCGCCCTCTTGGCCATCTCGATGGCGTCCAGGGTCTCGGTCAGGGTGCCGATCTGGTTCAGCTTGATCAGGATGGAATTGGCGATCCCCTTCTGGATCCCTTCCTTGAGGATGGCCGGGTTGGTGACGAACAGGTCGTCGCCCACGATCTGAATCCGCTTGCCGAGCCGGTCGGTCAAGAGCTTCCAGCCGTCCCAGTCGTTCTCCGCCATGCCGTCCTCGATGGAGATGATCGGGTACTTGTTCACCAGCATCTCGTAGTAGTCGGTCAGCTCCTTGGCGCTCTTCTTAGGAGTTGCCTCGTTCTCCAAGGTGTAGACGCCGTCCTTGAAGAGCTCGGAGGAGGCGACGTCCAGGGCAAGGAGCACGTCCTCACCCGGCTTGTACCCGGCCTTGACGATCGCCAGCATGATCACTTCCAGCGCCTCCTCGTTCGACTTCAGGTTGGGTGCAAAGCCACCCTCGTCCCCGACCGAGGTGTTGTACCCCTTCTCCTTCAGGACGCTCTTCAGGGCGTGGAAGATCTCGGCGCCCATCCGGAGCGCCTCCCGGAAGCTTTCCGCACCCGCGGGCATGATCATGAACTCCTGGATGTCCACGTTGTTGTCCGCGTGGGCCCCGCCGTTGATGATGTTCATCATGGGCAGCGGCAATTCCTTGGCGTTGGCGCCGCCTATGTACTGGTACAGCGGCAGGCCGACCTCTTCGGCCGCGGCCTTGGCGACTGCCAGCGAGACTCCCAGGATCGCATTGGCGCCCAGGCGGCTTTTGAACTCGGTGCCGTCCAGGGCGAGCATACGGTTGTCGATTCCCGCCTGATCGGTGGCGTCCATGCCGGTGATCTCGTCGGCAATGATGTCGTTCACGTTGGAGATCGCCTTCAGCACCCCCTTGCCCAGGTAGCGCCCCTTGTCCCCGTCGCGCAGCTCCAGCGCCTCGCGCTCGCCGGTCGAAGCCCCCGAGGGGACCGCGGCCCTCCCCATGGCACCTGAATCGAGGAATACTTCAACCTCCAAGGTCGGGTTCCCCCTGGAATCCAGGATCTCTCTGGCGTACACTTCGGTTATCTGGCTCATTTCTTCCCCCCCCGCTTGGATGTAATGGTAAACAGGCGATGCCTGCCGATAGAACTCAGGTTTATACCACATCTGCTGACAAAGGGAAGCAGTTTTGTAAATTTTCGCTAACATGTCTGGGCCGCGCGAGCGCTCCAATCGCCTAACTTGGTTTAGATTGACAGTAATCGCGGAAAAGGACTATATTGACTCCTTGTCTGTACCCCGGCAGTCTCTTTCCTTTTGACATGGGAACCTTGGACATAATGCCCACCGATAACGGCGATAAACAAAAAAAGCACAAGAGCTCTCTGGCCCGGCTCTGCGACTGCTGGCTGGAAGCGGTCGCCGTTGCGTTTTGCGGGGAGAAGTACGAAAAACGCGGCCGCGTCACGCTGCTGCTCCTTACCGCCTTGTTCCTCACCCTGCTCATCATCCCGAGCCCGCAGTTCCTCTCCGTGATTTACCGTGAGGGGGATATCGCCACCTCCGACATACGCGCCTCCCAGGACTACCTGATCGAGGACCTGCTCCTGACCGAGAAGAAGCGCACCGAGGCCGAGACCGAGGCGCCCTTTGTCTACAAGCTCGACCCCAACGCGAACCTGGAAATCGTGCGCCATTTCGAGCAGGTCTTCGCCCTTTTGGACGGCAGGAAGGGGAGGGCCAGCGAAGAGGTGCGCCAGGCTGTGTCGGAACTGCTCGGCGTCGAGATCGGCGTGGCTGAGTTCGCGGCACTCATGAGGGTGAAGCAGGAGCGCGCCTTCCTCTCCGACCTCGGGAGGCAGCTCGCCCCCCTGTACCGGCAGCGCATCGTCGTCGACCTCCCCAAGTTCGCCGCCCACCTGAAGCACGGCATCCTGGTAACCGATCCCAGCAGCAAGCAGGAGGTGGCCGGTGGGGATTACGGCTCGGCCATCGACCTGGCCGGTGCCAGGCGCTCCTTCAGCGCGGCCCGCCTTACCCTGGGCGGAGCCCCCAAAGATGTCGAGGTACTGAAAGGGATCGCGCTGCGGATGATCTCGGCGAACCTGAGCTTCGACCGCGACGGCAGCGAGGACCGCAGGGGCGAGGCGCGGGCCGGGGTGCGCCCGGTGCTTTTCAAGATGAAGCGCGGCGAGATGATCGTACGGGTCGGTGAGCGGGTTTCCTCCGAGCAGGCGATGAAGCTGCAGAAGATGTACCAGTCGAAAAGCCTCACCCCGATCGTCACCGGGGTCGGCATCTTCGGGCTGGTCCTGGTGCTCTGCTATGCGCCGTACCGCTTCGCGCGCAAGAACATCAGGAAGTTCAACCCGAGCAACAAGGACATCCTGCTCCTGTCGCTTCTGACCATGGCCAACTTCGCCGCGCTCAAGTTCGCCTTCGCCGTCTCCACGGCGCTCGGGGGGCTCTTTCCCTCGGTCGACACCTCTAGCTACATCTTCCTCTTCCCGTTCGCCGCGAGCGTCATCATCGTCAGGATCATCCTCAACTCCGAGGTGGCGCTGGTCTACTGCGCGGTCTGCGCGCCGCTCATCGGCATCATGATGAACAACTCCCTGCAGGTGGTGATCTACGCGCTCCTGGGCGGGATCGTCGGCGCCCACGGGGTGCGCCAGTGCAAGGAGCGGGGCACCATCTATTCGGCGGGGCTCAAGGTGAGCGTGGTGAACATGGCGGTGGCGCTTTGCTTCCACGTCTACGGGGAGAGCCCCTTCTCCCTGCAGGCGGTCTACTGCGTCGCCTTCGCCTTTTGCGGCGGCATCCTCAACGCCGTCTTCGTCTCCGGCACCGTGCCGCTCGTGGAGTCGCTCTTCCAGTACACCACCGACGTGAAGCTCCTGGAGCTTGCCAACCTGAACTCTCCCTTGTTGCGCGAGCTGATGATCCGGGCCCCCGGGACCTACCACCACAGCGTGCTGGTCGGCAACATGGTGGAGGCAGGCGCCGAGGCGATCAACGCCAACCCGCTGCTGGCCCGGGTGGCCGCCTACTACCACGACGTCGGCAAGCTGAAGAAGCCGCTCTACTTCATCGAGAACATCCGCGACGGCGAGAACCGGCACGACAAGCTCTCCCCGAGCATGAGCGCGCTGATCCTGATTTCGCACATGAAGGAGGGGGTGGAGCTGGCCCGCGAGTACCGGATCGGGCTCCCCATCATCGAGATCATCCGCCAGTCGCACGGCACCTCGCTGATCAGCTTCTTCTACCTGAAGGCGAAGGGGCTGGAAGTCCCCGGCTCCCCGCCGGTCGACGAGCGCGATTTCCGCTACCCAGGCCCCAAGCCGCAGACCCGCGAGGCGGGGCTGGTGCTCCTGGCGGACTGCGTCGAGGCGGCCAGCCGCACCCTGGTCGACCCGACGCCGGCCCGGATCCAGGGGCTGGTGCAGAAGATCATCAACAGCATCTTCATGGACGGTCAGCTCGACGAGTGCGAGTTGACCCTCAAGAACCTGCACGAGATCGCCAAGAGTTTCAATCAGATACTTGCCGGGATCTACCACCACCGGATCGACTACCCGGAACCGGCCTACAAGGAGAAAAACATTGCCAAGAAGCCCCCAGAGGATAGCGATAGCGAACCGCCAAAGGCGGAGGGGGGTCGGGATTCCGGCGCTCAGAAGGGTGGCCCAGAGGATCTTAGACGCCTTGGGATGTCCTGAGGCGGAGCTCTCGGTCTCCATCGTCGGGGACCGCTCCATCCGAACCCTGAACCGCGACTACCTGGGCCGGGACAAGGCCACCAACGTGATCTCCTTCGCCATGGGGGAGGGGGAGTTCGGCGCGCTCAACCCGCAGCTTCTGGGCGACGTGGTGATCTCGGCGGATACCGCCGCCCGCGAGGCGGACCAGGCAGGGGAGCCGTTTTGGAGCCGCCTCTCGTTCCTGCTGCTGCACGGCATCCTGCACATCACCGGCTACGACCACGAGCGCTCCGGCGAGGCGGAGGCGGCCCGTATGGAGGCGCGCGAGCGGGAGATCTTCGCCAAGCTCCGGGAAGAAGGCCTTGTCTAGGGGCGCCCCTTGCCGGGCGTTCCACCCCGGCCCCGCGGGGAGAGCCGCGTGAAGCCGACCCGCTTCATAGACTCGGTGAACTGCGCCATTGAGGGGATCCTCTACACGGCGCGCACCCAGAAGCACATGAGGCACCATTTCGCCGCGGCGATCCTGATCCTCACCGCGGCCCTTATGTTGCGGGTCTCCTCGGTCGAATTCATTCTGATCGCCCTGGCGGTCTCCTTCGTCCTCTTCGCCGAGCTCTTGAACACGGCGATCGAGGTGGTGGTGGACATGATCTCGCCGCAGTTCCACCCGATGGCCAAGATCGCCAAGGACGTCGCCGCCGGGGCCGTCCTGGTCGCGGCCTTCGGCACCGCGATCCTGGGGTACCTGGTGCTCGCCAAGTACCTCTTCCCGTTTCACCGGGGGGTGCTCGCCATGGTGGGATCCAGCTCGGATATGGGGACCGTGGTCTCCGTGATCCTGGTGCTCATCATCGTCATCATTTTGAAGTCGCTCACCGGCAGCGGCACGCCGCTCAAGGGGGGGGTGCCGAGCGGTCACGCTGCGGTGGCCTTTTCCATCGCCACCAGCATCTCGTTCAACACCCAGGACCCGCTCATCTCGGTGCTCTGCTTCATCCTGGCGGTCATGGTGAGCCACTCGCGGCTCCTCCTGCGCATTCACAGCATGCGCGAGGTGGTGATCGGGGCCCTGACCGGGACGCTTCTGACCCTCGCGGTGACCGGCCTTTTCAGGTCGCTGGGGTGAGGAACAGGTATCAACCGGCAGCGCCGGACCAACAGTAACGGAGGGGATCTACCCTTGGAAGAGGAGAACGGACGGAAGGGACAGGGGCTGATGGAGGCCTTCGGCAGGCTCTTGTCCCGTAAGAAGCGGGTGACCGAGGCGGAGATCCAGGAGATCATGGATGCCGGCGAGGAGGAGGGGCTGATCAACGAGGAGGAGAACGCGATGATCCGCTCCATCCTGGCGCTGGGGGACTCCGTGGTGCGCGAGATCATGCTGCCGCGCACGGAGATGGCCTGCGTCTCGGTCGAGGCGGAGGTGAGCGAGGTGCTCCAGGCGATCATCGCCTGCGGCCATTCCCGGCTCCCGGTCTTCGAGGGGACCATCGACAACATCATCGGGCTCATCTACGCCAAGGATCTCCTGCAGTACTGGGGCGCCACGGACGCCTCGGTGGAGCTGAGGAAGATCCTGCGCCCCCCCTACTTCGTCCCGGAAACCAAGAACCTCGAGGAACTCCTGCACGACTTCAAGAAACGCCGCGTGCACATGGCGGTGGTGATCGACGAGTACGGCGGGACATCGGGGCTCGTCACCATCGAGGACCTCCTGGAGCAGATCGTGGGCGATATCCAGGACGAGTACGACCTGGAGGAGGAGCGGCTCACGGTGGAGCCCGACGGCGCGATACTTGCGGACGGCAGGCTCCCGGTCGAGGAGATCGAAGAGCATTTCAAGGTCGTCGTGGAAAGGGACAAGTTCGAGACGGTGGGCGGGCTCATCTTCCACCTCACCGGGCGGATTCCCTGCGCCGGCGAAGTGGTGCAAAGCGACACCCTGGAGCTTACCGTGCTGGAAGCGGACGAACGGCGCATCAGCCGGGTGCGCATCGTAAGAAGGGAGCCGGGGTTGCCCGATAAAGAGACGGAAAGCCCGTGAGCCAGCTGTTCACCCGTAGCACCGGTGCCGCGCTGCAGGGGCGCTTCCTGCTGGCGCTTTTCTCCGGGGCACTGCTGGCGCTTTCCTTCCCCAAACCGGGCCTTTCGCTATTGGCCTGGTGCGCTTTCGTCCCGCTTATTGCGGCCGCCGCGGGCGCCTCGCCCAGACTCGCCTTCAAACTCGGATTCGTCGCGGGCCTCGCCGCCTACGCAGGCATTCTCTACTGGGTGAACATCGTCATGATCACCTACGGGAAGCTTCCCGCGGCGGTGAGCGTCACGCTCTACCTGACCCTGGTCGCCTATCTCGCCCTTTATCCCGGCCTGGTGCTCTGGCTCACCCGGCAGGGGGAGTCGCGGGGGGTGCCGGCGCTCTGCTCCTTTCCGGTCCTCTGGGTGGGGTGCGAACTGGTCCGCTCCTACCTTTTGACCGGTTTCCCCTGGGCGGACCTCGGCTACTCCCAGTACCGCACCCTGCCGCTGATCCAGATCTCCGATCTGACCGGGGTGTACGGGGTGAGCTTCCTGGTCGCCTTCGCGAACATGGTGTTCTACCGGATGTGGGTCTGGCTGCGCCGCCAGGAGGCCCCCTACCCGGTGCGCGGCTTCCTGACGCTGCTGGTACTCCTGGCCGCGACGCTGGGCTACGGCTTCAACTCCCTGAACCGTGCCGAGAGCGGCCCGCCGCAGCGGGTGCTCCTGGTGCAGGGGAACATCCCGCAGGACGTGAAGTGGGACCCCGCCTTCGAGGCGTCGACCGTGGCGACCTACGAAAGGCTGTCGCGCAAGGGGTGCCAAAGCGGCGGCACCCTGGTGGTCTGGCCCGAGAGCGCGCTCCCCTTCTTCTTCCAGAGCGAGCCCGCTTACGCGGCGCGGGTGAGAAACCTGGCCGTCGAATTGAAGAGCTGCCTGGTGACCGGGAGCCCCGCCTTCGAGAAGGAGGGCGATCTGGTGCGCTACCTGAACAGCGCCTTCCTGATCTCGCCATCCGGCGCCGTTGTCGGCAGGAGCGACAAGCAGCACCTGGTTCCCTTCGGCGAATACGTGCCGCTGGCGGCGCTCTTCCCCTTCGTCAACAAGCTGGTGGCGGGGATCGGCGACTTCTCGCCCGGGCGGAGCGCGGTCCCGCTGGAGACGACCGGCGGCAAGATCGGGGTGCTGGTCTGCTTCGAGGGGATCTTCCCGGAGGTCGCCCGCGCTTACGTCCGGGCGGGGGCGGGCATTTTGGTGAACATCACCAACGACGCCTGGTTCGGGAGTTCCTCCGCCCCCTACCAGCACCTTTCCATGACGGTGTTCCGGGCGGTGGAGAACCGGGTGCCGCTGGTACGCGCCGCCAACACCGGGATCTCGGCGGTGATCGACAGCAAGGGGCACATCCACGGCATGACCCGTCTCTTCGTGGAGGCGACGCTGCAGGGGGAGGTGAGAAGGGGCGCGGGGGGGAGTTTCTACAGCCGCCACGGTGACCTCTTCGCGCTCTGCTGTCTTGGCGCCGCCGCGGCTATCGCAGTTCTTTGCTTCCGGAAGCGGGAAGGGTGATTTTTGCCAACCGACAGCCCTGGCATTTTGGTATGATAAAAGACCCGAATTTGCAGCATACCCATAAAACCTATGCGGATCATAATCAAGCAGCATCACGGGAGTTTCCAGATGTTCAGAGAAGAAGTTGCCAAGATAGAGGGGCTCGCAGAGCGGATCAACAAGCTTCGGGGGTCTCTTTGACGTAGATGACAAGAAGGAGCGCATGCAGGAGCTGGAGGAACAGACCTCCCGCCCGGATTTCTGGGGTGACGCGGAAAACGCCCAGAAGGTGCTCAAGGCGCGCATGGTGATGGAGAAGGACGTCACCGCCTGGGAGAGTCTGGAGCGCCAGGCCCGCGACATCCGCGAGCTGATCGAGCTGGGAGCCGAGGAGGGTGACGCCGAGACCCTGACCGAGGTAGCCGCGCTGAACGCGCAGCTGGAGAGCGGGGTGAGCTCCGCCGAGTTCCGCAGGATGCTCTCCGGGCCGCACGACCCCTCCGGCTCCTTCGTCTCCATCAATGCCGGCGCCGGCGGTACCGAGAGCCAGGACTGGGCCGAGATGCTGCTTCGGATGTACCTGCGCTACTGCGAGAAGAAGGGTTGGAAGACCGAGATCACCGATTACCAGGGTGGCGAGGAGGCGGGGGTGAAGGGAGTCACCTTTGCGGTCTCCGGCGAGTTCGCCTACGGTTACCTCAAGGCCGAGGCGGGGATTCACCGGCTGGTGCGCATCTCCCCCTTCGACAGCAACGCCCGGCGCCACACCTCCTTCGCCTCGGTCTTCGTCTTCCCGGTCATCGAGGAGGACGATATCGACGTGAAGATCGTGGAGAGCGATCTGAGGATCGACACCTACCGCTCCAGCGGCGCCGGCGGGCAGCACGTCAACACCACCGACTCCGCCATCCGGATCACCCACCTCCCCACCGGGATCGTGGTCGCCTGCCAGAGCGAGCGCAGCCAGCACATGAACAAGGCGACCGCCATGAAGGTGCTGCGCTCCAAGCTCTACGAGAAGGAGCTGCGCGAGCGGGAGGCGAAGGCCTCCGACATCGCCGGGGAAAAGAAGGAGATCGGCTGGGGGAGCCAGATCCGCTCCTACGTGCTGCACCCCTACAAGATGGTGAAGGACCTCCGCACCGGCGTGGAGAGCGGCAACCCTGATGCGGTCCTGGACGGCGACCTGGAGGAGTTCGTGGTGGCCTACCTGATGGGCGTGCGCCGGGAAACCAAGGATATCTGATGCAAGGAACCCGAATGCTCAAAAACATACGACTTTTCACGGCCTTCCTGCTGCTCCTGGTGCCGGTTGCCACCGGGTGCGCCGCCCAGCGGGCGGGGCTCCCGTCCATGGGGTTCGCCATCCAGGTGGGCGCCTTCTCGGAGGTGAAAAACGCCGAGCGGCTCACCCGGAAACTCCAGGACAAGGGGATCGAGGCGTTCTACTTTAAGAGGGAAAACGGCATCTACGCGGTCCGCTTCGGCGACTTCAGGCGCCGGGAGGACGCCAGCAGGACGGCCCGGACGCTCGTCCAGGACCGCATCATCTCGGCCTACTTCATCGCCGCCCCCCAGCCCGATTTGAGCCTGCCGGTCCGCGAACCCTCACTGGAAAAGGCGCCGGCCCCGTCGTTCATGAAACCTGCCTCCGCTGCCAAGCAGCAGGAGCCCCGCCGGGAGAAAAACGACATGGGGGGGATCGCGGCCCGCACCGCCGAGCGCTTCGTCGGGATCCCCTATCGCTGGGGCGGGGACACGGTGGTGGACGGCATGGACTGCAGCGGCTTCGTGCGGGCCGTCTACAACCTTTGCGGCGTAAACATCCCGCGCACCTCGCGGGAGCAGTACCGGGTAGGGGATGCGGTCGCCAAGGACGAGCTGAAGGACGGGGACCTGGTCTTCTTCGGTTCCTCGGCGGATGACATCAGCCACGTCGGCATCTTCGTGGGAGGCTCCCGCTTTGTGCACGCCCCCAAACGCGGTGACGACATCAGGGTGTCGACCCTGGACGAGGCGTACTACCTGAAGAAATTCGTCGGCGCAAGAAGGTATTTTTAACTGGCTGGCGACAGCCTCTCAACTTAAGGATTGAAACCGCAAAAACGCGGATGGGAGCGATTGAATGGCATTTATCAAACCTTTCAAGGGGGTGCGCCCCCGAAAAGAGCTGGCCGAAAAGGTGGCGGCTCTCCCCTACGACGTCATGAACACGGAAGAGGCTCTGCAGATGGCAGTCGGCAACGAGGTGAGCTTCCTCCATATCTCCCGGCCGGAGATCGACCTCCCCAAGGGGACGGACATCCACTCGGACCAGGTCTATGAACAGGGACACCGGAACCTCGAGTCGTTTCTGGCGCGCGGGGTGCTTGAGCAGGATGACGGCGAGCGCTATTACATCTACCGCCAGAAAATGGCGGGGATCACCCAGACCGGCCTGGTGGTCTGCGCCGGTGTCGACGACTACCAAAGCGGCACCATCAAGAAGCACGAGCTGACCCGGGCGGACAAGGAAGAGGACCGGGTGCGCCACATCGACGCACTGGACGCGAACGACGAGCCGGTCTTCTACACCTACCGCAACGATCCCGTCATCACCGGGGCCATCGAAAAGGCCGCCTCCGGAGAGCCGCTCTACGACTTCATCACGGACGACGGCGTCTCCCACACCCTCTGGAGCGTGGCCGACCCCGCCCGGGTCCGGATGCTCACCGAGCGCTTCGCCGCGATCCCGACCCTCTACGTTGCCGACGGCCACCACCGTAGCGCCGCTGCAAGCCGGGTGCGGGACCTGAGAAAAAAGGCCAACCCGGGGCACACCGGAAAGGAGGAGTACAACTTCTTTCTGACGGTGATCTTTCCCGACAACGAGATGACCATCATGCCGTACAACCGCGTGGTGCGGGATCTCAACGGCAGGAGCGTGGCGGAGTTCATGGCCCGGGTCGCCGAGCGTTTTGAGGTGACCCCGATTCCCGGCGCGCTCAGCCCGACCCGGCGCCACCAGTTCGGCATGTTCCTCTCCGGCAAGTGGTACGAGCTGGTGGCACGCGAAGGCTCTTTCCCCGAGGATGACGCGGTCGCCTCCCTGGACGTCTCCGTGCTGCAGGACAACCTCTTGAGCCCGGTGCTCGGGGTGCGCAACCCGCGTACCGACCAGCGCATCCATTTCGTGGGGGGGATCCGCGGGGTCGCGGAACTGGAGCGGGAGGTGAACTCCGGCGAGTACCAGGTGGCATTCTCGCTCTTTCACACCTCGATCGAGGAGCTGATGTCGCTGGCCGACGAGGACAAGATCATGCCTCCCAAATCGACCTGGTTCGAGCCCAAGCTGAGAAGCGGGCTGTTCCTGCACCTTTTGAACCAGCATTAGTGCGCTGGCTGCCAACGCCAAACCTGATACACAACAAAGCTTGATGGAGGACGTTTCATGCGTAATGTGGAAAAATTCATCGTGGTACTGCTGCTCATCGTGGCGATTGCCATACCGGCCTGCTCCCAGAAGGAGGCAAAGAGCGTGCCGGATAAAAGTGCCGAAGCCCAGGCTCCGGCCCAGGCCCAGTCGGGTGCGGTGAAGAACCCCTCGGGGCTCTCCTATACCGACCTAGTCAAGGGGAACGGTGCCGCTCCGGTCTCCGGCAAGAGCGTGACGGTGCACTACACCGGCTGGCTCGAAGACGGCAAGAAATTCGACAGCTCCCTGGACCACGGCCAGCCATTCGTGTTTCGCATCGGCGCGGGCGAGGTAATTCCGGGGTGGGACGAGGGGGTCATGTCCATGAGGGTGGGTGGCAAGAGGAAGCTGTTCATCCCGGCCCAGCTCGGCTACGGGGGGGCCGGCGTGCCCGGGGCGATCCCGCCCAACGCAAACCTGATCTTCGAGGTTGAGCTGCTGGACGTCGCCAAGTAATAATCCACAGTTAGCGCTTGCAAATGTGTCGAGACGCTGTAGATTTGTCACTTGGGTTTTGAAGGGCTTTCGCTCCTGCCGTCCCAGGCGAGGTGGCGCATGCGTCTGATCCCGCTTTGCTGCGCAATGCTGCTGTTGTTCCCCGGCCCGCGGACCGGAACCTGCGCCGGGCCCGTGAGATCGCCCGGCTCGAGGAGAGGGTCAGCGAATTTAAGGACCGGATGCAGGCGCTCTCCTGCTAGGAGGAGATCTTCTCCGCAGCGGTGAAGTCACCAAGCGGCAAGGCGCCCAGAAAGACCAGGACCAATCCGGACTCGGTGGGTTCCCTGCAGCGCGGGTCTGGCTCTCGGGTGGCCGCGCGCGGCTTAGCTACCTGAACTCTGCCGAGCACTGGACCCCGCGCTACGATCTGCGCTGGTCCGGCGCCGCGACCGGCGAACTGCTCTTGCTCGCGAGCCTCCCTCCCGCCGAAAAGGGGGTGCAGTACCTGGTCTCAACAGGCACCCTGGCCCAAGCGGTACGCGGCGACTTTGCAACCCTGGCCCGCTATCCGCTCACCCTCAACGCAGCGCCCCGCACCGGGGAGGCACCCGTTTCCTTCGCCTTTGCGCGGGTCGGCGCGGGGCGGCCGCCGGGGGAAGCGGCCGCCTATTGGCGCGGAGAATACCTGGGGAGCGGGCAGTCCGCCGGAGCGGGCACCGGGGAGTTCTCTCTCGCCAAATAGTGGGCCTTGACCTTTGGAGCATTAAGGTGTTATAAGATAGGCGCTTTTTTGCCATGAGCAATCACATCCAGCCAACAGGAGGAGATATGCCAGCAGCAACTTCGGATTTCGTCAAGGCGCTTGAAGTCGGACGCCCACCCAACGTGAAGAAGCTTTTCCCCAATTCCAAGGCGCTCATCGTGAGCGGCAAGGTGATCGACCGGGCCATGAAGGCCAAGGGGCACGCCCTCGCCCTGGCCGGCAACGGCAGGAACAGCTTTGTGATCCGCGGCGTGCTTGCCGCGGCCCAGAAGGCGAACGCGGCTGTCATCATCGAGATCGCCAAGTCGGAAGGGGGGCAGAAAGCGTACTGCCCGACCAATTACTGGAACATGGCGCTCCAGGTGGATGCTGCCTGCAACGAGCTCGGCATCACCATCCCGGTCGCCATCCACGCCGACCACTACGGCATCAAGGGGGAGGCCGACGTGGCGCAGGCCAGGGTCGAGATCCCGAGCATGTTCGACGCGGGGATCACCTCGATCGCCATCGACGCCTCGCACCTCCCCGACGAGCAGAACCTCATGGCCAACCTGGAGTTGAGCAAGTACATCCCGGCCTGGGCCGGTCTGGAGACCGAGGTCGGCGAGATCAAGGGGGCGCAGGGGCTCTCCACCGTTTCCGAGGCACTCTTCCTGATCCAGGGTCTTAACGCCCACGAGGTGTACCCGGACTGGATCGCTCTCAACAACGGCACCACCCACGGCATCGAGGCGAGCGACGCCGGGATCCAGGTCGACCTGACCGCGCAGATCCACGAGGCGATCAAGCCGTACGGGGTGAACGGGGCACAGCACGGCACCTCCGGGAACTCCTACGAAAGGCTGCGCGAGATCGCCGGCAAGACCCGCACCACCAAGGCCAACGTCGCCACCGCGCTGCAGTTCATTTCCTGGGGCCTCGAAGTGAACGAATACGGCAACGCCAAGCTGGACGGAAACGGCAACTTCATCAAGGTGAAGGGCGAGGGGATGACCGAGGAACTCTGGGCCGAGCTGGTCGCCTTCGCGGACTCCAAGGGGTGGAAGAAAGGGGATTACAAGAACTTGAACCTTCCCTTCGAAAACAGGTTCCTGGCGCAGCCCCGGGAAGTCCGCGAGCGGATGGCGGCGCGGGTGGAGGCTTTCGCCTACAAGCTGATCACCGAGGTATTCAACTCGGCGGACACCGCGCCGCTCGGCATTGCCGCCATCCTCAAGGCCGGCAGCCACGACCTGGGGCCCAAGGGGAATCTGATCGAGGATCCCGCGCATTGGACCCGCGATGAGTTTGCCAAACGGGCGCAGGGACTCTCCCACGACAAGGGGCCCGAAGGGAACTTCGAGGACTAGGCGCAAAGCATACGAGAAGTGGCAACAGATCTCAGGGGGCCCAGTGCCCCCTTTTTTCACCAGACGGCAGGAAAGGGGCAGATATGCAAGAAAAGCGAAACTTCTCCCGAGTCGACTTCAAGGTCTCCGCGCTATTGCAAGCCGAGGGGGTGGCGTTCAAGGGCGAGGTGAAGGACGTGAGCCTGCACGGGCTGTATCTCGCGACGGACCAGCAGCTCCCGATCGGCACACCGGTGGAGATCACCATTTACCTCTCCGCGGCGCCGGATCCGGTGGTGATCAACGTAGAGGGGATCGTGGCGCGGCTCATGCCGGGCGGGATCGGCTGCAGCTTCGGCAAGATAGATGTCGACTCCTTTGCACACCTGCGCAGTGTGATCTCTTACCGGGGGGGGGACGAGACCAAAGCGATGGCCGAGTTCACCGAGTATGTCGCTGGCAAGGTTAGAAATGACTGACGCATCCCAGGTGACCGACCTGGCGTCCCTCAAGGCCTGGTTTGCCTCCTACTGCGGTTCCTTCCGCAGCGAAGATGCCGAAGTGCAGCGCAATTTCGACCTGAAGGAGGTGCACACCCGCAACGTCTGCGAGGCGGCGCGCCTGATCGCGCAGGAGGGCGGCGAGCGGCGCCAGATGCTGGCCCAGGTGGCGGCCTTGTGCCATGACTTGGGGCGCTTTCCCCAGTTCCAAGAATACCGAACCTTCCTGGACAGCCAGTCGGTAAACCATGCCCATCTCTCCGCGCAGGTTCTGAAGCAAAGCTCCCTGCTTGATTTTCTCCCCAAGGCCGAGCGTGACGCCGTGTATTTCGCGGTGCGGCTGCACAACGTTTTCCAGGTGCCCCGGGGGCTTCCGGCGGGAACCGAGGACCTGCTGCTCCTGGTGCGGGATGCGGACAAACTCGACATCTGGAGGGTTTTTGCCGATTACTTCTTCGCGCCGGAAAGCGAGCGGGCCTCGGCTGCGGGCCTCGGCTTCCCGGATCTCCCCACCTGCTCCCCGGATGTGCTGGCTGCAGTCGCAGCGGGGCAGATGGTGCAACTTACCATGCTGAAAAGCCAGCATGATTTTAAACTGCTGCAACTGTCGTGGGTTTATGATATTAATTTTCTGAGTACCCTGCGGCTCATCAAGGAGCGGAGGGTGCTGGAACAACTGGCCGCCACCCTCCCCCGGGACGAGGCTGTACTCGTCATACTGGACCGGGTGCAGGGTTACCTGGAGTCCCGGTTGGCAGACGCGGCCGCGGGTGCCCTCTGCTGACTGATACCAAACCCGCAGGGACGAGAAGGCTGAAAAAGAATTTGAAAGAAACAGCAAAGGAGCTTGATAATGAATAGGAACATCAGGTTGTTGACCATGCTGGCGGCGTTACTGGTGACGAGCTTGCTGGCTCTGGATCAGTCCGCCCAGGCCCGGGTAGGCGGCGGGAGTTCCATGGGGAGCAGGGGGTCGAGGAGCTACTCCATGCCGGCTGCGCCCCCCTCCCAAATGGCGCCTTCCCGGCCGTACGCGCCTTCCCAGCCGAGTCCCGTCTCTCCCTACCAGCAGCCCTCACCCGGGCTGGGAGGTTTCGGTCGCGGCTTTCTGGGGGGCATGGCCGGCAGTATGCTGGGGGGCATGCTCTTCGGGCGCGGCGGTTTTGGCGGCGCAGGCGGTGGCGGCGGATTAGGAATGATCCTGCTCCTGGCCGGCATCGGCTACCTGGTCTACCGGTTCGTAATGAGAAACAGGGGAGACGAGGGGAGCTCCGGGCAACCGGGAAGGGTAATCCAGATGAACGATTACCAGAGCCAGAATCAGGGTGTAAGCTATGCACCGGTGCGTAATGAACTGGAGGAAGGGCTCTCCTACATCAGGCAGATGGATCCCGCCTTCGACGAAAGGCGCTTCAACGACAACGTCATGGATATGTTCTTCAAGATCCAGGGCGCTTTCATGAACCGGGACCTCTCCAGCGCCTCCGGGCTTCTTACCGACGAGATGCGCGGCCTCCTCCAGCGCGATGTAGACACGCTCGTGCGGGAGAAGAAGGTGAACCGGCTGGAAAATATCGCGGTCAGAAGCGTGGAAATCTCCGAGGCGTGGCAGGAGAGCGGCAAGGACTTCGTCACCGCAATGGTCTATGCGAACCTGCTGGATTACACGACTGACGACACTTCGGGCGCCGTCATTTCCGGGAGCAAGACAGAGCCGGTCAAATTCGAGGAGTACTGGACCTTTACCCGGCCGGTCGGCAACAATTCATGGAAGCTGAGCGCGATCAACCAGAAGTAGCCCGCCTGTCTCCTCATCAGCACCTAGCAAAAAGTGGCCTTCCCGAAACGGAGGGCCACTTTTTTGCTGTGGCGCCCACCCCCACCCCCCGACCCACTCCCTCAAGGGGATGGGGAAAGTTGGAGCAGGATGGGGTCGTTAATGGCATCGAAGGGGAGCGACGCGCCACCGGAAGCCTGCCGAGGCCAGCCAGGGGGCGCCGCCAACCGCAGGGCGTAGCGGCAGCCGGGTAATTTTGTTTGCGTCCCGGATCCGGCATGGGTATAAAGGAGTGAGGGAGCCTGGCGTGGAACTGCACTATGTAAAAATATTATTCACCTTCAGCCTGGATGAGGACCTGGACGACCCCTATCTCCTCTATGCAAGCCGCAGCGCTTTCGATGCCGCCTTCCGGAAGGCGCTCTCCTGCCGCAAGCCGGACTGTGCGGGTTGCGCCAGCCTGGGAAACTGCCCCTATCCCGCGAATTTTGCCCAAAGGATCGCGGGGGATCCCGACGCGGTCAGACGCCACCAGAAGCCGCCGCTCCCTTTCGTGTTTCAGTTCCCCTCGCTCCTGCCGCTCCCCAACGGTGGCGCCAGCTTCGAATGCTCCCTCACCCTGTTCGGCAGCGCGGTTCAGCATCTGAGTTCTTTTCTGTTAGCGGTGCGACTGCTTCTCGAGGGAATTCAGGCGAGCCTGGTCCGGGTGGAGGCCGAGTGTCCGGGGGGGGCGCGTGAACCGGTCGCGGCCGGGCTTTCTCCCGCGCTTCCGCTATTGAGTGCCCTCGACCCTACCGGAGCCGGGCCGCTTTTGCCGGATCGGGTGACGGTCCGTTTCATCAGACCGCTCAAGCTCACCCACGACGGGCGCCTGCTCAGGCGCTTCAGCTTTTCCGAGCTGGCCCGGGTGCTCATGCGCCGGGTCTCCTCGCTGGCCTATTACTACGGGGGGACGGAACTGCCGCTTGATTACCGCTGGCTTTCCCTCGCCTCACACTCCGTCAGGACGCTCGAGTCCAACTGCCGACTAGAATCCTGGTCCGGCCGGCCCGCCGGCCTGGTCGGCAGCGCCAGCTTCGCCGGCGACCTGGAGCCGTTTCACCTCCTGCTGCAGCTGGGTAGTGCCACGCACCTGGGCAAGGGTGCCTCTTTTGGTTTCGGGGCCTATCAGCTGGAGCGCTGAACCAAATCCTCTCCCAGCGAACCTGGACCTGCCTGGCCTCTTCCGTGACATCTCCCTCACCCCTGCCCCTTTTTCGGGGAGCGAGTGGGCCTCTAACCACCGCCTGCCCGGCGCCAACTCCTTGTAATGCGCCCTTTCTGGGTTAAAATTTTCCGTAATACTATTGCTGTCGCCACTGCAGAGGAGCCCTTCTCATGGGGAAGACGATCTGGAGGCCGTTACTGATAACCGGTATGCTGATCCTGCTGCTCGATCTGTTTTACGGCTCGATCGTGAAACAGGCTGCCGAGCGCGGGGCTGAGATCAGTTATACCCGCTTCCGGGATGAGCTTGCCGCGGGAAACGTGAAGAAGGTTACCCTCAGGGGGAACAACGTCAGGGGCGAATTCCGCGCCAAGGTGGCACTCCCCGCCGCTCCGGACCAAAAGGGCGGTACCGTGGACACCACCATGTTCAATTGCAACCTCCCCTCCATGGGAGACCCGACCCTGCTGCCGGAGCTTACCTCACGCAAGGTGGAGGTGGTGGTGCTGCCTGCCGAGGGTTCTGCTGCCGGGAACCTACTGATTTACCTGCTACCCTGGATGCTTATTCTCGGTGTCTGGTGGTTCATCATGCGGGGGATGAAGAGCCAGGGACCCGGAGCCATGATGGGGGGCTTCGCCCGCTCCGGTGCTAAGCCCTACAATGCCGAGCGCGCCAACGTCACCTTTGCCGACGTGGCGGGGATGGAGGAGGCGAAGCAGGAGCTGCGCGAGGTGGTGGATTACCTGAAAGAGCCAAAAAAATTCCAGCAAATAGGGGGAAAGGTTCCCAAGGGGGTGTTGCTGGTCGGCCCTCCCGGCACCGGCAAGACGCTCCTCGCCAGGGCGGTGGCCGGAGAGGCGGGGGTTCCTTTCTTCTCCATTTCCGCCTCGGCTTTCATCGAGATGTTCGTGGGGGTCGGCGCCAGTCGGGTGCGGGACCTCTTCGCCAGCGCGCGCAAGGTGGTGCCGAGCATCATCTTCATAGACGAACTGGACGCGGTGGGCAGGAGCCGCGGCGCTGGTTTCGGCGGGGGGCACGACGAGCGGGAACAGACGCTGAACCAGCTCCTCTCCGAGATGGACGGCTTCGACCCGCATGCCGAGGTGGTGGTCATCTCCGCCACCAACAGGCCAGACGTGCTCGATCCGGCGCTGCTTCGTCCCGGGCGCTTCGACAGGAACGTAGTGATCGAGCGGCCCGACTGGCGGGACCGGGAGAAGATCCTGAAGGTCCACACCAGAAAGATCCCGCTCGCCCCGGACGTCGATCTCGCGGTGATCGCCAAGGGGACCCCCGGGATGACCGGCGCGGACCTGGAAGGGCTGGTGAACGAGGCAGCCATCCTCGCCGCGCGCGACAACGTGCTCGTGGTGAGCCTGGAGCACCTGGAGCGGGCCAAGGACAAGATCCTCATGGGAGGAGAGCGGCACATGGTGATCTCGGACGAGGAAAAACGGATCACCGCCTACCATGAGGCGGGGCACGCCCTGGTGGCGCGCCTCTTGCCGAGCACCGATCCGGTCCACAAGGTGACCATCCTGCCGAGGGGGCGCGCCCTCGGCGTCACCCAGCAACTCCCCGAAGACGACCGCTACCACTACCCGCGCGCCTATCTGGTGAACCGCCTTTGCGTGGCGCTGGGAGGGCGCGTTGCCGAGAGGGAGGTTTTTAAGGACATCTCCTCCGGAGCGCAGAGCGACCTGAAACATGTGACGGAGCTAGCCGAAAAGATGGTCTGCCAGTGGGGGATGAGCGAGAAGATCGGCGCCATGACCTTCCACAGGGGCGAGGAGCACCCCTTCCTCGGCATGAAGCTCGCCGAAGAGAAGACCTTTTCCGAGGAGATGGCATGGCTTATCGATCAGGAGATAGCTGCGCTGATACGGGGGGCGGAGTCGAAGGCGGTCGAGCTGGTCTCCGGCAATCGCGCCAAACTGGATGCCCTGGCCGGGGCGCTCCTCGAAGAGGAGACCCTGGACGGCAAGCGGGTGGACGAGATCCTGGCCGCGGCCTGATTGAAAAACAGGGCCGCCAAGCTAGTAGATGATGATGTACCCTTTTCTGGAAGCGATCCCCGTTACTTCCAGGGTGTCCTTGATCCGAAAGCTCTCGCCGTCCAGGGTGAAGATATATCCGCCATCACCGTCCGGCAGGGCCGACTCAAGCAAAGCCTCGAATGTCGCTGTCTTGATAGTTTCCATGAGGGCACTATAGCATCTCTCGCACTCCCGGTAAAGTCCCCACCTAGTTTGCAATATACCTATTCTGTGGCATAGTCATTCTGCCCAATGTCAACCTGCTTCAACCCAGTGAGCACTAAAAATAGCCAAAGCGGCAGTGATGCCGCTGATACGGATTGATTCTACGAGGAGGATCTGTTAGTCTCTGTTAATCAACGGTGGCTTGCCGGGCTTAAGAGCAATAAAATGAATTCAATGCAATCGAGGTGGTCATGGTGAGAAAGAGAAAGAGTGGTGTCCTTCTGCATCCTACGTCCCTTCCCGGGGCCGGCGGTATCGGCTCCTTCGGCGAGGAGGCCCGCCGCTTCGTCGATTTCCTGCACAAGTCGGGACAGGCGCTCTGGCAGATTCTCCCGCTTGGCCCCACCGCCTACGGCAATTCGCCGTATTCGTGCTATTCGGCCTTTGCGGGGAACCCGCTCCTCATCAGCCTGGAGGCGGTGGTCGACGATGGCGACCTCTCCGTGCAGGATCTGCAGCCGGACGGCCCTGCCGACCGGGTCGATTACGGCGCCGCCGAGCTTTACAAGATAGGGCTCCTGAAGGGGGCCGCCTCCCGTTTCTTTGCGACCGCCCCCCAGCGGCGCAAGGAGGAATTCTGGCAATTCTGTGATGGCACGTTCTGGCTGCACGATTTCGCGCTGTTCATGGCGCTCAAGGAGCACTTCAAGGGAGAGAGCTGGAACTCCTGGCCGGATGCGCTGGCACATCGGGACTCCGAGGCGCTGGCCGCCTGGACCGAGAAGCTCGGCAGCGCCATCGGTGAACAGAAATACCTGCAGTGGCAGTTCGCCCGCCAATGGAAGAAGCTCAAGGGGTACGCCAACGTGCTCGGGATCTCCATCATCGGTGACCTCCCCATTTTCGTCGCCTTTGATTCCGCCGACGTCTGGGCCAATCCCCAGCTGTTCCATCTGGATGAAAAGGGGGTGCCGATCGTCGTGGCGGGGGTGCCGCCGGATTACTTCAGCAAGACCGGGCAACTCTGGGGCAACCCGCTCTACAACTGGGACCGTATGGCTGCCGAGGGATACCGCTGGTGGATCGCCCGGCTGCGTAACGACCTCTCGCTGTACGACATGGTGCGGATCGACCACTTCCGCGGCTTCGAGGCGTTCTGGGAGGTCCCGATGTGGGAGAAGACCGCCGTCAACGGGCGCTGGGTCAAGGGGCCGGGGGAGGCGCTCTTCCACTCCCTGCGTTATGCGCTGGGAAATCTGCCCATCATCGCGGAAGACCTCGGCATAATCACTTCCGAGGTGGAGGCGCTACGGGACCAGTTCGGCTTTCCGGGCATGAAGATCCTGCAGTTCGCCTTCGGCTCGGGACCGGACAACCCGTACCTGCCGCACAATCACGTCCGATCCAGCGTGGCATATACCGGCACCCATGACAACGACACTACCTTGGGGTGGTTCGACTCGCTGAAGCCTAAGGAGCAGAAGTCGGTGCTCTCCTACCTGGACCGGGACCGTACCGACATCGTCTGGCAGCTGGTGAAGTGCGCACTCGCCTCGGTTGCCGATTATGCGATCATCCCGATGCAGGACCTGCTGGCACTGCCCAGCTCAGGCCGGATGAACATACCCGGGGTGGCCGGCGGGAACTGGAGCTGGAGATGCCCGGCGGATGCCTTCAGCGCGAAGCTCGCCAGCAAACTGGCCCATACCACGGAGCTTTACGGCAGGCTTCCCGACTAGCCGGAAAGGATGGCCACCAAGCGCAATCGCACCGATTATAATTATTCATATTTGTTGACAGAAGAGATATCTTTTTGTATAGATTTTATACTTTGATTCTTTACAGAAATAGTTTTAAGGGAAGGGAGAACTGAATGTCAGAGAATTCCTATGGATTTGATACCCTCGCGCTCCACGCAGGCCAGACGGTCGATCCGACCACGCTGTCCCGCGCGGTGCCGATCTACCAGACCTCATCGTACGTTTTCAAGAGTGCCGAGCATGCGGCGAACCTGTTCGGCCTGAGGGAGTTCGGCAACATCTACACGCGGCTCATGAACCCGACGACCGACGTGCTGGAGAAGAGGATAGCCGAGCTGGACGGCGGCGTCGCGGCGCTTGCGGTTGCCTCGGGGCAGGCGGCCACCACCTACGCGGTGCTGAACATTGCCAGCGCCGGACAGAACATCATCTCTACCAGCTACCTGTACGGCGGGACCTACAACCTGTTCCACTACACGCTTCCCAAGTTGGGCATCACGGTCAAGTTTGTCGATTCCTCGGACCCGGAGAACATCCGCACGGCGATCGACGCGAACACCCGTCTGGTCTACAGCGAGGCGATCGGCAACCCTAAGAACAATGTCGATGACTTCGAGGCGATCGCCAAGATAGCCCACGATGCGGGGATCCCGTATGTGGTGGACAACACCGCAGCCACTCCCTACGTCTTCAAGCCTCTCCAGCATGGCGCGGACATCGTGGTCTATTCTCTGACCAAGTTTATCGGCGGTCACGGTACCAGCATCGGCGGCTGCGTGGTGGACGGCGGGACATTCCCCTGGAATAACGGGAAGTTTCCGGAATTCACCGAGCCGGATCCCTCGTACCACGGCCTCAAGTTCTGGGACGCTCTCGGCAATATCTCCTACATCATCAAGATGAGGGTGGAGCTTTTGCGCGACATGGGTGCCTGCATCTCGCCGTTCAACTCGTTTCAAATCATCCAGGGGTTGGAGACGCTCCACGTCAGGATGCAGCGACACGTCGAAAATGCCCAGAAGGTTGCCGAGTGGCTGGAGCAGAGTCCGCTGGTCACCTGGGTCAACTATCCGGGGCTCGCGAGCCACAAGGATCACGCCAACGCCAAGAAGTACCTCCCCAACGGGGCGGGTGCCATCATCGGGTTCGGCATCAAGGGCGGTCTTGAGGCAGGTACCAAGTTCATCGACAGCGTGAAGCTCCTCTCGCACCTTGCCAACATCGGCGACGCGAAGAGCCTGGTGATCCACCCGGCTTCCACCACCCATCAGCAGCTCTCCGCGGTGGAGCAGCTCGCCTCCGGCGTAAGCCCCGATTTCATCAGGCTCTCGATCGGCATCGAGGACGTGAAGGACATCATCGCTGATATCGAGCAGGCGTTGCAGGCGGCGCAGGGGTAACCCGTAAGGTTGTTCAAGCATTAGACCGAAGCTGGGGCTGCCAGGCGATTTTAGTCTGGCAGCCCTTTTGCCTTTTATCGAGATGATAACTAGCCGCCATCTCATGGCATTTCGCGGCATTGGTAGAAAAAAATGATAAAGGCGTTGACGCTACTGCAAGCTTTTGTTATAAACACACCCCGCTAACGAACGGGGCGTCTCAGAAAAAGAAATCGCACCGCTCGGAAGAATAAGGATTGACAGCAAGAAATGGTTTTGTTATAAAGTTTGGCTCGCACGGCAGTTCTTTGCAACCCAATAGCCACCGCCGGGGAACAGGAAGAGGGCTCCAGTACCATTTTGGTCGGGGATCCTCA
>Ga0316217_10000957_pt1 | contig 39135 bp, 30 predicted proteins | sample 1anoAmetaG_FD_203633 | JGI IMG/M metagenome (GOLD analysis project Ga0316217, IMG submission 203633) | Freshwater microbial communities from Trout Bog Lake, Wisconsin, USA - 1anoA | ecosystem: Environmental > Aquatic > Freshwater > Lake > Hypolimnion/Profundal zone | place: USA: Wisconsin...
CCCCCCCCACGAGGGCAATCGAAAGATGCGCTGACATTCGATAGGCTTTCGGCCGATGCTCACCCCCGAGGCTCCGGCCACCAAGATTCTGGTTGAAGACGACCGCACCGGCATGCACCCCGTGGTGCTGCGGCGTGCCTTCACGGACCACGTCGAGTTCTCACGCTCCCGCGACCTCGCGACCTCGACGGCGTACGACCGGTACGTGGCGCTCTCGCTGTCGGTGCGCGACCGCCTGGTCCAGCGCTGGATCCAGACGCAGCAGACGTACCAGAGGCGACACGCGAAGCAGGCGTACTACTTGTCGGCCGAGTTCCTCCTCGGGCGCGCGCTTGTTGCGAACCTCCAGGCTCTCGGGGTTCACGAGGCCTACCGGAAGGTGCTCCACGACCTCGGCATCAACCTCGACCACCTCGTCGAGCTCGAGCCCGATGCGGGGCTCGGGAACGGCGGACTCGGGCGCCTGGCGGCTTGCCTCCTCGAGTCAACCGCCACCCTCGGCCTCCCGTGCGGCGGCTACGGTATCCGCTACGAGTTCGGCATCTTCGAGCAGGCGATCCGCGACGGCTATCAGGTCGAGCGCGCCGATGAGTGGCTGCGCTTCGGCAACCCGTGGGAGATCGAGCGCCCCGAGTATACGGTGACGGTCTCGTTCGGCGGCCGAACCGAGCAGGTGAACGATGGGCACGGCGGGTTCCGGGTGCAATGGATCCCCGCCGACCAGGTCCACGGCGTCCCTTACGACACGCCGATTGCCGGGTTCCATACCAACACCGTCAACTCGCTTCGCCTTTGGGCTGCGCGCGCAGGGCAGGACTTCGACTTCGCGCTCTTCAACTCCGGCGACTACGTGAGCGCCGTCCAGGCAAAGAACGCCTCCGAGGTCATCGCGAAGGTCCTCTACCCGAACGACAACTTCGAGGCAGGGAAGGAGCTGCGTCTGCGCCAAGAGTACTTCTTCGTGGCGTGCTCCATTCACGACATCGTCCGGCGCCACAAACACAACCACCCGAGCTTCGACAACTTCGCCGAAAAGGTCGCCATCCAGCTGAATGACACGCACCCCGCGATCGGCATCGCCGAGCTGATGCGCGTGCTCATCGACGAGGAGGGGCTGACCTGGAACATCGCGTGGAAGCACACGGTCGCAGCGTTCGGCTACACGAACCACACCCTGCTCCCCGAGGCGCTCGAGCGCTGGCCGGTCTCTATCTTCAAGCGCCTCCTCCCTCGCCACCTCGAGATCATCTACGAGATCAACCGTCGCTTCCTCCGGCAGGTCATGGACGCCTTCCCTCAGGACGACGCCCGCCTCGCCCGGATGTCGATCATCGAGGAGGGGGGGGAGCCGCGCGTCCGTATGGCGCACCTCGCGGTGGTCGGCTCGCACTCGGTCAACGGCGTCGCCAAGCTCCACTCAGAGCTCCTTCAGACCAGCCTCCTCAAGGACTTCCACCAGCTGTTCCCCGAGCGGTTCAACAACAAGACGAACGGTGTCACCCCGCGACGCTGGCTCCTCGCCTGCAACCCCGGGCTGGCCTCGCTCATTACCGACCGGATCGGGACCGACTGGGTGACGCGCCTCGAGCACCTCAGAGACCTCGAACCCCACATCGAGGATCCGGAGTTCCTCGAGCGGCTGCGCGCCGTCAAGCTGGCGAACAAGGTGGCGCTCGCCGGGCTCATCGGCAAGCAGATGGGCATCACGGTCGACCCATCGTCGCTCTTCGACGTCCAGATCAAGCGGCTGCACGAATACAAGCGCCAGCTGCTCAACGCGCTCCATATCATCGCGCTCTACCTGCGGATCAAGCACGGGGAAGACGTCCCGCCGCGCACGTTCGTGTTCGGCGCGAAGGCCGCGCCCGGCTACCGCCAGGCGAAGCTCATCATCAAGCTTATCCACTCGATCGCGGACGTCGTGAACGAGGCGCGCGGCTCGACGATCAAGGTCGCCTTCATGCCGAACTACCGCGTCTCGCTCGCCGAGCGGATCATTCCGGCCGCGGACCTCTCCGAGCAGATCTCGACCGCCGGGATGGAAGCGTCCGGGACCGGCAACATGAAGCTGTCGATGAACGGCGCGCTCACGATCGGCACGCTCGACGGAGCCAACATCGAGATCCGCGACGCCGTCGGACCGGAGAACTTCTTCCTGTTCGGGTTGACGACCCAGCAGGTGATGGATCGCAAGCGCCAGGGGCTGCCCGGCCGAGTCGCCTACGAGGCCGACGAGGAGCTGCGGCAGGCCATCGACCTGCTCGCGTCCGGCTTCTTCTCCCCCGAAGAGCGCGATCTCTTCCGGCCGCTTGTCGACGAGCTGCTGGGCGGTGACCAGTACCTCTGCACCGCGGACTTCCACGCCTACTCGAACTGCCAGCGGGCGGTGACCGAGGCGTACAAGGACCCGGTGGCCTGGTCGCGCACCAGCGCCCTGAACATCGCCCGTGTCGGGACCTTCTCGTCGGACCGCACGGTCCGCGAGTACGCCCATGACATCTGGGGGATCGAACCGATCGAGGTGACGCTCGACCCGTACGACCCCGCCGGCCCCCCGCCGGTGAAGCCGGTGTCGGGCGTCACCCACACCGATTTTCCGCCCGCGTAGCGCCGGCCACGGCTTCGGATAGAGTAACGGTATGAGGCGTTCCCTGTCCGCGGCCCCAGTCACGCTCCTCGCAGCCCTACTCCTCACGCACTGCTCGAGCAGCGCGTCGCCGGCCAGCGCCGGTGGGAGCGGCTCCGGTTCGCTGGGCCTGAAGACCGGAGCATCGTGCGGCGCGACCGGGCCCGGACTGACAGACTGCGGCAGCGACGGCGCGCGAAGCTGCTGCTCCGCCGCCCAGGTGCCCGGCGGCGACTTCTTCCGCAGCTACGACGGCATCTCGACCAACGGCGCGACGAAGGACTTCCCTGCGACGGTGAGCGCCGTCGCAGTCGACGAGTACGAGGTCACCGTCGGCCGCTTCCGAGCTTTCGCCACGGCCGAGGTGGCGGGCTGGCGGCCCGCGACGGGGTCCGGAAAGCACTCGCATCTCAACGGCGGCAAGGGGCTGAACGGCGGCACGGAGCCGGGCTGGGACGCCTCCTGGAGCGCCGATCTCGCGGCGACTTCCGGGGAGTGGGCGACGAGACTCGCGTGTGACGCGAAGTTCGCTACGTGGACGGGGTCCGCCGGCGCGCACGAGGACTTCCCGATCAACTGTATCGACTGGTACGAGGCGTACGCGTTCTGCATCTGGGATGGCGGCTTCCTCCCGAGCGAGGCCGAGTGGAACTTCACGGCGTCGGGGGGCGACGAACAACGCGTCTATCCGTGGTCGGCCGCCTACCCTCCCGGCTCCACGACGCTCGACTGTTCCCACGCCGACTACTCGGCGAGCTGGCCCAGCACCAGTTGCGTCCCGTCGGGGACGACGAAGGTAGGATCGTTCTCCCCGCTGGGCGACGGGAAGTGGGGCCACGCCGACCTCGGCGGGAACGTGTTCGAGTGGACGTTCGACGGGTATGGCCAGACCTACCCGGCGAAGTGCGACGACTGCGCCGATCTGACGTCCACGTCGAACCGCGTCATCCGAGGGGGGGCCTTCGACGGGAGCCCAGCGTGCCTGCTCAACTCGCTGCGCGAGGCGAGCGTCCCCGCGGGCCGCAGCCGCGACGTCGGCGTCCGCTGTGCGAGGCCGCCGGGGTAGAGGTCCGGCGCAGCGCTCAGCCTGGGGCGAGGAGCGCGGCGACCGGGACGCCGTGGTCAGTCACACGAACCGGCCTCCCTGCCGGGGTCACGACCTCGGCCTCCAGCGGGAGGCCAAGGAGCGTCGCGAGCGTCGCGAAGAGGTCCGGCACAGTGGTGGGATCTCGGACAGGGCCGGAGCCATCTGCGCTCGTCTCGCCACGGACGGTGCCACCGCGAATGCCACCGCCGGCCAGCACTGCGAAGCCGCCCTGCGGAAAGTGATCGCGCCCGTGGTACGCATTGATCCGCGGCGTCCGACCGAAGTCGCCGACGCACACGACGAGTGTGCTGGCGAGGAGTGATCGAGCCGCAAGGTCGTGGATCAACGTCCCCATCGCGGGGTCGAGCTGAGCCGAGAGCGCCGCCACGCGCTCGAAGTTGTTCTGGTGCGTGTCCCAGCCGTCGAGGGCGACCTCGACGAACTTGACCCCCACCTCGACGAGGCGCCGTGCGACCAGGCACCCGCGCCCGAAGTCGGAGTCGCCGTAGGCCGCCCGCACCGCCTGCGGCTCGCTCGCTACGTCGAATGCCGCGAGGTGCGGCGAGCGCATCAGTCGCATGGCCTTGGCATAGACTGCCCGGCGGCCGACGATCATCGGGCTAGAGATCTCGTCCGCGAGGTGCCGCTCGAGAAAGTCGAGTCCCGCCTCCCGCCGGGCGAATCGGGAGCCGCTCACGCCGGGGGCGAGGCGCGAATCCTGAGGCGCGGCGCCGGCGCTCTGCACAACGAGTGGGCCGTGCTCGACGCCGAGCGCGCCTGCGGCCGCGCTCGGTCCACCGATGCTGACGAAGGGAGGGAGGTCGGCCGCGGTGTCGCCGAGCTGCTTGGAGACCCACGCGCCGAGCGCGGGGTGGACGACCGTCGGGTTCGGCGAGTACCCGGTGTGGAGCAGGTACTGAGCGCGCTGGTGGTTCCCTTCTCGGCTGACGAGGCCCCGGACGATCGCGATCTTGTCGGCCTGGGAGGCGAGGTGCGGCAGGTGCTGCGAGACGCGGATGGACTTGGACCTCGTGCTGATCGCCTTGAACGGCCCGCCGGTCGCGGTGCCGGGCTTCGGGTCGAAGGTGTCGATCTGGCTCGGCCCTCCGCTCAGGTAGAGGACGATGCACGCGCTCGCCTTGGGCCTGCGCGCCCGCAGCGGCACCTCGGCGTCGGCGTTGGCCACCGGGGCGCTGAGCCAGCGTGACGCGAGGAAGCCCGCGAGCCCGTGGGTGCCGGCCGCGAGGAGGTCGCGACGTCCGAGTGGGCGAGAAGAACGTATGGTCATCGGTCAGTGATTGAGAGTGAACTCACTCGAGTTGAGCAGGGCCCAGAAGAGATCCGCGTACGCCTGGCGGCGAGCATCGGGGTGCGCAGAGAGATCGCGAAGCTCGAGGCGGGCCAGAGCGTCGGAGCCTGCCGGCTTGCTGGGCTTCGCCGCTCCGGTCTTGTTGCCGGCCTTCCCCTGGACCTTGTTTCGGGGCAACGGAGGCGGGACCACCGAGCGGCCTCCCTCACCGGCGGCCTCCGGCGAGCGCGGCTCATTCACGTACCGGGTCCAGTACTCGAGCTCCTGGTCGCTTGGGGTCCGGGTGACCGTGCGCACGTAGAGCGCGACGACCTTGTCAGCGTCAGATCCCGGCTCTCGCAGGATCGCGTCGAGAGCCCCGCCCACCACTCCGGCGGTCCCACCACCGACCAGATCCCCGTTGAGCAGGGCGAGCGCTTGCGCGACGGTCCCTTCGAATTCAGTCTGCTCGAGCTCCTCGTCGAGGTCGAACAGGAACGAATAGCGCTGGTTGAGCTGGAAGCGAATGCGGTCGAGGTTCGCGCGGTTGCCTCGACCGAGCGCTTCCTCCACACCAGTCACGTCAAGGATCGACCGGAGCAGCTCATTCGGACCGAGCGGCGTCACGTGAAACCGCGCCCAGAGACGCGCAGCGTCATCGGCGTCCGCGCCCCCCCAGGCCTCGCGGCGAGCACCGGTCGCCAGCTGGTAGGCCTCGGTCGCGGCGATCGTGCGAATGAGCGCCTTCAGGTCGTCGCCGCTCGCGGCGAAGTCCTCGCTCAGCCGGGTAAGCACGTCAGGCATCGTCGCGGGGTTCGAGTCGCGAAGATCGTCGACGGGGTCGACGAAGCCGCGGCCCAGGAAGTGTCCCCACATCCGGTTCACGATCGCCCGGGCGAACCAGGGGTTCGTCCTGGCGGTCATCCAGCTCGCGAGCGCGCGACGGACATCCGGCGAGGCGCCGAGCGCGACGCCGTCGAGCGCGGCAGGCTGGGCCATCGTGATCGGCGCGAGGTCGGGGTTCCTCACGAAGCGCGGTAGCGGTCGCCCGAGGTCTTCGACGAACACTCGCCTCCTTCCGATGACCTTTCCCTGGTCAATCGGCTCGCTCTTGGTTCGGGCGAAGCAGGCGGCGAAGCGGCGGAAATCGTCCTGCTTCCAGCTCTCCGTCTTGTGGTCGTGGCACTGCGCGCACTGAATCTGTACACCCAGGAACAGGCGGGACGCGCTGCCCGCGAGGTCCTGGGGCGCATCCCGGTACTTCAGGAACCAGTTTACGGCGCCGTTGATCGGGGCCTCGCTCGCCGCGGAGAGAGCGCCGCCGTCGCCCCGATCCGGGGGTGCGGGGGCACCGTCCGACCGCCTGCCTCCGGGGCTGTTCTGGCCGGTGGCCGTGATTAGCCCGGTAACCAGCGCATCCCACGGCGTGTTCGCGGCGAACTCCCGCTCGAGCCACTCGCGGAGCGCCCCACGGTCGACGTCCGGCTCCCGCGTGCGCCAGCCGACGAGTGAGTCCTCCCAGAGCGTCGCCCAGTAGACGGCGTACGCGGGGCTCGCGAGCAGACTGTCCACGAGCCTCGCCCTCTTGTCGGCGGCCGGGTCGGCAAGGAAGTCTCGAACGACCGAGGGCGGAGGGACGGTGCCGACCACGTCAAGGTAGGCCCGCCGAAGAAAGCGAGCGTCGTCGACCCGGGGCGCGGGCGTGGCGCCGAGGCGAGCCCACTCTGCGCGAATCGCGGCGTCGATCGTGACCGGGCCGAACACCGGCGGGAGCGGGGCCGGTCGCGGAGTCGGAATGGTCTCCGATCGAGCAGGGATGCGCGTCGTCCCTGCGCTGCACGCGTCAAGGCCGCCCCCCAGGAGGATGGGGACGGCGGCAAGAAAGAAAGCTCGCTTCAGCAAGAGGCCCGTCCTCCCGAACTTGGTCGTAGCAACGCGCGTGCCGGCGCGCGTCGGCAGGAAGTCCGTGACGAGTGGGACGAAACCGTCTGGAATCACGACGGATGTACCGAGACGAGACGCGCCTGCCTCGCTCGCCGCGTGGCCGTGTCGGGAGCCGCGCATCACGTGAAGGCGGCCGGTCCTCGCCCCGAACCGGGAGCGCCGCGGGGGGATCTGGGGTCCCGCTGCGACAGGACGGGGCTCGGCTCGCCAACGCAAGCAAGGGCGACCTGGTGCCGCGCTCGCGTCACGGCCACGTACATCGCCCGTCGTGCGCCGGGATCGTCGGGGTAAGCGCTCGCGGCAGCATCCGGGATGACCACGAAATCGAACTCGAGCCCCTTCACCTCGTCGACGGTCGTAACCTGGGCGGAGCCTCGCCCCAGGAACCGCCCATCGAACACGAGCCTCGCAGGGACGTCTGCGCCGCGGAGCGCCCCGGTCACGCGTACGGCGGTTCGCGGCGATCGGCACAAGACTGCGACGGAGGCGCCCCTGTCGAGCCGGGCGAGCTCGGTAAGCTCACGCGCCAGCCATGCGCCGAGTGCGACGTCGTCCCGGAACTGCGACAGGGGGACGTGACCGGACGTCGGGGTCGCCGGTGCGGCGCGCGAGCCCGGCCCAGCGCCGAGCACGGCGCGAGCGAGCGCGACCACCTCGGGGGGACACCTGTAGCCGATCTCGAAGCGCACCGTCCGGTGGTCTGGTCGGCCGAGATCCGCCATGACGTGCTCCCAGCCTCCAAACGACAGCGTCTCGTCCGTCTGCTGGTCGGCATCCCCGGCCACGATCAGCGTCCCGGACGGCCCGAGGGTTCGTCCGAGGAGCGCGAGCTCGATGGGCGCGAACTCCTGCGCTTCGTCCAGCACGAGCGCCTCGTAGCGCGGCAGCTTCGCGATCGACACGTCGGCCCGCTTCGCGGCGCGCAGGCGATCGAGCTCGAACAGGACCGCGTAGTCCTCCACGTCGATGGTCCCCGCGAGCTCCGACGCGGTCCCTTCATCGAGAGGCCTGTGGTCGACGGCGACGAGTCGAGCGTGGTCGGTCACCTGCGCCCACTCCTGCTCGGCCGTCGGCCGAAATTGCTCGCGCGTCCGGTCAATCGTGTCAAGGACGGTGCGCGAGGGGAGCCCCCCTGCCCGGGCGACCTCCTCGAGGAGACGCGAGTCGCCGAAGAGGTGCTGCAGGTCGCCGCGCGTCACGCGCACGCCCGACCGGAGGGCGATGGCGTCCCTGTCGTCGTCGACTCGCCCCGGAGCCCTCCCCGCGATCTCCTCCAGCGCGGCGCGCAGCGCAGGATGGCGCTTCATTCGCATGACGGAAGGGGGTGTGAGGTCTGCTTCGCGCGGCAGGCGTCGAAACGCTCGCCGCGCCAGCGTGGACGCCCACCGGTCGTACGTCAGCACCTCGAGGTCGACACCCAGCCGCCGAAGCATCGGCTGCAGCGTCCGCGCCAGACCGTCGGTGGGGACGACGACCGCAGCGCGCAGCGGCGAGGGCGATGACTGCCAGAGGTGAGCGAGCCGGTGCATGGCGATGGTAGTCTTCCCGTGTCCGGCCTCCCCGAGGATGAGGAGCGCGTCGCCGGCCGGCCGTTCGACGGCCGCGCGCTGGGCCGCGTCGAGGACGATTCCCACGAGCGGTGAGCCTCGGCGACGAGCGGCGCGCGACCTCGGGACGAGGATCGTCGGTCCTTCGCCAGCATCGCGAATGCCGTCGGCGGCAGCAGGTCGGCCGAGCATGCGCTCATCGCATCCGATGACGCGGCCCGAAGGAAGCTCCCCCGTCGGCCCAAAACGCGCGATACTGGTGCCACGCAGGGGAGGGGCGAGGACCTCCCGCTCGGGACACCGGCGCAGCGCAGTGCGATTGCGCGGCGGCGCCGGCGGAGCAATGCTGCGCGCGAGACCATGGCGACCGCATACACGTACGATGGCGTCCTCTACCTAGCGGTGTCCCGGCGGTGCACGCTCGCGTGTACGTTCTGCCCGAAGGTGCACGGGCGCTGGCAGGTCGCCGGCAACGACATGAGTCACGACGTCGAGCCTTCGGCGGCCGAGCTCTGGACGGCCGCGGAAGCCGCGGGCCTCGCCGAGCACCACCACGTCGCCTTCGTCGGGCTGGGTGAGCCAACGCTCCGCTTGCCTCTCGTGGTCGAGACCGGCAAGCGGCTGCGCGCAGCGGGGCACCGGGTCCGGCTCGTGACCGACGGACTCGCGACGCTACGCGCCGGACATGACGTTTCGGGGGAGCTCGTTGGGGCAGTCGACGAGGTCGACGTGTCGCTCAACGCGGCGGACGGTGTGACGTACGCACAACTCTGCCCCAACCGCTACGGAGCTGCCGCGCACGGCGCAGCGTGCGACTTCATCCGCGCGGTGAAGGCCCACGTCCCCTCGGTCCTGGCGACCGTCGTCGCCGTGCCAGGCCTTGACCTCGAGGCGTGCGCGCGCCTCGCCGATGAGCTCGGCGTCCCGCTGCGAACGCGCCCCTACTTCGATCCGCTCGCGGGGGAGCCGCACGAGACCACGGCCCCAGCAGGGCCCGCGTGACGGTGGCCCACGTGGAGACCGGATGAGGGCCCCGCCCCCCGTCGACGCGGACGATCGCGCGCTGTCGAAGCTTGGATACGCCCAGGAGCTCCTCCGGTCGATGGGGGGCTTCTCGAGCTTCGCGCTGAGCTTCTCGATCATCAGCGTCCTGACCGGGGTAGTAACCACCTACGACGTCGCGCTAACGGGGGGCGGGCCGGCAGCGCTCGGCCTCGGGTGGCCGATCGTCAGCGCCGGTACACTGCTCGTGGCGATGGCGATGGCGGAGCTCGCGAGCGCATTCCCGACGGCCGGCGCGATGTACCACTGGGCGGCCGTCCTCGGCGGGCCTGGCTGGGGCTGGTTCGTGGCGATGATGAACCTCGTCGGTCAGCTGGCGCTCGTGGTGGCGATCGACGTCGGGTGCTCGCAGCAACTGGCCGCCGTGCTCGGGCTTGGCGCCGGCGGAGACCTCGCTCTCTTCGTGGCCACCCTCCTGAGCCACGGCCTCATCAATCTGGTCTCGGTACGGGCGGTCGCCTGGTTGAACGACCTCTCGGTCTCGGTGCATATCGTCGGTGTCGTCGTCCTTGTGACAGCGCTGATCGCGATCGGCCGCGTTCACCCAGCGGCGTACGCCCTTTCGACGGGTTTCACGACCCGCGCCGACGGGAGCTACTCGCTAGGCTTCATCGGGTCGCTGCTGCTCGGGATGTGGACCTTCACCGGGTTCGACGCCTCGGCCCACGTGAGCGAGGAGACTCACGATCCCGCGCGCCGCGCCCCCTGGGGTATCGTGCTCTCGGTCGTTGTCAGCGCGGTCGCCGGCTACGCGCTGGTTCTCGCCATCACGCTCGCCATCCCGGACCTGCCCGCCACGGCGGCCGACCCTCACCCGGCACTTTTCGTGATGCAGCGGTCGCTCGGCGTCGGCTGGGGGCGCGCGGCCCTTGGGCTGGCCATCGTCGCGATGTGGTTCTGCGGCCTGTCGTCAGTCACGAGCCTGTCGCGGACGCTCTTCGCGTTCGCCCGCGACGGCGGCGTGCCAGCGTCGAGGCTCCTCAGGAGGGTGAGCCCGACGCACCGTATCCCCCACGTCGCAATCGGCGTCTCCGTCGCTTGTGCCGTCGCGGTAGGCCTCTCGACCGCGCTTCTGCGGGAGGAACAGTTCCTCGCTGTCGCGTCGCTCGCGACTACCGCGCTCTATGTCTCCTACGGCGTCCCTATCGCGCTCGGGGCCGTTGCGCGCAGGCGTGGCTCGTGGAGTCGCCTGGGCCCCTGGAGTCTCGGGCGCTTCGGCCCCCCGGTGGCATGGGCGGCCGTTGGGTGGACCATCGCCGTCCTGTGCACCGCCGGCTTGCCGCACGGCGGGGCGTTCGTCGGGCTGCTCGCAGTGGTCGTCGTTCTCCTCGCAGGGATGTATCTTGCTTTCGTCCGCGGCCGGTTCCGCGGACCTGCAGAAGAGCTCCAGCCGGCGTTCGGACCGTGCCCACCATGAAGCTCGACTCCATCCTGATCGTCGACACCGAGACCACGGGCATCGAGCCCGGGCGCGATCGGGTCGTGGAGATTGGCGCCGTCCTCTGGAGCGTCGAGCATACATGCACGGTATCGGCATGGAGCGAGCTCATCCGGGGAGAGGGTAACCCCGCCGAAGCCGTCAACCGCATACCCGCGGCTGCGCTCGCGAACGGCGTGGAGCTCTCGACGGCGCTCGCCACCCTGCAAGCGCTCGCGGGTCGAGCCGACGTCGCCGTCGCTCACAACGCACCTTTCGACCGGCAGTTTCTGGGCGACGACCTCGGGCTCACCTGGCTCTGCTCGATGGACGATCTCGCCTGGCCCCGACCCACCTCGGGCCGGAGCCTCGCGACCATCGCTCTGGCGCACGACGTCGGCATCGTCTCGGCGCACCGGGCGCTGGCCGACTGCCTCATCCTCGCGCGCCTGTTCGAGCGGGCAGCCGAGCTCGGGCATGATGTCCGCGCACTGCTCGAGCGCGGGCTGCAGCCGAGGGCGACCTACCAGGCGCTCGTCAGCTACGCGGACCGAGAGCTCGCAAAGGCGGCAGGGTTCTCCTGGGACGGCGGCGCCAAGCGGTGGACGCGGCGGCTGGCGGCCGAGGACGTCGCGGGACTGCCGTTCAAGGTCACCAGGATCGCCCCCTGATGAGCCTCCCGAGGGTCAACGTACTGTCCTGGTTGGGCGCGACGGCGGTCGTGACCAGCTGCTCGGCGGCCGGCGCACCGCAGCGCGTCGCGACGGGCGACGGAGGGCGATCGCCTGGCGACGGCTCCGCAACGGCCGATGCCAGGCGTTCCGACTCCGGGTCCGGGTCCGGATCACGGGCCGGATCGGGTTCGGGGTCTGCTGCCGGGTCTGGATCGGGGAGCGGGTCGCCCACATGCGGGGCCGTCGACTCGGGCCTGGGAGGGGGCTCGCTCCCCCCGAGCTGCGCTCCCGGTGGCGCGGGGACCACGGCGTGCGGACCGTGCGGCGAGAGCTGCTGCGCGAGCCTCGCGGTGACCGGTGGCACGTACGACCGCATCTACGACCTCACAGACGCGGGTCTCCCTGCCCCTCCCGTGGACGGTGGCCCGACCGGAGAGTCCGAGCCCGCAACGATCAGCAGCTTCAGACTCGACAAGTATCTCGTCACGGTAGGGCGCTTTCGTTCGTTCGTGGCCGCGTGGAGCGGCGGGGCCGGCTACCTCCCCGCGCCGGGGTCCGGCAAGCACGCGCACCTCAACGGCGGCCAGGGGCTCGCGGTCGGCGGCGGCACGGCGTCGTACGAGCCCGGCTGGCTAGAGTCGAGCAACGGCGGCGTCACGCCCACAGACTCGAACCTCGTGTGCCTACCCGGGTACGCGACATGGACCCCCGCCCCGGCGGGTCAGGAGTCGCTTCCGATCAACTGCGTGACCTGGCAGGAGGCCTACGCCTTCTGCATCTGGGACGGCGGGTTCCTCCCGAGCGAGGCCGAGTGGGAGTACGCCGCGGCGGGCGGCAACGAGCAACGGGAGTACCCGTGGGGTGCCACGGACCCCGGGACAGCGTACGAGTATGCCATCTACGGATGCACCTACCCGAACGGCAACGAACTCTGCACCGGGAACGGGAACCTGGCGCCGGTGGGGACCGCGCCGCGTGGCGCGGGGCGCTGGGGACAGCTAGACCTTGCAGGCGAGGTCTACGAGTGGACCCTCGACTGGTACGGGCCCTACACGAGCTCATGCGTCGACTGCGCCAACCTGACCCAGGGCTCCAACCGCGTGATCCGGGGCGGCGACTACGCCTACGACGCGACGTACCTCATCCCTTCGAACCGGGGGAACAACCCGCCCGGGCGAATGAACGGCATCGGGTTCCGGTGCGCGAGGATTCCCTGACACGATGAGTATCGAGCGATGGATCGCTGGCTTGGTGGCGGTGACGTGCGCCTGGGGCTGCTCCCGCGGAGCCACGGGACGGTCCTCCCGTGACGCGGGGCAGGACGCTCGAACCGGCCCGGACGCTGCCGACTCCGCCACGGAAGAGGCGGGCTCGTCCGAGGCGACGGCCAACCCGGCGACGACCTCGGTCACGATCACGCCGCTCCCTCTCTGGCCAGGCTTCGACGCGACTATTCACGACTACTACGTGCGATGCGAGGCCGGGCCCAACACGCTAGCGGTCTCGATGACCGCGGCGCCCGGCTCGACGGCGGCGATGATCAAGCCGGTCGCCACGCCCGCGTCGCGCAGCCGGACGACAACCGTGACCGTGAATGAGGGGAACGCCATCGTAGTGGGGATCACGACGGGCGCCGCGACGGAGCAGTACTGGATCCGATGCCTCCCTAGCGACTTCCCCTTGCTGCACGTCAACGTGAACACCGACGCCGGTACCCCCACACCGGGCTACTATCTCCTGGGCGACGTGCTGCAGGCCGCCGGCGAGGGGGGATACGCGATGGCGGTCGACACAAACGGGGTCCCTGTCTGGTACCAGACGACGTCGAACGGCCTCGGCGCCGTCAATGTCGACACGGTCACACCGGGGACGTTCTCGTTCGTACCGAACCTCAACCCCACGTACGCGAGCTTTGCGGGCCACTACGAGCTGCACGACCTTCTCGCGGGGACGCAGGCGGCCGTCGAGTCGGCCGGCATCCCGCTCGACATGCATGAACTGCGGCACCTGGCGAACGGGGACTACCTGGTGCTCGCGGACCCGATCGCGACCGGCGTTGATTTGACAGGGCTAGGGTCGTTCGGCGTGGGCGAGGATATGATCGGGTGCGACATCCAGGAGATCGACGCGACCGGCGCGAAGGTCTGGCAGTGGACCGCTACCGACCACTTCGACCCGGTCCAGGACTCCACCTGGGCGCAGACCGTCACGGTGGACGGGAAGACGGTGGTCGACCCCTTCCACTGCAACTCCATCGACGTCGACCCGAACGGGAACCTGCTCGTCTCCTCACGTCACATGGACTCCGTCTTCCTGGTCTCGCGGGCGTCGGGCGCCGTTCTCTGGAAGATGGGGGGCGCGACCTACTCGAAGGACGGCGCCCCTTACCTCGCCGTGAAGGGCGATCCGCTGACCTCCTTTCTCCGGCAGCATGACGCTCGCCTCTTGCCGAACGGCGACGTGTCGATGTTCGACGACCAGACCTCGATGTCCACGCCGGCGCGCGGGGTCATCTACTCGGTCGACGTGGCGGCCGGGACCGCGACGATGGTGTGGCAGTATCAGGGGACACAGAGCAGCCTCGCCATGGGGAGCTTCCGCGTCCTCGAGGACGGCTCCCGGGTCGTCGGCTGGGGCGTCGGCGGCGCGCCCAACCGCGCCTTCACGGAGGTCGACGTGAACGGCAACGATCTCCTCGACTTCGAGTTCCCGGACGGCGACGCGTCGTACCGCGCCGTGAAGATCTCCACGGCGTCGTTCGATATCAACCTCCTGCGGGCCACGACGGGGGCGAAGTGACATGAAGAAGCTGCTCGACGCCGCGCGTAGCGCCCCCTGGCACACGGAGGCACTGAGAGCGGCGTTCGTGGTGTTCGCGAGCCCCGTCCTCGTCCACTGCAGCGGAGGGGCCAAGGCCACGACGACCGCCTCCGATGGCGGGGACGGGAGCTCGACACTCCATCCGCTAGACGCTCGCGCCTCCGACGGGCGCGCGGACGCGGGCCGAACAGGCCGGGACGGGGGGAGCGACGCCGCGCCAGACGCGCCCCGCGACACGGACGCGGCGACGACCGCGGCCGGGTGCCCAGCGACGCCCTGCGGCCCGGGCGAGGCGTGCTGCGTCGACCCGACGAATCACACCATGGCCTGCGCGACGTCGTGCGCCGTAGCCGACACGCTCTCGTGTCTCCAGCCGTCCGACTGCAGCGGCAGCACACCGATTTGCTGCGCCACCGAAGTCCGCGACGGAGGGACTCCGCCCCACTGCACGGCCGCTTCCGTGTCGAGCCGTTGCACGACCGCCGCGAGCTGCCCATCGACCATCGCGCTGAACTGCACCACGCCGGCTGTCGTCCCTCTCTGCGCAACCGGGGCGGACTGTGCCGCCGGCACGAAATGCTGTCAGCTGCCCGTCTCGGGCCACCCGTTTCACGCCTGCATCAACAGCTCGATCGCCTCGATCGGCACGCTGACTTGCGACTGACCCACGGCACCGCTCCCCACGCCGGCGCCTCACCACGGGCGCCGCGGGTATAGTCTGTCGGCGATGGTCCCCATCGAGGCGTCGGCGATCCTCTTCGACATGGACGGCCTGCTGATCGACAGCGAGCCACTGTGGGCTGAGGTGGAGGCCGCGTTCGCCCGGGATCGGGGCGCCAACTTCACTGCAGAACTCACGCGAGAGTGCGTCGGCCGCGGGCTCGCCAACACCCTGCGGGTGATGCACGAGGTCTTCGGTTTCCCGGTCGACCTCGACCGCGACTCGCGCGAGATCGTCGACCGCTTCGTCGCGCGGAGCGGCGAGCTGGTGCTGAAGCCCGGCGCTCGCGAGCTCCTCGACGAGGCCACCGGCCTGGTGCCGTGCGCCCTGGGGTCTTCCTCTTCCCGCAGGCTCGTCCAGGCAGCGCTCGAGGCGGTCGGCGAGACTTCTCGCTTCGGCGTGGTGGTGACCGGCGACGACGTCGCGCACCCGAAGCCAGCGCCCGACATCTTCGCCCGCTGCGCACGGGAGCTCGGGGTGGCGCCCGCACGCTGCGTCGTCCTCGAAGACTCGCTCGCCGGGGTACGCGCGGGGCGGGCGGCCGGAATGCGCGTCATCGCCGTCCCGGAGCGAGACGGGAGCTGCTTCGTGGACGAGGCCGACGCCGTGGTGAAGGACCTCTTCGCCGCCCGCGCGCGGATTCGCTTCTGCTAGCGCTCCCCGAGGATTCGCGAGAATCGTCCGGGCCTCTTCCGCGCCGTGATACGAGGAGCGAACGCGATGCGAACCCACAGCCTCCCGGCAGTCATGTTCCTGGCGCTCGGCTGCGCCGGCAGCTCCCCCGCAGGGCACTACAAGCTCGTCCCCTTCCCGCAGGACGCCTCCGAGCGGGAGATCCTCTCGGGGCCACCGGAGACCGGCGGCATGCGCTCGGGTTACGTGACGCTCAAGGCGGGCGACGACATGCACCGCCACACGACCGGGCGGAACGAGGAGCTGCTCGTGTTCCTGGTCGGAAAGGGGGAGGTCTTGCTGGGAGCGGAGCGCGTCCTGGTCAGCGCCGGTCAGGCGCTCTACATCCCGTCACGTACTGAGCACGAGGTCCACAACCCTGGCCCCGATGAGCTCCGCTACGTCTACACGGTGGCCCCCGCGCGCTGACGCAGACGCCACCCCGACTACTTCCGCGCGGGCTGGACGCGGAAGAACCGGTCGACGCTCGACGCGCCCCGCTCGTGAAGTGCGAGGCAGAGCGTCGCGGCCTCGAGCGCCTGAGCAAACGGTCGGTTCGCGCCATCGAACTGCTCGGCCCGCGGGGAGAGGAAGGCCGAGAGTCGGTCAACCTCCCCCTTCGTACAGGCCTGGCCCACGAGGCCGAACACCTCGCCACCGAACATGGCAGGGAGCTTCGCCCGGATCGCCTCCCAGCGGCGAATGACCCAGTCGAACGTCCGGGCGCGCGTCGCGGGGCGGTAGGCGGCTTCGAAGATGACCTCGACCACGTCCTGGGCGGGGACATCGTCCGAGAGCGTGACCTCGAGCGCTTTCTCGAGCGTCGCGGGATCGGCGAACCCGGCCAGCGCGACGAGCGCGGTCTTCCTGTCGCTTGGGTTCTTCGCGGCCTTCATGGCGACGCGGAGCGCGTCGATCCGCTCCGGCGCCGCGCTTCGCGAGGCGAGCGCCACGGCGACGTGGGCGAGATCGGCGTTCACAGACGTCGGGTCGGCGAGCCAAGCGCGGGCCAGCCGGTCCGCGCGGTCGAGCGTCATCTTGTCGTCCGCCAGCCGCCCGAGCGCGGAGAAGATGGACCGCCGCTCGAGCGCCGCGTCCTCCGGTGACCCCGCGTCGCTCGCGCGCCGACCCGCGGGACCCGTCTTGGCGAGCGAGCGCTCGTGTGGCTCGAGCCGCGCCGCCACGTACCTCGCGAAGGCCGGGCGGGCTCCGTCCGACACGAGCGCGTGCGCGAAGCGCGAGAGGACCCCGATCTCGGCGTCGATGACGACGCGGTCATGCTCCGAGTCGAGCACCGGAAGCAGGCGAAGGAGGACCTCGGGGCCGAGGGTTCCGGCCTGGACCTGGGCCCAGAGGTTGGTGACGAACCCGAGGCGAGCGGCGGAGGAGCGCGTCGGCAGCGCGCGAGCGAGCGCGGTCCAGGCCCGCTCGTCGAGCTCGTACCGGTAGTAGCCGAACCCCTCCTCGTTCCCGGCGATCCAGCGCGGACAGGCAGCGAGCGACGCGGTCCCGGACCGCTCGGCAAGCAGGCGAGCCGCCCCACCCTCCTCAGTCGCGACGTCGACGGGGATGAGCCAGGTGGGCGCCGGCAGCCGTTCTCCGGAGGCGCCTCCGAACGGGCGCCACGGAGCCTGGGTCATCGTCACGACCGGTGGGCGTGATGTGCAGTCGAAGCCGAGCGTGACGCTGGGAACTCCTGGCCGGTCAAGAAAGGACGCCGCTACGCGCGACACGTCCGTCCCCGAAGCCTCGTCGAGCGCGCGGAACAGATCGTCAGCAGTCGCGGTCCTCCAGGCGTTGGCGCGCAGGAAGGCCTCGACCCCACGCTGGAACACGTCCGGACCGATCTCATGCTCGATCATCCCGAGCACCGCCGCCCCCTTGTCGTACGTGAGGCCATCGAACGCCTCCTCGGCCTCCCCCGTCGACCGCACCGGCTGCCGGACCGCCCGGGCGCTCCTGAGGCTGTCGCTCGTCATCACATCGCCGAGAGCCGCCAGGTGCGTCATGCGAGACCGGAACGACGGCTGCCAGCGCTCGACGATCTTGGCCTCCGCCCAGGTGGCGAACCCCTCGTTCAGCCACAGGTCGTTCCACCACGCGGTGGTGACGAGGTCGCCGAACCACTGGTGCGCTAGCTCGTGAGCGATCGTCTCGGCCTGCGCGATCCGCGCGTCGCGCGGCGGGCGGTGTGGATCCAGCAGCAGGAGCTCCTCGCGGAACGTGACCAGCCCAGCATTCTCCATCGCTCCGGCGGCGAAGTCGGGGACGGCGACGATGTCGAGCTTCGGGTACGGGTAGGCGATATGGAAGTAGGACGACAGCTCCTCGACCAGGGCGGCCGTGTCAGAGAGCGCCAGCCCTCCCATGCCGGCCTTCCCCTTCGTCGTGATGAGGCGGATCGGGACCGGGGTCTTGGGGCCCGGAGGGCCCCCGGTCGTGGACGCGGACGCCTCGCGGACGTCGAACTCGCCCACGACGAACGCCACGAGGTAGCTCGGCAGCGGGGGGGTTGTCTGGAAGTCGAACCGCGTCCGACCTTGCGCCGCGGCGTGCGTCGCCTCGGGCATGTTCGAGAACGCAAGGAGCCCGGTCGGCGCCGTGATGCTCACGTCGAACGGGACCTTGAAGCTCGGCTCGTCGAAGCAGGGGAAGGCACGGCGCGCGTCAGCCGCCTCGAACTGCGTGAAGGCGTACCAGCGGCCCCCCTCTTTCACTCGATAGAGTCCCGCGAGCGAGTCGTCGAAGGGGGCGTCGAACGCGAGCTCGAGGACGGCGTCGCCCGCCTCGAGCGGCCTCTCGAAGGTCAGCACGAGCTCCTCCGGGGCGTGCCCGCCGTGCGATGTCCGGCTGGCGACCGACGCGTTGATCCGATCGAGGCCGACGGTGGCGGAGGCCTCGTGGACGGTGAGCCCTCGACCGTTCAGCACGACGTGGGAGGTCGCCGTCGGGATCCGGACGAGGACGCGGACCCTCCCCGAGAAACGGGGTTGGCCCGGATCGACGTCCAGCGACACGGCGTAACGCAGCGGCACGGCGAGCCGCGGGAGGCGCCCGTCCTCGCGCGGCGCGGGCGGAGGCTCGGTCGGGGCGGCGACCGTCGAGGCCGGCGCGACCGGGATCGTCGGGGGCAGGGGCGGCGGCCGAGGAGGCTCGGGGGCGCACGCGAGCAACAGGACCGGGGCGAGCAGCGCGACAACCGGACGACGCATCAGGCGACCTTTCGTCTCCGCCCCGGGCCGCGTCCCTGGGGGAAAGGGACGCAGGCTCGGGCGCTTCCCGACCGAGGTCAAGGTAATCCACGACGGCGGAGGCGTGGCTAGCGGGCGGCCGCAGTCGCCCCGTCGAGGGCGGCCTGGGCCGCCTCTGGCGTGACACCGACGAGCTCCAGCAGCTTCGTCCGGGACGACGCGCCTCGGACCAGGACGACCCTCCCCTTCGGCACGCCGAACAGCTCGGCCAGGAACCGCACCACCTCGTCGTTTGCGGCTCCTTCCACCGGCGGCGCCGCCACGGACATGTCGAGCGCGCAGCCGTGAACTCCGACGACGCGGCTCTTCTTAGCGCGCGGCTTGGCGTGCACCTCGAAGCGCGCGCCGCCGCCGGCCGCGACGGAGACCTTCACGCGAGCGGCGCTCTCGAGAATCGGGCTGTCGGGGCGACGGGGCATACGTCCAGCGTAGCGCACCGCCCCTGGCGCGGGACGCGACGAGTAACGAACCGCGCGAGCCACGGGATGACCCGGGGTTCGGATTGCGCTATCGACCAGGGGGCGATGATCACAGACGCCGCCCTCCGCGAGGCCCTCGCCCACCCGCTCAGCTCGACCGACCTCCGGGGGCTCGGCGCGAAATACGAGGGGAAAGTCCGCGACAACTACACGCGCGGCGACGAGCGGTTCATCGTCGTGACCGACCGGATCAGCGCGTTTGACACGGTCCTCGGGACGATCCCGTTCAAGGGGCAGGTGCTGAACCGCCTGACCGCATACTGGTTCGACAAGACGCGGGACGTCGCCCCGAACCACATGAAGGCGATGCCTGACCCCAATGTCCTGCAGTGCGTGGAGTGCGAGCCGGTGCTGGTCGAGATGGTGGTTCGCGCTTACGTGACGGGGACGACCTCCACCTCGATCTGGCACCACTACGAGCGAGGCGACCGGGTGTTCTGCGGTCATCGTCTCCCCGACGGTCTCGTGAAGAACCAGAGGCTCCCGGCCCCCATCCTCACACCGACGACGAAGGCCCCAAAGGGGGAGCACGACGTCAGCGGGTCGCGCGAGGAGATCCTGGCAACAGGGAAGGTCTCGGCCACCGACTTCGACGAGGCCGCGGCTATCGCGATGCGGCTCTTCGCGCGCGGGCAGGAGATGTGCGCCGCGCGCGGGCTCATACTGGTCGACACCAAGTACGAGTTCGGCCGGGCCAAGGACGGGCGGGGGCTGGTCATCGACGAGATCCACACGCCCGACTCCTCGCGCTTCTGGCTCGCGAGCACCTACGACGAGCGCTTCGCGCGAGGGGCGGACCCGGAGCCACTCGACAAGGACTTCGTGCGGCGTCACTACACGCAGCAGGGCTACCGGGGCGACGGACCGCCGCCACCGCTACCGGACGAGGTTCGAGTCGGGGCGGCGCGTCGCTACATCGAGGCGTACGAGGCGATCACGGGCGAGACGTTCGTCCCCGACGTCACGCCACCTCTGCCTAGAATTGCCAGGAACCTGAACCTCCCGGGAGAGAACAGATGAAGGCAACCGTGCTGGTTAGGCTGAAGGCCGAAGTGCTCGATCCGCAGGGAGACGCCGTGCGCCGCGCGCTCGGAAAGCTCGGTTTCGAGGGGGTGGGGCGGGTCCGTGTCGGCAAGCTCATCGAGATCGAGATCGACGACGCGGAGGCCGACGGCCTCGCGTCGCGGCTGACCAAGATGGCCGACGAACTGCTGGCCAATCCGGTCACGGAGGATTTCGAAATCAAGCTGTAGCGCCGCCTTGCGAGGCGCCCCGCGAACCCGCGCAAACCGGCGGGCGGCGCGGCTAGAGGTCGTCGTGGAAGAGCGGCTCGCGGTTGCGCGTGTAGCGGTAGACGAGCTGGCGAGCCTCGGGGGTGATCTGCGTGAACTGCGCGCCGAACCCGGGAGGTGCGGCGTGGTCGTCCGACGCCTCGCGGGCCCACTTCACGAGAGCGTTCGCCTCGAACTCGTAGCCGCCCGGCAGCGAGATCTTGAGGCGGACCGCGGTGCCCAGCGGCGGGATCATATAGGTCGAGACGAAAAGGCCGCCGTGCTCGATGATGTCGTTGCCCGAGAGCCCCTTGTAGAAGTTCGTGGCGCTATGCGTGCCGAGGTCCGCGTTGACCGTGTGGGCCTCGGCGAGCGACGGCGGGGACGGCGGGTGCATCGACGACGCGCCCTGCTGGGGCGCGGCGGGCGCGCGGGGCGGGGCCGCAAATGGGTCGCGCGACACGGCCGCGGCGGGCGGCGGCGCGGCCTGCCGGGGCGCGGCCTGAGGGGGCGGAGCGGCATACGCTTGCGGGGCGGGGGGGCGCGGAGCCTGGGGTTGGACCTGGAGCGGCGGGGCGGCCGGGCCGACCATGCGCGTCAGCGCGTGAACGCTCGAGAGCGACGCCGCGACTGCTTCCATCGCCTGCGTCACGGCGGCGTGCGTCGGAGGGTGCGCCTGAAGCTGCCCGAGCGCGCTGCGCGTGTGGGTCAGGGCGACCTCCGCGTGCGGGACGAGCTGCGTGCCCCCAGAGCGCTCGATCGCGTGGAGCGCGCCCATCGCCTGCGCGATGGGCGCGGCAAGGTCGAGGAGCTGAGGCGGCACGTTCGGGTCGGATTGCAGGGCGTTCAGCCCTCGCGCGAGGGCCTCTCGTGCGGTGCGGGCGGTCGTGACGGGATCGGACACGTTGGCAAGCTCCCAGCGGAGTCGCCCCCGACACGGGAGCGCGCCGGCCCGATGCTAGAGCACTCCCTCGCCGAATGGAACGCTTGCCCCCCGCACCAGGTCGGCGAGACCGGCGGCGTCGAGCTGCGTCTCGTCCTCGTCGCGCCCCTCGAGAAGGACGATCGCGCGGTCGCGACCGCGCACGACGGCGACGCCGTCGCGACGCACGGCCGCCTCTCCGGGCTCGAGCGCGCGCGGAAACTCGTCGGTCACCACAGCCCGCGTGATGGTGACGACGCCGTCGCCCAGCGTGGTGAAGGCCCCGGGCCAGGGGCTCGCGGCCCGGATGCGACGCACGATGGCGTCGACCGGCTGATCCCAGGAGAGGGCGAGCAGCGCGTCGCGCGGCTCCGGGGCGAGGGTGGCCGCCGCCTCGTCCTGCGCGACCTCCGGCGGCGTGGCCCCCTCTCCGATCCGCCGCACGACGTCGCGCAGCAAGGCCAGCGACGGGCGGTCAAGGCGACGGGCCAGCGTCCAGGCGCTCCAGGAGGGGTCAATATCGAGCGTCCGCTGGGCGAGAATCGCCCCGGTGTCGTAGGCGTCTGCGAGACGATGGGCCGTGACGCCCGTGATGCGGTCGCCCGACTCTATGGCCCAGAAGTACGGGTCGGGGCCGCGGTGTCGGGGCAGGAGCGACGGGTGCACACCGACCGAGCCGACCGGGGCGAGCTCGAGAACGCGACGGGGGATGCGCGTTGTCCAGAACCAGCTGACGACCAGGTCGACCTGTGCGCCGCGGATCCGGTCGGCGAAGGCCGGGATCGAGACGTCCGGCCGGTCGAGGACGCGCTCCGCCCCGAGCGCGCTCCGCAGCCTGCGCCGACCGGGAGCACCCGGACGGCTGAGGGACGCCAGCGCCACGTCGACGCCGTCGGCGTGGAGCAGCAGCGCCGCAAGCGGGAGGCCGAAGAACGCGATGCGCAGGGGGACCTACTTCTCCTTCTCGACCGCCGAGGCGGGCTGCGCGTGGCTGTTGGTGACCTCATCGCCGAGCTGGCGGAGGAGCGCCGTCGTCATCGCATGCTCGACCAGCGTCCAGAGCTGGGCGCGGTCGGTCGACCGCCCGAGGAAGCCGATGGGGATGCGGAACCCCCCCTTGTCGCGCCGCCCCCCGCCGTACGCCCGACCTCGGTCGTCGGTGCCGAACGCCTGCTCCAGCCACACGGCCGGGTCGACGCTCGGAGAGTGCGTCCGGAGCGACCCCTCGATGGTGCGGTCGCCGACGACGCCGTAGGTGACGACGGTGTCGATGTCCTCGCGACGGACGAGGAAGTCCGCGGCCTGGGCGATCGTGTCACGGTCCGACTCGGAGACGAAGCCGACCCCGGACATCGCGAAGTTTCTCCGCACGACCAACCCCGAGAGGCTTCGCGCGATGACGTCCATCGCCCCGGGCGCGATGAGCCGACGGTTCAGGTCGGCGAGGAGATCCTTGTCGCAGACCTCGGCGATCTGCGCGGCAGCGCGGAAGTCGGCGGCGCGGGCGAGCATGAAGTCGTCCGTGTCGGTCGAGAGGCCGTGCATGAGGGCGGTCGCGATGCGGCGGTCCTCCTCCATGTCGGGGTCGAGCGGCGCGAGCTCCTCCAGGTACTCGACGAACATCGTGGCGGTCGCACCGGCATCGAGGCGCATATCCACGAAGCGCGCCTTGGGGGCGGTCGATGACTTGTGGTGGTCGACGATGGTGAGAACCTCGATCCCTTGGGCGTCGAGGAGGTCGGGGTCGAGGTCCCACGAGTCGACGAGGGCCAGGTAGTCGACGTCGCCGACGTCCTTAACGCTCTTGATCTTGCGCAGCTCGAGCCCCAGCAGCTTCACGAGCGCACGGTTCTCGCGGTGACTGAGGTCGTGGCAGTAGCCGATGGTGGTGTGGGCGACGCCAAGGCGCGTCGCGATGTGCGCCTGCGCCAGCGCGCAGGCGATGCCGTCGGGGTCGGGGTGGCCCCGGAGCGCGATCAGCAGGTGTTTCCCCTTGGCGACGGCGAGCGCTTCGGCGAAGAGGCGGGCACGCTGGCCGGCGACAGGGGCGGAGGAGACAGGGAGACGTCGGACGGGATCCATCATCGGATCCGGGATTCTGGCGCGATTCACCGACGCACGTCGAGTCCATGCCGAGAACTTGGTATCGTCCGCGCCCGAATGGAGGCCAAGATCGCGCGACCGGCAGTGCTCATGGCGCTTGACGCGAGCCTCGCCGCGACGCGTTGCGTCGTGCGCCAGCTGGTCCTCCCGTCCATCATCGCCCTCCCTGCGCTCGCCTGGGTGGTCGAGGCGACCCACCGCGCCTCGCTCGAGACGCTCGGCCGTGATCAGGGGATCTTCCAGTACATCGCGCTCGCGATCGGGCGGGGCGCGAAGGACTACCGCGACATCCGGGACGTCAACGGGCCGCTGACCCACCTGATCCACATGGTCTTCCTCGCCCTCGGCGGGGCGGACGAGCACCGCTTTCGCTCGCTCGACCTGGCCGTCACCGGCGCATCCTTCGCCGCAGTCGGCCTCTGCCTCCCGGGGCTGTCACGGACCGCGACCGACCGCCCCCCTGCCGTCGCCGAGCGGCTCGGCTGGGCCTTCGCCGCGTGGGTCGTCCTCTCCGCGCAGTACTTCCGCTACCTGTTCTGGGACCTGGCGCAGCGCGAGAGCTTCTTCGACTGGTTCATGCTGGTTTCCGTCGGCCTGCAGCTCGCGGCGCTCTCCCCGTTCGTCCGCCCCCGGGTCCGGACCGCGCTGCTCGTCGTCTCCGGCGCATTCAGCCTGATCCCATGGTTCGGCAAGCCGACGTTCGCGCTCTTCACGGTCGCGCAGATCCTGACCTTCGCGTTCGCGGAGGCTCCGTCCGCGCCGGGCGGCCGGTGGCGACCGCTCAAGGTCTTCCTCGCCGGGGGCGTGCTCGGGGCGCTCTCGCAGGTGGTCTTCCTGCTGATCTACGCGGACATCTTCGCGTTCGTCCGCATCTACCTCCTCGACGTGCCGCGCCTCTACCGCTTCATCTGGCCCCGCACGGCGATCGACTCGCTCGGCCTGCCGGGGCTCGGCCAGCTCTCGGCGCTTGCGTTCGTCTCGAGCCTCCTCATGCTCGGCCTCATCGTCGACGGGCAGCTGCCGCGCCGCCTCCTCGCGGTCGCGCTCGTCCCGGTGGCCGGCGTGGCGAGCGTCGTCGTCCAGGCGAAGGGCTTCCCGTACCACTTCCACCCGGTGAGCGCCGGCCTCTACTTGCAGGGGATCGTCCTCGTCATCTGGCTCTCCGAGCAGCTCGGTCGCGCCGAGGAACAGGCGACGCCCACTCCGGCGCCCCTGCGTCGCGTCATCCCCCTGGCGGCGGGCGCCGCGCTGAGCCTGGCGGTAGTGTCGGCGCTCCTCGTCTCGCCGCACCTCGAGAACTGGTGGATCCTGCAGAAGGGGATCACGCCGGAGCTTCGCCTATCGAAGGACTACCTCGTCTACTTCCGCACGGCCGACTTCTTCCCCTGGGAGCTGCGGCAGACGGCCGCCTACCTCAAGGAGCACACCAAGCCGGACGACCGTGTGCAGCTCTACGGGATGGATCCGTACCTCCTCTTCCTTGCCGACCGGCTGAGCGCCACGCCCTACATCTACGCGTACGACCTCGACGTCGACGCGGCGCTCGTCGGCTCGAGCCTGCCGGAGGGGCTGCACCCGACCTGGGAGCAGGCCGAGCAAATCCGCGCCATCCGCGACGCACACGAGCGAGACTTCTTCGAGCGCGTGAAGGCGGCGCCGCCGGCCGCGTTCGTCTTCATGGACCGATCACCGCTCATGAGCGACGACGAGGACGCCTGGCTCGACTTCGCCACGCACAACGAGTCGAGCGCGGCGTGGGTGACCGAGCACTACAAGCAGACGGCGGCGTTCGGGGACGACTGCGTCTGGATGCGGCGCGACCTCTCGAAGGACCTGGACGAGCTCCCGCGCGTCCACCTGCGGACCGGCCTCCCTCAGTAAGGGGCAGCGGGGCCGCCCCTCGTCCCGTTTCCCCGGGCGAATCGGGACGGTGCTACCCTCTCGGTCCCCCTCGAGGGCCCCATGACCGACGCACCGCTCAGCTCCCCCGCCCTCCCGCCGCCGTCGTCGTCCGCGACGCCCGGCCCGGGGACGGTTGCCCCGGCGACCCCGGTGACCCCGGCGACCGAAGTCCCCGACCTCCGCGCGCGCACCCTCTACCTGAACCGGGAGCTCTCCTGGCTCGAGTTCAACGCGCGCGTCCTGGCCGAGGCCGAGAACGAGGTCGTCCCTCTGCTCGAGCGCCTCAAGTTCCACGCGATCGTCGCTTCCAACCTCGATGAGTTCTTCATGGTCCGGGTCGCCGGGCTGAAGCAGCAGCTCACGGGCGAGGTCGACGAGATGCCGTCCGACGGCATGACCTTGAACGAGCAGCTGACGGCCATCTCGCAGCGGGTGCACGACCTCGTCGAGCGCCAGTCGGTGAACCTCAGCCAGAACCTCCTGCCCAAGCTGCTCGCGCAGGGCATCCGGCTGGTCAAGCCGGAGTCGCTCTCGTTCGACGCGCAGGCGGCCCTCGACATCCGGTTCAAGAACGAGATCTTCCCGATCTTGACCCCCATCGCCATCGATCCGGGGCACCCGTTCCCGCACCTGCGCAACAAGAGCCTGAACCTCGGCGTCATGTTCCAGCGCGAGGGGGCCATCGAGGTGGGCTTCGGCGTCGTGCAGGTGCCGATGATGCTGCCGCGGCTCTTCGAGGTGCTCGGCGTCAAGGGGCCCGACGGCTCGCCCGCCCGCCACACCTTCGTCCTGCTCGAGGACATCATCGCCCGCAACGTGGCAACGATCTTCCCCGCGGTGCGCCTCAAGGGGGTCTACGTCTTCCGCGTCACCCGCAACTTCGACCTCGAGATCGACGAGGAGGAGGGGGAGGACCTCCTGCAGACGATCCAGCAGGAGCTCCGCCGCCGCGAGCGGGGCAATGCCGTCCGACTCGAGGTCGCCGGCGAGCCGACGCCGGCGTCGCTGGCCAAGCTCGTCAAGGCGCTCAAGCTCGACCCAGAGCGCGACGTCTACCGGACGAGCGGCATGCTCAACGTCTCCGACCTGATGCAGATCGCCGCGCGCGAGGACCGGCGCGACCTGCGCGACGAGCCGTTCGCCCCCACCGCCATGCCGCAACTCCACCACGCGGAGGACATCTTCCAGATGATCCGCGAGGGGGACATTCTCCTCCAGCAGCCGTACGACTCCTTCGACGCGGTGGTCGACCTCATCACCCGCGCCGCCGAGGACCCAGACGTCCTCGCCATCAAGCAGACGCTGTACCGAGCGGGGGGCGACTCGCCGATCGTGAAGGCGCTGGCCCGCGCCGCCGAGGCCGGCAAGCAGGTCACGGCCATCGTCGAGCTGAAGGCGCGCTTCGACGAGGAGTCGAACATCGTCTGGGCGCGCACGCTCGAGCAGAGCGGCGTCCACGTCGTCTACGGCCTCCTTGGCCTGAAGACGCACGCCAAGTGCCTCCTCATCGTCCGGCGAGAGAAGGGGCAGCTCCGGCGCTACGTCCACCTCTCGACCGGCAACTACAACCCGTCTACGGCCCGCAGCTACACCGACCTCGCGTTCTTCACCGCGCGGCCCAACATTGGCGAGGACGCCTCGTCGCTCTTCAACCTTCTGACGGGCTACAGCGCCCCGCCGAAGTGGAACTCCTTCATCGTCTCCCCCCTGGGGCTCCACGAGGCGGTGCTCGGCCTCATCCAGCGCGAGACGGAGCACGCGCGCGCCGGCCGCCCCGCCCGCATCACGGCGAAGATGAACGCCCTGGTCGACAGCGACGTGGTCGAGGCGCTCTACCGGGCCTCGCAGGCGGGCGTCCCCATCACGCTGCTGGTGCGCGGCATCTGCTGTCTGAAGCCCGGCGTCCCCGGCGTCAGCGAGACCATCGAGGTGCGCGCCATCGTCGACCGCTTCCTCGAGCACGGCCGCGTCTTCCACTTCGCCAACGGCGGCAAGGACGACGTCTACATCGCGAGCGCCGACTGGATGCCGCGAAACTTCCACCGGCGGGTCGAGGTGATGGTCCCCATCGAGGACCCGACGCTCCGCGCGCGGCTCATCGAGATCCTCGCCATCTCCGTGAACGACAACGTGAAGTCGTGGCGGCTCCTCCCCGACGGGAGCTACGTCCGCGTCCAGCCGAAGCCGAACGCCCCGATCATGCGGAGCCAGGCTCGCTTCATCGAGATGGCGCGCGACAAGGCCAAGGGGGCGGAGGCCTCCGGGGCGGGGGCCGGGCGGTTCCACCTCATGCACGCGCGGGGGGCCCCCATCGACGGTGGCGGCGGCAGGGGCGGGGCGCGAAGGCGGAAGGGCAAAGCATGATCCTGGGCATGACGCACGGGGAGCTCGCGCTCGTCGTGTTCATCTTCGGCCTCGTCTACGCGGCGGCGCTCGTGCCGCGCCTCGGGGCCTTCATCGGGCGCCGGCTGGCCGGAAAGCCTGCGCGGCGCCCCCCTTCGAGCGGGTGAGGCGGCCGTGAGCGACGAGGCGCAGCTCTTCGAGTCCGGAGACGCCGCGGAGACGCCCCCCCCGCGCGCGACGGTCTTCGTCAGCGACCCTTCGGCGGAGGCAGAGCACGTCGCGCAGCTGCTTCGCGGCGCCGGCTACCATGTCGTCGACGTCCCCCTCTCCATCCTTGCTGCGCGAGTCGTCGCGCAGACGCCGGGCGTCATCCTCATCGATGCAGACGCGAGCGGCGCTGCGGAGACCGTGGCGAAGATCCGCGAGGCCCCCGGGGGGGCGAGCATCGATGTGCTGTTCCTCGGGCACCGACCCGTGGGCGGCGCGGAGGCCGACGAGGCGATCGCGGGGGGGGCGAGCGGGTTCTTCGAGCGCCCGGTCGACCCGTCCCTCCTCGTCCAGAAGATCGCCGCGCTCACGGGCGGCCCCGCTTCGAGCGTCCCCGGCGGGGGGGGCCATCCGCGCTCGCTGCCATCGCCGGAGGCGCCGGCCCCGCCATGGACGGGGAGCCCGTTCGAGCGCCGGTCTCCGGTGCCAACCAGCGTGGCGCCCGGCTCGGCGCCGCTGTCCGGGCGCGCGCCTCACAGCTCGGGCCCGCCGCGCGAGTCGCCGCTCTCCGCGAGGCCATCGCGCCCTTCGATCAGCATCCAGACGTCGCTGAGCCCGGAGCTCGAGGCGCTCCTCGCAGACGCCGAGCTGCGCATCGGCTCGCTGATGGCGCACGAGGCGCTCCCCCCGACGCCCGAGGAGGAGATCGAGGCGGTCCTCCCGGCGGCGCTGCTCGCGGCGCTGGACGAGCCGCTCGAGGAGGACGAGGAGGACCCGGCGATGGACGCCCCCCCGTCGATCCCGAGCCTCCGCGCCGACACCGGCGCGTCGGGCGCCCCCCGTGTCGACACCCGCTCGGGGCGGACGGTCACGCCGGTCCCGTCTGTGGTGACCTCACCTCACACGCTGGGCGTCGCGCCGACGATGCCCGCCCCGCCGGCGGCCGAGTCGACCGGAGCCCCCGAGGTCCCTCCGGCCCCCCCCTCGATCTCGGCACCCCGCGACGTGAACCCGGCGCCCCCGGCCTCTCCGCTCCGGGCAGCGGAGGATCTCCTCCCCGGCGATGTCCCACGCCTGCTCGGCGGGGCGATCTCGGCGCGCGCGACCGGCTGCTTCACGTTCGAGTCGTCGGGCGGGCTCCGGAGGGTGGTGCTCCGCGACGGTGACGTCGTGACGGCGGCGTCGAGCGCGGACGGCGAGACGCTGCTCGCGTTCCTGCTGGCACGCGGCGACGTCCGGCAGGACCAGGCGAAGGAGCTCACCGGCAAGATCCCCCCGTTCGGCCGACACGCGGGGGCCGCGCTGGTCGGACACGGCGTGCTCCACCAGGAGGAGCTCTGGGCGATCCTGCGCGCCCACGCGGAGTGGGTCCTCGGGCGGACGCTGCTCGTCGAACGCGGCGCGTCTCGATTCGAGGTGGAGGCGCCCGGACGGCTGCGGCAGGAGCCAAGCGTCTTCGGCGGATCGAGCGGCGCCGAGGTACTGGTCGAGGCGGCCCGACGCGTGATCTCGCCGGAGGAGGCGCTACAGCGTCTCGGAGGAGGGATGGCGTGCGTCGTGAGCGGTCCGTCGGCGCTGCTGGCGGAGTGCGCGCTCGACCCGGCGGAGCGAGGTCGGCTTGAGCTGGCCCGCGACGTCCCCTTCGACGAGCTCGTGAGCGCCAGCGCGGGGCCGGACCTCGCGGCGGTGCTCTACGCGCTCTCCCTGCTCGGCGTCATCGGCGTCGGCGCGGCGCCGCTGGGCGAGGCGTCCTTCGGAGACGAGGAGGCCCCCGAGGACGCGATCGCGGCGCTCGACGTCGCGGCGGTGCGGGAGCGCGTGCGGGCCCGCATGGACCTGGTGGTCGAGGGGGACTACTTCACGCTCCTCGGCGTCGGCCGTGACGCGACAGGGTACGAGGTGCGCCGGGCCTACCTCGAGCTCCGCAGAGGCTTCGAGCCGTCGCGCATCCTCACCCCCGCGATCGCCGACCTCGAGGGCGACGTGCGCACGATCACGCTGGTTCTCGACGAGGCCTACGAGATTCTCCGCGACGGCGCGAGGCGCGAACGCTACCGGCGCGCCCTGGGCGACGCGGGCTGAGCCGCGGCGGCCTTCGGGCGGCCGCCGTGGTGCGCCGCGCGCTCGTGTGCCCCCCAGAGCGCGATCCCCCCGAGCAGTCCGGCGAGGTTGGACGTCACGGTCACGTTGGCCGGGAGCTCGAGGGTGAGGTGCTTCGCGTTCCCCCCACCGAGGTAGATGTGCGACGGGTTCCAGATCGGCTCGATCTGGGCGAGCACCCTGGCGACGCGGCGGTTCCACTTCTTCTTGCCGACGGCTTCGAGCGCCGCAGCGCCCACATACTCCTCGTACGTCTTGCCCCGCCGCAGCGGGTGGTGGGCGAGCTCGAGGTTCGGCACGTAGATGCCGTCGATGAAGAGGGCGCAGCCCATCCCCGTGCCGAGCGTGAGGAGCATCTCGACGCCGACCCCCTTCACCACGCCGAAGCCCTGCACCCCGGCATCGTTGATGGCCCGCGACGGGCGCTTCGTCAGCCGCTCGAGCGCGCGCGCGAGGTCGAAGCCCGCCCACGTCGGGTGGAGGTTCGGGGCCGTCCGCGTGACGCCGTCGACGACGACGCCGGGGAAGCCGCACGAGACGCGGTCGAACGCGCCGAGCGCCGGCAGCAGGGTGCGGAGCGCCCCCAGGACGGCCCGCGGGGTCGCCGGCCTCGGCGTCGGGAGGCGGACTCGCTCGGTCAGCTCCTTGCCTGCCGCGTCGAGGACCATCGCCTTGACGCCCGTCCCCCCGATGTCGATGGCCAACGTACGCGGCTTCGCGCCAGCGTCCCCCGCTGCGGGCTTCACGCCCGCACCCGACGGACGACCGTCATCACCTGCTCGTCCGTCATGATGGCCGACTGCCCCTTCGCCGCCTCGAGGATCTCCCGCACGAGCTGTTCGTCGGTCTCGATGCCGCGCTCGCGGAGCCAGTAGTTGACGTTCGACGCGCCGCTCATGAACCCGATGCAGATCTCCTGGCGGCGCCCGAACATCCCCGCGGGGACGCCGCTGTAGATGCGGTCGGCGAGCCACGTGTCCCCCTTCGGCATCGCCTTGATGATGGCGGCGGCGTGGACGCCGGTCGCCGTGCGGAAGGCGTCCCGCCCGACGAGCGGGTAGTTGAGCGGGACCTGCCAGCCCACCGCCTTCGCGACCGCGTTGCAGTAGTCGAGGAGCTTCGTGAGGTCCTGGTCCTCGAGCTGCCCGAGGAGCTTCATGTTGAGCAGGATGAGCTCCATCTGCGCGTTGCCGACCCGCTCGCCGATGCCGAGCGCCGTGGCGTGGACGCGGTCGGCGCCGAACTCGAGCGCCCAGAGCGCGTTCTCGAGGGCGAGGCCGCGGTCGTTGTGGCCGTGCCAGTCGAGGCCGATGTCCTTGGCCCCCGTCCCCGCGACGACGCTCTTGGTGAACTGGACGAGGTTGCGGACGCCGTCCGGGGTGGCGTGCCCGACGGTGTCCGATAGGCAGAGGCGGGTCGCACCGTGCTCGATTGCCGCCGTGAAGAGCGTGGAGAGGACCTCGGGGCGCGAGCGCGTCGTGTCTTCCGTCACGTAGCAGACCTTCAGCCCGGCCTTCACCGCGACGTCGACCGCCTCGGCGCTCCGCCTGGCGATGATCGGCAGGTCCCACTCCTCGACGTACTGGCGGATGGGGCTCGACCCGATGAACGCGTAGACCTCGACCGGGACGCCCGTGCGCTGCGAGATCTCGATCATCGGCGTGATGTCACCGACGACCGTGCGCCCGGCGGCGGCCACGCGGATGTTCATCCGGCAGTCGCGAACCTCCTCGCAGAGCCGGAGGACGTCGTCGAAGGCGCGCTTGCTGCTGCCGGGGAGACCGAGGTCGGCCTCCTGGATGCCGAGCGCCTCCATGAGGTGGAGGATCTCGAGCTTCTCGCCGATGGTAGGGTCCTTCACCGACGGGTTCTGCAGGCCGTCGCGCAGCGTCTCGTCGAAGAAGGTGACGTTCTTCGGAGTGAGTCGCCCCTTCCGGTTTACTTCGTTCCAGTCGAAGACGAACGCGCGCTCTCGTTCGCCTCGCGCCTCCGCGTCGCTCGCCGTGACGCCGGCCTCGGACGCGCTGCCCTGAGGCTTCCCGGTGGAAATCTCGCCCATGACGGGAGTATAGCTTCGTATGTGGGGACGATGTCGCAACAAGAGAAGCTGCGCGGCGCCGCGCTTCAGGTGGTGCAGCACGGGTCGCGGGCGAGCTTCCGGCGCCGCGTGGTCGACGCGCTCCGGAGCGTCGTGCCGGCGGCCGCGGGGTTCTGCTTCCTCGGCCGCGGCGACGGCCGGGCGGTCCGCGACGCCACGCGCGTGGTGGGCGAGAGCCGCGTGGGCCTCGGGCTCGGCCCCGACGTCCGGCTCTCCGAGGCGTTCGGCTTCACCCCGGCCGACGTCTGCGCGACGAACCGCCGCGCCTACCAGGTCACCGAGCTCTACCCCCCGGCCGAATGGCCGAAGCTCCCGTACTTCTCGGCCAACGGGCCCGACGAGGCGATCGCCGACGCGCTGCTCGTCTTCCTGCACGAAGGGGGCGTCCTGTTCGGCGTCTGCGGGCTCGAGCGCCGCGCCGACGAGGGGCCGTTCACCGAGGCCGAGGTCGCGACCGTCGACGGGCTGGCGTCGTTCATCATGGCCGGCGCTCGCGCGCAGCTGGCCTACGACGAGCTCGCCCGCGAGGCGTCGTGCCTGCGCGCCATCGGCAGCTTCTCGGGGGCGCTCTACGCCATCGACCGCGATCTGAAGCAGGTCGTCTGGGCGGCGGACCGCGAGCGAGGCATCGACTGGGAGCACGACGTCCTGCAGATCGAGGACGCCCTCGTCAACGCGGCCGAGCGGCTCCTCGCCTCCCAGTCGCGCGGCGAGGCCCTCCCGACGCCTCCGCGCCTGCCGAGCGGCTCGGTCACGCAGGTCTCCAAGATCGACGACGACCCGGTCTTCGGCCCGGCGCGGGTCTGCGTGGTGCGCATCGAGCACCTCGGTGACCAGGGGACGGCCATGGACCACCTCTCGCGGCGCGAGCGCGAGATCGCCCGGCTCCTCGTGGCGGGCTACAGCGGCGTCAATGTCGCGGCCATCGCGGGGCTGAGCGAGAACACCGTGCGCACATATGTCCGCCGCCTCTACCTGAAGCTCGGCGTCTCCAACCGCGCCGATCTCGTGAGGAAGCTGGTCTCCCCGGAGCCGAAGGGCCCGCAGCCGCCGTCGTCCCACCTCGCGCCGCCCGATTCGTCGCTCGCGGTGGGGGATGACACGCTCGATTAGGGACGACAGCACGCGACGCCCCACGAAGTGGGCGGCGACGTCATCGACGCGCTGGCCCGGTCGGGGTGCTGGCGGGGTGCGGAGTGGCGAAGAGCCGGCGGTGGAGAGCCGTGGCGTGGAGGCCGAGCTGTCCCCCCCCCAACAAGCGAGCGTCCGCTGGGGGCGCCCGGGGCGTCCCGGCGGAGCCTCAGCCCGGCGGCTGCCCCTCGGGCTGCGGGTCGGCGTAGAGCGCCTCGGCGATGGCGAAGGTCATCCCCTCGAGCTTCTGGTAGGCGGTCCGAACGTCCTCGAGGGGGGCGTTGTTGGTCAGCGAGTCGCGGAGCCGTTTCGCGCACGCCCTCGCGCGGTCGAGGGTCTCCTCCTCGACCAGGTCGGCGTACCCCTCGAAGGCCTGCTCCGTGGTGTAGAGGAGCGTCTCGGCGTTGTTCCGGAGGTCGGCCAGCTCGCGCCGCTGCTCGTCGCCGGCCTTGTGGGCCTCGCTCTCGGACACGAGCTTGTCGACCTCGGTCAGCGAAAGGCCGCTGGTCGGCGTGACGGTCATCGCCTGCGCGCGACCGGTGCCGAGATCCTTCGCCTCGATATTCACGACGCCGTTCGCGTCGAGCTGGAAGGTGACCTGAATCTTCGGGACGCCGCGCGGCGCCGGGGGGATGCCGGTCAGCTCGAAACGCGCCAGGCTCCGGTTGTCGGCCGCCATCTTCCGCTCGCCCTGCAGGATGTGGATGGGGACGAAGGGCTGGTTGTCGACGCTGGTGGTGAAGATCTCGCTGCGCGAGGTCGGGATGGTGGTGTTGCGCGCGATGAGCGCGGTGAAGACGCCGCCCCCCGTCTCGACGCCGAGCGACAGCGGCGTCACGTCGAGCAGCAGGACCTCGACGGGGCTCTCCCCCGAGAGCGCCGCCCCCTGCAGCGCCGCGCCGGCCGCGACGACCTCGTCGGGGCTGACCCCCTTGTGCGGGTCCTTGCCGAAGAACTGCTTCACGGCGGCCTGGACGGCCGGCATGCGCGTCATGCCGCCGACGAGGACGACGTTGTGGATGTCGGCCGGCGTGAACCCCGCGTCCTCCAGCGCCTTCTTGCAGGGCTCGATGCTCCGGTCGACGAGGTCCTGGACGAGCAGCTCGAGCTCGTTCCGCTTCATCGTCTTCACGACGTGCAGGGGCTCGCCCTTGGCGTTCGTGGCGATGAAGGGGAGGTTGATCTCGGTCTCGAGGGAGGACGACAGCTCGTGCTTCGCCTTCTCGGCCGCCTCCTTCAATCGCTGCAGCGCCATCCGATCCTTGCGGAGGTCGACGTTGTTCTCCTTCACGAAGGCGTCGGCCAGGGCGTCGACGATGCGCTGGTCAAAGTCCTCCCCGCCGAGGTGAGTGTCGCCATTGGTCGCCTTGACGCTGAAGACGCCGTCGTCGATCTCGAGGACCGAGATATCGAACGTGCCGCCGCCGAGGTCGTAGACCGCGATGCGCTCGGCCTTCTGCTTGTCGAGGCCGTAAGCCAGCGCGGCCGCCGTGGGCTCGTTGATGATGCGCTTGACGTCGAGACCGGCGATCTTCCCGGCGTCGCGTGTGGCCTGGCGCTGGGCGTCGTCGAAGTAGGCGGGGACCGTAACAACAGCCTCGGTGACCTCTTCGCCAAGGTACGCCTCGGCGACCTCCTTCATGCGGGCGAGGATGAGCGCGCTCACCTCGGGGGGCGACATGTCCCGGCCGCCGGCGTTGACCCAGGCGTCGCCGTTGGTGGCCTCGACGATGGAGTACGGGGCGAGCCGCTTCTGAAGCTGGGCCTCGGGCGAGCTGAGCTTTCGCCCCATGAGCCGCTTCACCGCGTAGACGGTGTTCTGCGGGTTGGTCACCGCCTGGCGCTTGGCGGCCTGCCCCACGAGGCGCTCACCGGAGACCGGGAAGCCGACGACAGACGGCGTGGTCCGCGCCCCCTCGGAGTTGGGGATAATGCGGACGTCGACGCGGTCCGAACCTGGATTCGTCTCGACGACGGCCACGCACGAGTTCGTGGTGCCGAGATCGATTCCGATGACCTTCTGCATTGTGAACAGACTCTAGCAACGATCCGTCGCCGGTGTGAACACCTGTGTGGGCGCGGCCCCGGGGCCGGAAGCCCTTGCGAGAAGGCCCCCCCCGGGGCGACGCGCGCCGGAACGTCAGCTCGCGGCGGTCTCGCCCGAGCGCGGCTTGGCGACGATGACCATGGCCGCCCGCACCAGGCGCTCGCCCTGCATGTAGCCCGGTTGGACCTCGGACACGACGGTCCCCGGCGGGTGGTCGTCGGTCTCGACCTGCTGGATCGCCTCGTGGATGCTCGGGTCGAACATCTTGCCGACCGTCCCCACCTTGGTGATTCCGATGCGGCCGACGACGTCGACGAACTGCCGGATGACCATCTGCAGCCCGTCGGCGACCGGCTTCACCTCGGTGGCGCGCTGCGCGCTCTGGATGGCGCGCTCGAGGTTGTCGAACACCGGGAGCAGCTCCTTCAGCAGGTCCTCGCGGCCCGAGCGGCGCGCATCCTCGACGTCCCGGCGAGCGCGCTTCCTGAAGTTGTCGAAGTCGGCGGCCGTCCGGACCCACTGCTCCTTCATCTTGGCGGCCTCGGCGCGCGCGTCGGCGAGCGGGTCGGCCGGGACGACGGGGGCGGCGACGACGGGGGCGGCCTCTGCGGGGGAGTCTCCGGCCCTCGAGGCGGCGTCGGGGGCCGCTTCGGCCGCGGGTTGCGCTTCGGACTCTTGCTTGGGGGGGGAGCTGTCGGTCATCGGAAACCCTGTGAGTGCGCGGGGCGCGCCCGACTATCCGCGGGGATCGCGGACGGCGTGGACTGGGCGCCTTATAAACCGTCTGCACTCCCGCGACGAGGGGTTCTCGCGGCGCGCGGTCCCCCCGCAGAGCACGGGCAGGTTGCAGACGGCGCGCCCTCCTCGTATGGCACTCGGCGTGACTCCCCACGCGCCCGTCTGGGGCCCGGTCTCCGACGCCGAGCTCAACTCTCCGCAAGCCGACGCGGTCGCGCACACCAGCGGGCCGCTCCTCGTGTTCGCCGGGGCGGGGAGCGGGAAGACCCGCGTCATCACCTATCGAATCGCGAACCTCGTCGCTTGCGCGCGCGTGCCGCCCCACCGCATCCTGGCGGTGACCTTCACCAACAAGGCGGCCGGCGAGATGCGCGACCGCCTCGGCCGGCTCCTCGGGGACGAGCTCGCGCGCGAGCTCTGGGTAGGGACGTTCCACGCCACCTCGGCGAAGCTCCTGCGGCGCCACGGCGAGGCGCTCGGCCTGCCCAAGAACTTCGTCATCTACGACACCGACGACCAGAAGGCCGTGGTGAACCGGGCGCTCCGGGCGCTCGACCTCGACGAGAAGCGCTACCCGCCGCGCCAGTGCCTCGCCCGGATCCACAAGGAGAAGCAGGAGCTCCGCGGGCCGGACGAGATGGAGGACGGGGACCCGTGGATCGTGAAGATCTACCGCGCCTACGACGAGCAGCTCCGGGCCGCCAACGCCGTCGATTTCGAGGATCTCATCGGCCTGATGGTGCGCTTGCTCGAGGAGAACCCGGCCGGCGCCGGCGACGCCCTCCGCCGCCGCTTCGACTACCTCCTGGTCGACGAGTTTCAGGACACAAACGCCGCGCAGTACCGCTTCCTGAAGGCCTTCGTCCGCGACCACAGGAACCTCTGCGTGGTCGGCGACGACGACCAGTCGATCTACCGCTGGCGCGGCGCCGACGTCCGGAACATCCGCGGGTTCAAGCACGACTTCCCCGACGCGCACGTGGTCAAGCTGGAGCAGAACTACCGGTCGACCGCGCGCATCGTCCGCGCCGCGCTCGGGGTCATCGAGCGGTCGCGCGAGCGGGTGCCGAAGGACCTCTGGACCGCGAACGCGGCGGGGGCGCCCATCGACCTCGTCGCCACGCGCGACGAGCGCGACGAGGCGGCCCACGTCGTGGCCACCATCCAGGAGGCGCGGGCGCGCGGCGTCGACCCGAAGGAAATCGCCGTCTTCTACCGGGTGCACGCGCAGTCGCGCGTCATCGAGGAGGTGCTCCGGGCGGCGAACGTCCCCTACCAGATCGTGGGAGGCACGAAGTTCTACGAGCGGGCCGAGATCAAGAACGCGCTCGCCTACCTGCGCGTCCTCACGAACCCGGCGAGCGACGTCGACCTCTTGCGCGTCATCAACACCCCCGCCCGGGGCATCGGCGCCACGAGCCTCGAGCGGCTCGTCGCCTTCGCCGACGCCGAGCGCGTGTCGCTCTCCACCGCCCTCGGGCAGCTCGCCGAGCCGCGCGGCGTCGGGGCAGCCAGGGCGAAGGCGGTGGGGTTGGGGACGGCAGCCGGGAAGCTCGCGAGCTTCCACGAGATGATGGCGGGGCTCCGCGCGAAGGTCGGGGCCGAGCGGCCGAGCGACCTCCTGGGCGAGGTCCTCGAGCGGACGGGCTACCTGATCGCCCTCCGGGCGGAGAACACCGCCGAGTCCGAGGCGCGCCTCGAGAACCTCGCGGAGCTCAAGAGCTCGCTCTTCGACTACGAGCAGGAGGCCGCCGCGGCCGGCGAGCCGGCGTCGCTCGAGGGGTACCTGGAGCGCGTGTCGCTGCAGAGCGACGTCGACGGCATGAAGGACGCCTCGCGCGTGACGCTGATGACCGTGCACGGCGCCAAGGGGCTCGAGTTCGAGCTGGTCCTCCTCACGGGCATGGAGCAGGACATGTTCCCCTACCGCGGAATGAACCCGTCGGGCGATCACGAGGTCGAGGAGGAGCGCCGGCTCGCCTACGTGGCGATCACCCGGGCCCGGTCGCGGCTCGTCATCACGCACGCCGACACCCGGCAAATCTTCGGCACGACGCGCCTCGGCGGCCCGAGCCCCTTCCTCGCCGAGATGCCGGCCGACACGGTCGCCGTGAAGGCCACGGCGGGGCGCTCGGCCTCGGCGGTCGGTCGCTTCATCGACCGCGATGACGCCTACGGGCAGGCGCGCCGTCCGTGGCAGCACCCGCAGGCCACCGCCCGGCACGCCCCCGCCGCGCCCGCGGTGGAGCCGGGCGAGCGGTACGTCGATCGAGAGTTCTTCGCGGACAGCGGATCGGGGGCCGAGGAGGGGGGCGTCGGGCTGCATCGCGGCGCGCGAGTCGTCCACGCGCAGTTCGGCGAGGGGGAGGTCCGGAGCGTCGTGCAGGCGAGCGAGCCGGCGGTGGTCGTCGCCTTCCCCGGTCGAGGCGAGAAGAAGATCCTCGCGCGGTTCCTCCGTCCGGCGTAGCTCGCGCCCGGCGGGCCGGATTCGAGGAGCTCATCCGACCGGGCGCGCGACAACCCTGAACCAATGTCGTAGCCTTCGAACGATTGCCCGCATTCCCGGGCGGCGACGAAAGGTCGGCGGCATGCATCGAACGTCCTGGCGTGGGCTCGCGGTCACTCTGCTTGCAGGGCTCGCGGTGGCGAGCTGCTCGTCCGCAGCGAGCAAGTCGGGGGGCGGAC
>Ga0316217_10000960_pt1 | contig 39028 bp, 26 predicted proteins | sample 1anoAmetaG_FD_203633 | JGI IMG/M metagenome (GOLD analysis project Ga0316217, IMG submission 203633) | Freshwater microbial communities from Trout Bog Lake, Wisconsin, USA - 1anoA | ecosystem: Environmental > Aquatic > Freshwater > Lake > Hypolimnion/Profundal zone | place: USA: Wisconsin...
CGGAACCTGGCCAACCGCCGCCGCCAGCGACCACCGGGAAGTTCGTCGAACCGGTGTAGCCCGTGACGTAAGCATGGTCCGCGCTGTCCAACGCCAGGTCGAGCACGCTGTCGTCCTGAGCGCCGCCGAGGTAGGTGAAAAACAGCATTTTCGTGCCGGTAGGGTCGAGTTTCGCGACAAAGCCGTCCCCATTATAGCGCCCGCCATGGTTGGTCAGACCGCCCAGCCCGCCCGGGCCTGAAAAGGGGAATTGCGCCGAAAGCGTTTGGCCGGCCAAATAGATCCCGTTGGTGCTGACCTTGACCGCCCACGCAATGTCGTTGCCATTGCCCCCGAAGTAGCTGGAGTAGGTCAGCGTTGGGTCGATCGTGAGCGGGAGGCGGTGATCATAAACGCCCGGCTCGAACGTGATGGTGTGGGAGTCCTGGAGGCGATAGCCGCCCAATACCGGTTGACGCTGTCCGCGGGCCACTTGGAACACTGTGGGGCGAGGCTGGCGGATCTCGTCCGCGCCGATCCCGAGCACCAAGTCGCCCTGGTCGTTGACCGTGAGGCGGTCCACCCCCTCGAACCGGAGGGCGATGACTGCCGGGTCGGCGCCGGGGGCGATGGTGAAATCATACTCGAGCTGTTGCTGGTTGCCGTAATAGACCAGGTCGATGCCGGGATAGAGCTGATCCACCCGCACCTGGGCGAACGTGGGCGCGCCCACCCGCCAGCGGGAGGGGTCATCGCCGAGCAGGTAGTTAACTTTTCCCGGCAGGCGCCGGTCTCCCGAGGCGTCCGCCTTGAGGTTCGCTCCGAGGAATGCCATACGGACCACGCGCGCCGAATCGAGGCGGGAGCTCAGCAACTGCGCGCGGTCGAGCGACCCTTCGATGGTGGGGTGGGTGGACTTGCAGAGCACCAGTTGCGCCTCCGTGGGGGAGATGAGGAACTGGTAATTCAAACCCCTGGCCAGATAAGCGCCGGCCAAGCCATTTTCGGGCGCCGCCGGCTCGAACGACAGCGGCAACGCCGCGAAGGCGGAGAGCGCGGGGGCCGCGGGCGCGGATTGAGCCAGGCCCACGAGGGCCATCAACGCGGCCAAAGCCCGCCCCGCCCCGCCTCGCGCGGACCGCTGGAGCCGCAAGGCAAGAGGCCCGCCGACGCTCCGGCCGGTAGGCGATTCCGGCGTTGCGGGAGGCCTCCACGCCTGGGCTGGGGGTGGGACCGCCGCTTCGCAGGGTAACTCAAGGGTAGGGCTGGGCGATGGGGTCAAGGTCTTAGGAATCATGAAGGGTTCTCCGGGAAAAGAGGTTTGGTGGTTGAGTTACCATTCGCGGGTAAAACCGACTCCGAACTGGAACTTGCCGGAGCTGCTGCTGTAAGTATCGTGGTGGATCGGGATGCCGTAATCGAGCCGGATGGGCGCGATGGGGAGGTTGATCCGCAAACCCAAGCCCCAGTTGTCGCTGAAGTTGTCGACGTTGAGGCTGTAGGGGCTGACGCCGACGCTGCCAATGTCATAGAACAGGGCGAAACGGAGGCTGATCCCCCGTTCCTGCTCGAAGATCGGGATGCTGTATTCGGCGGTGCCGAACCAGTAAGTATCGCCGCCAACCGGTTCGCTGAAGCCATCTTCGCGAGGGCTGATGGACCGGTAGCGGAAGCCGCGCAGGGTATTCATCCCGCCCAGGTAATAGCGCTCGTAGAAGGGGACATCGGTTGCATCGAGGCTGCTGGCCACGCCGAGGTGGCCGCCCAATTCCAGCACATGCCCCCGGAAGAGGCCTTTGAAATACCAATCGTTGGCGGCATCGAGTTTGTAAAAGTCGCGATCGGCGCCGCCGATCAGCTCGGCGGAAAGCGTGGTGCGCTGGCCGCGGTTGGGCAACTGGCCGCCCCCGCGCGTATCATACGACAGGAAACTACCGATGTGAGAAAAGAGGTGGTAGCCCGTCTCATCGAGGATGGAGTGCGGGATATTGGGCGGCACCGGACCGCCCTGGACGCCGGAGTTGGAAGCGGAAGAGCCAATCGTGGACCCGGGACCGATCGTGGTCGGCCCGCTGGGGGCGTTGATCCACCCGTGGTAAGGGTTGTTCAACACGATCCCGACGTCTTCCAGGGTGTAGTTCACGCCGCCACGAATAAAATCGTTCTTAAAGAGCGTGCGCGACAGGCTCAACTTGCCGCCAGCCCGGATCTCATCATAGATGTTGTTAAGGCTCTGGTACCCTAGATCGCGGTAGTAAATATCACTGCCGAACTGGAGCTTGTGGCCCAGGAACCACGGTTCGGTGAAGGAAATGATGTACTCCTGGTGGACGGTGCCGACGGTGGCGCGGATGCGAAGTTTCTGGCCGCCGCCGTGAAAGCGCGGCGGCTGCGAAATGTCGAAATTGCCTTCCGAGAGTTCCACGTAGCCAAAGAGTTCCTCGATGGAGCTGAACCCGGCGCCGACCGACAAATGGCCTGTGGTCCCCTCATCCACGCTGATCACCAGGTCCTTATGGTTGAGGATGTCGGTGTTCTGCGGCCGGGCATCGACCTTCGAGAAATACTGCATCCCCTCGAGCCGGATCCGGCTGCGTTTGACGCGAACCATGTCGAACGCGTCGCCGGGCGCGACGGAAAGCTCCCGGCGGATGACCTTGTCTTTGGTCTTGCTGTTACCCCGAATTTCGATCTTCTCGATGAACGACTTCGGCCCTTCATCGATCTGGAACTCGAGGTCCATCGTGCCCGTCGCCGTGTTGGGCGTGCGCACCACCTTGAGGTTGCCTGAGGAGGCGGTCACATCGATATAGCCCTTGGCGCCGTAGAAATCTTCGACCGCCTCGATGTCCGTCGCGAAGTCCTTGGGCTTGAAGGTGTCGCCGAGGTCCATCGTCAGACCGTTGGGGCCGATCTTCTTCTTGCCTCCTTTGGCCTCGTTCGAGAGGCGCAGGCCGCGGATGATCTCCGGGGTGCTGAAGAGCTTGTTGCCGCTGAACTTGATCGCCCCGATCTTATACTTGCGGCCTTCATAGACGTTGAACCGTACCACCAGCGATCGGGGGGTCGGATGGATCTGCTGGATGTCCCGGATCTCGAAATCGATGTACCCTTCATCGCGATAGTGCTCCGACAGCCGCTCGCGGTCGTCATCCAGCTCTTCGTCCTTGAGGAACCCATGGCCGGTGATCCAGGAAAACATCCAGTGTTTGCGGGTCTTGACGACCTTGCGTAACTTGCGCTGGGAGAAGGACTGGGCGCCGGAGAAATCCACTTCGATGATCTTGACCTTGGGGCTCTCGGTGATCTCGAACGTGGCGGTGGCGTGACCGGTGGCCTCGTCGATACTGTAAGAATATTTGACCTTGGTCTGCGGGTACCCGGCCTTCTGGTACATCTTGAAGATCTCCTGCTCATCCGTGAAGAGCTTCCGTTCATCCCAGAGGTCCCCGGCCTTGCTGCTGATCTTCTTGGACAGCTTGGCGGTGGTGTATTTCTGGTTGCCTTGAAAGCGAATTTCCACCAGGCGGGGTTTGCCTTGCAGGACATAGGTCAGCACGATCCCGGTGGGGGCCGGGTCGGCCTTGACTCGGACGTTGTAGAAAAAGCCAGTGGCGTAGAGGTTGCGGACGTCGTCGTCGGTGGCGGCGGGCAGGAAATTGTCGCCCGCTTTGACGCGAATGTTGGCCCGCACCAGTTCGTCGCTGACGGAGGCGGGGCCGATGTGCTCGATTTTGACCTGGGCAACCTTGGAGGAGCTTTGGGCGAGGCTGGCGGCGGGGAACCAGGCACAGAGCAACAGGAGCGCGGTGAGGCGGAGGAGTTTCATGCGAGAGGGTCAGAGGGCAACGTCTTCGTCGCTGACTTTGGCGGCGCTTTCAAAGCGGGTGAATGATTTGAGGAAAGTGAGATTGACGTCCCCGGTAGGGCCGTTGCGTTGTTTGGCGATCAGCAGGTTGACTGGCTGGGCCTCGTCGTCGCCGGCGGGGGCGGCGGCTGGTTCCTCCTCGTCGCCGCTGCTCGGCTTGTAAAGGAGGCACACCAAATCGGCGTCCTGTTCGATCGAGCCGGATTCGCGCAGATCGGAGAGCCGGGGTTTGCGGTTCTTATCGCGTTCGAGCTCGCGATTCAATTGGCTCAGGACGATGACCGGGACGTCCAACTCCTTGGCCAGGGCCTTGATGCCGCTGGAAATGTCGGCGATTTCCTGCTGGCGGTTCTCGGCGCGGCGCGAGGTGGAATTGAGCAGTTGAAGGTAGTCGATGACAAAAAGCTTGATGCCAAATTGTTGAAACATCCGGCGGGCTTTGGCGCGGAGTTGGAGAATGGACAGGCCGGAGGAATCGTCGATGAACAACGGAGCGTTGGCGAGCTTGCCGGCGGCGCCGGTTAGTTTGGGGAAATCGCGCTCCGCCAGGAAGCCCTCCCGAATGCTGCGCAGGTTGACGCGCGAGCGCGAGCACAGCATGCGCAACACCAGGGATTCGGAAGTCATCTCCAGGCTGAATACGCCGACGGGCAGGCGCTGCTCGATGGCGGCGTGCTCGGCGATGTTCATCGCCAGCGAAGTCTTGCCCATGCTGGGCCGGGCCGCGATGATCACCATCTCGCCGCCGTGCAACCCGCTGGTCATTTTGTCCAAATCCGGAAACCCGGTGCCCACCCCCGTCAGCATGCCTTGGCGCTGGTGAAAATCCTCGATGGTATTGATGGCCTTCTTGACCAGGTCCTTGATGGTCGTGGTCTGCCCCTGGACGCGCGATTCGCTGATGCGCAGGATATCGCGCTCCACCTCGTCGAGAAGGGAGTCAACTTCGCCCTGGAAATCATAGACTCGCCCCACCACGTCGGTGCAGATGCGAATCATCTTCCGCAGCAGGTACTTCTCCTGCACGATATCCAGGTAATAGCTCAGGTTGGCCGACGAAGGCACCACGTCGGGCAGTCCGGAGAGGTAAGTGAGGCCGCCGATCTGTTCCAGGAGCTGTTTGTTCTTGAGCTGCTCCTGGAGGGTGATGAGGTCAATCGCCTGCCGGGCGTCGTACATCTCGACCAGCGCGCTATAGACGGTTTGGTGCCGCAAATCGTAAAACGACTCCGCCCCGGCCTTGAGTTTCTCGATACAAACGCCCAAGCACTCGTTGGGGGAAAGCAGCACGCAGCCCAGAACCCCTTGCTCCGCCTCGGGCGAATGGGGCGGCAAACGGTCCACCTTCCCGGCGTCGGAGGACGCGGGCTTGCGGCGGCGGGCGCGCTTCAAGTCGGGCGGCGCGCCTTCGTTATCGGGCTCCAAATCACTCATGGTTCCTGCAGGTCGATATACTGCCTGATCCAACCCCCGCGGAAAGCTTAAACTTGCCCTCTTTCCATGGCGGGGGTCTCCTTCCACCGGCGAGCGAAGGGCTCACCCGAGACCAAGTCCGAACATGCGGCCAACGGTGGCGCAGGTCGCTCCGGTAACGCCGTCGAGCAACTGTTGCACCAGGGGCACCTGGAGGGCGATGATCAGGATGAAGAACCCGTAGCGGGCAAATTCGTTGTAGGTCTGGTAGGTCATGCTGGTCACGCTGCGCACGATTTGCGAGCCATCCAACGGGGGAATCGGCAAGAGGTTGAAGAAACAGAGCAGCACGCTGAGATGGGCCATGCGAAAGGCGACAATCATCAGGGTGTGCGAGTGCGCCGCCGCCCCCACGCGAACCAGACCGATCAGGGCGATCCCCAGGAGCAGGTTCATCCAGGGACCGGCCAGCGTCACCAGGATGTCATCGGTGCGCGGTCGGCGGAGGTTATTTGGGTTGACCGGCACCGGTTTGGCCCAACCCAACAGGAAGCCGCCCAGGTTGGAACCGGTGAGGGAAAGAAAGATCATCAACAACGGGAGCAGGACGGTCCCAAGGAGGTCAATATGGACCAACGGGTTGAGCGAGACCCTGCCCTCCCGTTGCGCGGTGTCGTCGCCGCAGCGCAGGGCCATCCAGGCGTGTCCAAACTCGTGGCACGTCAGCATGATGACCAGGCCCAGGTACAAAATCAGCCCGTCAATTAACAACTTCGCGTCCATTGGCGTCAACCGTAGCAGATCCCGCGGGGACAGGAAACGCCAAAAGGACCGAGCGGCGTTGTCGCCCTTTCGGACGGGCGCGCCGGCTTGCCGCCGGTTTTGGAACCTTGCGGAAAAAGGGGGATTAAATTAGATTCTCTTGCTTGGATTTCTCTTGGTTTTCCGGATTGACATCATTCCCGGCAGTGGCGCAGCATCCGATAACGAAGTTTAACGCAGTACTATCGCCTCTATGAGAAATATCAGAAACGAGAAGAACAGCATTACGATCGCTTTCCTGGCCGCGGGACTGCTCGCCTTCGCGGCGGTCAAAGCGGACGCCCAGGGCTCCTCTTCGGATGTTACCATGCCCATGAAGTTCGCGATCACCGCGACCTATCAGGCGGACGACGTCTCCTCCGACACGTCACCCGTCACGAAACATGTCACCAAGACCGTCAAATGGACGAATCAAAGCCTGCTGGCGCTTATGGCCACCAACGGCAATGGCGGCGTGGCTTTTCCCAAGGGTTCCAGCATCGAGTTCTCCGCCGGCTCGTTTTTGGTCCTTACAGATAAACAGGGCGATACCACGGATGTCTCGAGCATGCTCAGCGTGGACAACTCGGGCGCCAGCGTTTACACCGGCCAGGACAACTCCGACACGAGCGCATTCAATTACGCCACCAGTCAATACGTGACGGTGTCGTTTGATGATGGCAACGGCAACAGCTTCACGCTCACGGGAATGGCCAAAATTACGTCTTCGGCCACCGCCTCAACGGACAAGAACGGGAATTCGGTCGCGAAGGTCAAGGAGGCTTATGCCGTCAGTTTTTCCGGGGCCGGTTATGGATCGGTCGGCGGGAACCAAGCGGTTTTCACGGGAACCGCCTCGGGCAGCGGCAGCTATACGCAGTCCAATAACTGAGTATTGCCGCTCCGAGACGAAGGTCCTCCGGCGCATCCGCCGGGGGGCTTGACCGGCCCGCTTTCGCGAGCCCTGCCCATCCGAAACCGGGAGCATATTCGATGCGAGCGAAACTACTCCTGGCGGTGGCGCTGTTATCCGGCGGGTTGCTGGTCCTGGCGGCTTGGCTGAGCGGAGGAGCGGACCGTCGCGCCCCCTCCGCCACTCAACCCCTGGAAACCACCGTCGCTCCACTTTCTGTCCCTGACACGCCTCGCGAGGCGCCGGGTCCGGACTCGACGAACGCCCTGCCGACCGCCGCGCCTTCGCCCCAGGAGACCAACGCGCCCGCCGCCGTTAGCCCGGATTATCCCAAACACATCCTGTCAGGTCTGGTTGACCCGGATCGGGAAGTTCGCCGGACCGCCTTGGCGGACGCCGTCCAACTCGAAGACCTCTCCATTGTGCCGCGCCTCCGTGAGTTGGCCGATAGCGCCGAGGATCCGGGGGAAAAGGCCGAAATCGCGGCGGCGATTGACTTCATCAATCTGCCGTCGGTTACCGAGGTCCTCGCCGAGCAGAAGGCCGCCCGGAATGCGGCGGGAATACCCGATCCGCCGCAGGCCCTCACGAACCGATGGACGGGGAGGCCTTTTCGGTCAAGCGCAGCAGTTCCGCCTCGTCAATAACCGGCACGCCGAGGGCGCGCGCCTTGTCGAGCTTGGAGCCGGCATCGGCGCCGGCAACGACGAAATCGGTCTTCTTGCTAACGCTGCCGCTCACCTTGCCGCCGACAGCCTCGATGCGGGCGGCGGCCTCTTCGCGTCTGAGGTTGGGGAGCGCGCCGGTGAGCACAAAGGTCTTGCCCGCCAGCGGGCCGGCGGCCGCCTGGGGACGATAGAGTTCGGACTTGAAGTTCACGCCCGCCCGACGCAGCCGCTCAATTAGCTTGCGATGGTCCGGATCGCCGTGCCAATGAGCAATACTGGCGGCGATAACCTCGCCCACGTCCTCGCATCCCGTCAACCGGTCCACGCTGGCGGCCAGCAAATCGTCCATCGTGGCAAAGCCCCGCCCCAGGGCCTTGGCGACCCCGGCCCCGACGTGGAGGATGCCAAGGCCGAACAGAACGCGCCATAAATCGCGATGGCGGCTGGCCGCGACGCCCTCGAGGAAGTTCCGAGCCGACTTTTCGCCCATTCGCTCCAGGTTGGCCACCTCGTCGAGCTTGAGGGAATAAAGTTCGGCCACGTCGCGCGCGAGGCCGGCGCCGACCAACTGCCGAACCAGCGCCTCGCCGCCGCCCTCGATGTCCATGGCCCCGCGGGAGCACCAGTGTTCGATCCGTCCACGGACTTGGGCGGGGCAATCCGGGTTGGGACAGCGCCACGCCACCCCCTCGTCGGCCTCGGTCTCCCCGGGCGAGCGCGACACTTTCGAACCGCATTCCGGGCAGGATTGTGGAAACTGGAAGACCTTCTCCTCTCCCTTCCGCTCCTCAAGCGCCACATCCACCACCGCGGGAATGACTTCGCCCGCCTTCTCGATCGTGACCGTATCGCCCTCGCGAATGTCCTTTTGCCGGATATAATCCTCGTTGTGAAGGGTGGCGCGGCTGATCGTGCTGCCCGCCAGAAACACGGGTTCCAGCTCCGCCACGGGCGTCAACGCGCCCGTTCGCCCGACCTGCACGGTCACGGCGCGCAGTTTGGTGCGCGCCTGCTCGGCGGCATATTTGTAGGCGATGGCCCACCGCGGGGCTTTGGAGGTGAAGCCCGCGTCCGCCCGCTGCGAGAACGCGTTGAGTTTGATGACCGCGCCGTCCGTTTCGTACGGGAAATCTCGGCGCATCACGTCCAGCTCCGCAATGGCCGCCAGGAGTTCGTCGGCGGACCGGCAACGCCAAACCCGCTCCGGGGTCTTGAAGCCGAGAGCGTGAAGCCAGGCCAGCATCTCCTCGTGCTGTTGCGGCGGAAGGCGGCTGGCTTCGACTCGGCCCAAGGCATAGAGGATGATGTCCAGCGGGCGGCGGGCGACGAGGCGGGGATCCAATTGCTTAAGGGAGCCTGCGGCGGCGTTCCGGGGATTGGCGAACGGTTCTTCGCCCGCAGCCTGGCGTTCGGCGTTGAGCCTTTGGAAGCCGGCCTTGCTGAGGTACACCTCCCCCCGCGCCTCCAGCAGCGCGGGAATGACCGGGTCAAACAGGCTGCCCTCGGGCTTTGCCACGCGGAGCCGGGCGGGGATGCTTCTAATGGTTCTCAGGTTCGCGGTGATGTCATCTCCGGTGGTTCCATCGCCCCGCGTCGAGCCGCAGGTGAACAGGCCGTTCTCGTAACGCAGGTTGACCGCCAAGCCATCGATCTTGGGTTCGACCACCCACTCGAGCGGTTGGCCGGGGAGCAGCCTCTGAACGCGATTGACAAAATCGCGCACGTCCGCCTGCGAGTAGGTGTTATCCAGGCTGAGCATCGGCTCCAGATGCGCGACAGACTTGAATTCCTTGAGGGGAGCGCCCCCGACCCGCTGGGTGGGCGACTCAGGGGTGACCAAATCCGGGAACCGGGCCTCGAGCTCGATCAGTTCGTGGTAGAGGCGGTCGTAAGCCTGGTCGCTGATCGACGGCCGGGCCTCGACATAATAGGCTTGGTCATGCCGCCGAATCTCTTCGGCCAGGGCTTCATGCCGGGTCTTCGCTTCGGCGAACGTCATAGGCCATTTCACGGAGTCGCCACCCGGTAGAACACGCGTGTCTTCGGCTGCGCCAGGATCGAGCGAACGAACTGCAACGGGCCAGCGGTAGGCGTCGAGTTGGTGGCCACGGGCGACCAAGCGGCCAGGTCGGTTGAGGAGAGCAGCCGGTAAGTGGTCTGCGCCTCGGCGGTAAACGAGATGCTCAAGAGACCACCCGGCAGACGGCCCAGGACGATCTGTGGCCCCTTGGCCGAACCAGTGACGGTCAGCGACGCCGTCGAGCTGGTTAGCGCTCGGTAATCGTTCGTTACTATGACACTATACCACCCGGCAGAACTGGAACTGACCGCCGGCAGCCTGAGGGTGGCATTAGTGGCAAAGAGGATGGGGGTTCCGTTGAAGAGCCATTGGTAGGTCAGATTCGGAACCCCCGAGGCCAGCACGTAAAAAGTGGCGGGGGACCCGGATTCCACGGTGGTGTCCATGGGTTGAGTAAGGATCGTCAGCGCCAAGTCATTAAAGGCGAGGGTTGCGACGGCGCTGGTAACCGAGCCGAAGGCATTCGATACCACGACCGAGTAGGCCCCTTGCGCCCCAGGCAGAGCGCTCGGAAGGACGTAGGCGGACTGAGTCGCGCCCGGCAACAGGACGCCACCGTGCCACCATTGGTAAATCAGCGCCGGCCCGTCCGCCACCACACTGAAGTTAGCGCTCTGTCCCGGTGAAACCACCACCGATTGCGGTTGCGATAGAATCAATGGGCTCGATGAATTTGAACTCACCACTTGGATTGCCGCGACCAGAGTGTTGTTGGTCGGGTCGCTCTCGGTGATGTCGCCCTGGTCGTTCACATTCAGGATCAGGTAATAGAGGCCGGGAGTTTGAGGGAGGTCGATGCTGATGGTGGTGGTGTAGGTGGTTCCGAGCGGAAGGGCCTGCCCTTCGGGAACGTCGATCAGGAGAACCGCATTGGCTTCATAGACCGAAGACGTGGAGAGATAGACGCCGTCCGACCAAATCGCCCCGTCCGCAATCCCCATGGTCCCCTGGTTAATCACGGTGAAGCTGATCGGCACGGTCTGGCCGGCCCGGCCGGTCGACGGGGTGGAAAACGCAATGGGCCGCAGATCTGGGCCGGGGATAGGCACCAGCAGGGCATCCGTGTTGTTGGCTTTGGAGAGCTCGATCAGCGGTTTGGAGTAATCGTAACCGGGATCATCCAGGATCAAGATCAGGAATCGGTTCCACTCGAAGTTCGGGTCCGCTTCCATCTCGAAAGTATGAGTGATCGTCTCGCCGGGGGCCAGGTTATGATCCTCCACCCCCCAGAAGTTGGGATCCTGGTTATTCCAGAAATTAACCGACGAAGAAATAGTGTCGGCGGTGGGGCCGGTCGCCATATAAAGGCCGTAGCTCCATCCGCTCTTGGCGGTGAACGAACCTTGGTTGGTGACGGTGATGGAGACGGTCATCACGTTGTTGGTGCCGAGCACCACGGCGCCGACCACGGTAAAACTCGTCACCGCCAAGTCCGGCGCCTGCAAACCGGTGGTCGATTGGATTTGAAAGCTGGTCGTCTTGGAGTAGGAGGCCGTCGCCTTGGCGCCGGGATAAGTGGTGTTGGAATCGGCCAGTTTGACGAACTCAAGCGTCCCGAGGTCTGTTTGTTGCGCGTAAAGCGTATTGGCGCCGATCGTAATCCCAGTCGCCGTCCCATTGAGCGCGCCCGGCGTCCCGAAATTGGGGCTATTGGTGATGTCGGGCGGGCCATAGTCAAAGGCGTACGAACTGCCCAGAGTGACTTGGACAAAGTCGCCGACCGTGCCTCCGGCGAAGGGGTTCCAAGTCAGCGCGAAGTCCGCGGCGCCATTGATGGCCTGGGCCGCCGCGTAATCGTTGATTTGCGGCGTGGTGGGATAGTTACCCGAGAGGCTCAGGGTGTTGGTCCGATACCCAAAGAGCGAAGAGTGAATCGTGAACGTGTACTGTCCATCCGGGTACGCCGCGTCCAGAGCGGCTTGGGTGTTGAAAGACTCAAAAACGTAATTCCCTTGAGCGCTGGACATTGGCTTGAGCGTCCCGTTGGGCAGACGCAGGGTGACGTTGGTGCCGGAGTAATACTGGAGGAAGTCCACCGAGGCGTTGAAGAAAAAGGCGTCGGAGTCCGCCAGCGCCAGGGCGCCCGCGCCGGTCTGGTTCCATTGCTGCCCTTTCGCAAGCGCGATGCTCCCGATATCCGTGGCCCTCATGGTAAAGAAAGTCTGCCTGAAATAACTCGCTCCTCCCCGGGCGCCTGGAAACGGGGACTGAGCGCTCGCGGTGGGCTTGACAAAGAGCAGGCGCGCGGTGTAAGCGCGTCCCGCCGCCAGGGTGTTCTGGGGAATGACAGCCGAGGTGGCGGTTCCATCCAGCGCCTGGTATTCCCAGAAATCGGGGGTCGTCCACACCTCATAGCCCTCCTGAGCGTCCTCGATCTTGAGCTGAATAAAATCGTTGGTCGCGCCGCCCGCCAACGGGTCCCAGGTGAGCGTAAAATCCTGAGCCGGATTGATGCATTGGGCGGCGGCGCCATTGCTGATATGAGGGACGCTGGGATACCCATCCCCCGTCAGTTTGAGACTGACGATCTGGACGCCGCTATTCACCGTGGAAAAAGTGAGGGAATACACGCCATCGGGCGCGAAGGCGTCCAGGTCGGACTGGCTGTTAAAGAAGGCATCGCCGGAGAGCGAATCATACTCCTGGTCGGTGTTGAGATCGCCGAACCCGACGCCGCCAACCAGCAACGTGTCCTTAACGCCGGTGGGGAGCGTGAGCGTGGCGTTGGTAACGCTCCCGAGGTTGGTCGTCAGGATGCTCACCCAGTTGCTGCCTTGCTGAACGTAATTCTCCACGATGGAGGCGCTCTCGTTCATGACCACGAGCGCATGAGCCATGTAAGGACCGGGGCCATTGGTGATGGAAAGAAGCACCGGGGCTCCGCTGCCGGTCTGCGTGAAAAGCTGGCCTTTGGTCAGCACCCAGCCGCGCGCGTCTGGATAACGGATCTTGCCGCCCAGCGCATGGTCGATTTGAGGAACGGTAAGGCCTGTGATGATGCCGCCGAAGGTCGGGTCGGGGAACGTCCCGGCGAGGATGACACTGCCGGAAAAGGCTGGCAGCCAGTTGCGCGGCGCATTGGCGGGGTTGAATTGTCGCGCCAAGTTGACCGTATCATTGGTAGCCCACCGCAACACCACCGGACTGGCGAGCGACTTTGCAACGTCGGCCAGGCTCTCGCGGAACCTGAGTTCGCCCGCAACCATGTCGGGATCGAAATTAAACAAACGGTTGCCATTGGCGGGCCGGTTGCGGATAAAGGCGGAGGCTTGGTTGTAAAGGTCCGCGCCGCCGGCAAAGGCCTGTTGGGCGACGGCGAAATCGCTGGTCGTGGCGAAGGTGAACAGCGTTGGATAATTGGTCAACAGAGCGGCAATGCCCTGGCTCTTGTTGGTCAGAAAACCCTCCGCATCCGTTAACATCACGTCGAGGTTGATTGACGACGCGGTGTAATCGAGGTACTCGCCGGCGTGGAGCAAAGCGCGCAGCATGAGAACGTCGCCATAATCCAACGTCACGTCCTCCGCGGTGGTTTCGGCCGCGGCGAGTTTCAACACGAAGCCGGGATCGGTGACGATGGCGAGATTGGCGTCCGCCGCGGCGAGCTGGACCGCGAGATTGGTCCGCAGGAGGGCGGTGAACTCGTTGGCATTGACACCCGGCGGGAGGACGAGGCTTCCGTTCGTGTCCTTCGACGGTTTTGCCGTCCAATCGTAAAGGCTGCGCCCGGCGGCGCCAAAGCCCAGGCGGGTGAGGAAGGCGCCCAGGGACGGCTGGTTGGGCAGGACCAGCAAGCGCGTCGCCGCGTAGAGGACATTGGCTTCCGCGTCGGTGGGAGACCGGGCCACGGCATTGGAGAAACAGACGTTAGCCGAGCTGAGGTTGCTCGATACCAGGTTGGCGCGGCCCTGCGCGACCCATTGATCAGCGGTCTGCGCGGTTGCCCGAACGCATTGGAGCGCGAGGAAGAGTCTGATTAATACAAGCTTTTGGTTCATGGAGGGGGATGGCCCGGGGGCTGGAAGCCCTCGTGCGCGCGATGGGTTGCTAAAGGAGTGAGGGGTTGGAATAGGTATGCATCGCCGCGCCCTGAAGGCGGTAGCCAAGTCAACTTCCCGGCCTCAGGGCCGGTCGTTTGGAACGTCGCGCGGGAGCTCTGGATTGCCTCAACGGGCGAGCGGAAAACCACGTCCTGCAACTCCCACTGGCCGTTATCACGGATTTGAACTTTGAGGGCCTTGAGTCGCGGGCTCGTTTCCGCGGGGAATTGAAACGCCACGCGGCGCAGCTCGATGGGGGCTCCGCGCGCGTGAGCGCACAGTTGCAGGCGCGCATGCGCCAGCGACCGGGCCGCTTGTTCTGAATCCTTTATATCAAAGGTGACCTCATCGCACACCAGCAAGGGGAGCAAGCCGATGCGAAAAAAGCCGCGGCGCTGGTGGTCTCGATAAATGCTCTTGGCCTTGAAGATCGCGGCGGGCTCGAGGCCCGATTCCGGGTAAACCGCCATCACCACGTTGCTCCCGGATTTGAAGAAAGCCGTCTGCCCGCGGACGACTGTGGGGAGAGCTAAGAGACCCATTAAACCCACCAAGCAGCAGCGCAGGCAAGCGGCGAGGCTCGGCTTCGGAAAGCCGCGCTCTCCGGAACCGCGAGCCGGTCGGAGCGGCCGCGCGGAGCGATCGCAACAACTACCGGGACGATTCCCCATACGCATATTCACAGCATCCGCGAAAATAGCTTCCCGAGACGCAGGGATCGACTCAGAAGATCGGGAATCTGTCAAAGTTTTTATCTGGCAAAAGGGAGATGAGGATGCTTCACCCGGGGCTGGTCCAAAAAAGATTTCCTTAAGCGGGGATTTTTTTCTGGCTTTTCTCTTGGCGGGTACGTATTCTCGCGCCACAGCTCAAACAAAAGGCCACGTATGGATGTCATTTTTAATTGTCCCAAATGCGAACAGGAGCTGGCCGTCGATAGCTCGGGCGCCGGCTCGGAGATCAGTTGTCCCTCCTGCGGCGAAACCATGATCATCCCCGAACCGGAGACGGTGGTGCCGCGCGCCGGCGGCGATAATGGGATGACGACGCCGCGCATCGAGGCCCATCCGGTCAACGCCATGGCCTCTTCGGCGGCGGCCAAGGTGGAGATGCACTTGCGCGTGCCGTCGGACAAACATACCGAGAGTTTGATCGCCAAACCCTTGGTCCCCCTCGAAGCCGCGGCCAAGAACTCGGAGAAGGAGATCCGCGTCAAGACGATCCGCCATATTGACTGCGTCGAGGTGGGCAAAGACAAGTTCGATGAGATCGTTACCCGGTTTCTGGTCAAGGTCGGCGAGCAGCATATTATTAACATGAGCCCGCTGAGCTATAGTTACCTGGACATCGGCACCCAGAAGTTGCTGACCGACTACGGTCTATTGATCGTCTATCGCGGGTAGGCGGCGGAGAAAGCTCGCCCGGGGCACTTTACGATTGACAAAGCCGCTATTGAGCAGGGTATGCTCCGCCTATGCTTAGCACCTGTCTGCCAACAGGCGTCTTAACCGGCTGTCCTTGTGACCGACCGACCGAACCGATCCGTCTCGGGGTGAAGATGTTTCCTTCCTCCCGGGCTCTGGGTTCAGAACACAACCAAACACTACCCTTATGAGCAAGCAACAAACCCCACCGGCCAGTTCCCTCCCCGCCTATATTACCAGCGCGACGCCCAATCCCCAGGCCAATCGGGCGCCGTGGTACAAGACTTCCGCCCAGACTTACGCGGGCATTTTTCTGTGGTTCGCGTTTTGGGCCACGATCTCTCAAAACGGACTCTCCACCGGAGGTCTGGCGCCGGTGCTCATTGGCGTCGTGCTCGGCGCGGTTATCTGCCACTTCTTGTTCTTCCTGGTCCCCGGGCTCATCGGGATGAAGACCGGCTTGCCGCTGTATATTGTGGGCACTTCGACCTTCGGCGCCGTAGGCGGATTGCTGATGCCGGGATTCCTCATGGGGGCGCTTCAATTCGGCTGGCTGGGAGTTAATGCCTATTTCTCGGCGGGGGCTCTCGTCAACGGCTTCAACGCCCCCGGATTGCGCATCCCGATCTGCATCCTTTGGACGCTGGCGGCGGCCTTTGTCGGTATGAAGGGCATCCAATACGTGGCGCGGGTTGCGACCTACTTGCCGATCATTCCGCTGGTCGTGCTGATTATCGGGGTGGTGCTGTTTGCCGGGTCGGCCGGCAGCTACCAACCGACCCCCGAGGTCGGCAGCACCGGTGGCGGGAGCAAAGCCCTCCTCGCCATGGTGGCGGCGATTGTCGGGTTTTTTGCGACGGCCGGGGCGGCCGGCGTGGATATTTGTACCAGCAACCGGAACAAGCAGGATGTGAGCCTGGCCGGGATCTTCGGCGTCATCGTGGCCATCACTTTCACCGCCGGCATTTCGGTCATCGCGGTCGCCGGCGCGCGCGCCAGCGGCGTGGTTGGCCCGGCGGAAGTCGACATGACCCTGGCGCTCGGCAAGAAGCTCTCGCCGGGCGTCTTCGCCGCCGTCATGATTGGCCTGACCCTGGCCGCTTTCCCGGGAGCCTGCTTCTCTTCCTTCATCGCCGCGAACAGCTTCAAGACGACGATGCCCGGGGTGAGTCCGTTTGTTTCGGTCGGGATTGGGGCGGTAGTCAGCATCATCTTGGCCGTCACGGGTTGGGCCGGCCAACTGCCGAGCGTGTTTGGCTTGATTGGCGCCTCCTTCGGTCCCATCGTCGGGGCCATGGTGGTCGATTACTTGCTGTCCGGTGGCACCTGGAGCGGTCCGCGCGCCGGTTTTAATCCCGCCGGCTGGATTGCCTGGCTGGTCGGGTTCGTGGTGGGCGTCCTCCCGAACCCGCTGCTCCCGGCTTCGCTCCACGTGGATATCCCCTGCGCGCCCGTCGCCGCCTTCATCGTTGGGGCCGTGGTTTATTTCGTTTGCGCCAAACTCGGGATGCTCTCCCCGGTAATACCGATGCCGGTCAAAGCGCCGGCCAAATAGGTCTCCCGCCTCAGCCCTTTCTTGCAACCCGCTCCGGCCGATCGCTGGGGCGGGTTTTTTCGCGCCTTAGTTGGTGATGACCGTCATTCTCAGCAGCAGCAGCATTACGCCCAGGCAAACCAAGAGACCCGCCAGGACCAGGAACGTGAGCCAATCGCGCGGGCGCAACGATCCGCCCTCCGGACGGTGGAGTATTTCGAGAATTCGACGCTTGAGGGAGCGGAAGCCGCTCCCTCGATGCCCCGGTCGATGTCGGCTCCGGCGGCGACGTTGAGGTCGCTGCGGCGAGCGCGGGAGTGGCGTTTGACCCGTTTGGCTGGAACCGCTCAAACACCTCCAGGGCGTCCAAGCCGTCGCCCTCGACACAGACGATCTGTGAGGAGAGCTAGCCGACGCGCTCACCCGAAATCCATCGGTTGGCTGGTTGAGTTCCACCCGGTCCGGGGATGAATCTCCAACGATGACCCTTCATCGACTCGCCCCGCCTAAGCCGCGAGCGCCTTCGCTTTGGCGACGATCGCCTGCGCATCGATCCCGTAGCGGGCGAGCAATTCCTCCGGTTTTCCGGAATGAGGTATTTCACGAACGGCGAGCTTGTGAACCCGGACGCCTTCGGAGCTGAGTTCGCCGGCGACCGCATCCCCCAACCCTCCCTCGGCGTAGTGATCCTCGACGGTGATGACCAGGTTATTGGTCTTTTGGGCGGCGGCCAGGATGACTTGCCGAGCCAGGGGCTTGATGCTATAGGCATCTATAACCGTGACCCCCAAGCCTTCGGCCTTCAGCGTCTCCGCCGCCTTGAGGGCCTCAAAGAGAGTCACGCCGGCGGCGACGATAGTGACCTTGTCCCCAGCGGCCTGGCGAAGCACTTTGGCCCCGCCAACGGGGAACAGTTCGTCGTTGTTGTAAAGGACGGCCGTCTTGGGCCGGGAGGTGCGCAGATAACAGATGCCCTTGTGGAGGGCCATCTGCTCGACCAATTTCTCAGCGGAAACCGCGTCGCTGGGGTACAGGACCACGCTGCCAACCACGGAGCGCATCATGGCGAGATCTTCGAGGCCCATCTGTGAACCGCCGTCCTCACCGATGCTGACGCCCACGTGGGAGCCAGCCAATTTCAAGTTGCTCATCGATAGGCCCGCCACGCGGATCTGGTCGAAGGCGCGGGTGAGAAAGCAGGCGAAGGTGGAGGCGAAGGGCACTTTACCCCGGGCGGCAAAGCCGGTGGCGACGCCCACCATATTCTGCTCCGCAATAAAGCACTCGAAGGACCGGTCGGAAAACCGCTTGAAGAACTTGTCAGAGTAGGTCGAATTCTTGGTGTCGGCATCCAAGGCCACAATGCGAGGATCGGTTTGGCCGAGGCGCAGCAGGGCGGTGCCAAAGGCCTCGCGCGTGGCCACCAGATCACCCAGCTTGTAGGCTACGGGGAGGTAAGCGGCCGGGCCGTCGGTCTTGGGCGCGGGCAGGCGTGTGGGAGCTTCGATGGGATGGCCAATGCCGGTCTTCGAGCTGGGTTGCAATTCGGCGATGGCCTTGGCCGCCTCTTCGGCGGAAAGCGCTTTCCCATGCCAGCCTTCCTTGTCCTGCAGGAAAGAGACGCCGCCGCCTTTGAGCGTGCGGGCCAGGATGACCAGAGGTTGCTTGCCCAAGCCCACGGCCGCCAGCACCTCCAGCATCTCGTCCAAGTCGTGGCCATCGATTTCCTCGGTGCGCCAGCCGAAAGCCTCGAAGCGTTTGCGATAGGTGACAAGGTCATGCCCCAGCGCGGTAGCCTCGCTCTGCCCCAACCGGTTGACGTCCACCACGGCGATCAGGTTGTTGAGTTGATAATGACCCGCCAAGGCGGCGGCTTCCCAGACCGAGCCTTCCGCGCATTCACCGTCGCCCAGCAGCACATACGTGCGGAAGTCCAGGCCGTCGAGTCGGGCGCACAGCGCCATACCGACCCCAACGCTCAAACCCTGCCCCAGCGAGCCGGTCGCGACGTCCACGAACGGCAAACGGGGCGTGGGATGTCCCTCCAAGTCGCTGTCCAGCTTGCGGAGCTTGAGCAGGTCCTCGACCGGGAACAGGCCGGCCTCGGCCCAGGCGGCGTACAGCAGCGGAGCCGCGTGACCCTTTGAAAAGAGCAGCCGGTCGTTGTTGTGGTAGCGGGGATCCTTCGGGTCAAAGCGCATGTGACCGAAGAATAGCGCCGCCACGACGTCGGCCGCCGAACAGCACGACGTCGGATGCCCGCTCCCCGCCGCTGTGGTGGCCGCAATCGAATGAATCCGCAACTGGTTCGCGATTCCCTTCAAGCTCTCAATATCAATGTCGTTCATGGATAATGCAAAAGGTAATCAGCAAACACTAAAAAAGAAAGCAGAATTAACAGCCCGGAGTTCCGACGCGTTCCGCGCGCGTTGGGGCCGGCGATTTCGCGGGCTCCACCGGCGGGCGGCGCTCGAAAAGGATTTCCACCTCGGTCAGGACTGCTATCCTCGCCGGCGAACATGATGAACCGTGCGGCCCCACGACCCACCGGCAATCCCCTCTCCACCGGCTGGGGACGTCTGCGACGCATCAGCCTCACCCAATGGATCCTGGTATCGATGGTCCTGGGCGTCCTGGCGGGCTGGCTCTTTCCGCAAGCCAGCCAGCAACTGCAAGTAGTCTCCAACATTTTTCTGCGCCTGATCAAGTGCATCCTTGCGCCGCTGGTGTTTGGCATGCTCGTGGTCGGCGTCGCCGGGCACAGCGATGACCTCAAGGCGGTGGGCCGACTGGCGTTTCGCGCGATCGTGTACTTTGAAGTGGTGACGACCCTCGCGTTGGCGGTCGGACTCGTCGCCGTGAATCTCGCCCAACCCGGCCGGGGCGTCCACCTGCCCCCGACCGCAGCCGGCGCCGAGAGCATTGCCTCCACTCACATCGGCTTCGAGGGAGTGATCGAGCATCTAGTGCCCCGCAGCTTTTTTGAAGCGGCCGCGAGCAACGACATCCTGCAGGTCGTCTGCTTCTCCGTGCTGTTCGCCGTCGCCTTGGCCCAGGTTGGAGGCGGGCACCAGGCCACCCTGTTGCGCGCGTGCGAAGCGTTGGTTCAAGTGATGTTCCGGTTCACTGGGTTGGTGATGAAATTCGCCCCGTTCGGGGTGGGGGCTGCCATGGCGGTCACCGTAGGTCACAGCGGGATTGGAGTGTTGCTGAATTTAGGCCGGCTGATTCTGACCCTGTATGTGGCGCTTTTCTGTTTTTGCCTCCTGGTCTTGCTCCCCGTGTGTTTAGTGTTTCGCCTGCCCGTGCGGGCCTTTTTGCGGGCCATCCGCGAACCCGCGCTGTTGGCCTTCTCCACCGCCTCTTCCGAGGCGGCCATGCCCGACGCCATCAACCGGATGATCGAACTGGGCGTGCCGCGCCGGATCGTGTCGCTGGTGCTGCCGCTGGGTTATGCCTTCAACTTGGATGGTTCCACGCTCCACCTGGCGGTGGCTTCCGTCTTTGTCGCCCAAGCAGCGGGAGCGCCACTGACCATCGCTCAGCAACTCACGATGATGCTCCTGCTGATGGTGACCAGCAAGGGCGTGGCCGGCGTGCCGCGGTCCGCCCTGGTGATCCTCGCCGGGACCCTCACGACCTTCCACCTGCCGTTGGAGGGGGTCGTTCTGATCTTGGGCGTCGATCAACTGCTCGACATGGCGCGAACTTCCATCAACCTCGTCGGCAACTGCCTCGCGACAGTGGTGATGGCCCGTTGGGAAGGCGAGTTAAATCGGCCGGACGCGAGCCCAATGGGCGCGCCTTCCCCGGGGTCGCCCGATCGTTGACGAGCGGGGTCGCCCGTCGCCAACAGGTCAAATGCCGGCGCAGGCCCTCTGCCTGAGCGGCGGTCGCAACCCCCGCCTCATCGCCCTAGATCTTGCTTCCCAGGCCAGCTTTCGCGAGACTCGAAACGTGCAAGTGCGGTTGTTGTTGGGACCGGCGGGCAGCGGGAAGACTTACCGTTGCCTGGCCGAGGCGCGTCAGGCGCTGGCGGCGGCGGCGGACGGTCCGCCATTGTTGCTGATTGCTCCGAAGCAAACGACCTACCAATTGGAACATCAACTCCTGGCCGACGGTTCCATCCCCGGCTACACCCGCCTGCAAATCCTCTCGCTGGAACGTCTGGCCTATTATGTCTTCGACCGCCTCGGGCGGACCGCGCCCGATATGCTCGATGAGGAAGGCCGGTTGATGGTTCTGCGCGGGCTTCTGACCCGCAAGCGCCAGGATTTGAAACTCTTCCGCGCCAGCGCGCGTCTGACCGGATTCGCCCGCCAATTGAGCCTCGTTTTGAGCGAACTACAGCGCCACCAACTCACGCCCGAGGCGCTGAACCGCCTCGCGGAGCAAGCGCGCGACGTCGAAGGCCTGGCTTACAAACTGCAAGACCTCGCCACCCTGCTCCAAGACTACCTCGAATGGCTCAAGGCCCGCGGGTTGAAGGATGTGGACTGCCTGTTGGGCGCCGCCGCAGACGCGCTCCGAGAACGCGCGCCCCTGTCGGAGGCGAACTTGCCCTGCGCGCCAGGACACCGAGCTGGGTGGATCGAAGAAATCTGGGTGGACGGTTTCGCGGAGTGGGCGCCCCAGGAGTTGGATTTCCTGGCGGCTCTCCTCCCTTGCTGCGGACGCGCCACGATCACTTTCTGCCTCGACCAGGAACCGGCCGGGGCCATTTCGTGGCTGTCCAGTTGGTCGGTGATTCGGCGATCCTGCGAGGAGGCGCGGCAGAAGTTCGCCACCCTGCCGGACACGCTCGTCGCCATTGAAGTCTTGTCGCGCTCCCCAAACCAAGGGCGGTTCCGGGATAATCCGATCCTGCGGCACCTCGAACAGTATTGGGCCGAACCCCAGCCCTATGCGAGCCCGGCGGACGCCTCCGCCGCGGAGGCCGCCGACGCGCTGCGCCGGACCATTCGGGTCGCGGTTTGCGCGGATCCCGAAGCCGAGGTGGCGCTGGCGGCGCGGGAGATTCTGCGCCACGCCCGAGGGGGCGGAAGGTACCGCGAGGTGACCGTCCTGGCGCGGAAACTGGCGGGTTACCACGAACCGCTCCAGCGCATCTTCTCCCGCTATCAAATCCCTTTCTTCCTGGATCGGCGCGAGTCGGTATCCCACCATCCGCTGGCCGAATTGACCCGCAGCGCGCTGCGAACGGTCGCTTACGGTTGGCAGCATGACGATTGGTTCGCCGTGTTGAAAACCGGACTGGCCGGCGCGGATGACAAACGCATCGATGCCTTGGAGAACGAGGCCCTGGCTCGGGGCTGGCGCGGGGCTCTTTGGCGCCAACCCCTTCGTATCAACGACCCGCCTCGCTCGGGCGAGGAAGCGTCGCGGCTGCGCGAACTGGAGCGGGAGTTGGAGAGCCTGCGTCTGGAACTCGTGCCGCCCTTCGAGAAGCTCGCCCGGGCCCTCGGCGAAGCGGGAAACCGCTCGACCGGCCCTCGATTAGCCGCCGCTCTGCGCGAGTTGTGGGCGACGCTGAAGGTCCAGGACCAACTGGAGAGCTGGTCCGACGCGGACACTTCGGCCCCGGATTTTCGCCTGCCCCATTCGGTCCATGCGACGGTTTGGGAACAGGCCAACGGCTGGCTGGCTAACCTCGAATTGGCCTTCCCGGAGGAGTCGCTATCGCTGCGGGAATGGCTGCCTATCCTTGACGCCGGTCTGGCCAACCTCACAGTGGGCGTCATCCCGCCCGCCCTGGACCAGGTGCTTATCGGCGCTATCGATCGGTCGCGCAATCCCGAGATCAAGCTCGCCATCGTGCTGGGACTCAACGAGGCGGTCTTTCCCGCCCCGCCCCAGGGAAGCGCGCTGCTGACCGAAACCGATCGGCTCGAACTGGAAAAGCAAAACGTCCGCCTCGGCGCCACCGCGCGCCAGCAACTCGGTCGCGAGCGATTCCATGCCTACATTGCCTGCACCCGCGCCCGCGAACGGATCGTTCTGACGCGCGCCCTGCGCGATGCCGACGGCGCCCCGCTCAACCCTTCCCCGTTCCTCAACCATCTCCGCCTGCTCTTCCCGGCGCTGGAGTTTGAAACCGCGCCGGCGACGGCCGATTGGCGCCAGAGCGAACACCTCAACGAGTTGGTGGCGCCCCTGCTCAAGGCCCGCTGGCAGCTCGCCTTCGGCCCGCCCGCGCCGACCGATGCCGGGTCCCAACCGCGCGACCCCCTGCGCGCGCGGGAGTTAAGCCCGGAGGCCATCAACCCTTCCGCGGCCTTGCTCGCCGCCCTGCCGGGCCTCGCGTCGCTCCGGGATCGATTGCGTCATTTCCAAAGTCCGGACCTCAAGGAATCGCTTGACCCAGCGCTTGCTTCGCTGCTTTACGGGCCGGTCCTTCGCACTTCGGTCAGTCGGATGGAGCAATTCGCCGCCTGCCCTTTCAAATTCTTCGTTCATTCCGGCCTGCGCGCCGAAGAACGAAAACGCTTCGAGCTGGATGTCCGAGAGCAGGGGTCGTTCCAGCACGACTGCCTGGCCCTGTTCCACCAGCAGTTGCGCCAGGCCAACCAGCAGTGGCGCGACCTCACCCCGCCCCAGGCGCGGACGCGCATCGAGCAGGTCGCCCGCGCCCTGGTCGCCACCTACCACGGCGGCCTGCTCGAGGCCACTGAGCAGAGCCGGTTCCTGGCGCGCGTCATGATTGAGTCCCTCCAGGATTTCGTCGAAACGCTCGTGGGCTGGATGCGGGCGCAATATCGATTCGACCCGGTCGAGGTGGAGCTGCCTTTCGGCCAGGAGGGCGATTCACCGGCTTGGGTGGTCCGCGTGGATGACGCGCGATCGCTCGCGTTACAAGGTCGCATCGATCGCGTGGATCTGCGCCTGAACCCGGACGGCAAGTCCGGGCTCTGCGTTGTGCTCGATTATAAATCGAGCGAGAAGAAACTCGATCCGGTGCTCTTGGCCAACGGCCTCCAACTGCAGTTGCCGACCTATTTGAACGTCATGCGCCGCTGGCCCGACCCGCGCTCGCGTTTCGGCGTGGACCAACTCGTCCCCGCGGGCGTGTTCTACGTGAGCCTGCGCGGCAAGTACGAACGCGGCCGCAACCGTCGCGATGCCCTCGCCGATGCCGCCCAGGCGCGCAAGCTCGCCTACCGCCATTCCGGCCGCTTCGACGCGCGGATCCTGCGCCAACTCGACGCTCGGCCCGACGCTAGCGACGGCGACCAATTCAACTACCACTTAACCAAAAGCGGCGAGCCGCGCAAGGGATCGGCCGAGGCCTTGGACCCCGCCGACTTCCTCGAACTCCTCGACGCGGTGGAAACGATGTTGCGACGGATGGGGGAAAGGGTCTTTGCGGGCGACGCCGAAGTAGCGCCGTATCGCAAAGGCAAGGAAACCGCTTGCCGCCAATGCGACTACTTGTCCGTCTGCCGGATGGACCCCTGGACGCACGCGTTTCGAGTGTTGAACCGCGATCCCGTTGGGGGCCGAGGCGCGCCCGTCATGGCCTAGCCGATGTTTCGTGAGTCATACATAAAGCGACGCCGTCCGATCCCTTGACCAACAGGCGATCCCCCTCGAGGAAAGTGACGGCGCAATCGTGAGAGGGCTCGTTGAAACCCTCCGCCGAGACTTTGATCTTGTTGCCCGCCATCAAGGTCCAGATCCCCGCATCCTGCTTGCCGTGAAACTTGCTTTGCGGGGCGTAACTCAGCACCATCGTGCCATTCTCGAAGAACTGCACCGTGAAGCCGTCGTCCGCGCGCCACTTGCCTAGAATGCGCCGGCTCGGCTCGACCTTCGGGGCGCAGGCCGCCAGCGAAAACGTTAACATCATCGCCAGCGCCAGCGCTTTGAAAACGGGTTGGCGCGACAGGATCCCAGGCATTCGCAACAGGAATGGCAGGCGCGTTCGCCGGACTCGATGCGCCAATAACAGTCGCGTCCGGCAAAGGTCCCCCGCGTCAGCGATCTTGCGGAGGTCGTCATCCATGGCCGCGTTGTCGGACCGCGCGGGAATCCGGCGATCGAAAACGAACTGCGTCTCACTTTGGAATTGCATTTCACTTTGGCCGGAAAGCCGGCATGGTCGAGATTGAAAATGTGGTTGCAGATGCCATCGCCCGAAAGCGGTCGCCTGGTTATCATCGGGAATAAATCTCGGCTCGGCGCGCGAATTCATCGGAGCAACCCAAGTTCGATGCTGTCTAGAAAGCAGGCAGGATGCCAAACGCTTGCGTCAATCCTAGACACAGGCGCGTTGGCTAGCCTGGATGTTCCATAGCTTTCACCAATGGACCGGCTGTTGGAAGCGCCAAAGCTCCGTTAGGAGCGCCCTGATTGTAGTAGGGGCGCGCAAAACGAACCGAGCTCCTTTAGGAGCGGCCTGCAAGACTTGAATGGCGATCCCGGATGTCAGCCCGCTCCTAGCGGAGCGTGCATCTAACAAGCAGGGCCGCGTTTCTATAAACAGGACGCTCGTAACGGAGCTATCGCACCCGCCCCAAAGTGTGAAATATCCGGGCTTGGAAGAATCCCCCAAAGTGGGTTCTTGCGCTTCGCGCCCTCGAGTTCCAACGGCGCCCGCGGCTGCTCCCTCTCCCCGCTCGTTCCTCGCGGGGCGAGGGAGAAGGAGCCGAGGTTGCAAAGCGACGGTTCATGGCGAGGAGGTTCCCGGTCTCCAATCGATCCGGAGGTCCGAGGGGAGGTTGCGAGCAAAACCGCCCATACGCCGACTAAGGAGCGCTTGAACCCGTCGCCCCCGTGTCCAAAATATGGACAAGTAAGCCGTAAACCTGTCCACTTTCTCCCTCCGGGCCGAACCCTCGGGTCCGATCGAGCAGACGGAGCCCATCAGCCCTTACTTTACAACTCCGGCGTGAATCCCTATTTTTGAGTATGAAAATTGGCGAGCGCGGACGGGTAACCGTTCCCCAGCCCTATCGCAGCCGTCTCGGCTTCGTCCGTGCGGCGGAGGTGGCATCGCTGGCTTGTAGCCCATGACCGACGTCGCCGACCACATTCGCAAGAAGCTGGGCTCGCTGCCGCACAAACCGGGGATCTACCTCATGCGCGATCGGTTCAGCACCGTGATCTATGTCGGCAAGGCGCGCGACCTGCGCAAGCGCGTGAGTCACTATTTCCAGCCTTCGCGCCGCCTGAGCTGGGATCTTAAGTTCAAGGCGCTGACCGACGCCATCCACGATTTCGATTTTCACGTTGTTCGCAGCGAGCCTGAGGCCCTGCTGCTCGAGGGCAAGCTCATCAAGGAGTTTCATCCCCGCTACAACATCAGCTTTCGCGATGACAAGCAGTTCCTCATGCTCAAGGTCAACCTTAACGACCCGATCCCGCGTTTTACCCTCACCCGGCTCAAGCAGGACGACGGCGCCCGCTACTTCGGTCCCTTCCCCAATTCCAGCGCCCTCCGCGGCACGCTGGCCCTGGTCCGCCGCCAATACCATTTGCGGGGCTGCCGCCCCCTGACGCCCGGCGAGCGCGATTACAAGCACTGCCTCTACGGGCACCTGAAGTACTGCACCGCCCCCTGCATCGGTAATGTCTCGCGAGAACAGTATTTGGAACAAGTCAGCGCCGCCGCCGACTTTCTCGCCGGCCAGTGCGAGGAGATGCGGGCCCAACTCGCGGAGGAGATGAAAAAGGCCGCCGCCGCCCAAGAATATGAGCGCGCCGCCGACTTGCGCGACCTCCTGGCCGACCTTCGACACACCACGCAAAAGGTCAGCCACTTTGACCGCCTGCCTTACAGCCTCCCGCTCGCCATCGAACCGGGCCGCGACCTCGCCGAGCTCGGCCGCCTCCTGGGCCTCCCCCTGCCTCCTCGCCGCATCGAAGGCTTCGACATCTCGAACATCAGCGGCACCTTCAAGGTCGCCTCCCTCGTCAGCTTCCTCGACGGCCGCCCCGACCGGTCGAATTACCGCAAGTTCAAGATCAAGACTGTCGAGGGCCAGGACGATTTCGCTTCTATTGCCGAGGTCGTCCGCCGCCGCTACAGCCGATTGCTCAAAGAATCGAAAGTGGGACTCCCCGACCTTATTCTCATCGATGGCGGCAAAGGGCAGCTCGCCGCCGCCTGCGGCGAGTTGGAAAAACTAGGGTTGAGCCGCCTCCCGATCCTCGGGTTGGCCAAAGAGTATGAGGAGATCCACCGCCCCGGCCAAACCGAGCCGTTGCGGCTGCCGGGCGACAGCGGGGCTTTGAAGCTGCTTCAGCGCGTGCGGGACGAATCGCACCGGCTGGCCAATACTTACAACGCTGAATTGCGCTTGCGAAAAATCTCCGAGAGCCTGCTGGATGAGTTCCCCGGCATCGGCCAGAGCCGCAAAGCCGCCCTGCTCAAGAAATTCGGCTCGATCCAGCGACTCCGTCTGGCCACCGTCGAGCAAATCGCCGCCGTCTCCGGCTTCGGCGGCAAGGCCGCCGCCGAGCTCAAGACCTTCCTCGAGGCGCGCAGCTAGCCTGGATATTTCGTACTTTGGGGCGGGTGCGATAGCTCCGTTAGGAGCGTCCTGTTTCTAGAAACGCGGCCCTGCCTTGTTAGCTGCAAGCTCCGTTAGGAGCGGCCTGACCTCCGAGCAGGGGGCAGACCGTAGAAACGCCTCCTTTTTCCGCTTGACGAGTGGTGCTGGGCCGTCAATCTCGCGCCCCACTGCGCGGAAGATTCGACTGGAGTACCCAGGCGCGATGTATCACGTCATGAGCCGTGGCGACCAGCGCGACGACATCTTTCTGGGCGACGCGGATCGGCATGACTTTATCCGGACCTTGGCTGAGGCATGTCAAAAGACCGGCTGGCAGGCGCATGCGTTTTGTCTGATGCGCAACCATTATCATCTGGTCCTGGAAACCCCAGATGCCAACCTGGTTTCCGGCATGGCATGGCTTCAAAGCACCTACACCATCCGTTTGAACAACCGGCACCGGCTCACGGGGCATGTCTTGAGCGGACGCTACAAGGCGCAACTGGTGGAGGGCAGCGGCAACGGCTACTTGCGCGTGGTCTGCGACTACGTTCATCTCAACCCCGTCCGCGCGAGATTACTGGCCCCGGAGGACCGCTTGCTGGCGCTGGTCACGCTGTTTCTGACGTCGTTGCTCTCCTTTCTCCCAACCCCCGCTTCCTGGGCGAAGTGGTCAGCGAGGCGGTCGTGGCCAGTCCGCGAGGAGAAAATGCGCGATCACGACGAGAGCCTCATTCTGCTTCGAGCAACGTTGCAAGGGTGGAACGGAGTTCCTCCAGGCGTCTTCCCTGGGCCTCGCTGTAGTGACCGACGCGCTGAGCGTAGATATCCATCCAGGTTGCCAGGCGAGCGCGGCTATCGGCATCCAATCGCACGTCGTAGTGCGGTGGGTTGGCCGTGAGCAACGCCCACAGCCGGCTGTTGGCGCAGACACCCTCCCCAGCGATGGAGCGATCCCGCTCGAACGCCAGTTTCTTTAAGTCTTCCCCCGCAAAAGAGATCAACGCGTCGTAGGAATGACGGGCGGTCAAATCGAGTTTGGATGCCAAAACGTCACCGCTTCCGGTGCTATGGCAACGGACGCAAAGGTGATCCAGCACCGGTTGCACGAGTTGATCGTAGCGGAGCGGCCAGGAGCCCGCGGGGCCAGGCCTGATGCGGGAGGGTTCTCGCCGGAGCGCCATGAGGGGGCCGGCGGCCGGCGGGGCGGATTCCCGGGATTCATGGCAGCCAATGCAGGAAAGCGTTTGGCCGGGAACCAGGTAGGTGAGGGAGCGCATGGTCTGCACCACGAGGCCTTGAGCATCAAGGGCCTGGAAAAACATCGGGATCCCCGATGGCGCCTGGAAATAGGCGGAGCCGTCCGCCTCAACGGGGACAGTCCCCATCACGAACTTGCCCGGGTCTTCAGCGGAAACGCCGAGCACCGGGCTGTTCATGTTGGGCTGCTCCTTTGGCGGCACCCCGATGATCCGCAGGCTTCGAATGGCGTCGCGGCTAACACCTCCCAATCCATGGCGTACATCGTGCACCAGGAAGCAGCCCTGCTGGGCGCCCTCCCACTCCGCGAGACTTGCCAGGACGGGCGGTTTAGTCCGCGGCGCCACCGGGAGGGGATACATGCTTGAAATCGCCGGGTCGCGGTGCAACAGCTCTTGATTGCCGAACGCATCCAAAAGGTAGATGCCCATCGCGTTGACAGGATTACTCTCGTCGGTAAAGCGCCCGTGTGGCGGCAGCTTGCGCGCGGCCCATGCGACCAGGAAATACTCCTCGGAGAGTGGCCAGGGGTTGGCATAGTAATGCTCGGGGGAGCCCCCGGTTTCCGGAAAACAGACCTCGGGCGTCAAGGGCGTCAGCGGTTCGCCATACTCTGTGCCTTTGGCGCGGTCCAGGAGGCACAGCGAGCCGCCCGTAATGGAGTGGTGCGCGCCGGCCGTGATGACCAGCTTGGACGAGCCGGGAATGGACCGCGCCTCGCATTTGACCTGCGGCGTCACGGTGTAATTGCCATAGACCAACTGCGGGCTGGAACCATCCTGGTTGGCGGACCAAAGGCTGAAGAAGTGGCCGTTGAAGCGGTCGATGTAATCCCAGCGCGTGTAGAGGATGCGTCCGTCGGCGGCAACGGACGGGGTCCATTCGAAGTTTTCAAACGCTGAAAGCGGCCGTAGATTGTGTCCGTCGGGTCCCATGGCGTGGAGCGTGAAGACAGGGACCGGGCGATAACTGTCGCCCCCGCACCGCACGAAACTGTCCGGCAAATCGGCCGCCCGGGTGGCTTCCGAGAAAGCTCTGGAGGTTTGGAGGGCCAACCCTTTGCGAGTGGACAGGAAGAGAATGTCGCCGTCGGGCAGATAGCGGGCATCAAAATCATCGTAACGGCCCTGGGTCAACCGGTGGCGTCCGGACCCGTTGACGTTCATCTCGTAAACGTTGTAAAAGCAGTCCGCCGGGAGTTTCGCCTTGTTCACCTTCTCCATGTCGGCGACTTGCGGATAGAATCTGCAATAGGCGAAAAGCACCTTGCGGCCTTCATAATCAAGATCCGGCCCAATGAAACTGCCGGGAGGCAGATCACCGGTCAGGCATCGCACCCGCGGGTGGTCGGTCTTGAACCCTTCGAGCAGGCAGACACCGCCGCCCGGACGGGACCACCAGCCATAGTGCTGGTCCGACATGTGCGGGAACATGGTCGGCGCGCGCTTGACAAACAGGAGGGTGTCGAAGTTCAACAGCGGGTTGTTCAGGGCCATTCGGCGCACGGCCCAATGGGCTCGGAAATAGAGTTCCCGTCGGGCGTCGTCAGAGGCATCGGGCGAGAGCTTGGCCAGGGCGTCCTGAACCTCCTGAAGCGCCTTAACCTCGTTCTCCACCGGCGCGCCGAGGCGCCGCTGGCTCTCGGCCAGTCTCAAACCTCTCTGGATTACCCACTCGCACGGATACGCCATCGCCCACCCGGTTCTGGGTTCTCCATGAGCCCTGGACCATTGGCTGGCGCTGCTTTGGTTAGCCGGCTTGCCCAAGGCGATATTGACGTTCGCGCCAGCGGCATAAACTTCCACCTCGTCCAGATGCAGGTAGCTGCGGCCACTCAGGGCTAACCGCACAAATCGCGCGCTCACTCCGGTCATTCTGACCACCAGCGGTTTCTGGTCGGTCTGGCCGTAAAACACCGTGCCGTTGTGCTGATAAACTCTCTGGAAGTCCCGCCCGCTGTCAGACACCAGCACCTGGATGCGGGAGTTGCGCCCAGCCATGCCGTCGCAACGGTTGTAAACGACCACGCGATCCAGGTCCCGGCGGGCGCCAAGGTCAACTTGCCACCAGGGGTTGTCCTCGAATTCAGTATGGAAGCCCCATTGGCCGCTCTTTACCCCGTCGCAACCGCCGGCTGCGTCCTCTTCGGGCTTAACCCTTCGCTCCACCGCGGGCGGCAGGCCGCGCTTGGCTTCCTGAAGGAGCCAGTCGGCCTCGATAGTCGCTTTCCACGATTCGCCGGCAGGCGCGGAGACCGTATCGCTTGCATACGCGGCCCTCGGACACCCGGGCAGCAACGCGATGGCGGCGGCGAGCCACAACGCATGAAAAAGGGAGAAGCTCATTATGAAGAACCGATGGAACAGGGGGGCAGCTTCCACGAAGGACAGGATGGCGCGGCGCTCAGCGGCCAATTCCTTCCGCGCGGAGCGGGCGGACATTATCAAGCGACTCATAATTCAGGGCAGCGCGATCTCGCCGGAAATGCAAGAAAAATCAAGCGGGAACGCCCCTGCTCGGCTGCCTGGAAAACCCTTGACCTGGCTCCGCCGCGGGCGGAACGTGGGCGATTATGCCTATCGATTGCATCAAGAAAACAGACCTCCCTCGCAATAAAATGAACGCCAAACCCACTCGTTCGAAAAGGTCAGGCGCCAAGGCCCGATGTGTGCAAGTCGCCTGCCTGCTCCTGCCGGCGCTCTCCCCATCGGGAGCGGAAGTCAAACTGACGACGGATGCGAGCGCGGTCGTCCACACGATGCGGGGCGGCTTTGGCGCATCCTGGCACGCCATCGAACAGCCAATCCCTGTGGAAGGCGACCGTTCGCACGGCGGCAGCGCTTGGGGCGCCAACCCGCCGGCCGGGGATGCCCGCGCCTGGCGGCAACTTCGCCGGCACGCCGACTGGCTGGGCTTTGACTTTATGCGGGTTGAGATCGAACAGCGCCTGTTCGAGCCCGAGCAGGGCCGCTTCACGTGGGATTCGCCTGAAATGCTCATTCTCTACCGGATCCTCGACTGGTGCGAGAGCCGGCATGCCGACGTCTTCCTGCAGTGCATGTGGGGCAATGTGGACTGGAACTCGTTCCCGGAATTCCGCGGCGACCCGATAAAGCGCGCGCACAGCGGGCCTTACTCCATGCGGAGTTTTGCCGACGGGATGGCGGCGCTCATGAAGCACCTGTTGAGGACCAAGCGCTATTCTTGCGTTCGCTGGCTTTGTATCAACAACGAACCGGGCTATGACTGGTCCTGGTGGCAACGACCTCCGAACGAGCCCATGCCTTTGCGCGACGGCCTGGCGGCGGTAAGAAGCGCGCTGGACCGCGAAGGCATCCGCGTGCCGTTGAGCGGACCAGACTGGACGGATCTGCCTGAACTCAAGCCGGAAAAAGTGGACTTCGACGCTTTCATCGGCGCCTACGACCTCCATTGCTACTCCGCGGGATTTGACTGGCACACCGGCGGCGGATACCCGCTGGCCATCGCGGAGAAGCGGCTGGCCGAGTGGCGCCAGTGGTCCGCCGAGCGGGGCAAGCCGCTGTTCCTCTCCGAGTTGGGCACTATGATCTACGGCTGGGGCGGCAACAAACCCGGGCCAAGTACCTGGGAAGCGGCCATCAAGGACGCTGAGTTGGTCGTGCGCGCGCTCAACGTGGGGGTGGACGCTTTCAATCGTTGGAGCTTTGTCAACCGTGGGGATCTCGATGGCGCCTGGCAAATGATCGACACGTGGGATCCGGGGCGGAAGGCCCTGCGGAAAACATTCGCGCCCTGTCCCAACGCGTATTTTGTTTATGGCCTCATCTCCCGGTTAACGGCCAAGTATTCCAGCGTCGTCGCCTGCGAGCGGAGCGGCGGGCAGGTGGACGGCACGAACCGGGTTTTTGCCGCCGCTCTGCGGAGCCCGAGGGGCCATCTGACTTGGATCGTCTTGAACGACGCCGAGCGGGGATGGGCGGCGGACTTTTCGCTTAAGGGTTGCCGGCGAACCGCGCTGTACAAGTACCAGGTCACCGGTGAACAGCGGAATAAACCGGAGCTTAAGATCGATCCTCTCCGCGCCGCCGCGATTACCGCCGGCACGGCCGCCTTTTCGGACGTTCTGCCGCCTATGAGTGTCACCCTCTATTCCACCTGGAACCTCAAACACTCCGACCGCGGGATAATGGAGGACTCCGCCCGATAATGCGCCGCGTTATTACCACAGACCGATGAGGTCTTACCACCAGGATATCCGCTTCTGCGCCCGCCCGCCCGTTGTAGTTCTTTTCAAGATGCTGTCCATTGCCCGCTTTAATAATCCGGCGCTCCGGATCCGTGAAGTTGTAATGATGTAAAGTTGTAATGCTCACTGGGTTTGGGTTCAAGAGAGGCGCGAAAGGACCAGCATATTAGCGCCTTCTGCGCCTTTTCAGGCCTGTTTTCCGCCCCTGCGAAAACCTTGCTGTAGGTCCGACCGGCTGCTAGACTTTTGCCCGCTTAAGCACATGCCTGGGCTCGACCAACAACGGCTGAATGTGGTCCCAAAGGCGCGCGGGAGTTCATTCTGCTGCCGAGGGCGGTCCACTTCAGTAAACCGATTCTCGCCCAACGGCATTCCCGTCAAGAACTTCATTTATCGGTTAGCCTGGTCGACAGGATCGCCCGGTCGTGAGCAGACCATCTGCCGTCAATGAAAAGCAAGCTATGAAAATCGGCCGCCCACCCCACACGTTGCGTGGTTCCGTATTTTGCCTCTGCCTCTTGGCTATCAGCGCAAGCGTCCCGCTGCGGGTCTCGGGCCAGCCGAATTATTCCGCCCCCTATACCTTTATCACGCTCGCGGGAAATGCTGGTTACGGCGCTGTGGACGGGACGGGCAGCACTGCACGGTTCGGGAGTGGGGTCGGTGGTCCTTTTGCCGTGGCGGTGGATACCGACGGCACCGTTTATGTCGCGGACGCTGGCACCGGCACAATCCGCAAAGGTTTCCCCGCCGCATCAGTGCCCGCGCCAGTATTGCACCCGCCGGGCTTCAGCGCCGACGAATTCGGCTTCGGCATTACTGGGCTGCCAGGTCTGGCTGTGGATATCGAGTCGTCAATAGATTTGGCGCAGTGGCAGTGGGTCGGCACCTACATTCTCGAAGGCGGCACGAATTACTTTGTGAGCCCCACCACACCCCAGGAGACCAAGTTCTACCGTGGCCGTGCGCGCTGACTTTGGCGCACTGTTGATTGCCCTCTAATCTCGGACCCCCAATCAATCGTAGGAAAACAGCGCGTCCAGGTCGCGGGCGCCGTGCAGCGCGCGGACGACTGGATTCCCGGATCTACTTCTTGCCCTCTTCATCCGATGGGTTCCCAAAAAGCCTATCCAAATCTCGCAGGCCGTAAATGACGCGAATCACTTCGATGCCATCCGGGAGCGCCCGGTAGAAAATGAGGTAGCGTTCGAATCCCTGAATAGAACACGACCGAAGCTCGCCCAAATCGCAGTGGGGAAAACGCCGGACGCGGCCCATTTCCGGCATTTTGGCCAAAGTCTCAAACGCCTTTTCGGCTGACTCCAAAAAGCGGAGCGCAAGGTCCGCGCCAGCTTCAGCCGCGAGATAGAACGCATGACGCCTCAGGTCCTCGTACGCTGGGGAGCGTTTTTTGATACGCGGAGCGCTCATGCCGGGCGCTTTTTGGCAAACGAGGCCACCTCGGCTTGAAGCTGTTTCCAATCGCCCTTGGTCATCGGCGTCGCGGGGCTGCTGCGCGCGCCCGCCAGTAATGCGTCTTGCAGTTCTTCAAAACTCGCTACGGTCCCGCGCCGCGCCAGCAAGTCGCGCTGCTCGACCAGGCGCAGACCGTCCCGCACCAGTTCGCTAGCGGATTGGTAATCACCCGTTTTCAATTTTTCCTCTACGAACTGCTCCCACTTTCGGCCCAGTGATACGTTCATGGCTTTAGTCCTAAAATGTTTCGCTGAGACTAAAATACCACGTATAACAACCAATGCGCAACCATTGTTATCAACCTGGGGCATCGACGCCGAATTTCGTGGTTGGCAAGTAGAGAAACATAATGTCCTTTATGATTCTCCGCTCGCGCCGGTCTTCCGACTCGTGGCAAGGCTTCACAAACGGTGTTTACGACCGAAAGGCCTGTTTTGAAACTCGCCCTAGACGGGTTGTTTTGACAGCAGCAGCCCGGTTGGGTAACCTGATCGCATGACTACCCGATTCGGACGCGGCTTGGCGTTCCCGGGCGCCGTTCGTTCCGAAAGGGGGGAGTAGAGGCGCGAATGCCCGCTTCATTCATACTGGCTTTGGACCAGGGGACGACCAGTTCCCGGGCGATTGTGTTTGACCACGACGGCGCGATCCGCGCGGCGGCCCAACAGGAGTTTCAGCAGGTCTTTCCCCAGAGCGGGTGGGTGGAACACGACCCGCGCGAGATCTGGTCCAGTCAACTCGCCGTCGCCAGAGAAGCCCTCGCCCGAGCCGGGCTCCAGGCCCGCGACCTCGCCGCTCTTGGCCTCGCCAATCAGCGTGAAACGACGCTGCTGTGGGACCGCGGCACGGGCCAACCCCTCTATAACGCCATTGTGTGGCAGGACCGCCGGACGTCCGGGTTTTGCGACGCGCTGAAGCGGGCCGGCCATGAGGCGCTGATCCAGGGCAAGACCGGTTTGGTGATCGATGCTTACTTTTCCGGCAGCAAACTGCGCTGGTTGCTGGACCACGTTCCCGGCGCCCGGGACAGAGCCCGCCGGGGCGAACTGGCTTTTGGGACAGTGGATAGCTGGTTGCTGTGGAAGCTCACCGCGGGCGCGCTGCATGCGACGGATGCCACTAACGCCTCGCGCACCCTGCTGCTGGACCTGGCAACCGGGGAGTGGGATGAGGAACTGCTGCGGTTGTTCGAGGCGCCGCGAGAAGTGCTGCCCGAAGTGCGGTCTTCCAGCGAGGTGTATGGCGAGACCGCCCGGGGTTTATTCGGCGCCCCGGTGACCATCGCGGGCGTGGCTGGAGATCAGCAGGCGGCCTTGCTTGGCCAGCATTGCTTCCACGCGGGTTTGGCTAAGAACACCTACGGCACGGGGTGTTTCATGCTTATGAACATTGGTCGGCAACCCAAGCCTTCGCGCCACCGGTTGCTTTCGACTCTCGCCTGGAAGACCCGGGAGCGGACGGATTACGCCCTCGAAGGCAGCGTCTTTGTTGGCGGAGCGGTCGTGCAGTGGTTGCGGGATGGCCTGGGTCTGGTCCGGTCGGCGGCGGAATTTGAGCAACTGGCCGCCAGCGTGCCGGATGGCGGCGGGGTTTACCTGGTGCCGGCCTTTGCCGGTTTGGGAGCGCCCCACTGGGACCCGTACGCGCGAGGCGCCATCACCGGGATCACCCGAGGCACCACGGCGGCCCATATCGCTCGGGCCGCCCTCGAGAGCATTGCCTTCCAGGTCGCCGACGTGTTGGAGGTGATGACGGAGGACTCCGGCCTGGGCCTCAGCGAGTTGCGAGTGGACGGGGGCGCCTCGGTCAACGACGCTCTGCTTCAATTTCAGGCCGATCTGCTGGGCGTGCCGGTGGTGAGGCCAGGCGTGGTGGAAACCACCGCGCTCGGAGCCGCTTACCTGGCGGGCCTTGCGGTGGGCTTTTGGAAAGACCTGGCGGAGGCGCGCTCCACCTGGAAGGTGGAGCGGACCTTTTACCCCAGCCGCGGCGCCGACGAAGTGGCCCATCGGCGCAACCGGTGGGCGGAGGCCTTGAAGCGGGCGCGCGATTGGGAGGAACACGGCGAAGACGGGCCCTATTGATGGCGGTTTCTCCGGATTGACTTGAGGGCTGAAAGACCCTTACGTTCCTCGCGGTCAGCGGCCCAAAATCATTTCGCATTTATGCCAGACACCGACGCACACGAGTTCACGGAGCGTGAGAAGTTCATTTTGAGTTACTATCGGTCAGGTCAGGCTGCCGCTTCACACCGAAGGCTCGGCTATGACCTGACATTCGGGTTGGTATCGGTCGTTTGCGTCGTTCTTGCCGTGGCTCGGGAGGAGATTGCCTTGTGGTTCGTCGCCTACACCTTGTTGTTCGGCCGACTTTACTACTTGGTCACCGAAGGTTCACGCTACAGCAAAGACTTTCAGAGCATCTTCGCGAAATATGACGCGAAGCCAAAAGCACTAACCGAAGCGCGGCAGCAAGGTCAGAGCGGCCATAGTGGGGCTAGCGAGGGGTAACGAGCCCGACAGCCCCTTCCACGCAAACCGGCACCCTTCTGAGAGGGACTGGAGAGCGGGCTAAAGGAGCGCTTTTGTCCCTTGTTCCTGAGCGGAATGACTGGCTTATTTTGGGTGGCGATGGCGGTGGTATGGCAGAACACGATAGCGATGGCGGCTGATACTTGACGGCGGTTTCTCAGGATTGACCGGAGAGCTAAGCGGGTTGTAAAGTCCGGGTGGTTATGGTGAAGAAGACGGTTTTTGCGATTTTGGTTGTGGTGGGGGTTCTGGCAGCGCCTGATGTTTACCATCTGTATCGCAACGCAAGGGTGAAATCGGCGCAGCCGTGCTGGTGGAAACTTATGAACATTGCTGGAGCCAAAGACCAGTGGGCAATGGATAGCGGGGCCACGTCAGGCGCACCTGTCACTGACGACAACATATTGCCTTATTTGAGGAACATGCCAACCTGTCATGTGGCAGGCGCTTCATACATCATAGGCAGGGTCGGAGAGGAGCCCAAATGCACAACTCACGGCACTGCGTCACATTTCAACCCCGACCATTACTGATAGTGGAGACGCGGAACAAACTGCGGAATAACTGCTCTGCCGGGGGTGCGGAAAGCGGCAGCGGGCCGCAACCCGATGGCAATTACGGCTACATTCGGAATTGACTGAAGAGGCGGAAGCGATGCAAAGTTCTGATGGAAATAGTCCTAAGGATTAGGCCAATGGCGGTCAATAAACGAACCACCGGTTCGAATAAGAATCCGGTGTGAATCTGTGCGTGCCATCGCTTATATAATATTGCTCCTCAGCGCCGCAGGCTGCATGGACCAAGACCCGCTGAATCTCTCCCAGCGAAAAGTGGCCGGGCCGTACATGCTTGAGCGGTTCGAGAGCGGCAAGTTCTATCTCCAAAAGAAAGGCACCGAGCACGACGGCGGAGGCTGCAATGACGGCACCGTCGAAGCAATCGGTTGGACGAACGGGTTTATATTTGCGAGACGTAACGCGACGTTTCGGGGTGACCAAGACGGCTGGATGGTCATTGATGTCAGCAAGCAATCCATGACCGGGCCGCTATCGGAAGCGGAGTTTCGCCAAAAGCATCCGGGCGTGCTGACATTGTCACCGGAGGACACATGGAAAAAGTTGTGAGAACACCGAACAAGGCGCTTGCAGTGGATAGCGGGATTCCGCGACTGTCGGTTTTCGGTTACGCTTGGCCCGCCACCACAGAAGCGCACCGTTAGGGCGAGGTTCATGACCTTGTTTTCAAAATGGACAAGACGCCGGACGCTCCTTGCAGCAATCACAGTGCTGTCGCTGGTCTTTGCCGTGTTTTTCGGGGTCATCATCATCGACGGGGAGGCATACGACCGATGGAGGCCTGCACATCACTTGCGGATGGTTTACGGCGCGTGGGTTCGAGACGGTTCCCCGGAACCGCCCAGGGCGGACCGCTATGTCCTGGAATCGGCTTCAAGCACCACGTTTGTCGATACTGCGTCACACCTCATCGACGGTCAGCCGTATCGGGGTCTTTTCGGCTACCGCTCAACGCACCGATTGGGCACTTATGTAATTACTCGGAACGGCGAGGTTATAGTCGTGGACGACTCTGGACGAGCGCGGCTGTTGGAGATTCACAAGACGAAGGCGGCGGCATGGTGAGCCCTAGCGAGCGCAACGGTGTGGATGCCGGGGGAGCGTCTTTGTTTGCATCTCCGCGCCCTTGGCGCGGCCACTCACTGCGAGGTTGTGCGACTTTCAAGAGCCGGTGAATGTGGGTCGGCGTGAACCTGCACCCGCGATTGGTTTTGATTCCACGGAGGTTCAGCGTTTGGGCGATTTCGGCCAGTTTGGTCAGCCCCGTTTTTTCCATCACTTTGGCGGCCGGAGATGGCTTACGCCTCACCCGCGAAGCGCTCAGTACGAGTGGGGGCGCGAAAAGCAAATTCCTATCAGTTCAGTAGTTAAGGGCTACCGGGCCGGCGTGGAGGCAGGGTCGGTCTTGGATACAACCGACCAGTCGAACTTGACGATGACTTCATCACCGGTCGTGAGGATGCCCACGAGCACCGGCGGCTCAATGCCGTAATCGCTCATCTTGATCGAAGTGCGTCCCGAAATCTCGACCCTGCCGCCACCCAACGGCGTGATACCGACCGGCATGGCAACCTGGTTGGTCACACCCGCAATCGACAGATTTCCCTTCGCCTCGAAAACGTACGGAGCGTCCGTGGAGCCAGGGGTGCGTATTTCGGAGTTGGTCGGACAGTGATTTCGGAGTTATTCGGACACCGATCTCGAAATCAATTCGGACAGCGATTCCGGCCGCAAATCGGACAGCC
>Ga0316217_10000962_pt1 | contig 39013 bp, 41 predicted proteins | sample 1anoAmetaG_FD_203633 | JGI IMG/M metagenome (GOLD analysis project Ga0316217, IMG submission 203633) | Freshwater microbial communities from Trout Bog Lake, Wisconsin, USA - 1anoA | ecosystem: Environmental > Aquatic > Freshwater > Lake > Hypolimnion/Profundal zone | place: USA: Wisconsin...
TGGAAGGGCGCCGCCTCCACATGTACCGGCTCCAGGCCGGTCATCCTGCGGTCCAGTTCAGCCATGTGCGGCCAGAGTGTCCCGATAGTGTTCCAGGTGTCCTGGACAAACTTGGCGTCATGGCTGTTCAGGTGGCTGAAGGCGTCGGCCAGAATCTCCGGGTTGGCGGCCCAACCCATGCCCTTGATCATCTTGTCCCGGTTCACCTCGTTGCCCATGTTGAACAGCATGGAGATCAGGTACTTCCGGGTGACCTGGTCCTTCATCCCCGGCACGGTGAACTTATCCAGCAGGGACTCCCGCTGGTCCTTGGGCATCGCCTCCATGGCCTCCTGGAGCTTGGCGGTGATCTCCTTGGCCATGTCGCCCTCGCGCCCCTGGGCCTCGGCGATGGGGTTCCACAGGTACTTGTGCCAGGGCCCGTTCACGTCGTTCTCGTCGGCCCAGTTGACCATCTGCTCCATACGCAGCAGCATGGCGTCGGCCGAGCGCAACTTGGAGGCGGCCACCTCGGCGAAGGTCTTCTGGATGTTGGGGTCAGTCTGCAGCGGGGTGGTCTTGAAGGAACTCCGGAGCGCCTCATGCAACTCGCTCATCATCTGATCCCGGTCCACCTCCAGGTCACCGATCCGGACGGTGTTCTCCTGCCGGGCCAGGTGGCGGATGTTCACCAGGGCGTCCCGCACCGCCTGCAGTTCGGACATGGGTACCTTGTGGTAGTCCGCCACCCGGCCCTCGTTCAAGATGGCTGGATCGATCGCAGGGGCGCGATTCAAGGCGGTCTGCTCGGCTACCCAGTCGCTGAGGCTGGTGTGGTCCGGCCCGGCTCCCTGGGGATCCCCGGTGAGGCCGTAGCGCCCCAGCAGGGTATTGATCTGGTCCTTGAAGGTGCTGCCGCTGCTCTGGTCGGTCAGACCCAGGCGCTTCTGGGAGGGCGTTCCGGCCAGGCTCTCGGCCAGGTTCTCCAGCTTGCCCACGTTGGCCCGGGCCTTCACTGCCTCCCGGAAGAGGAAGTGGTTCAGCAGCTCCTGCTGCTTGGCCGCCGCTGCCGCCTCGTAATCGCCCTTACCCATGGCAGCGAAAGCCTCCTTGGACAGTCGGCGCTGGGTGTCCAGGAACCGGGAGGGGGTGATATCGTCCGGGGCCATGGTCTGGATCTTGTTGGCGGCCGCGGTGCGGAAGGTATCCAGGCTGGGCATTTCGCGGAGCACGCCCCGGGCCCAGAAGTCCTTGCTGGCGGCCTCACCCTTGAGTTCGTCCGCCTGCCCCTTCCGGCGCGCCGCTAGGCGCAACAGGGCCTTTACCTCCATACTGAGGGCGTCTTCCTTGAAGCTGTTCTGGATGGCCTCGTCGGCGGCATCGTGCAGCGTTCCGTCGGTCAGTTTGTCGCCATGCCGGGCCCTCATCTCCTGGTCGGCGATGCGGTCGGCCGCGGCCTTCCGGGATTCCATGTCGCGCAGGCCCCGGGCGAGCTCGTCGCCGGAACCATGGCCCAGCAGCTCGGCCGCGGTGTCCAGGTCCATGCCACCTTCCCTGGCATAGACCGCGCGGCCGCTGCCACCATTCTCCCGCTCCAGGTTCTTGGTGGCCTCCTCGCCGATCCGTTCCACCAGCTGGGCCCGGTCCAGCTTGATGGGCGTGCCGTCCTCCATCTCGCCCTTGGTCAGGATGTCGTGGGTCCTGTAGATCGGCTGGTCCTTCAGGGATTCCAGGGCCTGATGGCGGATCTGGCCGCGTTCCTCCTGCCACTTGCTCTCGTATTCCCGCTGCCAGTCCTCCATGAGCTGGCCGCGGAGCACGTCCTGGCCCTTCTCGTAGATCTGGCCCACGGTCTTCTTGTAGACCTCGTAGAGGCTGGGCGCCATGCCCATCTCCTCGGCGGACTTGAACATCGGCTGGGTCTGGCCCTCCCGCTCCCTGGCCGCGGCGATCTCGTGGTCGGTGGCGTAGAGCCGGTCGAAGACGCCCTTTACCTGCGGGGACAGGTCAACCCCCAGGCCGGTGAGCTTGTTCTTGATGAGCTTCAGCCAGCCGGCGAACTTCGAGAACACCCCTTGCAGGTCCTGGGAGGGGGCCTTGCCCTCCATGAAGTATTTCTCGCCCATCTTGGCGAGCTGCTCCTGCTGGTCCACGGTCATGGAGTCGTAATCCTTGGCGCCCACCGAGTCCAGCAATGCCTTGAAGTCCTCCTTGACCTGGGGCGCGGCATCCTCTCGGCCGGCCAGGTTGGCCAGCATCTTCACCCACATGTGGTGCATCTCGTGCAGGAAGGTGCTGGTGTCGGCCTTCTTCAGCAGGCCGATGCTGACCTTGCCGTCGTCGCCGAACTGGATGTAGCCCTGGTGGTCGCCTTCTCCGGGTTCGGCCTTGATGAAGGGTCCCTCGGTCTGGTGCAAGATTTCCCCGCGCGGGGCAGGACCTTCCGCCAGACTCTTGACCGGAGTCGAGACCATCCGGTCGGCCCATTGGGTGTCGTTGAACGCATTTCGGGTCCTGACCACGCCGTCCGGGTTATCGGCTGTGCCGCCGGCCAGACCTTCCACATCGGTCACGTCCGGATGTTGGCCGACCAAATACTTCCCGAGGGATTGGTACAGGTCCGTCCCGATTCCATGGATATCGCCGCCCTTCATCCCGCCGATCTGGAACTTCCCATCCGGGCGGATCGTCCCGGCGATGTAGGCGTGCTCCCCGTTGGGGCCGGGCTCTACGCTGTGGATAAGGACCTTGTCCCCGAAGGTGTGGCCACCGATCCTCTGCCCGCTGCGCTCTCCGCCAAAAGCTACCGAGGTGCCTGGGTCAGGCCGGTCCCCTCGGACTCCATCGATGTCGCTGCCGTAGAGGTCGAAGGGGTAGCCATCGCGGGCGGCGTCGGCGAACTTCCGGAGCCGGGCTGCGATGACGGGGTCTTGGCCAATCCTGCCTCCCTCTCGGTAACGTCCTTGTGCACCTGGTTGAAGATGCTGCTGACCTTCTTCTCCTCTTCCGGAGTCAGGTGCCAGGGGGTTCCCTTCGCTTTGCCCATACGTTGCTCCTGTCCCAAGTGTAGGTTCTTCCGTGCCTTTGTGCGCCCATTCCGGCCCCTTGCTACCAAAGATATTCAGCCCGTAGCTGGGGTATTCCGCCGCCGGGTCGATGCCGGCCCGGTCGTGGGGGACAACGAAGCCGCGGGCCGCCAGGGTGGCGTACATGTCCTGGACGGCCGGGGAGAACCGGGGCTTGCCCTGCTCGTCCACCACGCCGGCCAGCTGGGCGCGCACGTCATCCTTGATCTTCTGGTAGGTTGCCAGGCTGTCGGGGTTCTGCAGTCCGTCGATGGTGCGCTGGTCGATCTGCTGGGTGGTCTTCTCCAGGTCGGTCAGGTGCTGCGCGGCGTCCGCCTGCTGCGCCACCATCTCCCGATTGGTGCTCTCGCCCGGGCGGAAGGCGAAGTCATCCTTGATGGCACCCATGAGCTCGGGGTTGGGCGCCACGTGTGCGGTGAACTGGTCGATGGGGATCACCACCCGGTCGCCGGTGGCCAGGGAGTCCAGGTAGTCCTGGGCCGGGACGCCGAGCTTGCCCACCTCCTGGGCGGTCTGCTGGTCGTTCATGCCCTTGGACTGGTAGAACCGCTGGATGGCTTCGGGTGCCACCTCGACATGATCCACGGGACCGCCAGCCGTCACCCGGCGCACGTAGTCCTGGGCGGCCGCCGGGAGCCGCTCCACCAGTTTGGAGTTCTGCCCGAAGTCCTGGATGCTCTTGAAGAGCCTCTGATTGGCCCCGTTCTGTCGGGCCTGGTCGATGGTCGGCAGGATCATGGGCAGGACGGACAGGAGGTAGCCGCTCATGGCCGAGTCAGCCCCCCCGTTTTTCCAGGCCCGCTGGAGGAACTCCCCGAAGGTTTCATCCGGGTTGGGCTTACCCGCAATGCCCAGCATCTCGTCCACGGCGGTGTCGCCGAAGTGTTTGGCGGTGAATGCCAGGGCCGTGGACGCCGGCACCTGGACCAGGGACTTCATCACGCTGGCGAATCCCGGCTCACCGTGGGCGAGGCCAATGGCCAGGTCGGGGATGGCCGCGGTGGCGGAAAGCGCCAGGTTCTGCCCCGGGGTTACGCCCTGAGCCTCGAGCGCCTGGGAGCGGCGGCCGTATGCATCCAGGAACATCGGCAGGGCGGCAGGGCCGGCCATATAAGGGGCCACGCCGCCAGCCAGGGAAGCCCCGGCCTTGACCAGGTCTCCGAACCCATGGACATCCGACAGGCTCTTGGCCTGGAAAGCGTTCGCATCTATGTTCTGCTGGTTCAGGTCTTGCAGCTTCTGGAGGTATTGGGGAACCCCAAGGTCCTTGAACTCCATCCCGAATCCAGGGCCATACTGTTTTTCCTGCCACTGGTCCGAGGCCTGGGTGAGGTTCTTCAGAAAGCCAACAGCGCCGCCGGTGGCCCTCCAGACGGTCCCGAAGAGCGCGCCCCGTAGGCTGGCCAGGGCCGACGAGGGAGCCCCCTTCAACTGGTAGAGAAGTTTCCGCTCGCTCGGCGTGGCGCTCCAGCTGTTCATCGAGTTCCAGAGCCCGGCTTTGTCGAAGGCCTGGTCCCCGGTTGGGACGAAATCTCCGGAGGCATCCTTGTTCACCCACTTCTGCACCGAGGGCAGCCACACTGCCTGGTCGGCGTTGCGCAGGGTCACCCCATTGGGAAACTGGGTGAAGCCCTCCGTCTCATGACCTCCGAGCGATTTCTCGAAGGCGGCCATGTTCCCGATGTCGTCGTGGGCCACCGCGGCATTCTCCGGCGCGGACATCCAGTCGGCGGTGCGCGGGGTGTTCTTGATGAAGGAATCGAAGTCGAACCCGTTCATCTGGGCGGCCTTGGTGAAGGCTGATTCGTTCCCCTGGACGATGGACGGGCCCACCCCGTTCGCCGCGGCCAGCGCCTGGGTGCGGGCGCGCTGGTCCGGGTCGTAGTCCAAGCCATAGTTCAGCGAGGTCTGGACCTTCTGGGCGTTGCCCTCCTGCTGGGATTCGCTGTCCCACGCTGCTTGGTCTTCTGGGCTCAGGGGCATTGGTACCTCATGGCATCGGGATGGAATCGGGAGCAACCGCGCCGGCGCGCGCGGACGGGGCAGCAAGATCCAGCCCTCGGAAGGCGGATCCGCCCTGGTTCTTCATGAACCACATCCGCTGGACCGCCTCGGCAGACGGGACCGGTCGGCCCTGTTTTGTGGCGTAGGCTGCGCTGTCCGCGGCGAACCGCTTGAACTCCGGAGCGTCGTAGTCGAAGGCCCCGGACTCCTTGAGGTTGAAGTACGCCTGGGTGGACTGAGCTCCAGGAAGGCCAGCGTTCTGGCCCGCGTTCATGAACCAGGCCGGGACTTCGTTCTTGTCCTCCACCTGCCAGAGCGGCTCGGTGGTGGGGGAGCCCATCCAGGGATGCCCCGTGATGATGGCCTGGGACTTTTCCTGGATGAGCTTTCGGGTGTTGTCCAGGGTCCACTGCTGCCCCGAGTTCTGCTGGGTGCGCTGCAGGTAGGCCGTGAAGTTCTCCATCCTGGCCTTGTCGGCATCGGACGGCTTGTCTCCAATGATCTTGGCCGTCTGCCAAGCCTCCTGAACCTGGTTGTGGAGCTCCGCGAACGGAGTCACCGGGACCGGCTTGCCCGGGGTGGGGTTCAGTACCTCGAACCGGGCCTCGAGAAGGGACGAGACGCCCTGGGGACCAATGACCGGGCGCAGGGTTAGCAGGTAGTTCTCCCCGCCGTCCCCGTTCACCTCGTGGGACTTCAGCCAGGCTGCGGGGCCGCCCGGGGTGTGGTTCATTTCGGTGAGGGTGTCGTAGAGCGCCGCCTTCTGTTTCAACTGGGCCATGGGGTCGGTGGCCGGGGTGAGCCCGGCCAGCACCTTGGCGCGATCCCCATCGGAAAGGCTGCAGTAGGTTGCGGTCGAGGTGATTGCAGCCCTGCTCGCGCCCTGCTGGGCCATGAGGTTGAGGGAGCCTATGGCCTGGACCGACTGCTGACGATTCTGCTCCTGCTGGAGGGCCACCCGGTCCTTCAGATCTGCCTCGGCGATTTTCCGCGCCTCCGGGTTCAGATTCATGGTGTCCAGCGCGCGCACCATGTCCGCGATAGGGGGGACGATGTTCTTCTGGTTGCCGACTGGAACCGGAGGATTCCCATCGGCGTCCGGAGGGCCGGCCGGGGCCGAGGCCTTGGCATAGACGCTGGCGGAGGCGGCCAGGCCGTTGGCGCTGTCGGACTTCCCCTGGACGAAGGTCTTCATCTCCGTGATGTCCGGCCCATGGAGCAGCGCTCCGTATCGGTCATAGACGGTTTTCAGGTCGGACGCATTGCCCGTCGTGGCTACCGCCTGCAGGGCCGCCTTCACCGCAGCGCTCTGGTGGGCCGCCAGGAGCTCCGATCCGGCGTCGGTGGCCGTAGGCCCGGTCACGGCCGGATTGGCGACGGCAGGGGCGGCAGGGACGGCAGGGACGGAAGGACCAGCGGCCGGTTCTACCTGGGCCGCGGGGGCACCTTCGGCCGGCGCGGGAGCTGCGGGGGAGCCACCAGGTGCCGGCGCGGCAGCAGGGGCAGCCCCAGAGGGGGGAGTGGCCGCCGTCGGGCCCGGCTGGGAGTTCGGCGCCGCCGGCACGGGCAGCCCGCTGATATCCGCGATGGCCCGGGCGTTGGTGGAGACCGCGTGGATGGCGGTGTCCAGATAGTTGAAGTCCGGGTGGCCATCCGGCCCTACCCCGCTGCTGCGCACCCCGTCCAGGATGTTCGAGGTGTTCGCGTTCACCGAATCGACCTTGCCCTTGAGCAGCTGCTGGTCCGTGTGCGCGCCGAACTGGTTGGACAGCGAATTCAGGATCGGCAGGCCGTGGCGGTCGTACAGGGCCCGGCCCTCCATGCCCAAGGTTCCCTGGGTCTGGGTGGAGAACTGGTTGAGGATGCCCCGGCTGTACTCGCCGAAGTTCTTCCCGGTCGGGTTCAGGTCCAGGCTGGCGATCTGGTCATCGGTCAGGCGGGTGTTGGCCTTGATCTCGGCCGGGGTCAGAGCCCATGGGGTCGCCCCGTTCGGGCCGGTCCCGGCGTTGACGTTGTTACCCATGGCGAGCTGGGTCTTGCGGCCGAGGAGCTCGCCCAGCTGCTGGCCGTTGCTGCTTGCGTCGAAGGCCTTCTGCTGGTCGTTCAGGCGCGCGAACTGCTCGACCACGGGAGCGGCCGCCTGGACCGTCTTGGCCAGATCGCCCAGCGGGCTCGGCATCGGCGACGCCTGGGGGCCTGGAAGCGAGGATGGGGAAACTTCCTGTTGGTATTCCGGGATCCGCATTAGGATGACCTCCCAAGGCCCAAGAAGGTTTTGCCGGTGAGCATCGTGGACAGTGGGTCGATGGCCATGTTGGAGGCCGTTTTCGCTGCCGAGGCCTGCGCCCGGTCCAGGGTCGCCTGGGTGTCATAGCCCCAGGCGGTGCGCTGGGCATTGACGTTGACGTTGGCTACGTCCAGGGCACCCTGCTGGGCGTCCTGGGCGATGATCTTCCCGGAGCTGCCACCGCTGTCCAGGGTAACGCCAGAGGCGCCCACGTCGGCCCGGGCGGTCCCAATGGTCGCATTGACCTTGTTCTGCTGCATCTGCGCCTGCGTGGCGCCCTGCATAATGGCCTGCTTGCCCTGGGTTTCGGCGATGTTGGCGTTGTAGGTCAGGGTGCTGGCCTGGGCCTGGGCTCCTGACGCCTGCTGCAGTTCACTTGCGGCAGCGGCCGCGATGGGGAGGGCTGCTACCCAGCACATGGGATCTCCTTCATGGAAAAGCGGCAGAAGGGTAGGCCATGCGGGCCATAGGGCGCCGGGGCTTCAATCTCGAACCCACACCAGCGCAGCCAGCGGATGGCCAGCCGGTTCCGGGCGTCCACCCAGTTCTCCAGCGGGCCATAGACCCGGCGCAACAGGTGGATGGTCTCCCGGGAATGTTCCAGCCACTCCCGACGGCAGGCCAGGATGTCTTCCGAGGCGATCATCCAGGGCACGAACCACCCGGCGTGGATCGACCGGGTGACGCCGAACACACAGAGCACCTTGCCGTCGATCATCGCCGCCCTGGGGTGGTCCGAGATCTTGAGCCCAAGCACCAGGGCCTCGCGCGGGGTCACATCCCAGCCGTCCCGCAGCTCGTCAATGTCCGCCTGGCGCACGTGCGGGACCATGGCGACCACGTGGGCGATGGTTGCGGAAACCACCTCGATCCGGTGCATCAGGTGCCTCCGATCATGGCCACGTCCGGGATGATGGACAAGATGGACAGGGGGAGCGGATCCGTGGTCTGCAGGCAGACCTGGCCAAACTTGACCCAGGAGGCCTGGATGTAGATCGGCACCAGGTCGGTGATCAGGTTGGGCGGCTGGTCGTAGTTCTCGAAGGACCGGCTCTTCATGGGCAGCAGGTGGTCGAAGTCCTGGCCGGCCCAGAGGCCACGGGATTCGTTGATCATCACCCGGACCGAGTTCACCAGCTTCCACTTGTCCCGGTTGGTGTCGATGTAGTTGTAGATCACCACCGGCAGGGTCTGCACCTGGGAGGTGATGGGCAGCCCCGCGTTGATGACGAAGGCCGGGTTGGGCAGGGTGAACCCTCCGGAGGCAGACACGACCTGCGGCGGTATCACGTTGCCGTCGGCCAGGGCCACGATGGTCTGGCCGGCCAGGGGCAGCCCGGAGAAGGTGTTGCGGGCGATGTAGAAGGCGCTCTGCGGGGTGTTTCGGTATTGCGCCGGCAGCGGCCGGTTCAGGATCCCGGTGGCCGTGCTGCCTGGTGCTCCGGGCGAGCCGCTGGAGCTGGTGAGCACCAGCTTGTAGAGGATCCCATCCACCGCGTCCTCGAGAACGATGGCGTCCCCGATGTCGGTGGCGCCCACGAAGAACGGGATGGAGCTGGTGACGGTGATCGAGGCATCGGTGTTGTCCCAGGCCGTGCCGCCAGAGAGGGTGACGGTGGCCAGGGTCAGATCCCAGGGGGTGCCGCGGAACCCGGTCCGGCCGTCAAAGGTCATGCCGCAGTCCACGAAGAAACTGTTGCGCACGTCGGTGATGAGCCGGGGGGCGAAGTATTCGATGGTCCGCTGCACCTGGCCATTGATGGTCCGGTTGATGATGAAGTAGGGCGTGTTCTGGTAGGGCGCCGCGCCGGTGTTCTCGTTCACCGTGCAGACCGATTCGAACAGGCCGTTCACCGTATCGTGCCTGTGCCAGCCGGCCACCTGCTGCTCGGGCATGTAGGTGAGCCCGAGCAGGGCCCCGTCCTCCCGGACGCACCAGATGATGGAGGTGGGATCCTGCTGGTACGCCCAGTCCACGATGGAATGCCCATCGGTCAGGTGCGAGGCCAGGATCATGATGTCGTTGCCGGTGAAGGTGTTCGAGGCGAAGTCGTAGGTAACCCCCCGGACCGTCCGGTTGTTGCCCTGGACGAACAGGCCACCGTTCTGTACCTGGATGGGCGGCAGGCTGTTGGCACCTCGGAACCCCTGCACGCTGGTGGAGATGTTGCTCGGGGTGATCACGTCCTCGGGGTTCTGGCCCACCTTGATCTCGGCGCCGTCCGTCAGGATGATCAGGCAGCCCAGGGAGAGCAGCTCCTGGATCGCGTTGCCCTTCTGGTTGGCGATGGTGAAGGTGATCGCGTCGTCGTCCACGATCGGGTTGGAGATCCCGAAGTCCGTGTAGGACCCGGTCCGGCTCATCCAGACCGTCTGGGGCTGGCCCGGGGTCCCGGCGAACACCAGACGCTGCTGGAAGTATTCGACGGACGAAGGGTAGCCCTGACCGCCAGGCTGGCCATAGGTGCCCCCCCAGGCGCCCAGCGCCCAGTTGAAGGTGGGTCCCGGGGTGATGCCGCTGGCGGCGGTCCCGACCGTTGCCACGGTGGGTGAGCCGGACAGGGTCGAGAAGAGCGGGAACAGGGTGGCGAACAGGCCGTTGGTGCTGGTCAGGGTGAAGTGGGTGCTGTCGATCACCGAGATGATGCCGGTGCCGGTGAAGGTGTGCGCCGCGGCCAGGGTGTCCGTCCAGGGGATGGTGAGCACCACCGCCTGCCCGCTCACCAGGGTATTGGGCAGCGTGGTGGTGAATTCGGCCGCACCGGCCGGCCCTGCCGCGACGGCCGAGATGGCCAGCCCGGCATTCAGAGACCCCACCACGGAGGCCGGCAGCGGGGAGAGGACCGTGGCCGTGGCCGTGTTGGCGCTGGAGACGGCGGTTATTTGGGCGATGCCGAAGCCGCTGTCCAGGTACTGCCAGAGGATGGCGCCGGCACCGGAACCGTCCGACATGACGCCCGACACGTGCGAGGGGATCACCGTCCCGGTGGTGCCCGAGTTCGTGGCCTGGTAGTAGTTGCCCTGGCTGCGCCGGATCATGCCGGCGGTGATGGCCACCTGGGGTTCCCAGGCGTAGCCGAAGCTGCAGGTCTGGAGCTGGATCAGCCGGCCCACGTGGGAGGCCAGGAAGGAGCCCTTGGGCGAGGTCAGGGTGACCGCCCCGCCGGTCGCGCTCGCGTAGATCCCGTTCGTGGTGTCGATGTTGATGGCCAGGAAGGGACCGTTCACGAAGGGGAACGGGGTGAGCGTCCACTGGTCCGAGGCATACCGGCTGAGCTGCATCGGCGGGTAGTTCGCGTGCACCAGGGTGACCACGTCCAGGCTCTGAGTGAAGTCCAGGCCCCAGACGTCCGAGGCGCTGTAGGGTGTGGGGATCTCCACGATGTAGCGGGTGACGCCGAACTGGTCCACGAAGGAGGAGAGGGCATACCACCAGGCCGCATTCCCCACGGCGTTGCCCAGGTTGCCGCCCTGCACGCTGTAGTAGGCCACCCCGCCGCTCAGGACGGTCGCGCCCTGGGCGTAGGTGGTCCCGGCGCTATAGGCCGCCGGCGTGGCCGAGAGCACCACCGGGGCACCCAGGGAGTGGAAGCGGATGTAGCCGGCGCCGAACTCCATGGCGTCGCTCTGGCTGATGTTGAAGTTGAACGGGATCAGCCGGGCCCGGCCGGAATTCTTGACCACCGCGCAGAACTTCGTGCCGGCTCGGTTGCGCAGGCCGCCGTAGGGCTGCACCTCGAAGTTCCGGCACAGCCCCAGGCTGGTCAGGTAGCGCTCCATGTCGGTGCGGCCCCAGAGGGCCGGAGCCAGTTCGCCACCAACGAGCGAGGCTTGGAGGATGGAGGGCATCGCTCAGCCCACGAAGAAGGCGGCGGGGGCGATGTTGTTGCCCGGGACCGGGATGTAGGACTGGGGGCCGAAGCCGTCCCGCTCGGAGATGAACCCGCACTCGGGCGGTGCGTCCGGCTGGCTCTCCATCAGGTCCTGGGCAATGGCCAGCTGCAGGGTCTGCTCCGCGGCCTGCCGGCACTGCGCCGCCACCTGCGGCGTGCTGGAGAGCGGCATGGCGATGAAGGAGCCCATCAGGTAGGCGAAGGTGGTGCAGAAGATGGGGTCCCACTGGGTGGTGTCCGTGACCTGGCTGGTGTACTGCAGCTCGCAGGGGTTCATGTCCGTGTAGATCACCCTGCCGATGCCAGCGATGGCGGCCTGCTCGAAAGGGGCGCGCTGGTCAGCCCTTGGGTTGCGCAGCCCGGGAATGGTGATGGCCTTGACCTTGAGGCAGTCGGCCGGCAGCGCGTAGACGTAGCCCCAGTTCTGGACGGTGTTGGCCAGCGGCTGGAGGGTCTGGCGGTAGGCCGCGAACTTCCAGCCGTAGTTGCGCAGCAGGTAGTCCTGGACGATGGGCCAGAACTGCTTGCAGGCGAGGGCGCCGGCGGACTGTTCATTGATGTCCGCAACGGTCATGGAAACCCCGATGAAGCCCAGGGCCATGGTGCAAATGTCACTCTGGCTGGCCATCGGGGTCTCCTTGCGTTAGCTGGTGGGTTCGTCTTCGGGAACGTCCTCGGTGACGGTCACCTTCTTGGTGGCCTTCTCGGAGATCCCCGGGGTGGGTTCGGTGCCGTCGAAGTGCTCGCCGGGCTGGACGAGCTTGAGCCCGTCGAACAGCGGCACAAGAGCGCGCAGTTTCATGGGAGTTCCTCAGGAAAGGGGAGGGCCCGAAGACCCTCCCCGGGGTTGTGGGCTAGCCGACGGTGAAGGCCGCGGGCACGAAGGAGGTGTTGAGCTGGGGGTTCTTGACGACGGCAGCGTTGGCCACGCCGGTGGTGTTGGCGCCGACGTTGCGGTAGACCAGGCGGATGTAGCGCTTCAGGCCCTGCATCGGGCCCAGCGGGAGATACCAGTTGGAGCCCGCGGTGAGCACGGCCACCAGCAGGGCGGCCGAAAGCGGGAACTCCTGCATGGCGGTGGAGAAGTTGGTGTTGGTGTCGGTCTGCAGCACGAACTGCAGGGAGGTGCCACCCGTGACGGCGGTGGTGATGTTCACCTCGATGCCGAACTCCTCGCCCGGGCCCGGATCGCCGTTGTTCGCGGCGTTGGCCGCCAGGTCGGGGTTGAGGTCGATGACGTTGGTGGAAACCACATCCGCGCCCGACGCGAAGATGTTCTGCGCGGCGCTGAGCTGTTCCATGGAGTCGATATACATGGGAAATCTCCTTGAAGGGGAAGGCAGGAAGGGGAAACCGGGCGGAAGACCATCCCCCGCCCGGGCAGAGCCAGCAGGCCTAGCTGACGACGGCCTCGGTGGACAGGAGCTGGTCGCACAGGCGCACGGGGATGCCCATGAAGGTGGTGGTGAACTGCTCGGCGCCCTGGGTCAGGGCCAGGGCGTTGGTGCTCTTGTTCATCGCCTGGATGCCGAGCATTTCCTTGATGGTGCGGTTGACGTAGAACACCGGCCGGCACATGCCCAGGGCGGGGATGCGGGCGATGGCGCGGAGCATGTACTCGATCAGCTTGTAGGTGCCACCCGTGGTGTCGGCGACCAGGCCGGCCTGATCGATGTTGCAGATGCGAACGGCATAGCGCCAGTCGCGGACCGTCAGGCCGCACTTCCAGCGCCAGTATTCGGCGTAGGCGCGGTAGCGGTTGTTCGAAGCGTCGAAGGCGTCGATCAGCCCCAGATCCTCGTGCGAGAGGCCCGCCTTGGAACCCTTGGGGAAGATGCCCGTCACGGTCTGCTCGCCCCAGCCCACCAGCCAGACGCTGTTCTGGCCGTTGGCGGTGCCGCCGCCGGCGGAGATGATGTTCTGCTTGTTCGGACCGCCGGCGGAGATGGCGGAGTAGCGCGGAGCCAGGCCCATGAAGGACTGGGGGCTGGTGTTGGTGTTGCCGTAGAACAGGGTGGACACGAACAGCTGGTTCATGGCCTCCATGAAACTGGCGGATTCGCTGTAGCGGAAGTCGTTGACGTTGCCGTTCAGCTCGGCCAGGTCCTGGTCGACTTCAGCGCGGCCGGTGAGCATGCCGCAGGTGTCATCCACCTGGATCCGGCTGGACTTGGACGCCGGAACGCCCTGATAGAGCTGCCGGAAGATCACGGAGGGGAGGCCGTTCCGGATGGTGCTCCGGTGGCCGGTGGGCAGGTTGCCCTCGATCCAGGCCATGTCGGTCAGGATCTCGTTGGTCTGGTTGAGGGCTTCGACCACCCGGGCGACCTTGCCATCCGGGTCGATGCTGCGGGCGAAGTCCATGAGGGTGACAGCACCCGCTTTGGAGGGAAGAGTGGCCATTTTGTTCTCCTGTGGGGCCGGTCGGATCCGGCAAAGGAGGTTTCAGTTCGGGGTTGAATTACCTGGGGGGAGTCTTGTCGTACATCACTTCGGGGGCGGACTTCTTGGCGGCAGACGGCGCGCCGGCGGCGAACACGGGACCTTCGGCCATGGCGGCGCCGACCTTGGCGGCCCAGCGCACGAAGGCCGGGTGGTTGCCCAGGCCGGTCGCGTTGAGCATGTCCTTGAGTGCCTGGTCACCGAACCGTTCCACGGCCGCCGCGGAGTTCTTGGCGGTGAGGGGGAGGTTCGCACCACCCAGTTCCTTGTCGGCCTTGAGGTCGGTGAGCCACTGGGCCTGCTGCGCTGCCTGGGCTTCTTGTGCCCGGGTGGCGGCAGCCACCTGGAGGTCGACCAGCTTCTGGGCCTGTTCCTGGGTGAGCTTCAAATCCTTGGCGATGGGCTCGAAGGCCGCGAGGCTTTCGGTGTCCACCGGCATTCCTTCGGGCAGCTTGAACTCGTATTTCTCGGGAACCGCAGGCGTCTCCTCCGGCTTGGCGGCAGGTTCGGCGGCAGTTCCTTCGGCGGGTTTCGTGCCTTCGGGCGGGGTTGTGGTTTCCGGCACGCCGGCGAGAGCGCCGGTGGAAATGGTCGTGCCAGGGCCAGGGGCCGCAGCTGCGCTGTCTGGGGTTGTGGCAGCAGCCGTGGTGGTTTCTTCGCTCATGCGTTGTTCTCCTTTTGAGCTTCGGCCTGCATGGCCAGGAAAGACCCGGGGCAGGCGGTGAGGATTTCGACTTCGAGGAAGAGGCCGACCTTTCGGCGTCCCTCGGCGTTCGCCATGGTCAAGGCGTTGGTAGAGAAGCTGTCCTGGTGGATCCCGCAGAAGCCAATGAGCCTCCAGACGAAGCGGCGGCCGCGGGGGTCGCCCATCACCCAGCTGAGGTCCATGCCGTCCTGGACGGCGCGCAGGTTCTCCTGCTTGCGCTGGCCCTTGACCTGGCCCTCGTTCGAGGCGTTGTGGATCTCGTCGGTCACTTCTGCCTCCGGCTGATCAGCGCGTCCAGCTTGTTGCTTACGTCCCGGACGTCCTGGCGTGTCTCGGCGTGCTGCTGGTTGATGAGGTTGAGGATGTCGGCCTGGTTGCTCTTCAGCTGGGAGATGGACGACTCGGCGGCCACGAACCGGGCCTCCTGATGCAGGGCCCAGCCGAAGAAGGCCCCCAGGGTCATCAGGGTCATCAGCAGGTGGCTGAGGTCCACGTCCTTCTTCACGTTCCAGGGATGGGGGTCTTGGGTCATGCCGCGGCTCCTGGTTTCTGCCTCATCTGGGAGACGATCTGCCCGAGGGCGGTTGAGGGATCGGCTGGGGTGGTGCCGAGCTTGTGCACCCCGTCCGCGGCCTGCTGCATCATCTGCATCTGGGCCTGGGCCTGCTGCTGCTGCTGACGCTGGGCCCGGAGCTGGGCCACCATGACCACGTCCCGGATCACCTTGGGCGGCACGCCGGCCATGTCGGCATAGGCCCGAACCGCCTCATCGAAGTCCACGGTATCCACCGCGGTGGGGTCGGCCTGGAGCAGGCTGACCACGAAGGCGGCCACCTTCTCGATGCCGGCCATGCCGATGGCCTTCATGGTCTGGGCCATGATGCTGATGTACTCGACCGTCAGTTCCTGGCCCATCATCTGCGCCGGCGCCGGCGGCAGCATGTGGTTGCGCATCATGATGCTGAAGGTCCTCTCTACCAGCGGATCCAGCAGCTCATCGTTCAGCCGGAGGTAGACCGGGCCCAGGGCCAGGAGCTTCTCCTCCTGCTTGGCGGCGATCTCCGTTGCCGTGACGTTCTGCCGCTGATCGTTGGCGATCATCAGGAACAGGTCCTTGTAGAAGGCCGTGTTGATCCGGGCCTCGTCGCGGCCGATGCTGACGGCCAGGTCCTGCTGGTGGGGGTTGGGGATCTGGTAGGCCGGGGCGAAGCTCTGGCCCCCGGGCGGCACATCGATGTAGGTCACGTCCCCGGGCAGCACCGAGCTGATCTTGTTCCGGAGGGTGCTGGGCCCGACCATGGCCGGGTTGGAGAACTTGTCGAGCAGCTGGGCGCCGCGCTTCTCCTTGAGCTGCAGGGTGCGGGTGTCGCCCAGGGCCTCCATGGCCGGGCTGGTGCCGTAGACGTCCTCCCCGGTCAGCTCCCAGCGGGGGCAGACGGCGATGAACTCCTCGAACCCGGTGACACTGAGGAACACCTCGGGTTCGCCGGCCGCTTCATAGTAGACATTGAGGAACGGCTTGAACTTCGCCTCCAGCTTGGACGGATCGGGGGTCTGGTTGGGCTCGATGACATGCACGATGTCGAACCAGGCGTCCCGGTTGCCGTTCTTGTAGGCAGCCTGCACCCCCGCGCTGATGTTGCTCCAGTCGATGTCGTCGTCCGCCGGGACGGGCCCCTCGGGCTTCAGCGGGGCGTTCGGGTTCTTGAGCTTGGGCCGGCCGAACTGCTTGACGATCTGGTCGGCGGTCATCATGTACTGCCGGTAGACCGTGTCCACCCTGCCCTTGTCGTTGGTCCCCAGCATGTAGGAGCCGATGGGGAAGTTCATGCAGTGGATGACCTGGTCCGCGTCTTCCAGGATCACCATGCAGGAGGTCCCGTACATGCCCAGGTCCTTGTAGACCACCGGCAGGCTGGTGTAGAGGTTCGACTTGAGGAAGATCCCGGCCATGACCTTCTCGGCGTTGTCCAGCCAGATCCGGACGGCCGCCACCTCGTTCAGGTCGGGGTTGGCAGTCCGGAGCTTGAACCAGGGCCGGGCCGGGCTGGTGATGCCCGACATCATGCCGGAGGTCAGGATCCGCAGCGCCATGGTCGCGGTGTTGTTCATGATGGACGTGGCCCGGACGTCGCCCCGGTTGCGGTCGGTCCGGAGGAACCGGGCGGAGCGGGGCGCGATGTTCTGGCAGATGTCCTTCCAGTGGTAGATCCACGAGGACCGCTCGGTGAAGAGAGCGTTCAGCCGGCTATTGAAGTGGACCTTCGAGAGCTGCTTCACGTCAGCTCCCCAGCAGGGTCTTGGGGGCGGTGGAGGGCTGCTGCAGGACACCCAGGCCGCCGGTCAGCATGGTGCTCGACTGGCCCTTGGCGTCCTGGAGGTGCTTGAGCTGGGCCTGCAGGGCGTTCTGGACAGAGGGATCCTGGGCCGTGGCGACAGCGGGAGCCGGGGTGGCGGCTGGGATGCTCGGCTGGCTGAAGCACATGTCAGGCTCCTAGGAAAACCACTGGATGCCCCAGGCCAGGAGAGATATCTCCGAAGCCGAAGAGGCCTGCGCCTGGAATCGGATGTCACTCTTCGCCTCGGCAATGGGCCAATGCGGGGGGTTGATCTGGTCCAGGGCCGAGGTGCTGGTCAACTGGCCGAGGTCGAAGGACTGGAAAATCCCGTTGGCACCGAAGGTCTGCCCGTAGCGGAGCTTCGCGTAGGCCACCGTGGTGGTGATCGTGTCCATAGAGGGTAGAAGGCCCATGATGGCGAATCGGCAGCCAGCCGGGACGGTATAGCCCGCGTAGGAACCGATGCCGTCCCCCGTGGTGATCTGCTGGAACACCTTGGCGGCCGTGACCGGGACGCCGGAGGCGTAGGTGTTGGTGGAGTCGCAGGCGTAGATGTTGCCCGCGTTGATGAACCCGGTTCCCGCCGTGAGCACGTCCATCTGGTTGACGCGCAGGCAGTTCGAGATCGGCGTGGTGTTCGCCAAGCCGTCCACCGTGGTGGGAGCCGTCACCGCGGTCTGCCCGTTCAGGGTGAAGGTGGCATAGTGGGCGTTGTAGCTGCTGTCCAGGTAGGCCACGCCCACCGTCTGGGCGCCGGTCCCGACCGCAGTGTCGGCCACGCTGTCCGAGATCACGGCGAGGGTGAAGGCCACGGTGGGAAGGGCGCGCACGGTGTTGAAGCCGAAGATGTCGGCCAGGCCAGAGACCGCGCTGTTCTTGCCGTTCAGCATGACCGGCATGAACTGGTTCTTGGAGGCCGAGTTTGGCGGAAGGCCAGGCCCCCCGACAAGCCGATCCGAGAATGACGGCGGCACGTTCAGGGGCGGGAGAGCGAAGTTCATCGGCATCGGGTCACCTCAGGAGCGGGTCATATTCGGAAAGGTTGTAGTTGCGGTCTTCTTCGGGTTCAGGCTCGAGTGCGGTCCAGTGTGGGAGTTCCTCGGATTCCTTGCTCTTGGGGTCCTTGGGCTCGAAGAGGGGCGGAGGGTCAGGTAGCGGGGACATCGGGAGCCGGGCTCGTGGCGACGGGGGGCGCCTGCGCCTTGGCGACCGCCTCGTCAGCTTCGGCGCGCACCTTGGCGATCTCAGCCGCGGCTTCGGCCTTCACCTTCTCCAGGTCGGAAGCCGCCCGGGCCTCGACGGCGGCCAGTTGCTTCTGCAGGTTCTCCACCAGCAGCTCGTAGGCGGCCTTGACGCGGGCCAGTTCGGTCTTCCAGAGGCCCTCCACCTTGGCCACTTCCGCCTCGACGGTCTTGGCCACGAGCTCCGCGTGCGCCTTGACCCAGGTCCGGAGGGTGCCGAGGTAGTGGCCCAGCAGGAAGGACAGGATGATGGCCAGCAGGCCGTAAAGGACGGGAAGGGATTTGGGATCCATGGAAGTCTCCTAATTGGTGAGTTTGTCGATCTGCTTGTTCGCGTCGCTGGAGCCGCCGAAGTAGTAGCCCATTACGTTCTGCGCCCAGGCGTGGCCCAGGGCGCCCATGAGCACCAGCACCACTGCCTTGGCCGACTCGGACTCGGGGATGCCGAAGCGCAGGACGTAGGTGAGCACTCCGAAGAAGCCGATGGTGGTGGTGTAGGCCAGGATCCGGGGGGTCCACTCCTGGGTGGACTCCTGGAGCCTGCGGGCGCTGTCCCGGTCCTGGTATTCCAGCGCCTGCAGGTCCTGCACCGACTTGACGTTCAGCTGGGCCATCTGCAGAGCGAAGGACTCCTCGGCCTGCTTCAGCGCCACGATCTGCTCACCGGTCAGGGTCCCATTGGTCAGGGCCTGCTGGATCGAATCCGGGCTCGCGTCCTTGATCCCCAGGGCCGAGGACAGTAGAGCCCCAGCAGCCCCACCCAGGGGTCCACCCAGGGCAGTTCCCAGCATGGGGGCAACTTTCGCAATCCACGGCTTCACCGCGTCCCAGCCGCTCATGCCGGCACCTCCTGGTAGGTCCAGTGCCCGGGGCCGCCGGCAGCCGTCAGCGCCTGGCGCCGGGGCGTCTCGCCGTCCCGTGCGATGGCCAGGTGGATCCAGGCCTGGCATTCGAAGATCACCTGGTCATAGGGCAGGTCGCTGAGCCGGATCTTGTCGAAGGCGGCCTGCAGGTCCATGCCCTCCGGGATGCAGTCCGCGGCGCGGCCGTCCAGGTGCGCCGAGGTCCTGGCCCCCCCAACCGCTTCGTTCAGGGCCTCACACCGGAATCCCGAGTCCACACGGAAAGGGCACCCTAGGAGTGCCCGCGCCGGTTCCAGGAGGGTGCTGCAAAGCAGGTTGAGGCTGTCGATGGCCTGCTGGGGAGGCGTGTTGTCGATGCCCTTCCGGGTCGCCGTCTGGCTGAAGGTGAGCGATTCCAGGCTGAAATGCTCGGACATGACGGAGGCCTCCGCAGCAAAGCCTCATGCCAGCGGACGGGCGGGTCCACAACGGGCGGTCTCGGTTATCTCCGTTATCTCCGTTATCTCTATTAAAAAGGCCCCCGGAGGGGCCTAGCAGGGGGCGGGGCGGGTCAGGTGGATAGCTTCTGGGCCAGCAGGCCGAGCGGGGCCATGCAGGCCTGGGCCAGCACCTGGGCCCAGCCGGCCTCCTCCACGGACTCCGCGGACCAGGTGCTCATGTTTCTGGTCCCCTTCCCGTCCACCGTGATGCTCACCACGACCCGGTGCGTCAGCGGCTTGGCTGGGGCACCGAGGCGCTGACCCATGACGTCCACCAGCTGGTCGCTGGCGTGGATCAACTCGCTGCCCGTCACGGGCTCCTCGAACTCCTGGTGCAGCGCCACCTGGTCGAGGATGGTTTCCAGGGCCCGGTTCTTGGACTCGGACGCGGCGAGCCGCTCTTTCAGGGCGCTGATGGTTTCGTGGAGGGTGGGCATGGGGGCTCCTATGAGGCCTGGGTGGTGGGAGTGCGGTTGCGCAGGTGCTCGACCAGGGCCCGGGACCACTTCCATTGGCCGTCGGGCTGGCGGATCACGGCGTTCTGGCTCTTGAAGGCCGCCAGGAACTTCCGGCGGAAGCCGGCGACGCTGTAGCCGAGCAGGGCCGCCGCCTCGCCCGTGCCGATCAGGTCGGAGTTGGGGTTGGAGCGGCGGCGGCGCCGGGCCTTGGTCATCGCTCCTCCAGCGGGTCGTAGTCCGACTTGTTGCGGGTCTTCCGGCCCAGCGCCGCATCCAGGGCCGGGTGCCCGGTCAGGATCGAGGCCGGCTCATCGGCGAAGGCGAAGGTGTTGGCCAGGGCGTCACCCAGGTCCGGGGACTTGCCCAGGCGCTTCTTGATCTGGTCCTTGTCCTCGAGCAGGAACTTCCCATTCACGAAGCTGTAGGTGGGCGCCGTGAGCTCGCCCACGAGCTCGGGGATCGGTGGCAGGGCCCCGCCGCGCTTCACCCAGTCGGCCATGCCCATCCACATCTCGCAGCGCAGGTTGGCATAGCGCGGGTCGAAGGCCTTGCCGTGGTACTGCAGCCCGATCGGGTTGTAGCCGGCCGCCACCAGGTTGTCGATCACGCCATGGCCCCAGTGCCCGGTGTCGTCCACGAACTCCATCTCGGAGCCCCACTCCCGCTTGCGCTTGGCCACGATGGCCGCGATGTCGGTGGTGCGCTGGTGGCGCAGGATGATCGGCTCGAGGGCCACCAGGCCCTGCCGGGGGAAGATCACCGTCCGGTCGTCGCCGAACCGGGCCACGTCGATGCCGAGGCGCTTCTGTGCCCAGGTGTAGGCGTCCTCCTCGTAATGCCGCTTCATGGCGGCGTCCACCTCGTCCACGCCCAGCAGCGCGTTGATGCCGCCCGGCGGGAACAGGCCCAGGATGAACGCCATGACCCAGGGGTTATCCCGGCCCCAGGTGGCGATCTGCTCCCGGGCCCACTCTAGGTCGATCCGGGACGACCGGGACTCGTCGTCCGGATCCCCGGTGATGGTGACCAGGAACCACTGGGCCCGGGCGATGGTGCAGACGTGGTGCAGCAGCCCGATCTGGCTGGTGGGGTTGCCGGCCGTGGCCAGCAGACCATCGGAGCAGGTGGACAGGGCCTGCTCCGCGCTCTTGACGATCTGGGTGGGCATGTCGCCGCTCTCGTCGATCAGAGCGAACGGGAACCGGCTGTGCAGGCCGGAGAGGGTGCGGCCCACCGCGTCGCTGTCGGCGCTCTTGGGGAAGCCGCGGGCGGACAGGAACCAGGTCTCCGGGAAGTCCCGGGCGTAGATCTGGCTGGCGGTCCACTCGAAGGCCTCGCGCAGGAACTCCGACCGCTGGCGCCACTTGGCCAGCTCCGCCCAGAGGTTGTCCGAGAGGTTCTCCCGGGTGATGCTCACCGCGGCGCCCTTGGGGTGCTCGCCCTTTTCGGCGAAGCAGGCCAGGCGGTGCCAACCCAGCCAGGCCAGGGCGGTGGACTTGCCCGGGCCGGCGCAGGCCTTCATGGCGATGCGCTTGCGCCCGGGCTTGCCGGCCTCGGCTAGGACCTGCTCCTGCCAGGCGTCGGGCGTGGCGCCGAACACATCGTAGACGAACTTGCACGGGTTGGCCCGCCACTCCCGGATCCGCTCGGTGGCGCGGCGCCCGGCTTCACTCATCCTCGAGGCCTTCCCCGGTGATGAGCTGCTCCAGGCTGATCTTGCCGCCGTGTTCCAGCTTGGTGGGCGCGTCCAGCCCCAGGATCTTGGCCCGGCGCTGCTGGCAGTCCAGGACGATGCCTAGGTAGCGCGGGTCGCCGTTCAGGTGTTCCGTCCGAAGGGTGGTCTCCGGCAGGGCCAGGACAGCATCGCCCTTGCCGACCTTGACGCTCTTTGTGGTCCGGGTCTGCTTCCGGCCGATCCCGCGGCGCCAGGCGATCCAGGCCTCGCGCTCGAGCTCGTCCAGCTTGGCCAGCTCGGCGGCCTTCACCTCGGTGATGTCGCGCAGGGCGGAAGCCTTCCACTCGCTGGTGAGGGCCGCCAGGTCGTCGTGGATCGCCTTGATGCTCCAAGGCTTGCCGGTGTCCGGGTTGACCAGCTTGTCCTTGGCTAGGGCCGCGGCCGTCTGCCGGATCGAGAAGCCCTGGACCTTGTAGCTGGCCACCTTGGCCTTCCGGGCGTCCAGCATCGCCTCCCGTTGGGCGGTTCGGGTCCCGCTGTTATTTCCCATGGTTGTTACCTCCTTTCAGCGCGCGACCGGCTTCCACCCGGATCCAGGCCTCCCGGAGCGGATCCGGGCCCTCGTGGAACGAGCCGAAGGGGACCTGCACCAGCTCGCGCACAAGCTGCCCGCCGGCGAAGGGCTCGGCGACGGTGAGGTGGTAGGCCCGGCAGGGTTCGCAGCGCAGCGCGGACAGGGTGGTCATGCCGTCCTCCTGGCCGCGGGCACCTCGAAGAACGCGGCCCGCATGCGCTCCTGGAAAACCCGGATGGTCGCGTGGTGGATGCCCTGCTCGCGCATCTGCTCCACCAGCTGGGCGACGCTGGGGGCAGCCAGGCCGGCGCGGGTGAGCTCGGTGCGCAGGATCTCTCCGGCGCAGCAGAAGAACGCCAGATGGCCGGAGGCGCGCTTGCGGGCCAGGAAGGCCTCCTGCTCGGCCAGGTGGGCGGCTTTGGTCCGGGCCCCGGGCGCCTTGGTCTCGATCCAGACCACCCGGGTGTCGCCGCGGATCTCCACCGACAGGTCTGAGTGGCCCCGTTCACAGAACACCACCGGCCGGCCGCGGTAGCCGGTCTTCGGGTTGGCGCCCATCCAGGCCATGCCCACGTTGTGCCGGGTCACCCGGGCCACCCAGGGGAGCTGCTCGAGGTATTCGATCAGGGCCTTCTGGATCTTGGACTCGGGGGTGGGGGTCTTTCGCTTTTTGGGAACAGCGCAGAGACCGGGGAAGGGAGGGGCGTAGGAGGTCATTGGACACCCCCTTTCGTTACCTCGTTACCCGCTACCTCCCCTACGGGGAGGAGGTAACGGGGTAACGTTACAGGCGTTACCATGGGAGCGTTACCCAGATAACGCAGGTGTATTTGTTGATAATGAAAGTGATTATTCTTCACTTTGATCTCCATGCGTTACCTGAATGCGTTCATATCCAGAAGTGGTCACGGAATAATTGCCTTTTTGGACAAAACCGGCACTGCGCAGTTTGAAAATGGCCTGACGGAGAGTCGCCTTGGGATCCTTGAATTTGGGATCGTCAAAATGTTTCATGGCCAGCTGTGCCATGTCGGGCTGAACGCCTCGGCGAGAAGCCTCATAAAGATCGGCGAGGATCGCAGTTTGCTTGTTGAGGGTAGTCAAGGCCTTCGCCCCGCGGATCCTCGCCAGCGTCTCGATCCCGTCCCGCGGCGTGAACCAGCGCCCGTGCTCATCCTGCTCCACGAACAGCCAGTCCGACTTCTGGCCGCCGTTGAGCTTGGTGGCGCCGAATACGGCATATCCGCCCATCCGGGCCTTGTCCTCGTCCAGGCCGGCGCCGGCCGCCTCGTCGGGGTTGATCAGGGTGAGCTGCAGCACGCAGCGGAAATTGTCCACGATGGCCGAGCTGCCCCGCACCCACTCGGTGCTCATGCGGTCGGCGAGCAGGGGCTTCTTCTTGGCGTCGCCGCGGGCGCCGTCCTGACCCTTGGCCACGTGGTGCAGGACCAGCGGGCTCCAGCCGTATTCGAGGATCAGGTTCAGGGCGTTGAGCACCGGCCGCAGCGCTTGGACAGTGTTCTCGTCGCCCTCGGAGACGCGGGCCAGGGTGTCGATGATGACCACCCCGGGCCGGACGCCGTGCTCGGTCATGGTCTGGAGCACCTTGGCGAGCTCGGGCGCCAGGGTCGGCAGGAACGCCGTGGCGCCCTTGGCCTTCCAGTTGATGAATGGGGCGGCGAAGTTCTCCCGCAGCGCCTGGTCGTCCTCCGGGGTCCAGTCCTGGCAGTCCTTGTAGTGGTTGACGATGCTGCGCACCCGCCGGTGGAACGTGTCCCGATCGTCCTCGAGGCCGAAGTAGACGGCGCCCATGGGCGGCTGGCGCTCGCATGACAGGAAGGGCTTGCCGGTGGCCAGGGCGATGCACGCCTGCAGGGAGAGGAACGACTTGCCGACGCCTCCCTTGGAGGCCATCACCACCGGTACGGCCGCGGGGATCACGCCGGGGATCAGCCAGCGCGGCGCCGGCGGATCGTGGTCCAGGAACTCGCCGGCGCCGGAGATGGTGAGGAGGACTCCGCTGCCAGGCTCGGTCATCACCTCCTGCAGGGCCCGGAGGATCTCCTCGGTGGCAATGGAAGCGTCGCCGGTGTCCTGCATGGCCTTGGCCACCACGCGCTGCAGCTGGCGGCGCCGGTAGAGGTCGAGGTTGCGCTGGACCAGCTTGAGCGGATGCAGCACCTCCTCGGTGGCGCTGGTCACGTCCCAGATGCCCTGGTAGCCGCCGGCCTTGTCCAGGGTGCCCTGGGCCTCGCACTCGGCCTTCAGGGTGATGGTGCTGATCTCCTCGTGGCGTTCCATGAGCCCCTTGAACGCCAGGTAGATGGCTCGGTGCTCGCGGATGAAGAACGACTCCCCGCCGTTGAGCAGCCGCATGCACTCGGGCACCTCGGGGTTCTCGGGGCCCAGGAGCATGGTGGTCAGCAGGACACGCTCAGTATCCGGGTCGGCTGGCACCTGGGGGTATTTGTGCTCGGAGGTCATCAGCCCACCTTCTGCCGTTCCAGCTGCCCTTGGCGCCAGCCGTCAAGCCAGGCGCTGCGCTGGGGGTCCTTGGGGAAGGGGTTGCTGTGCGGGGCCCGGTCGGCGAGGCCGGCCTTGCGGCCCAGTTCGAACTGCCAGGATCCGGGGCCCATGCTAGGCTCTCTTCGCTTTGCGCCAGGCTTCGCGGTCGAACGTGGGCCGCGCCGGATCCTCCTCGGGTTTGACTTTGGGGGGCACGGCCGGCTCGATGAGCAGCAGCCGGGCCTCATCCAGGCAAAGCAGGGCGCGCCCGTCGTGGCCTTTGTCTATGGAATGGGCGGCTTCGAACAGGAGGTTCTTGAAGCGGATCTTGTCAATCACAGGCCACCTCCCCGTCCCTCGTCCTCCGCGATGAGCGCGTTGACGATGGCGCGCAGCTTGTGCAGCCCGACCACGTCGCTGGCCCGGGCCCTGGGATCCCAGCCGGCCTGGATGTCCTGCAGCAGCTGCGAGACCTCCTGGCCGCTCACCAGGGCGAGCAGGGCCGCCAGGGTGAGAGGCGGCTCGTTCTCCAACGCCAGGATGTCCTCGGCGCCGTCGTTCTGCTCCTGCAGCCAATCCTCGAGCTCAGGGCCCACCTCGCGGGTCCAGTCGGGCAGGTAGTGGATCCCCATGGCGTCGGGGTAGCCGTCCTGGGTCCAGTGGGTGATGGTGCTGGAGTTCACGCCCATCCCGATGGAGACCGCCTTCTGGCCCCGGCCACACATTTCAAGGAAGATCCGCATCTGGCGCTTGACCCTGCGCAGCTTCGGGGAGCAAACGGTTTTCTCAGATGCTGACTGGCAGAGGGCCGCAGCCCGGGCGACATTTCTATCCATGATTGATTCCTCGTTTGGTGGAACGGTGGGAGAAAAATCAGCACCCCAGCCTGGGCAGAGGCTGGGGTGCACCATCGTGGTGTTCGCCACGATGGACGAGCTGCGGGTCTGGGGCCCCATTGGTTTGCGGGAATGGCTGAAGCGCAACCGACCTCCGGGTCGGCAATTCACGCACAAAGGCGTGCTGGAATTCCTGCCGGGCGGACATCAGGCGGCCACGTCGGCAAGACAGGGCGGCAACTGCCCTTCGGCCCAATGATCAGGTCGAAGCTTCCAGCAAGGAATCTCTCCCTTGGAGATGCGGTGGACCTCGATTGCGTTGTCATCGGTCCAACGCCGGCCGCCCCCCTTGATCTTGTCGACCAGGGCAACACCGAAAGTGAACCGGCCCTCCCTGGCCCACTGGCGGAGCAGGAGCCACTCGGGGGGGGAAAGTGTGCACGGGAAAGTCATACCGTAAACTTAGACATGATGTCTAAATTTGTCAATCCCTGTCTCAATAGACTTTTTGTCCAACCATGTGACCATGGTCTAATGCCAACGGACTACGAGGACATCTACCCCAAGCGCCCACTCTTCAAAGAGTGGGTAGCCGTGGCGAAAGCCAAGCTCGGGGCCAGGAGCAATGCGGAGGTGGCGCCAATCATGGGCTATGCTCCATCGACTTTGAACAAAATGCTCGGGAAGAGCCCAACCCACAAGCCCAGCGACACAGCTCTAAAACTGCTTGGCGATTTCATTGGCCGGGACTATCGGCTTCTCCTTGACGAGCCCGAGACTGCGCCTGAAGGCATATCAGATGAATTATGGGCAAAGCTCAGTAAGCGAAAGCCCATCATAGCGGTTTCCTTATTAACAGATCTTGAAACAATCCCGGATGGCGAAGTGGATAATTATCTTAAACTCTGGGACCTTGGGTATAAAATGGGTCTTGCAAGAATAGCCGCTGAAGAAGAAGCGTCACACAAAATCAAGAAATTTAAAACACGGGGTGGGAAAAAATCGAAGTGAAACACGGAGGGGGAATGCGAAAAATCATAATTTTGCTCTTGTCCTCATTGATTCTTGCCGCTCAGCCCATTATTTGGAAACATGATGATTTTTCTAATAGATGGGCGGTCCACACTGAGATTGGCAACTTGGAAACTTCACCAGGAACCAAATTAGCCCTTTGGGGATTTGAAACCAAGATCAAAAATACTCCAGAGATGTATGACATTACTGTAACAATACAAAGAGATAGTTGGTTTTTTATTGAAGCTGGTGAAAGTTTGCAGATGAAGCTTGATGATGGTATTTTGACTTTAAATGGAAAAGGCAGTTCTCAATCTAGAGAGGTTTCTCATACTGGCGGCATTATAGAAATGGCTTCTTATGAGATTACCCTTCCCCAATTAAAGCGCATAGCCTCTTCATCCAATATCATAGTCCGGGTTTCAGGGGGGAAGGGTTATATAACAGGTTCAATCCCACCTGGCTCTAAAACAATTATTAACCAATTTTTGAATGAGGTTCCGAATCGATTAGCCATCGGTCCACCTCCTCTATCAAAGGCATTTCATGTCGGGATTAAATTTGTGCCGGGCCCTGACTGTCTTTACGTGGTGGCATTAGATCCTGGAAGTCCCAACCAGGCCATCCTGGGCAAATTCATTATGGCCGTGGAGGGGGAACGTGGTTCTGGTCAAGAACTCCAAACCAAACTTGGAGCCGCCATCGCCAGGCATCCTGACGGCAGCTCCATCAAGGTGACCATCGCCAGAGTCCCCAAGGACCCAGAGGAAGAAACAGCTTTGGCCCTGTTCTGACCAGCCCGGCTCCCTGTTAGCCCCGCTCCGGTGGGGCTTTTTCTTTGCCTCGAAAAAAAAGTTGGAAAGGGTATTGACGGACTTAGACATCATGTCTAATCTTTAGACAAGCCCATCACGGCACACCCCAACCCACGGAGCCACCATGAACCACCTCAGCGCCGAAGCCAAGGCCGTGCTGGAGGATGCGCGCAAGAAAGGCGACCAGCAATTGGTGAGACAGTTGGAGACTTGGTCTGGGACGGCTCTCCCCTCAGCCGAGGAGCTTTCCCACCCCGAGCTTCTTGGCAAGGTCCTCAAGGAGAGCGGACGTCTCGAAGAAGGGCATTACTCCGACAACCGCACCGCAAGAACTGCATTGGACGAAGAACACGGCTGAGTTGGAATGGGCCGGTTCCGCTCGCTTCATTTCGAACGAGTGACCAGGACACTTCGGACAGGTTGAAGCCGCCATTTCACACCTCCGAGTTTTAGTGATTTCCCCACATCTTAACCCATTCCCACCCCGGGCAGGGGGCGGGAAACCTGCGCCTTCCCGGTGCTCAAGGAGACGTATGTGCAACGAACTCCCCATCGTCTTCACCCTTGTTCCTCCCCTCAACCCCGTCGTCTTGTGCACCACCTGCGGCGAGCCCCTCACCCTTGAGATGGAGCTCGACGAAGGCGAGTGCGTGGACTGCATGGCGGACCGCGCGAAGTCCGCCGAAGAAAGGATCCCTGCGTGAGCGCCATGAATGGAATTTCCTTCGCCCTAGTCCAGCTGAGCACGGCCTGTTGCTCGCTGGAATCCAGCCGGCCCGGCATCGCCGAGGTCAAGGCGGCCCGGGTCGCGGCCAGCTCGGCCGTGGACCTCCTGAAGGCCACCGAGACCTTCCTCGCCAACGGCGTCTACGTGGTCTGCGAGGAGCCCAAGGGTCCCTACGTCGATCCCGCCGAACACCGGATCGAGATGCCGGAGGCCACACCCACGCCGGCGCAGGCCCCGGAAGAGATCACCCACATCGAGCTCGACGTGCTGGCGGCGCTTCTGCCGCTGCCCGACCTCCTGGGCACCTTCGCCGAACTGCACCCCGAAGCCCAGGCCGCACGGTTCGAAGAGGGCCTGGAGCAACTGTGGGGCACGGCCCCGCAGGAGGACACCGACGAAATCCCGGGCACTTGGTGCGCCCCCTGGCGCGCGGCCTTCGCCGAGGGCCGCCTGGATACCTTCGGCCGCCTGGTCTATGCCCTGGAGCACCGCACCCCGGCCTCCATCGCCTTCCCCACCGACGAGGAGATGGCCACCTGGCGCGCGCAGTTCATCGCCCCGCTGCCTCCCCTCCCGGACCTGCTGCTGCAGTTCGGCGACTGGGACACCGACCACGCCATGAGCGAGTTCGGCCGGCGCACCGAGGCCCTGGCCGACCTGGTTGACCCGGAAAAGAAGCTCGACCAGGCGCTCGATCCCTGGGACCTCCTCTGGGAGCGGGACCAGAAGGACGCCTTCACCCGCCTGCTGATCGCGGAGGAGCGCGAGCCCAAGTCCATCATCATCCCCACCGACGAGGAGCGCGACGCCTGGCTGGCGATGCATGCCCCGGCGCCCGAACCGGCCGCTATCGACGAGGACGCCGCGGCCCAGGCCGAGGATGACAAGCGCGAGCAGTTGTTCGACTCCAAGCTCGAGGAACTCGAGGAGACCGGCGTCAAGGAATCCAGCCTGAAGCGCAAGAACTGGAAGAAAGCCGAGAAGGCCTGGCGCCTGGAGTTCGCCGGCGACGCCGTCAAGGCCCTGGACAAGCTGCTCTGGCGCCTGTCCCGCCACGTGGTCCTGTGGGAAGTCCCGACCGACGAAGAGATGCCCGCGGCCGAAGAGCAGGTGCCGGCGTGAGCGGCCTCAAGCTCTACCAGATCGGACCCGAGTGGGCCAACATCCTGCGCGTGGTGGAGGAGGGCTGCGGCGAGCTCACCCCGGAGATCGAGGCCTCCATGCTGGCCCTGATCGAAACCTCCAAGGAGAAGCTCGAGGCGGCCACCTTCGCCAAGCGCAACCTGGACATGCAGGCCGACCTGGCCCGGGCCCAGGCCTCCGTGTTCGCCGCCGAGGCCGCCCGCTGCAGGGCCATCGCCGACGCCTTCGAGGCCACCTCGGACCGCCTGGGTGACCTGATGGCCCCGGCCCTGGACATCACTGGCAGCATCCAGACCATCGCCGGCACGGCGTTCTCCCAGCAGCGGCGCACGTGGGCCTTCGAGCTCAAGCCCGGCACTCCCTTCGCCATGCTGGACGAGACCCTCTGGCGCCAGGGCGAACCCGAGCTCAACAAGAAGCCCCTGGCCAAGCTCGCCGAGGCCCACCCGGTCACTCCGGACTTCATCGAGGCCCTGCGCGCAGCCAAGGCCCTGCCGGCCAAGGACCTGGACAAGATCACCGAGGAAGCCATCATCACCGATTCCCAACTGGACAAGGCGGTCGAGAAGCTGCCGCCCGAAGCGGCCGACCAGGTCAAGGCCGTGCGCGCCGCCTGCCAGCTGCCCAGCGAGATCCTCGCCAAGTCGACCACCCGCACCATCACCGTCCTCAAGGCGCCGTCCGGCAAGAAGGACGCCACCGAATCCACAGAACCCGCTGCCTAGCTCAAGGAGATTCCCATGCGCAGTTTTTCCTCAGCCCGACCTCCGGTCAAGAAGACCCGGGCCAGCATGCTGGTCCATGGCCTGACCGGCAAGGGCAAGACCACCCGGGCCCTCCGGGGCGGCAAGCCGCTCGTCATCTGCACCGAGCCCAAGGCCGAGGCCCACGTGCTGATGCTCAATCCCGCCGCCACCTGCTGGGTGCCGGAATCCTGCAACGACCTGATGGACATCTTCCAGTGGCTGGGCGACGCCAAGCTGCTCGAGCAGGGCTTCACCCGGATCGTGCTGGACAGCTACACCGAGCTCACTGAGCTGCTGCCCAACTGGATCCTGCGCAAGCAGGCCGCGGACGCCAACCTCGAGCTCGGCCGCAAGATCAGCATCGACGAGTATCGCCCCCTGCAGGAGTGGGGCGTGGCGCTCATCCGCGCCATCCAGCTCTCCGGCCTGCCCAGCATTATCATCGCCCGGTCCGACTCCAAGAAGGTCGGCCTCCTGGAGATGGTGGTCCCGGCAGGCCTGGGTTCCAGCGCGCGCAACCTCAACGCGCAGCTGGTGCCCACGGTGGAGAGCCGCTGGGATTCCGAGCTCCAGGACTACATCTGGGACAGCCGGCCGGACGAGTACAGCCAGCGCTGCGGCCTCCTGTGGGTGCCGGCGGTGTTCCGCGGGACGGCCGACGAGTTCCTGGCCGCGGTGGAGCGGGGCGAAGGGCAGCCCCAGGGACCCGAGGGTGGCGCGCCGGAGGTCCAGGTGGGCCAGGAGGCCGCGCCCGCCCCCGCCCCCGCCCCGCCGGTCGCCCCTCCCCCCCCGGCGGCCCCTGCGGCAGAGCAGCCCCCCGCGCCGGCGCCCAAGCAGCCGGCCGTCAATCCCCCGGTCAGCCTGGTCGGCTGGCAGAACGCCATCGTCGAACTGAACCAGATCCTCTACAAGGCCCCGGGCTGGACCGCCGACGAGCGCACCAAGGTGGTCCAGGGCTGGGAAGCCCAGGGCATGGACGCCCTGCCGCGGCTCAAGATCTACCTGGAATCCATCCGGGAGGAGGCCAAGACTCCCGGGGCGGCCATCGCACAGATGGCGCCACTGCCCCCCGCGAACCAGGTGACCCCCCTCGCCGAGAACTTCGTGGACCAGATGGCCGACGGCAAGGACAGCCTGGAGTTCATCGCGTCCAAGGACGCCGAGGGGCTGCCGGCCTTCCTCCAGACCCACGGCATCAACCAGGAGGCCTTCCTGCGCTACTGCGCCGCCGAGAAGCACCTGGTGCCCGACTCCAAGGGCCAGTTCCGCCTGGACCGGATCGTCAAGAAGGCTTGGGAGAAGCTCAACCCCATCCTCCAGTCCGAACGGCGCCGGGGCAGCCTGGCCGCCTTCATCAAGGAAAAGCACTCCACCGCCCCCTCAACCGCTGTCTAACTCAAGGAGAACCCAATGGGCATCCCCATCCCTGGCACCAGCCGCGAGCACTACGACGCCACCAAGACCGAATCCGGCTCCAAGCCCTTCCCCTTCCTCTCCGGGAAGTGGGTCAACTACACCGCCGAGGTGGTGAGCGTCGAGCTCTCCGTCGACCAGAGCGGCAAGGGCAACGACCAGATGGTCATCAAGGCCGCCAACGACGGCTACGAGTGCCGGATCTTCATCAGCCTCGACCCCAACCAGGTCGGCCCGATGTGCCAGAACCGGGAGAAGGCCATCCAGGGCAACATCGATCGCCTGCTCAAGGCCGGCAAGGTCCTGGACGTCATCACCTGGAAGGGCAACTCCCCGGAGATCGAACCGAAGCTCTTCCCCAAGGCCAAGGGCCGGCTCATCAGCTTCGGCATCAGCGGCGCCCTGGACCAATACAACCGCCCCAAGGTGAACGCCAAGGGCTACCAGCAGATCAACACCAGCCTGAATGGCTTGGCCAAGGTCCTGGAGCCCGTGGTACTTCCCGCCGGCTACCAGGCCCCCGCGCCGCGGCCCAGCGTCCCGCCTCCCGCGGCCCCATCCGGTGCGCCGTCCCCGCTGGACTACGGGTCCACCGACATCCCCTTCTGACCCTTCCTGCCCCAAACCACCCCGCGCCATCCCGGCGCTTTCCAAGGAGCACATCATGCAGCACTACCGCCAGGGCGACGTCATCATCAAGTCGATCCCCACCATCCCTGCCGACGCCAAGCGCCTCCACCCGGAGGGCCGGGTCATCCTGGCCGCCGGCGAGGTCACCGGCCACCACCACGCCATCGCCCTGCTCGACGGCATCCAGATCGAGGCCTACGAGAAGGACGGCAAGACCTATCTGCACATCGAGGGCGGCGATGCCGTCCTGGGCCATGAGGAGCACGGCAGGATCTCGCTGCCCCCGGGCAATTACGAGAGCTGGATCCAGAAGGAATACACCCCCGAGGAGATCCGGAACGTCGCCGACTGACCCGCACCACCCCAGAGAGGCATCGCCCGGCTTGGCCCGGGCCTTGCCCGTGAAAGGAGCCCCAACGTGGCCAAAGTCGAAAAACTCACCACCGAACAGCAGGCCCATCTGGAGGCCTACTTCCAGGACTGCCTGCACAAGATCGGCCTGAACACTGCCCGCGCGAACTTCGACGTGGCCGAGGGCGTCATGACCGATTTCTACGCGCGCATCGGCAAGAAGAAGCCAGCCTTCATCCTGTGTGACAGCCCCTTCCAGGCGCAGGTGTACATGAACCTGCTGCAGAGCGTTTTGAAAGGGGGCCAGCTCTGGGGCCAGCTCGGGGACCAGCTCCGGGGCCAGCTCTGGGACCAGCTCCGGGGCCAGCTCCGGGACCAGCTCGGGGACCAGCTCGGGGGCCAGCTCCGGGACCAGCTCGGGGGCCAGCTCCGGGACCAGCTCTGGGACCAGCTCCGGGGCCAGCTCCGGGGCCAGCTCGGGGGCCAGCTCCGGGACCAGCTCGGGGGCCAGCTCCGGGACCAGCTCGGGGGCCAGCTCTGGGACCAGCTCCGGGACCAGCTCGGGGACCAGCTCGGGGGCCAGCTCGGGGGCCAGCTCCGGGACCAGCTCTGGGACCAGCTCCGGGACCAGCTCGGGGGCCAGCTCTGGGACCAGCTCCGGGACCAGCTCGGGGACCAGCTCGGGGGCCAGCTCCGGGGCCAGCGTTTCAACTATTTCAGCACCTGGATGTGGGGCCAGTGGGACATGTACTGGATCGCCTTCTACGATTTCCCGGACCGGTTCATCCACCCGATGTACACCGAGCCCCAGCGCCAGCTGCTCCACCGCTGGAAGCAGCTGGCCGAGAGCGTCGGCTTCATCTACCCCTTCGAGGGCATCTGCTTCCTGTGCGACCGGCCGCGCGTCATCCAGCGCGACGACCGCAACCGCCTGCACTGCGACGACGGGCCGGCCATGGCCTTCGCCGACGGCTACGCCGTCTGGTCCATCCACGGCGTGCGGGTGCCGGCCGAGGTGGTCCTGCACCCCGAGGACCTGGCCGTCGCCAGCATCGAGCAGGAGTCGAACGCCGAGGTGCGCCGGGTCATGATCGAACGGTTCGGCCAGGGCCGGTTCCTGAGCGAGGCCGGCGCCAAGCTGCTGCACCAGGACGCCACCGGCAAGCTCTGGCGCAAGGACCTGCCGGACGACGAGCCCATGGTGATGGTGGAGGTGCTCAACAGCACCCCGGAGCCCGACGGGCACACCAAGACCTACTTCCTGCGCGTGCACCCCGAGCTCAGGCCGCTGCTGGCCGCCGGCCTGGGCGAGCCCCAGGCGCCCACCGCCCACAACGCCGTGGCGTCGACCTTCGGCCTGTGCGGCCACGAATACCACCCGCTCATCGAGACCTAGGAGGCGGCCATGGGCAACCTGATAGACGAGAACATGGAACTCCAGGCCCTGAACGACCGCCTGGCCCGGGAGAACCGGCAGCTGAGCGCCGACCTGGAGTTCTTCCAGACGGCCCTGCGCCAGGAACAGATCACCTCCTCCGGCCAACTCGCCCGGATCGTCTGCCTAAAGTCCGACATCCGGATCATCCAGCACCAAATGCAGTCCCTTTCCGAGCGGGCCCTCGCCGCCGAGGAGCAGCTGCGCCTGGTGGCGGCAGGAAGGACCGCGTGAGAACCCATCTGCGCTTCGACTTCCGCGGCCTCTTCCACGACCATGCGATCGCCTGGGGGTTCATCCTCGGGATGCTGGCCGTCTGCGCTCTCGTCGCGGCGGGGAGGTAGGCGTGACCAGGGCGGGACGAGCCTCCGGCACCCTCGCGCCGGCGTGGGATTCGGATTCCCGCCGAGCTGGACGAGCAGCTGGTGAAGGCGGCCCAGGCCCGGGGGATCAGTGTGCATGCTGCGGTGCGCGAGGCTGTTCTGTTATGGCTGGAAGCTCATGAAGAGCAGCATCTTTTGGAGTAGGTGAAGGTTATTCCCGGTCCGGCACATGAGTCAATAGATAATTTTTAAGTTTCATTTTGACCACTCACCAGAAATTCAGATTACACAAAGGGGAATTGTTGGGTCCTGGCGGATCCAGAAACTTGCACACAGGCAAGCCAAGCCCGCAATTGTTGCGGTTAGCGCAACATCACTGTGTGATTTGGTCCTCGGTTATCGAAACCCTGTCAAGAGGCTTTTGAGGTCTAGACCGGCTTGGGCTGCGGATCCAGCATCTCCCGCTGGCGTGGATCCAGGGTGGCCAGATATGCCTGCCGCCGGGCCTCACCCTCCTCCGCTGCCTGGCGCTGGGTCAGGTCGGCAGGAGGGATGGGCGGTAGGATGGGGCGCTCCTTGTTGGGTCTGGCCACGGCTACTTCCAGGCGATGGCGCTGACGGTCCCGGCGGCCGGCGTGACCCCGGCCCCCGTCATGTTGGAGAGCACCACCGTCACCGTGTTGGCCGCCGAGACGTAGCCGGACAGGGCCAGCCCGGAGAGGGTGTTGCTGTAGCTGGGGGTCACGGCGTCACCGACCACGGCATTGGCCACGGTGATGGTCGTGGTGACCTGGCCCCCGTTGGCCACCAGGCCTGGGGTCCAGGCCGTGGAGCCGCGCATGCACTTCTTCAGCCAGGTGATGGTGCCCCCGAACACATAGGTGAGGGTGGCCGCCGTGATGTCGTTGGTATCGGCCAGATTCAGGTTGGTCCAGTTGTTGGTCTGGATCCCGTAGCGCCCGGCCACCAGGCGGCAACCCTCGATGGTGATGTGGTCGCAGACCTGATCGGAATTGATCGCGTCGTAGGTGGTGGCGTTGAAATAGTTTCCGGATCCGATGACGCCCCCGACGCAATTGGCGAGGTAGAGGGGGTAGTTGGCGCTGGCCGGGCACTGGTTCCCGGTCATGCTCCAGCCGTTCGAATAGGTCTGGGAAATGTCCGGGCACCCGGACCGCGTATTTGTGATGCTGTTGCCGTGCAGGATGCAGCCGGTCAAGGGGTAGGTCGCGGACCCCGCCATGGCGATGGCACCGTGGGAGGAGTCGGCGCCGGCCCCATCGATGGTGTTGGCCTCGATGATGATGCCCCGCGCGGCAGAAGCCCCCGACTGGACCGAGATGCCCGAGCAGGCCCCCGCCCCGTTGAAATTGGAGATTTCGTTGCCGAGGATCTTGACGTTGTAGGCCCACTTGATCAGGATCCCGGCGTCGGTGACGTAGCCACCATAGAGCCCGGAGATCATGTTGCCGATCACGCTGCATTCCCCCACCGAATTGGTGGCCGTGCCGCCCAGGACGATTCCGTTGACGCCGCCCCGGATCGTGTTGCCCTGCACCACGATGTGGGTATTGGTCCCAGCGGACGGCTCGATGTCGATTGCGGATGAGGCAGTGGGGGCGCAGGAGATGTCGTTGGCGGCGATGATAAAATCGTCGTTGTTGTTGCACAGGTTGATGGCCTCGATCTGCACGTTCCGGAACGAATTGCCGAGAATCTTGCAGCCTTGGTTGAGGCTGAGGTAGCTGGAGAAATAGACCACCCCGTCAGCCTGACTGAACGCCTCAAAGGTGCAGTTCTGGATCGTCACGTTGCTGTAGCCCTGGCCCGCGCCCGTCCCACCGACGAGGATGCAGCGGTTCGCCGTGGTGGAATACTGGTTCGCCAGGTTGCCGTCGAAGTGCAGGTCCCGGAAGGCCACATCGTTGCCCTGAACCGTCCAGACCACGTAGCTGTTCTGGGATCCGGGGTGGGGTGCCAGGAAGATTCGGCTGCCCACCCCGGTGCCCAGGAAACTCACCCCGGCCGGGCTGGTGATGGCATAGGAGACCAGGTAGGTCCCCGCCGGGAAGAAGAGGCAGCCACCGCCGACGGCCCCGATCGCGTTGATGGCGAACTGGATGATGGCGGTGACATCGTAGGTGGTGGGTGAGGCCTGCCAGGACGCGAACTGAGCCGCGGTCATCCACCTGAAGATGGAGGTGAGCGTCTGGTTTATGACGTGTTCGGTGGTCACCGCCTCATTCGCCAACGGACCATGAACGGCAATCAGCGCATCCCCCTGTCCGGAGGCGGTGGACGCGAGGGCGTTGGCCATGCCGGCCGAGGTGACGAACCCGGTGCCGGAAGCCGTCATAAGGATGGGCGAGCCAGAAGATCCCACCGTCTGGGAGTTGTTGACGACATAGGTCCCCGTCCCACCCACGCCGGTTCCGGGCGCCTGGATGCTGGTGTTGGCCAGGACCCCGGCCCCGGTGAACGTCTGGCCGGGCGTCAGGGCCCCCGTGAGCAGCTGCGTCACCGTCAGGGTGGTCCCGGCGATGTAGCCCATGAAGGTGGTGGTGATCCCCGCCTGGCCGAACTGGAGGGAGGCGATCTGCGCAGCCATGGAGGTCAGGGTGGCCTGCTGCTGCTGGCAGATCATGGTGAGCTTGTCGAAGGCCTGCTCGTGCAGCTCGGGGAAGAACGCCCCCTGGGAAGCGAATCCGGTCGCCTGGGTGATCGGCGCCGTCCGGGTGATCTGGAGGGTGGTACCCTCCCAGTCGGTCAACAGGGTGACCGAACCCCCGGTGTAGGCCCCCACCCCCGCCAAGGTGTAATCGGCGCCCAGGATCAGGGTGGAGACGAACCCGGTAAGCAGGCTGGTGGCCGTCACCACCAGGTCCGTGGCCAGCAGGATCCGGAACGGGTACGTGTAGACATTCCCAATGGTGGAGGTACCCGCGGGCAGGGGATAAGGAATGGAGTTGGTGGTGGTGGCAACGGTCATGGGGGTCTCCGAGGGGCCGGGCGTGCCGGCAAAGGAGGTGGGAGGGCTACGTGGTGGAGTCGGTGAGCAGCCCCATGGTGGCCAGGGCGGTGAGCAGGGAAGCCAGGGCCGCATTGCCGCCCTTGCTCCCGGTGATGGTGGGCTTGCCACCCAGGGCCGCGACGACCATGGGCCCGGTGATCGAGACCAGGTAGGTGTTGGTATCCAGCACCCAGGCCGAGCCGGACCAGCGAAGATTCCCAGCCGCGCCTGGCACCGGAACTGCGTGACCCTGGATCCCGGTGACCGAAACCGTGATGGCCGTGGTCCCGGACCCCGAGGCATCCCCGCTCAGGACGATGGCCTGATTCCCCGAGATGCCCGGCTGCGTGGCGTAGGGCGGGCCCTTGGGGGCGTAGGGCGACGCAGGCGTGAGAGCAATGGGGGCCTTGAGGTTGCGGTTGTCGAAGGTTTTCATCAGTTGCCTCCCTTCGGTTTGTGGTATCCGAAGGCCAGGTGGGCGGCCGCCTGCGGCAGCGTGTCGCTGGTCTCCCCGTTGTTGACCTTGGAGAGGTATTTCAGGGAGCCCATGGCCTGGGCGGTGCCAGGGATGCCCAGGTCGTAGCCGAGGGCCTCGACGGTCTTCCAGGTGGTGTCTGAGAGGGGATGATCGGCCTTCTCCATGCCGGCGGATCCAGCCATGGCTTCGAGCATGTCGGCGTTCTTCTTGAATAGGTCCACCACCGGGCTGAATCGGTAGTCGCTCTGCTTGCCCTCGATATGGTTGGTGACCGCGATGGCCACATCCCGCAGGAGGGGGATGCTCGAGCTGGCGAAGTGCAGGCTGCGCAGGATGGCCCACTTGGCATTGTCCTCGTCCCCCTCGGGGCCCCGGGCCAGGGTGAGTTCCCCGATGACCGCCGGGATCATGGCCGAGAACAGCACCCGGGCCGCGAACTTCGGCATGTCCGAAGCGCCGTTCACATCGTGCCCTGCGTCCCGCAGGTTCTGGTAGAGCACTGAGAAATGCCCGTAGAACATGGTGGCCAGCTTGGCAGCGTCATTCTGCCGCATGATGGCCGGCAGATCCTTGGCGCCCGCCGTGGGTTGCGTCAACCGGACGGCCCGGTCGGCCTCCAGGATGGCGGTGGCCTGGTCCTTGCCCTCCTTGCCTGCCTTGTTGAAGGCCGCCAGCCAGGTGGGCACGCCGATCCCGGTGTCGGCCATGCCGATGCCGTGGAAGGCGAACCGGTTCACCGCGGCCAAGAAGCCGTTCTGCCCGGTCTGGTCGCGCATCATCTCGCTGTAGTCCCGGTCCAGGTTCTCTGCCCGGTTGCGCATCTCCGCCGAGAGCTCACGCACCATGTTGGTGGTCTCGGTCGGGGCGGCCATGAACTGGCCCAGGGCCCCCAGCAGATCCCCGGCGCCCACGTAGTGCAGGGAGCGGGTGATGCCGGTGTACTGCACCAGGGCAGTGGAGAGCTTGTAACCCATGGTGGCCGTGACGGTGTTGCGCCGGGCGGCGCCGAGAAACTTCGACCAGGCGTCGAGCCCCTGGGCGGAACTGTTGTTCCGGTCGTTGACCACGCTCTTGAGCCAGGGCATGAACTGTTTCATCCGTTCCTCGCCCAGGGTCTCGGCGAGGGTGGTCCGGATCTCCGGATCGGAGATGATCTGGTAGGCATTGCCCACGGCCTCCCGGTGGGTGATGTCCTGGATGGCCTGGGTGACGTGGCGCCCGAGGATGGATTCGAAATCCATCAACAGCGGGTAGGTGGCGCCGGTGCGCTCCTTGAGGTGCCCGGTGATGGTCTGCGGGCGGTCGAAGCCCTTGTCGGTGAGGTTCACCAGAGGGGCATCCGCCTGGCGCGCACCGGTCCTACTGCGGATTGGGTCGCCCTTCAGGGGGTAGTAGCCGCCCTGGAAGTCGTAGTCCCCGTCTGCCAGCTTGAGCCGGAAGGGCGCCGCCTCCACATGTACCGGCTCCAGGCCGGTCATCCTGCGGTCCAGTTCAGCCATGTGCGGCCAGAGTGTCCCGATAGTGTTCCAGGTGTCCTGGACAAACTTGGCGTCATGGCTGT
>Ga0316217_10000963_pt1 | contig 39006 bp, 18 predicted proteins | sample 1anoAmetaG_FD_203633 | JGI IMG/M metagenome (GOLD analysis project Ga0316217, IMG submission 203633) | Freshwater microbial communities from Trout Bog Lake, Wisconsin, USA - 1anoA | ecosystem: Environmental > Aquatic > Freshwater > Lake > Hypolimnion/Profundal zone | place: USA: Wisconsin...
CATTCTGGCCGATTTCTATCCGGAGCGCGAACGCAACCGCATTCTCTCCATCTTCTATGTGGCCATTCCTGTGGGCGCGGCGCTCGGCTACCTGGCCGGAGGGCAGATGGGCTCCCTGTGGGGCTGGCGCGCGCCGTTCTTTGTCTGCGCCATTCCGGGGTTGCTGATCGCGGTGCTGTACGGCTTCTGGGGGCACGAGCCCGAGCGCGGCGCCAACGACAACATGAAGGAGACGGTCAACACCACCACGTTCAGGGGGCTCTTCGGCAACCCGGCCTTTTTGTCGGCCAGCTTTGGACTGGCGACTCTCACCTTCGCCATGGGCGGCATCTCCGCCTGGGTGCCGACATTTCTGAGCCGCTCCGCCGGGCTCTCGGTTGCAAGGGCGAGCATGGTGGTGGGCGCCATCACGGTGATCGATGGCATTCTGGGCACGCTGGTGGGCGGCTGGGTTGCCCAGCGCTGGCTGCGCACCGACCACCGTGCGCTCTACCTGCTCTCGTTCTGGAGCGTGGCGCTGACCTTGCCGTTTGGGATTCTGCTCTTCTTTGGCCCCCCGGCCCTCGCCATCCCGGCCTTGTTTGTCGCCGAGTTTTTCCTCTTCCTCAATACCGGACCGCTGAACGCAGCGATCGTCAATTCGGTCTCCGCGCCGGTTCGCGCCACGGCGATTGGCGTCAACTTCTTCATCATCCACTGCTTTGGAGACACCTTTTCTCCGCAGATTATCGGCGCTATCTCCGACCACTCCAACCTGGGCATCGGCCTGGGATCGACGCTGATCTTCATGGTCGTCTCCTGCACGATTCTATGGAGAGGCGCGCGCCACGCTCCGGCGATGGAGGATGTGGATATCTCCGTGTTGTAGGCCGTTCAGCCAAGGGCAGGGTCTAGAGAGAAGGGAGACCACCGCTCTATTTCGCCGGTCGGACTTCCTGGTCGCGGTTATTCATGAAGGCGCGATGGCCTCCCTGCGAGCGCAGGTTGGGGTCGTTGACGGCGGGACGGCTGTTCTCGGCGCTGAAGCCGCGCACCAGCTTGGGGTTGGGCTTGAACTTGGGCGGCCCGCCGTAAAACTGCCGCGCATGACTCAGCACGATTCCCGCGCGCCCATGCATGGGGCGAACGATTCCCCGCACATGCACGTCCATATCCCGGTATTTGCGCAGTTCGCCTACTTCGTCGCGGTCTTCCCACAAGCTGACAATGGTGAAGCGGCACCGGTCGTCCGGGGTGTCGGGGGTGCAGATGTCCAGGAAGCGCGTTCCGTCGGGCAACTCCACCACATCGTAGATATGCGCGTCGATGCAGACGTCCTTGTTGAGCTGTTTGCTGGCTTCCTCGGCGGTGACGCAGGGCCTTTGGCCGGCAAAGGCCAGCGCGGAGGGTAGGACGCCCAAAAGCACCAGCCATGGCAAACGGCGTAGAAGCATGGGAAGACTCCCCGGAAGATTGCGGGAATCTTAGCGCGAAATGGGCTGAAAGGGAAGTGGGGTACGGAAGAAATTGACGGCGGGTTCGGCGTGTTGGATTGTTCGATTGAAAGGAACAGGGCGATGGGGGGGCGTGCTTTCCCACCCTTTCCGCGATGAAACTGCGGAAAGGATGGGGCACGGAGGTTTGTGGCGGAGCAAGGCGGTTGATTCCTGCTGCGAGCAGCCGGAGCGGGTTGGGCTGCTCATCATGGCATCGCTCGGAATCAGACGCCGAAGGGACTTGCCCCGTCCGGCGAAAGCCATGTATAGCTTTGCTGGTTCGATCCTGCTTTCCAGGACTCGGGGGTTCGTGTGTGGATCCAATCGGCGGGTATGCTGGGTTGCCGGTTTGCGGCGCATTGCGAGAACGCCGCGCGAATTGCCCGCTTCTGCTCGGCCCCGATGGCTCCGGGCTGGGGTGAGATCAGCAGGATCGATCCGCTTTCCGCTACGGCGCGAAGCCATTGTTCGGTAAAGCTCCATGGGATGTCGCTGGTAATCGGCACGCAATCGGCATCGGTCGCAAAGAAGATGCCGTTCTGCGGCAAGCGGAAGCCAAGGGTATTGACGCCCATGCGGCGGGTGCGCTCCCAGTTGCGGCCGCTCACGTCGTCTCCGGTTCGACTCCCATCGAAGATGCCGGCCGAGAGGTGGCCGACGGTGTTACAGCCGATCACGATGCGGGTTTCGCCGACCGTGGTGCGAATATCCCGGTACAACTCACCGATAATCTCCGCGTTGGTCTTGCCGCGATCCTGAAAACTCCACCCATCCACCGTCGGCGAAGGGCCCATTTCGTTCCCCCACTGGCCAAGCAACTCGTAGGTCGAAAAGTCGTGCTTGATGAGGTCGTAGCCCCAGGCCATGGCCTCGCGAAAGACGTCCAGCACCGCGCGGCGGGCTTCGGGGATGGTTGGGTCGAAGGCTATTTCACCGGCCCGCTCCCGGTGTTGCCCGTAGCGGCTTGCGGGCAAGAGCAGAGACTGTTTTGTGGATGAGGAAGCACGCATTGGGCGCACCCAGATGCCGGGATTCACGTCTCTCTTGCGGATCTCGGCGGCGAGCTTCTGCAAATCGGGGAATCGCGCCTTGTCCTGATAGCCATCGTCGATGACCGAAAAGGGGCGGGGCGATCCGGCGGGGGACAACTCGCGAATCAGATCGGCGTCGCGCAGGATTCCCTCGGCCGTATTCTGCCCATAGGCGTAATACCAGTCATTGCTGCCAAAGAGCGGGGCCGAGCTGGTTTTGCGGCCGGGCTTGCCCGCGCTGGATGCGGCAACCATGCGGCGGCATAGTTTGCGGGTGGTTTCATAAGCGCTCTCGTCGCTGTCGCTGCGGACGGTCACGACTGTGGCCAGCGTGAGGGAGCGATCCTTGAGAAGGACACCGTTTCCGCCATTCCTCACGTCGAGCCAGAGCGAAATGCCGGCGGCGTCTACCTGCCAAAAGGCGAAGGCCGAGGCTCGGGTCGCCACACCCATGCCAACGGTGGAGTTGGCTTGGTGGAGCAGGCAATACCAGGGCAGAGATCGCTCGGCTTGTAGCGGCAGCCAGGCCAGATCGCCGTAGCTTCGTTCCCAGGCATCCCCCAGGACCAGGATTTCGTTGCTCAACCGATTGTTCCAGCGCAGATGGAGCCGGCGAACCGGGGTGCCGGGCGCATGAAGGATCAAGGTTCCCTTGTCCTCACGCAGCGTATAGGCAACTTCCACACCGGGCGCGGACCAGGAGTCACCGCTGCGCTTGCCTGTGTGCGCGGCGTCCTCGGCATCGCCCAGGAAAACGCGCAGGGAATCGGGTTGGCGAAACAAATCGACGGAGAGGTCCAGAGCGGTTGGCGGGGCAGCAAAACCGGGCAGTTGGAGCAAAGGCAGGGCCGCGGCGGTCCCGCAAAGAAGCTGCCTGCGGCTCATAGAGCGCGAAGAATTCGATGTGTGCATTGGCTGAAATTCTATCGCATGGGGAATGCGGCGGGGCGCATCCCGAAGGGCACATTCTCGTTCTTTGGGTGAGCGCGGTTGGGGCGGGCAAGGGCAAAGCGGGTTGGGCGACAAGCAAGGACATTGCGATTCTCTGTTCGACCCCTCGACCGATGACCATCGAGACACTTGAAAGTGAATTGAGCAAAGGCAAGAGGTTTTGGCTTTCGATTTGGGATGGGCCGATGGTAGACGCCGCTCTGGGGACGGAGGCAGGAAGCTACGGACCGAGGAGAAGCAGCATGACAGAGGGCGGAGGGTGTTTTGATTGAGAATCCGATTTTCAACGCCGCGATGCTGGAAATAGCGCGGGTCTCGATGAAGGGAACTGAAACTCCCCGATAGCTTTTGCCGAGGATAACTCGCTGCTTTGCGGGAAAACCGCAAAAAAGGAAAATAATGGCTCATAACTCTTGACAATTTATCGCGGGTGAGTTTAGAGTTTTGACGAAATCGAGAAACCGCGATCGGGGAAGTGGCAGTTGATTGCGGATGGTGGATTTCAGAGCAAGGAGACTCGAAGAAAAAATGAAAACCTTTACTTTTGCGTCTTCGTGAGGGTACAGCCGGCAGCCGATGCGCACTCTTTACTGGTTGCGTAGCAGGGCGGCCTGGCTGCATACGATCTGCCGAAGATCTTACCTCACAGTCGCGCTAACTTCGATCTGCCTCGCCCCTGCCTGTTCGGCTCGGCAAGGAAGAGGCAAGCGACGAACTGGGGGGAATATGTTTGAACCATCGAACGACCATGCGCATAGTGGCGATCCGCCCTGTATCCCTGACACTCCCTCATATGTTGAAAGCGACGAGCGCGACCTCACTGGGCTGAAGAAACTGCCCGACCCGGAAGTTCTTTTTCCTCAGGTGTTTCTCGGCCGTGTTCCCCGTGTCAAATAATTCCTAGCCTGACTCCGGCTTGCCGCTTGTTCACGTCGCGGCAATCTGGGCCACCTTCCCGTTTTTTCAAGCACTGCGATCTCCGCGGGAGGCGATCATGTCGGCGAATTCGAATGAAGTTGCTCCAAAGACTCTGCCCCAGCGCGAAGCAACCGATGCGTTGCCAGTTCGCGATATTCTTTCCCAACCCGGTTCAGACGAGAGACCTTGTGTCGCCCTTCACCGCAGCGAGGTGGAGTCTCTGGAGAATCAGCGCATCTCGCGATCCAGTGTAGTGGTCACAAGGGGCGAGCGCACGGTGACCTTGGCGCTGCTGCTCTTCGGCCTGATTCCTGTCGCCTTCAGCATCGGCTATCTGCTTGTCTTTCATCCGGCGACCTTTGACGCCAAGCAATTTGCACTCATCTTTCTGTTGGGCATCTTCGGTTATATGGTGATGGAACTGTACCCAATCGTGATCTTGTGGGGTTTTCAGCGCTTATCGCTGCCTCCGGAGTTCGTCAAATGGCTGGGCATTGCCACCATCGGAGGGGTTGCGGGTCTCTTGGCGACCGTCTATGGCTATCTCTTCAAGCTGTAGGCCGAACCGTGGAAGCACGCAGGGCGTATTCAAGAGTGTGTCGATGGGAATCGACGGTCATGCGAGGGGCGGGTTGCCGCTGCTGGACGCCAGGACAGCGGGTCTCAGCTTTGTCTCAGGCGGAAGTACAGGGAAAAGGTGTCATTTTATTGTCATTTATTTATCCGAAAATGATCATAAAGAGGTACTTTAGTGTATGCTGGGTTGGAAAATAATACAGGAAAAAGTGTTGCATTATTTTCGATTGTCCGATAAATATTTCTGATTGAGGTTCTTCCCGCCCGGTTGAAGGGCAAAGGTCGATGCATCCAGGCGGGACGAGGGAAGTTGGCATCAACGTAAACCGGGCCGCAATTCCGGTTGGGGCCGCTCGCGATGATTGGACACCGACAACGGCAAGTGGGCACAGGCACGGTCTGCCCTGAGCAAAAGGAGAATCGCAATGAAGATTCAACTGGATTTCGATGCCAAGGGGAAGGAGATCCTGGATTGCCTGTTGAAGAAGACCGACTCCAAGACCTACAAGGATCTATTCAATTGCTCCCTGACGCTGCTCGATTGGGCGATTAAACAACGGGTCGAAGGCCGCCATTTAGCCTCGGTGGACGAGAATAACCAGACATACCGGGAGCTGCTCATGCCGGCCATTGAAGCCGCTGCGCAACGTCATTGCGAGGAGCCGAACGAGAACCTGGCGGCGGTGTAACCGTTTGACGTGCATGGCGGATCGGGAGACCGTGGCGGTGGCCATCGGCGCGATTCTCAGGCTGTGCGAGCGGAGCGATGTTTCTCGATAGTTTTGACCGCCTGACGGGGAACGGCGCCGCTCGATCCGCTCCCAGCCAGGCCGCTCATGCGATTGAGCTATAGTGACTCTGCACGTAGTTGTCGAGGATCTGCTTGAACTCGGCGACGATGGTGTCGCCTTTGAGGGTGGTGTAGAGCTTGCCGTCCACATAGACCGGGGCCTTGGGCTCCTCGAAGGTGCCGGGGAGGCTGATGCCGAGGTTGGCGTGCTTGCTCTCGCCAGGGCCGTTGACGATGCACCCCATGACGGCCAGTTTCAACTCCTCGACGCCGGGGTAGAGCTTGCGCCACTCGGGCATGGAGACGCGCAGGTAGCTCTGAATCTGCTCGGCCAACTCCTGGAAATAGGTGCTGGTGGTGCGTCCGCAGCCGGGGCAACTGGTGACCTGGGGCATGAAGCTGCGAATCCCGAGCGATTGCAGGACCTGCTGGGCAGCCTGCACTTCTTCGGTGCGGTCGCCGCCGGGCTTGGGGGTCAGGCTGACGCGGATGGTGTCGCCGATGCCCGCCAGCAGCAGCGGAGCGAGACCTGCGGTGGAGGCGATCAGGCCCTTGGCGCCCATGCCGGCCTCGGTCAGGCCGAGATGCAGCGGGTAGTCGCAGCGGGCGGCCAGGTTGGTGTAGACGTCGATCAGGTCGCGGACGCCGGATACCTTGGCCGAGAGCAGGATCTGGTCGTGGCCCAGGCCGTAGCTTTCAGCGGCTTTGGCGGAATCGAGCGCGCTGACCACCATGGCTTCCATCATCACTTCGCGGGCGGGCAGGGGCTGCGGCAGGCGGCTGTTCGCGTCCATCATGCGGGCCAGCAGTTGCTGGTCGAGCGAGCCCCAATTGACGCCGATGCGGACCGGCTTCTTGTGCTCGATGGCGCACTCGATCATGACTTGAAAATTGTCGTTGTCCTTCTTGCCGATCGAAGCGTTGCCGGGATTGATGCGGTATTTGGCCAAGGCTTCCGCCGTCTCCGGGAATTTCTTGAGCAGCAGGTGGCCGTTGTAGTGGAAGTCGCCCACGATGGGCACGCGCAGACCGCGCTTGTCCAGGGCCTCAACGATCCGCGGGACCGCTGCGGCGGCCTCGTCGTTGTTGACCGTGACGCGGACGATCTCCGAGCCCGCCAGGGCCAGGGCCGCCACTTGCTCGACCGTGCCGGCAACGTCCGCGGTGTCGGTGTTGGTCATCGACTGGACGAGGACCGGGACCTCCCAGCCGACGCGAGCGTGGCCGATTTTGACTGTAGCCGTTTTCCTGCGCTGAATCTCCGCCATGATCTCTAGTGTACCCGTACTGCGGTGGGCGGCAAACCCCAGAGCAGCGCGGCGAGACAGGGGGGCGGGCGTGTCAATACATAAACTATTGCAAACGGCACCCCGGCAGTGGTATACCTTGGCGACGGCCCGAGAACTCCTTGCCAGGTTTTGTGCAATGGAGCGCCTGCGGTGTGCGGTGGAGAGCGGGGAAGTGAGCCGATTTCTACCGCAGTGCGGCGCGTGAGGCGAAGCCCGCAAAAGGCAATCTGGAGCCGAATCCTATCCTTGAACGAGGGGTGAATTGATGACTGCGGAGCCGAACGCTCTATCCCAGACGGGCGAACCCTTGAAGCGGTTCGCTTTCATGCTGCGCCTGCGGCCGGGCGCTGCCGAGGCCTACGAGAAGGCGCATCGCGAGGTGTGGCCGGAGATGCTGGCGTTGCTCAAGAGCGCAGGCATTCACGAGTACTCCATCTTCCGGAGAGACGAACTGTTGATCCTAACCTTCCGGGCGGTGGACTTCGAGGCGACCTGGAGCCAATTGGACAACCATCCGGTGGACATGCGCTGGCAGCAGACCATGGCGCCCTTGTTTGAGCCGCTGGAGGGTTTGCGTGAGGGAGAGCGCTTTCCCATGATGGAAGAGGTCTTCTATTTGCCGTAGCGGGTCGGGACGTTTCGCGATGCGCGTGCCTGGTGCTGGCGGAAGGCGGGAGCCGGAAGGACGGGCGCCGCGAGAAGGCAGATTTGCTGCCCGGCGGGTGGATTCGCGGCGGGAAGGGACGTTTTCTGCTCCCGCTGGGACGATGGGAGCCCTGACTGGGCAGGGATGTCTCTCGAAGCGAATTGAGGCGCAATTTGGGGGATTGGGCGCTGGCGAGGCGTCGATCTGGAAGCGCAGGGGAAAGAGAAGTGGTGACCCCGGGAAGACTCGAACTTCCGACACGCAGTTTAGGAAACTGCTGCTCTATCCACCTGAGCTACGGGGCCACGTTTAGAATCAACATTATACGAGGCAGATAAAAATAACCAGCTCGCTTCAATTCCGCAAAGCGAAAGACGGCGGCATTCCTGCGGGAATCAGGGAACTGGCAGGGAATGGCTTGGACGAAATCGCTCTACCAACAGGGTAGCATTTCGAAAGTCCCCAGGGCCAAGGGGCGTGTTTGGCTGGTCCGATTCAGCGAAAGGACAAAGGGCGGGAGGTGGCAGACGACCCTCGCTTTCGGTGGAGTCAACTACCCCACCGAAAGCAAGAATCAGGAAGGCGATCGAGCACTCGGTCAGCCGGCAACATTGCGGAATTCGAAGGAGCGAAAGTGGACGAATTCCGCAAATGCGTTGGCGCGATCCGCGGCAGTCCGCAGGAAAACCGGCACCATTGCGCCCGCGGGTTGAACCTGCTCGTTGCCGTTTAACGCGTTCGAACTTCCGTGTGTGTCTTCTCCTCGGTTCAAAGGTGCGACGATCGGTATTCGCCCTATGGCTGGAAGGTTGTGGTGGCCTGGGCTACGTTGCCGTTGCTGTCGATGGTATTCACTTGCCACCTGTACGTGTCACCCGTGTTGAGGCTGTTCTGTGTGGGCGTGTTGCCACTGTTGGTCGGGTCGGTACCGAAGACGATGCCGCCGGTACCGCCGGTTGCAGACGCGGGGATTTGGCTGGAAGTAAACCCATTGGATTTACTGTTCTGGTTGGGAATCTGCCAGACGGGCCCGAGCGATGTTGGGCCGTTATCGATGAGCGAGAACACGTAGCTGTAATTGCCGGCGTTGGCCGGGTAATCCCAGTTGAAGGTTGGCGTGGTGCTGGTTGTGCTTCCCGTCGTCGGCGTCATGTTGGCGACGAGAGCATCGAGCACCGCGGCGACCTGAGCGTTCAGCGTCTCAGAGGTTGCGTCGGAGTATGTGACAAACAACTGATAGGTGTCTCCGACAGTGGGGCGTGTCTGGCCGAGGTTGGCGGTGTAGCCGAACTGCACCTTGCCGCAGTCCGTACACTTGGCGAAGTCAACCGGGACTATCGTGTTCGGGCCGGCGATCAACTGAACCGATACCGGCTGCTTGATTCCTGCTTTCACCTGGAACTGCAGGCTGTAGCTCTCTGAAGTAGTCGTACCGGTCTGTGTCGTATGGGTGGTTGTTACGGTCGCGGTGCTGTTGGCGGTGGGCAGGGCGGCGTTCTCATTGTCGATGGGCCCGGAGATGGAAACCACGGGCGGGCCGTTGGCGCCGAAATTGCTGAAGTCGCCAGTATCGACCGCGCCGTCGTTGTTGTTGTCGACGATGGCGAGGAAGTAGTAACTGGTTCCGCTGGGCACCTGCAGGGTGTAGGCCTGCGGGCTCGACGGATTTGCGATGCGCTCGCCGTAGAAATTTCCGTTGGCCGTGTTGAAGAATCCCACATACATCGGTCCACTGGCCGAGCCGCTGTAGGTGACGTTGCCGGAGACTGTGTAGGTTGTATCCGCAGTGGCAGCGCCGATCTTCACCGGAGTCGCATTTTGCCGGCTGCCTCCGTAGGTAATGCAGGACGGGGACATGGTTCCGTAAACAGCACATAGCCGGAAGTAGGTGATTTCGTTGCTGAAGCTACCGATCATCCCGGCAGTGAAGTTGTTCAGGAAGAGGATACTGCTGCCATTCGTTTCTCCGGCAGGGAAGGCAAAGGTCGTTGAGGTTGAGGCGGTAAAGGACGACGGGACGGGCCACGGAGAGCTGGCCACCGAAGTAGTCGACCACTGCAGGAAGTAAGAAGAAGGCACCTCGAACTGGATGCCGTTACTCGCCGCCGTGACCGGTTGGAATCCAAGAACGATGCCTTGGTCGGTGGGTGCGATCATGTTGATCTGCGGGGCAGGGAAAGGCGAAGGGTTGCCCGGATCGGCGAGGGTGATCAGTTCGCTGCTGAGATTCGCGCCCGGAACGCTTATTGCCGAGGTAGATCCGGCCGGGAAAACATCGTCGAGATAGCCGTAGCCGAGCGTGTCCATGTACGCCTTCAAGTTGTAGGCGCCGGGAGGCACGCCGTGGATTGTGAATGCGCCCAAGCCAAGCGGATTTCCGGGAATGCTTGTGCTGAGGGAAACGCCGCCACAACTGGTTCCGTTCAGAAAGACGTAGACCTGGCCCTTCTGCGAGCCGGAGTAGCTCACGTTGCCTGAGACCGCGAAGGCCAGTTCGGCCTGGAAGTTGATTCCCGTGACGGTTCCACCGTTCACGGTCACCTGCTGGCTGGCGGGCGAGAAGGTGGCCGATTGTGCGCCCTGGAACGAAGGAGTAATTGTGTAGGTTCCGTTGGGAATGTCATTGAAGAAGTAGCCGCCCGTCCCGGTGCTGGTGATACTCTTCGACGGGTTCGTATCGATGGTGAAGGTGATCTGCGGCATGTTGCCGTTCAGGTTGCCGCAGCCGTTGCTCAGCGAAACACTGCCGGAGACCGGGTAGGCGGGCGCGCCGACGTTGATGGAGTAGGCCTGCGGACCTGCTGAATGGGAGGTGGAGTCGGTGACCGATACGCTGAGGGGCACGGTGGCGGAGCTGTCCGGTGTCCCGGAGAGGCTGACGCACGGTCCGTTGTTGACGCTGGCGGTAAGGTTGTCGCCCAGTCCCAGTGTTCCGCTTGTGCCGATGGAAGTGCCATTGATGGTCCACGAATATGGACCCACGCCGCCAGAGGCGCAGAAATTGGCGGTGTAGCTGACCTCGATCGTAGCCGAGGGCAGCGAGAAGGCGGGCAGCGACGGCGGGGTGTAGGCGTTGACGGTAATCGAATAGGCCTGCGGCCCTGCCGAGTGGGAGGTGGAGTCGGTGACCGATACGTTGAGAGACACGGTGGTGGCGGTGTCCGGTGTCCCGGAGAGGCTGATGCACGGTCCGTTGTTGACGGTGGCGGTAAGGTTGTCGCCCAGCCCCTTGGTTCCGCTTGTGCCGATGGATGTGGAATTGATCGTCCACGAATATGGAGCCACCCCGCCAAGGGCACAGAGATTGGCGCCGTAGCCGATCCCGATCGTAGCCGAGGGCAGCGAGAAGGCCTGCAACGACGGCGGGGTGTAGGCGTTGACGGTGATCGAGTAGGCCTGCGGCCCTGCCGAGTGGGAGGTGGAGTCGGTGACCGTTACGTTGAGGGAGACGCCGGTGGCGGTGTCCGGCGTCCCGGAGAGGCTGATGCACGGTCCGTTGTTGACGGTGGCGGTAAGGTTGTCGCCCAGCCCCTTGGATCCGCTTGTGCCGATGGAAGTGCCATTGATGGTCCACGAATATGGAGCCACCCCGCCCGAGGAGCAGAAATTACTGCCGTAGCTTACACCGACAGTGGCCGAGGGCAGCGAGAAGGCCGGCAGGGACGGCGGGGTGTAGGCGTTGACGGGAATCGAGTAGCCTTGCGGCCCGGCCGAGTGGGAGGTCGCGTCGGTGACCGTTACGTTGAGGGAGACGGTGGTGGCGGTGTCCGGTGTCCCGGAGAGGCTGATGCACGGTCCGTTGTTGACGGTGGCGGTAAGGTTGTCGCCCAGTCCCAGTGTTCCGCTTGTGCCGATGGAAGTGCCATTGATGGTCCACGAATATGGACCGACCCCGCCCGAGGCGCAGAAGTTACTGCCGTAGCTGACCCCGATAATCCCCGAGGGCAGCGAGAAGGCCGGCAGGGACGGCGAGGTGTAGGGGTTGACGGTAATCGAGTAGGCCTGCGGGCCAGCCGACTGCGCATTGGAGTCGGTGACCGCAACGTTGAAATTGACCGTAGAGCTGGCGCCAGGGGCTCCGGAGATGGTCAGCACCGGAGAGTTGGTCACGGTGGCGGTGAGGCCATCGCCCAGCGGTGTCGATCCGCTGGCTCCGATGGCGGTGCCGTTGACTGTCCAGGAGTATGGACCTACTCCGCCCGAGACCGAGATTGCGTTGTTGAAGTAGGTGTTCCCGGCAGTAACCGCGGGCAGCGAGATGGCCGGCAGCGACGGCGGGGTGTAGGTGTTGACGGTGATCGAATAGCTTTGCGGGCCGGCCGACTGCGCAGTGGAGTCGGTGACTGTTACGTTAAAGTTGACCGTGGAGTTGGCGACCGGCGTTCCGGTGATGGTCAGCGCGGGAGAGTTGTTCGCGGTGGCGGTGAGGCCATCGCCCAACGAAGTCGATCCGCTGGCTCCGATGGAAGCGCCGTTGACTGTCCAGGAGTATGGACCCGCTCCGCCCGAGGCGCCGATCTGGCTGGAGTAAGGGATGCCAGTCAAGCCAGTAACCAGAGAGCCGCCGCCTGGCAATGTCAGAGGAGAGAAACCGCCGGTCTGGAACTCCATTTCGCTTTCCGCGCTGTTTCCATTCGCGTCTTGCGCATCGATTGTCCACTGGTAATAGGTGCCGGAACTCAGCGCGGCAACGCTGGGCAGGCTGCCCTGGGCGGTTGGGTCTGTGCCCCAGCTAATGGAGGTGATGCTGCTCGAGAATCCGTTGTTGCTGAGGCTGCCAGGAATCTGCCAGATTGAGGTTCCGGCCTCGTCCCCTAGCGTGAAGTTGTAGGTGTAATTGCCGGCGTTGGCAGGATCGGTCCAACTGAAGTTTGGCGTGGTGCTGGCGCCAGCTCCCGAGGGCGAAATCGGAGTGGCCAGAGCATCCATCACCGTGGTCACGGTGGCGGAAAGAGTCTCGGAGGTTCCGTCGCTATAGGTAACCAGAACGCCATAGCTATCTCCGGGGGAGGGCCGCATGTTCGAGAGGCTTACGTTGAAGCTGAAGCGCTCTTTTCCGCACGAGGTGCAGAGGTATACGTCGGTGGGAAGCAAAATATTCGGACCGGAGACCTGTGTCGCCGCTACTGGGAGCTTATCTGCGGCGTCGATTTCGAAGTTCAACTGGTAGGAGTCCGAACTCCCGTAGCGATCGACCCGGTGGCGATGCTGTGTGGTGAGCTTGAGCGTGCTGCCAGCCGCTGAAAGGGTCACGTTCACATTGCTGGCCGGGCCGGCGATCGCCACGGTGTTGTTCTTCTGGCTGTCGGTGTTGGAGATGTCGATCCCAGGCAGAATCTGCCCGGAGCCGCTCTGGTCGAGGATGGCGAAGTTGAAGTAGTTGCTGCCGTCCGGGACCTGGACCGAGTAGGCTTGCGGGCTGACCGGGCTCGCAATCTCGGTGGCGTACACCTTGCCGCTGTTCGTGTCGTAAAAGCCCACATAGAGCGGTCCGGTTGCGCTGCCCGGGAAGGTGACCGCGCCGCTGACCGTGTTGCCGTTGCCGGGGCCGACTGTTACCGCGTTGGAGGGCGACGAGAACGGGCCGGTGGAGACTGGATTCGAACCCTGGGCGCGGAAGAAGAGGATCTGGCTGTCTGTCAGGCCATCGACGATCCAAATGTGATCGCCGCTGGTTCCGGTGGCAGCGAAGGTTTTGCTGCCGGCAACGGTTGCGAAGGTCGAATCGGTGCTCCATTGCACCAGGTAGCTGGTAGCTGCTTCGTTGCCGTCCAGGCCGATCGCCGGGTTGTACTGCAGGAACGCGGCCTGCTCGAAGCCGCTTGCGCCTTTGATTGTGGGCGCGTTGGAAACAGTCACCGTGGCCGGGTCGGCGATCGGGACATTCACTCCGGTGACATTTTGGTTTGCGACAGAGACATTCACCGCGGACAGGGAATGGTTCGACGGATCGGTCTCGTTGACACTGCCAAAATCCAAGTCGTCCATGAACGCTTGTACCGTGTAAGAGCCGGGCGGGACACCGCGAATGGTGAACGGTCCAGGCGCGGAGATACTGGTTCCCTGCGTGACGCCGGAGTTGCAGTTGGCGCCCACCAAACCGACATATATCTGCCCCTTCTTGCCGCCTCCGTAACTCAGCGAGCCGCTGACCGTGTATCCAACGCTCGCGTCGAAGTGGGTCTGCACATCGCCCTTCAGCACGCGGATGGGTTGAGTGGCCGGCAGGAAGACAGCGCTCGGACCGGCGATCGACGGAGAGATCGTATATTTTCCCGAGGGAATGTTTGCGAATGAGAAGTTGCCGCTCGCGTCTGTTGTGGTCGTATGCGCTGGAATGGTGTTGATGGAAACCGTGAAGATCGGCTGGTTGCCCGACTGTCCGCAGCTATTCAGGCTTATGGTGCCGGTCACGTTATGACCGGCGACCCCGGTGCCGGATAGGGTTACGGGGGCCAGAGTGTTTGAAGCGCTGGTGGTGACCGTCAGCGATGTCGCCGGGACCACACCCAGCACCGTAGGCGACAGCGTCAACTGGATCGTGCAATTGGTTGTCCCCGGAAGGACGCCGCCGGGCAGGCTCTGGCAGGTCCCGCCGGAGATGGCATAGGGCGCCGCAACCGAAAGCGGGGAGACCGTGATGGGCGTCAACTGGTAGTTGTACAGGTAGACCGTCTGGAACGGGCTGGTCGCCCCCACGGCCACATCGCCGAAATTCACTGCCGGCACAGAGAGGCCGGCAGGCTGCGATCCGAAGCCGGAAAGCGCCGCCGTCAGCGGATTGTTGGGCGCACTGGTGGTCACCGTCAGAGAAGTCGCCGGAACTGTGCCCGGAGTCGTGGGCGACAGCGTCAACTGGATCGTGCAATTGGAGTTCCCCGGAAGGACGCCGCCGGGCAGACCCTGGCAGGTCCCGCCGGAGATGGCATAGGGCGCCGCAACCGAAAGCGGGGAGACCGTGATGGGCGTCAACTGGTAGTTGTACAGGTAGACCGTCTGGAACGGGCTGGTCGTCCCCACGGGCACGCCGCCGAAATTTACCGCCGCAACCGAGAGGCCGGCAGGCTGCGATCCGAAGCCGGAAAGCGCCGCCGTCAGCGGGTTGTTGGGCGCACTGGTGGTCACCGTCAGAGAAGTGGCCGGGGCCGGGCCCAGCACCGTGGGCGACAGCGTCACGCGGATGGTGCAATTGGTGGTGGCCGGAAGCACGCTGCCGGGCAGGCTTTGGCAGGTTCCTCCCGAGATGGCATAGGGGGCCGCAACCGAAAGCGAGGAGACCGTGATGGGCGTCAGTTGGTAGTTGTACAGATAGACGGTCTGGAAGGGGCTAGTCGTCCCCACGGGCACGCCGCCGAAGTTCACCGCCGGCACCGAGAGGCCGGCAGGCTGCGATCCGAAGCCGGAAAGCGCCGCCGTCAGCGGGTTGTTGGGCGCACTGGTGGTCACCGTCAACGAAGTGGCCGGCGCCGGGCCCAGCACCGTGGGCGACAGCGTCACGCGGATGGTGCAATTGGTGGTGGCCGGAAGGACGCTGCCGGGCAGGCTTTGGCAAGTTCCCCCGGAGATGGCATAGGGGGCCGCAACCGAAAGCGAGGAGACCGTGATCGGCGTCAACTGGTAGTTGTACAGATAGACGGTCTGGAAGGGGCTAGTCGTCCCCACGGGCACGCCGCCGAAGTTCACCGCCGACACCGAGAGGCCGGCAGGCTGCGATCCGAAGCCGGAAAGCGCCGCCGTCAGCGGGTTGTTGGGCGCACTGGTGGTCACCGTCAGCGAAGTGGCCGGAACCGCACCCGGCGCCGTGGGCGACAGCGTCAACTTGATCGTGCAATTGGTGTTCCCTGGGAGGACGCTGCCGGGCAGGCTTTGGCAGGTTCCCCCGGAGATGGCATAGGGGGCTGCAACCGAAAGCGAGGAGACCGTGATCGGCGTCTGTTGATAGTTGTACAGATAGACCGTCTGGAAGGGGCTAGTCGTCCCCACGGGCACGCCGCCGAAGTTCACCGCCGCAACCGAGAGGCCGGCAGGCTGCGATCCGAAGCCGGAAAGCGCCGCCGTCAGCGGGTTGTTGGGCGCACTGGTGGTCACCGTCAACGAAGTGGCCGGAACCGCGCCCAGCACCGTGGGCGACAGCGTCAACTTGATCGTGCAATTGGTCGCCGCCGGAAGAACGCCGCCGGGCAGGCCTTGGCAGGTTCCTCCCGAGATGGCATAGGGAGCGGCAACCGAAAGCGGAGAGACCGTGATCGGCGTCAGTTGATAGTTATACAGATAGACCGTCTGGAACCCGCTGGTCGTCCCCACCGGCACGCCGCCGAAGTTCACCGCCGGCACAGAGAGGCCCGAAGGGTTCACGCCCGTGCCGGAAAGATCCACCTTCTGCGGGCTGTTGGGCGCAGTGCTGGCGATGGTCAGCGTGCCAGCCGGCTGCGCGCCAAGCGTGGAAGGACTCATGGTCAAACGGACGCTGCAAGTGGCGCCCGCTCCCAGGGTCGGGTTCAAGCAAGTCGACGACGGCGCGATGGCATAGGGGGTGCCCGCCGTCACGTCGAGGGAATTCACCTGGATCGGGGCCGCCCCCAGGTTCTTTACGGTAACCGTATGGGTTGTGCCCGTGGTACCGACCACCACATTCCCAAAGTTAACCGCCGATGTCGAAACCGTAACCTGCGCAGCAGCGAAGGCGGAAGAAAACAGGCTGAAGATCACTATCAACGACAGCAAAACTGCGCTGCTGAACTGCCTTGCAAGATCACTTACGCGGTCGAACATCGTGCTCTCCTTGCATTCGATCAGTGCTACCGGGCGCTTTGGGGCGGACGCCGATTAGAGAAACGGACCAATAATCCATGGCTTCATTCGAGATTGAACTTGTACATAATTTCCTCGCACTTGTCCAGAGTATTTTGTTGCACAGCTTAAGTGCCTTCATGTCGGGCATTCAAACGGCGCACAAATTGCCTATTCTCGTCTCCACCTATCCCGGAAAATCCAAGGGATGAGATGGATAGAATGAGAAACCAAATCCGACGGGGGAACACGTATTCCCCGGAAATGCCAGGGTCCAGGTGGCAAAACCAAAAAGCGATGTGGAGAATTTTCGCTGCAAAAAATATTACAAGCTCAAAATGGAGACATGCAACCTAAAATATGTACAGTTTTAGGACACGGCCGGTGCAGGACTTTTTGAGCCGCGGCAGTTTTCCGGCAGTGCAAGACTCTGAATTCGACGCTCAAAACTTCTCTCAGGGGATTCAGGTGGCTCCATTCAAGATGGAGATCCAGGCCGGATGCCGATCGTCCTAGCTTCGCAATGAAGATTCAATGAAAATCGGGCGGGCATATCGCACCGCCAACGTCCTTGCACTTTCCGGCAAGGAAGAAAATGGGCCTCCTGCACCGTCACTCCAGGACTCCGATCGGGTGGTGGTTTGCGCCAACTCGGAGCGGAAGGGGTGGGCTAACAAACGTTGCGCCTGGGGTGCGCCACAATCGGCTGGCGGCGTGGAGCGCACGCGCCCAGGGTCTCCTTTGGGGGCAACCAACCTTGACGGCCGTGGCTCCGCCAAATGGTCTTCACTTTTGCCAATTCACGTTCACCGTGCCCACTCCGGCGGCCGGAACGGTGTAGGCGTGATTCGCGCCGCTCTCCCACGTGACCGAGCCGTTGCCATGGAGAACGAAGAACTTGAACTGCACCGCAGTTCCCGCTGGAACCGAAACGGTGAGCAGGCCACTGCCAGCGGCTGGAATGGCGACTGGCCCAATTGCGCTATTCCAACTGGCGGCCCAATTGCCCAACTCCGCCACGCTCCCTGAGAGCAGGAGGACATCGGTATTGGCCAACGGGGGGGTGCCGGCGACGCTGAAGTTGACGGGGACCAACGCAGATGTGTTTACCGTAAAAGGGGCCGCGGCGGAGGTTGACGTGGCTTGTGTCACCGTCACTGTGGCAGCTCCCGCGGAAAGCGCGGGAACCACCGCAACGATCTGCCCATCGCTCCAATTCGTCGCTGCCGCGGCCAAGGTCGTCGATCCAACCGTAAAACTCACTGTTCCTGCAGACGCGCCAAAACCAGCGCCGTTGATGGTGACCGTTGCGCCGGGATTTGCGACACGCGGTGTCACGCTGCCGATGGACGGCGGCAGGATGCCCTGGGACACCCAGATCGACACGCTGCGAAGCGGCAAGGTAAAGTTCGTCACGGCGTTATTGCTTCCCGCCGTGCCAGTTACCGCGATGCCGGTTCCGCCCATGGTCTGCGCAAGATAGTCGGTGTACGAGCCCGGAGGAAGATAGGTATAGAGGCCGCCGATCGCCTGGCTTTCGGTCGCGCTTTTGTTGATGGCCACCAACACCACATTGGCGCCAACTCTCCGTTCGTAGATATAGACATCGTCGTTGATCCAGCGCTGCTGCATCGATCCAAAGGCAATTGCCGGATTGGCGGCGCGCAGCGCGGCAAGGTATTGAATCAGCAATACCGCATCGGTTGCGTTGAAGCTGGTCATCGGATTGCGGTCATACGGATCCGTGCCGCCGGCGGTGTCGTTGTGCAGGTACTGCTCGTCCCCGTAATAGAGCACGGGCACTCCGCGGCAGGTCAACAGGAAGGCGATCGCCTGCTTCATGCCCATCTTATCCGCGCCTAGCGTCATGATGCGCGCGTTGTCGTGATTGTCGAAGAAGGTCACCAGGTCGTTGGGTTGAGCAAACGACTGCGCTGCGCTGCTCGGCGTCCCCGCGTCTTCCAAGGTCAACTCATTGTCGATTTCCGTGAAGCTCTTGCCGCTGGCAAAGACATCCACAAGCTGGTAGTAGAGCGGGTAGTCCAGCAGGTTCATGCCGCTGTTGTTGGAAAACTTGACCGAGTCGGGATAGAGCGTATCTCCGGAGCCTTCCATCCACTCGCCGAAGAGGAACGGGCGCGCGGTGGCAGTGGGCAAGATCGCCGGCCCGCTCCAGTTGGCGATGGAGTTTTCCAAACTGTACTCCCATCCCCAATTCACATGCTTTACGGCATCGAAGCGAAAGCCGTCGACGCCGTGGGCGAGTAACTGTGTCACCGCGCCTTTCAGATACTGGTCGACCCAGGGGTTGGTCTGGTCCAGGTCTGCAAGACCTTCCAGGGAGTAGTACTGCACCTGATAGCGGTCGTCGTAGTTGTTAATATTCTGGTTGTGATGATAGTAAGGCGTTGCTCCGGTATCGGTAGAGTAAGTTGTGACTGCCGTTCCATTGTTATAGAGCGACCCGTCTTCACCCGCGCCGATGGGGTTGGTGTGGTTGGCGACGAAGTCCACGAAGACCTCGATGCCGACTGCGTGCGCCGCGGTCACAAGATTGTCGAAGGCCGCCCAGGAGTTGGCGTCGTCTCCGAAGTGCTCGTCGATCTGCATCAAGTCGCGCGGCCAGTATCCGTGAAAGCCTGTGTTTCCGCTACCGGCGCCTGCATTGACCCGGATGTTATCGATCGGCGGGGAGATCCAGATGCCGGCTGCGCCCATCGATTTCAGATAACTCATCTTCTGGGCAATCCCCGCCAGGTCGCCGCCCCAATAGAGATGCCAGTCTGCCTGCGCTGGGTCCGCGAAGCCGTTTGCGTCATAGAGACCGGGACTCTCCAGCGGATTGTCGTTGCTTGCATCGCCGTTGAAAAAGCGGTCCGTCACGATCTGATAGATAAAGCCCCGGTGAATATCGGTCACCGCGGCAATGGCAGGCGCGGGAGGGAGCCGCACGGTCAGCGTGGCCTGAGCAACGTTGCTTTCGGTGTAACCGCTGGCCAGGGCGACGGCCTCGATGGTGGTTGTTGCCGTGACGGGGATGGGCGCTGAATAGACGGCTGAGGCCGCCGTCGGCGTGCTGCCGTCGAGGGTGTAATGGACGGTTGCTCCGGCCGTGGATGCGGCGATGGCCACGCTTTGCAGCGTTGTATAGGTTCCCGTGCCGACCGACAGGACCGGCGTCGCCGCCTGGGGCGTGGTTGCCGGGGCAGTGCTGCCGCCGCCCCCGCAACCAGCCAGCAGAACTACGCAACAGAACAGCCCCGTCTTTGAATATCCGATTGCCGATCGCTTCATGTTTGCCTCTGCCACTCTGCCGGAAGTTTGCTGCTACCGCACCTGGTAAACGGCGATCGACTCCGGCTGCTCTTCAATGTGCAGTTTACCGTTGTTGAGAGTCGGGACAGCCCCGGTTGAGGGAGAGAGGACTCCGAATTGAGTGCAACCTGCCAGCGCCGACTCAGTGACAGGCAGCTCGACATGGTTGATGGTCTGAGCCTTGTTCACGACCGTCAGCAGGCGCAGATTCGAATGGTCGGGCGAGCAGGCTGCATCCGCGGTCGCGCGGACAAAGACGAAGCTATCCGCGTCGGCAAAGAGGTTGTGCTCGATTCCGGTTTGCAATTCGGGATGCGCTGCACGCAAGGCAAGCAAGCCTGAAGTCCAGGCGAAGAGATCCTGTTCCTGCGCGGTGCGTCCTGCCTTGGTAAAGGCATTGCGCGGGTCTTTCGCAAAGCCGCCGGGAAAGTCATGTCGATTGTCCGGGTCGTCGCCGCCGCTCATGCCGATCTCGTCTCCGGAGTAGAGCTGAGGCATGCCGCGCAGGGTGAGCAGCAGGCCCAGGGCCAGCTTGAGCTTGGGTACTGATCCGCCGGCATCGGTAAGAAAGCGCGAGGTATCGTGGTTGCCGATGAAGGATGCCAGCCGCTCGGGATGCGGATAGAGCGCATCCTGCCCCAGCACTTTGGCCAGGTCCGTCATGGGTTTGCCGTGGGCCAGCACATCGCGAAGGGTGAAGTACACAGGAAAGTCGAAGGGGGTGTCGAGGCCGGTGTCGATGCCGCGGTGGGCCGCGCCTCCGGCAAAGAACGAGGTAATTTCAGCATCGCGGTTGAAGATCTCGCCCACGGTGGTCATGTGGGGGTAGGCGCTGTGCAGCGCGGCATGGAAATCGCGCCAGAAAGCGCGGTCTACAAAGGGAAAGGTATCCAATCGAATGCCGTCGAGATTGGCTGTCTCAACCCACCAGAGCGCGTTCTGAATCAGGTAGCGCGAGACCAGCGGATTCTCCTGATTCAGGTCGGGCATGGCGTCGGTGAACCAGCCGGTGGTAATGGCGCTCCATGCCTGGCGGGGAGCATGTGGGTCCACAAGTTGGCGGAAGTCGTACTCCGTACCGCGATGAGTTTGAAGCGTGCCATGAAACCATTCGGGGGCGGGCGGATCGGCGATCCAGGGATGCTGTACGCCAAGATGGTTGGGAACCAGGTCGATGACCAGCTTCATACCCCGGGCGTGCAACGCGTCGGAAAGACGGCGGTACTCGTCCAGAGTTCCGAAGTGCGCATCCACGGCATAGAGATCGGTGGCGGCGTACCCGTGATAGGAGTCGGGCATCGCGCCGTTCGACGCGACCGGCGTCGTCCACAAGGCGGTGACACCCAGTTCATGCAGATAGTCCAGGTGCTGCTGGATGCCGGCCAGGTCGCCGCCATGCCATCCGCGCGGCGCGGCACGATCGAATCCAGGCTGATTGTTCGCTGGGTTTCCATCGGCGAAGCGGTCGGTCATGATGAGGTAAAGAACATCGGCGGAAGAGAAGCCGCGATGCGCATGGGAATCCTGGGAGCGCTGGGCAAGTTGGAAGCTGTGGCGCGCCTGGCCCTGCTTGTTTCTGGCCGTCACCCACAGGGTTTGCGGGGAAGCGGTTGCCGTCGTGAGCCATAGAAACGCCCAATGGCCGTTCTCCGATACCTGCGTGCGGCTGAGAATGACATTCTTCCCGTGCACGGCGAATTCTGCGCCATGCAGGCCTTCGCCGTGCACCAACAGCATCGGATCGGGAAGACCGGCCCACCAACCCGGCGGGTCGATCTTCTCGATCCGGGGCTGCTCAATGGGCGACGCTTGAATTTGTGAAACAGGCTGCCGCGAACCCTGCGCCCAGAGCGTGGAACAGGCGCAGCACAAGGAACCAGCCAGGAGCAAAGATGGCCACAATCGCATGAAGTTCTCCAAAGAAATGCGTCAAAGAAGAGAAGATAAGAATCAATTGCCCGCTGCCATTTTGCCGGCGGGGCGCGTGCATTGCCAAGCCGCGCCGGCAAACAGGACACCGGCGGATGGCGGTAGAAAACATCTGCGGCAGCCGTGAGACTGCCGCAGACGAATCAGGTAGTCGGCTCACAATCGAAGACCGCTCTAGAACCGGAGCCGTCTCCTGAATTCACGCCAACTTGAGTGAACTCACCCATGAATTCGATGGCACGAACGGACTTGAAGGAGGTTCCAGGGCGGCGAAGGGCCGCCATGGAGCAGGTTGGAGGCGGGTTAGAACGTCAAGCGGAGCGAGAGTTGCAGTTGACGTTGCGAGTTGGCGCGAACGCTGGTGATCTTGCCGAAGTTGCCGTCGGTCATGTTGGTGTCGGGATTGGTGAAGGCCGGCGTATTGGACAGGTTGAAGGCGTCGGCGGTGAAATGCGCCGCAACCCCTTCGATGATGGGAAAGTCCTTGCCGATCGAGGCGTCCAGGTCGCGGTAGGCCGGGCCCACCATCGAGTTGCGGCCCAGCGTTCCGGGAGCGACGAAGGTGCTGTTCTGCCCGTTGGGAGCGACGACCGTCGGATAAGAGAAGGCCGAAGGATCGAACCATTCGTTCAGCTTCTTGGGGTAACTGATCTTGCCGCTGAGATTGGCGCGGTTGGTCAGGCCGCCGCCGGGATGGGAAACGACTCCGGTCGGAGAGGTGTATTGATAGTTGCCGGTTGTTACGGTGATGGGCGTTCCCGAGTCCAGGGTGGTGATGACATTCACATGCCATCCGCCGATCGCTTCGTTCACGGCCCAGGGCACGTTCGACAGCAACATCTTGCCCTTGCCGAAGGGAAGTTCGGCCAGCGCGCTAAAGGTGAAGACCTGGCGCTGATCCTGGTCCGAGCTGCCGTAATTGGCCTTGAAATTCGGGCCGGACGGGGTGACGAAGATGCCCGCTCCGTTGGTCCCGGTGCCGAACGCGCCGCTGGAATCGTCCATCGCATGAGACCAGGTATAGGCCGCGGTGTACTGGATTCCCTGGCGCATCTTGCTGTTGAGATAGACCTGCAACGCGTGGTAGTTGGAAGCGCCGTTGTTGAGACCGCGATCGATGGAGCCGAAGTTGACTCCGTTGGCGTCCTTGTACAGAACGGTGTTGGGAGCGGTGTTGAGTTCCTGGCTGTTGATGTTGAACCAGGTGGACAGATGCTGCGACGAGGTGCCGACATAGGCCGCGTTGATCGAGGTCTGCGATGTCAACTGGCGCTGCACCTGGAGATTCCATTGCTGGATCATCGAGGTCGGGCGGTTGGTATCGACGGAGATCAGGTTGGCGTTGACGGGGTCGGCACGATTGATCGTGGAGCCGAAGACGGGCAGCGGAAGCGTTCCTTGGGTTGCCGGAAGCGCCTCGTTGCAGGAACCGGCAAGGGTATTCCCGTTCTTGTCGACCGTGGTGCAGGCCGGCGCGGAGCCGGTGAAGTCCAGACGCCATCCGCCCTGGGCAGGCGAATCGCTAAAGCTGGCCGAGCCGTTGAAATCCGGGTTCTCGCTCAACTGGTTGCCGATGCCGCCGCGGTCCAGGAAGTAGTAGATGCCGTAGCCGCCGCGAACCGAAGTCTTGCCGTCGCCCAACAGGTCGTAGGCGAAGCCGATGCGCGGAGCGAAGTTGTTCTTGTTGGTCTTGACGATGTTAGCCGATAGCCCGTTGGTCCCTGCTTGCTGCAAGGTCAGCGTCGACAGGTTGAAGTTCGACTGGTAGTTGTGCGTCTCCAGCGGGAAGGTGTACAGATCGTAGCGCAGGCCGAGATTCAACGTCAGGCGGCGGCTGAACTTCCAGTCGTCCTGGACATAGTAGCCCGTCTCCCAGTTCTGGGTGACAAAGTAGTTGCTGGCCACGCCGATGCTGTAGTCGTCCACAAAGGAAGCCAGCATATCGGAGGTGGCGTTGCCGGTGAAGTTATTGCCGCTGAAGTCGAAATAGCCCTTGGCGTTATTGCCCTGGAAGAAAGAAACCTGGCGCTTTTCGATGCTGGCGCCAAACTTGACCGTGTGATGGCCTTTGGTCCAGGAGACCGAATCCACAAACTGATTGCTCGATTGAGGAACGGTGTAGGGTCCTCCGTCTCCGGTGTAGGTGCCTTCCGGCCAGCCGCCGTTGATGGCCGCGCCGCCGCCCAGCAGAGAGTTGCGGTTGGCGTTGAGGATGCCGAGATTGGCAGAAACCGGAACGTTATCCATGGGGGGAACGTAGCCAAAGAAGTCGTAAAGATGACCGTAGCGGAATTCGTTGACGATATTCGAGGTGAAGATGTGCGTTTCGCCGGCCGCCTCGCCGCGCGGATGGACGGGGTTGACGCCGGTGCCGTAGCCGGCAGGGAGGTTGGGGTATTGGCTTCCCTTGGTCAGAACATCCTGACCGTAGCTGTAGCGGATGAAGACGTTGTCCTTGGAGGTTGCCGCCCAGTCCATGCGCACGTCGAAGTCGTTGAAGTTCTGGGTTCCCGAGGGGAACGAATCGTAGTTTTCGCTGAGTCCGACGTTGCCGCCTGTCCCGGTGGTGTTGTTGGGCAGCGGGAAGGCGTTCAGGTAGGCCAGTGCGGCCTTGTTCATGCGCCCAAGCGGGATCTTGTTGCCAGGGAACGGCAGGCAGGTGGTGGGGTCGTAGATGGTGCCATTCGGCCCTGCCGTGGTGGTGCAGCCGGTAACCTGCTGGTTGGGCACGCTGGTGGTCCAGCCGAAGTTGGGCGTGGTAAGCAGCTCGGAGAAGTCGCCGGTGCGCATCAGCGCGGTGGCGACGGTGTTTTGCGCTTCCCCGTCCGGGGTCTTCAAGCGCAGGCCCTGATAACCGCCAAAAATGAATACCTTGTTGTGCAGGAAGGGAATGGGACCGCCTGCCGAGCCGCCGAACTGCGCGCGGTGGAAGGAACTGGCCGGAGTGGTGGGGCTGAAGTAATTCGGACTGGCGTCGAAGATTCCGTCGCGATCGAAGAAGAAGGCCGATCCGTGATATTTGTTGGTGCCCGATTTGATCGAATTCTGCAGGATGGCGCCGCCCGCTCTGCCGAATTCGGCCGGGGCGACGGAGTTGGTCACGCGGAATTCTTCCATGTTCTCGACCGGGGTGATGAGAACGGTCGAGTTGACCAGCGATTCGTTGTTGTCCAGGCCATCCAGCTCGAAGTTGTTCGATTGCTGGCGCAGGCCGTTGGCCGAGATGGCCGTGCCGCCCGTTTCCATGTCACGCCAGGTTTCGGAGTTGCCGCTGGCGCCCGATGCGTCGCTGCCGTAGGCGCCGCGGGTGATGCCCGGCACCAGCATGGCCAGCTGGGTGTAGTTGCGGCCGTTGAGCGGAAGCTCGGCGATCTGATCGGCCTCGACCACGTTGCCGGTCGAAGAGGTTGTGGTGTCCACGATCGGCGCGGCGTCGGTGACCGTGACGGTGGTGGTGGTGGAGCCCGGCTTGAGCTCGAATTTCAGCGCCTGAACCTGAGAGACGTCCAAGGTCAGATTCTGGGCCGTGGTCTGGAATCCCTTGGCGCTAACGGTGGCCTGGTAGTTGCCGCGAATCAGCGCCTCAAAATGGAAGTTGCCGGTGGCGTCGGATACGGCGGTCTTCGTCAGCCCGGTGTCCTGGCTGATCAGTTGGATGGAAGCGGCGGGAATCGCTGCGCCGGTCTGGTCTTGCACGGTGCCGCGGATGCTGGCCAGATCGCTCTGGGCGAAGAGGCCGGGCGCCACCAGGAACGCGAGCACAATCGCGAAGGCCATCAGGATCGTGGTCATGCGCGTGCTGCACTGCCCCATGGGCAAAGAAGTGAGACGATATTGCTTCAAAATGTCCTCCGAATAAGAACGAGTGTGGTTCGGGGATGCGGCGGGTCCACGCCACTCCACGTAACCACGCTCAACATGACACCTCCGCAAGCGGCCCGGTCAATTCACTCCGCGCCTCTTCGCGATCATTTGACAATCTCCAGATAACCTATCGATTTATCAGCAATGTGGAGAATCTTATCTCCTTGAAAATGACCTATTTTTGGAAGAGAGAGCAAATCGGAACGCGCTTCAGATTTTCATCTTGGGTACACTAGAGCCTTGAGTTCAGCGGGGCGGCAATGAGTGTGGCAGAGCAGAAGAGCGGCGACGGACACCTGCAATTCGGTCTCTTCGATGTGGACCTGAAGAGCGGGGAATTGCGCCGCTCCGGTGTTCGCGTCCATCTGCAAAGCCAGCCCTTCAAGGTTTTAGTTGCCCTGTTGGAGAACCCCGGCGAGGTGGTTTCCAGGGAGGCGCTCCAGCAGCGCCTGTGGGGCTCGGATACCACCGTGGACTTCGACCACAGTCTGGGCATTGCGGTGAACAAGCTCCGCGAGGCGTTGGGCGATCGCGCCGAAAACCCGCACTTTATTGAGACACTGGCCAAGCGCGGGTACCGGTTTATTGCCCCGGTCAGAACGATTGGGCCGCTTCCCGCCGAACCGCCTGCCTTGCCTGCGCCGCCGGTTGCTGTGTCGGGAAGTGCGATTCCCTGGCGCTGGACCGCTGGAGCGCTGGCCTTCGTTTGCCTGGCAATGACGCTGGTTTTACTGCTTCGCTCGCCCGCGCGCGAGCCTCTCCGCGTGGGCCAGGTCACCTATTCAGGGCACGTATTGGCCAACGATCCGGAGGTGGAGAGCTTCTCCAGTTCGGCCAGCGATGGTACCCGGCTGTATTTTTCGCATGTGGATGTCGGCGACCCGGTGCTGGCGGTGGCGCTGGCCGCCAATGGCGAGGTAAGCCCCTTCCATCTGCCTGCCGAGATTGCCGCTCCGCTGATCGGATCGCTCTCGCCAGACGGCTCAAGGCTGATTCTTCACAGTCACTTGCAGGCAGAGCCCGAGCAGCCCTTGTGGATTGTTCCCACCCTCGGCGGCAATGCCCGGCGGGTTCCCAACGTCCTGGCTCACGATGCGACCTGGATGCCCGACGGGCGTCGCCTGCTGATCGCCAGCGGCAACGATCTGACGGTGATTGGAGTCGACGGCAGCGACCCCATCCGATTGGCGACCACGCCGGGGGTGGCCTTCTGGTTGCGCTGGTCGCCCGATGGAAAGCGCCTGCGTTTCACCCTCATTAACCCCAAGCGCCAAACCACCGAACTGTGGGAGGTGGCCGCGGATGGCAGCAACCTCCATGCATTGCTGCCCGGCTGGAACCAGCCTGCGTCGGAGTGCTGTGGAAGCTGGACAGCGGACGGAAGAGAATTTGTCTTTCAGTCCTGGCACAATGGGCACACCGATATCTGGGCGCAGCGGCAGCGCTCCTGGCCGCTGCGCGACCCCCAGCCCCGCCAACTCACCAACGGCCCGCTCGACTACGAGGCTCCCAGCACTTCGCCGGCAGGCCATCGGGTCTACTTTATCGGCGTCAATCCGCAGATCGAGCTGTTGCACGCGCTGCCCAACTCCTCTACGTTTGCCGCCCTGGACCAGAATCTGAGTGCGGCGGCCCTGGCCCAGTACTCCCCCGACGGCCAGTGGGTGGCGTGGCTCAATGCTTCGGACGGCTCCCTGTGGCGCAGCCGGGCCGACGGAAGCGAACGGATCCAATTGAGCGCCCCGCCGTTGCGCATCTTCAGCATGAAATGGTCTCCGGACAACCGCACCCTGGCCCTGATGGCGGTCGAGCCCGGAACGCCTTGGAAGATCTATTTGTTGGATGCGGAAGGCGGAAGGCCAACCCCTCTTCTCAACGAGGATCTCAACGAAGCCGATCCGGATTGGTCCGCGGACGGTCAGTCGATGATCTTCGGCCGGCTGCCGGAACGGATGGACAGCCGCCAACCGAAGGCAATCTACGTGGTTACGATCGCCACGCACAGCGTTTCCGAGATTCCCGGCTCGACCGGCCTGTTCAGTCCCCGGCTTTCTCCGGACGGGCGCTATATCGCCGCGATCCGCCTGGATCAGAAGGCGCTGCTGCTGTTCGATCGCAAGCAGGAGCGATGGACGACCGTGGCCACACATGGCGTCGGCGATCCGACCTGGTCGCACGACAGTCGCTTCCTCTATTTCCAGGATTTTCTTGAGACGGGCAAGCCGATCTATCGTATTGCCGTTCCGGCAGGAAGAGCAGAACAGTTGGCCATCATCGGCAACCTGCGGCCCATTGCGGCAACCGACTATCGGTTGATCGGTTTGGCGCCCGGCGACCTGCCCATGGTGAGCGCCCGCACCTCTGCCGTGAACCTCTACAGCGTGGACTTGAACGAACGCTGAGGATTTCGTGGGTGGCCAATTTCCGATTTGGCGGCCATGCGCCCACAATGCCCGTTCGGCACTGTCATCCTTTATCCACTGCAATGTCATCCTGAACGCAGTGAAGGATTTGCGGTTGCCTTTGAGAGTTTCAAAATTGGCGTTACTTCCGAATTGGCGATGATACAACCTTGCAGCCTTTCAGCAGGGGATTCGAGACCCTGACCGCCTTCTTGTCATGAGAAAGATGCTGCAGTTCCGCATGTCACTGCAAGCACGCGGGGCATGGCAGTAGGATGTTGGGGAGTTTCTGGGCTCTGCGTTTCAACCTCTATTACTTCTGAGGTGATGAATGTCTTCAAACAGGACCTACCTGGACCGCGGGCAGTCAATTTCGTTCGTTGCCTTGCTGCACGTCTTGGTTTCACTTGTCTTCGTTCTGTCAGCCCCGGCGCAATCAGGCATTGCCGGAAGCAGGACGGGTAACGCCGCGCCGATCCGGCATATTGAGGCTCTGGCCAATGGCACGGCCCCTCTGGACGGCAAGTGGCAGTTCCACCTGGGCGACGACATGGCCTGGGTCAGGCCGGAATTCGACGACTCTGGCTGGGAGCAGCTCACTGCCGACCGGGGATGGGGCGCGCAGGGCCACCCCGGCTACACCGGCTTCGCGTGGTATCGGCTTCACCTCGCCGTCGATCCTGTGCCTGGAGCGCCGCCCGATCTGGCGCTACTCATGCCTACGGTTGACGACGCATGGGAGCTTTACTGGAACGGGCAGCTCGTGGGCCATTCGGGAAAGCTGCCGCCGCATCCAGTCTGGGTTTCCCATGAGGACATTGACCCATTTGCGCCTCAGACGCTTGGTCTTGGCGCTGCTCATCGCGGCGTATTGGCCATGCGCGTCTGGAAGGCGCCTTTGTCACTTACCGCGAGCGATCAAGCAGGCGGATTCGAGAGCATCCCGGTGTTGGGCACTCCAGAGGGGATCAAGGACCGCAAAGCAAGTGAGGATTATTCCTGGCTTCGAGGGGATCAACTCTATTTCGGCGAGGTTTTCTTCTATCTTCTCGTTGGCCTGCTGTGTCTGGGAGCCTGGTTGCGCGACCGCCGTCAGATGCTGCTCTTCTGGATGGCCGGACACGCTCTGGCGGAGCTGATGTGGGCTGTATCCGTCGAGCTGCGCATCCCATGGCAGCCGCTCGTTTTGATGATCGTGAACATTTTTGGCACCGCCCTTTTCGACATCTCGCTCTGGTTTGTTCTGGTGCTCCTCCTCGGTCTTGACGGCAACCACCGCCTGGTACGCGCCGTAAAGCTATGCGCGTGGGTGAACGCAGTCGCAAACGGATTGGGAATTGTGACCTACCTGGCATGGGTCTCCCCCGTTCCCTTCCGGGTGGTGCAGATCGCCGACGGCATTCTTGATTTGATTGCCTTCTTGCTCAAAGTTCTGCCGCTGCTTCTCATTCTCTTTGCCATTTTCCGCCGCCAGAGGCTGGGTGCGGCGCGCTGGCTGGTGGCCACCCTTGCCTTTGCTCACGGAACGCTCATTTGGGTCACGTACATATCTATCTATTTGCTCCCCATTACACATTGGTCGTTTCTGCTGCGCATCTGACAGGAGCTTTTCACCTTGAACGGGATCTCCGTTGGTTCGATTCCGCTGCTCGCGGCCCTGCTTCAGATGGCGATGGTCTACGCGGCCGCCTGCTACACCATCGACTACCACCGCCGCCAGACTGCGGTCGCGCAGGAGATGGAGCAGGCCCGGCAGGTGCAGCAGGTGCTCATCCCCGAGGAGCAGCCGCACATTCCGGGCTTCGAGATCCACTCCGAGTATCGCCCTGCACAGCAGGTGGGCGGCGACTTCTTCCAGGTGTTGCCCTGCGCGGATGGGGGCGTGCTGGCGGTTATCGGCGACGTCAGCGGCAAGGGAATGCCCGCGGCCATGATGGTTTCGTTGTTGGTGGGCGCCTTCCGCACGGAAGCACAGCACACCGAGTCGCCTGCCAAACTGCTTGCCATGTTGAATACGCGCGCACTGGGTCGAAGCCAAGGGGGCTTCACCACCTGTCTGATCGTGCGCGTGGACGCCGCGGGGCGCGGAACCGCCGCGAGCGCTGGTCATTTGCCGCCCTACCTCAACGGCAAGGAGACCCCGGTCGCCAACGATCTGCCGCTGGGGCTGAACGCCGCCTCGACCTACAGCGAGACAGCGTTTCGTCTGGAACAGGGTGATCAACTCACCCTGTTGACCGATGGAATAGCGGAGGCTCGCTCGAAAGCCGGCGAACTATTCGGCTTCGAGCGAACGGCGTCGGTTTCTGTTCTTTCCGCCAGCGATGCCGTCTGCCGCGCGCAGCAATTCGGCCAGCAGGACGACATCACAGTAGTGACCGTGGCACGCAAAGCCGCACAGGAGGATTTTGCCGTTCACGCGGGTGCAATGGCGCCTTGTACATCGCCGGCATGATGCAACCTGCGAGGTCGCCCAGATTTACGATGGGTCGCTGCCCGTATTGACGGTGCCGAACGCCGCTCCGGACGGATCGCCGCCTACTCGGAAATAACGAAAAGCAACCGCAGATCCTTGGCTGCGCTCAGGATGACAGCTATCCTCGTGCCAGTTGAGGTGTGACCGGCAAACCGGAAACTGTGTCACTACCAGAACCCCTTACCGGAAAGGCCGGCCCTTCACTTGCCCTGCGCCCTCCCGCAAGGTGAGCAGTTGGTCGGCGGCGATGGACTTGAGAGACTCGACCAGCCCGGAGGGCCAGTGGACCTCGATGTCCGCGGCGGTGGCGGCGCCCAGGCCGAAGTGCAGGCGCGGATCGTTCGCGGAGAGAAAGCTGGACTGGCTCAATAACTCCTGAACCTGCACCTTGCCTCCGTAGTGCACCAGCACGCGCGCGCCAATGGCGCTGCGATTGCTCTTGGTGCCCTCAAGGCGAATCTTGATCCAATGGTTGCCGGGGGGAGCGTCGTTGCGCAGCAGCGTGGGCGGCTCGTTCACATTCATGATGAGCACGTCGATGTCGCCGTCGTTGTCGAAATCGCCAAAGGCGGCGCCGCGGCTACAGTGCCGCGCCGCAATGCTCGTTCCGGCCTCCGCGCCCATTTCCACAAAGGTGCCGTCGCCCTGGTTGCGAAATAGGAGCCGCGGGGTCCGCGCCGGGAAGGCCGGCAGGACGCGCTCAACCTCCGGGTAGACGGTGCCGGTGGTAAGCAAGATGTCGGGATATCCATCGTTGTCGAAATCGGCGAATCCCGCGCCAAAGCAGACAAAGCGGGTTTCCAAGTTGAGACGGGCTTGAATGGTCGCGTCGTCGAAATTGCCTTTGCCGTCGTTGCGATAGAGGCCGGGAGCCTGATTGTAGTAGTGCGTCTTGAGCAGGTCGGTGTGGCCGTCCAGGTTATAGTCGCCCACGGCCGCGCCCATGCCGCCCATCTGGCGTCCGTCGCCGCTCAGTGCTACGCCGCGAAACAAAGCCTCCTCGCGAAAGGTGCCGTCACGATTGTTCATCAGAAGCAAAGAGGGCGTTGAATCGCAGACCACGAAGATATCTGGCCAACCGTCCTCGTCGGCATCGAAGGACATAGCGGTAAGCCCATACGACCCGCGGAACCCTGAAACGCCGGACTCTTTCGACACATCGGTAAAAGTGCCGTCGCCGTTGTTGCGGTACAGGTAGTTCTGGGCTTTGGGCAGACCCAGCGGACCGCAAAGAGTAGGCACTCCCTGGAAGTTGCAATTGGGTACGGATAAGGAGGGCTTGGGAGCCGTGGCCTCATCGATTTCCAGGTAGTTCGACACAAAAAGATCGAGCAGGCCGTCGCGGTTATAGTCCAGAAATGTGCAGCCGGTGCTGTAGCGGGTGGTGGGATAAAGCAGACCGGCCTTGGCCGTCACGTCGGTAAAGGTGCCGTCGCCGTTGTTGCGATACAAGCGATTCTGGCCGTAGTACGTGAGAAAGAGATCCTCGAAGCCGTCGTTGTTATAGTCGCCCACGCAAACGCCCTGCGCCCAACCGGTGTCCAGCAGGCCGGCCTTCGCGGTTACGTCGCTGAAGGTGCCGTCGCGATTGTTCTTGTAGAGCCTGTTGCTGGCATTCGCCGGAGTCTCCTTGAGCCTTCGTCCGCCCAGGATGAAGATGTCCATCCACCCGTCGTTGTCGTAGTCGATGAATGCGCAGCCGCTGGCCATGGATTCGAAGATGTAGGTAAAGCTGCCGGGCTCGCCGTAGACTGTCGTTTCGGTGAGGCCCGCGGCCTGCGCCACATCCACAAAGCGGGAGAACGGCGTCATCGGCTTGCCCGCCGGGAGCGCGGCGCACAGTCTGCCGGGGACGAGCACGGGAGCCAGAGCGGCAGGAATCGTACTCAATACACGACGGCGCGTCCAGGGCTCGGTCTTCTTGCTCTTCATAGCCAACATCCTCCCGGAGGCTTTGCAACTTCTGTCCTGGGCTGTGCAAGACGAATCCCCACAGGGAGCCGAAGACCGCTAACTTCCAAAGTACTTTTCAAGAAGCCGCTCTACTGCCGGCCTTGTGCTTCAGCCAGCTTGCGGCTCAGTTCGAGAGCGGCTTTGTTTTCAGGGTCGATCTTGAGCGCGCGGGCAGCGGCATCCTGCGCTTCCGGGAATCGGGATTCCATGCCCAGGGTTGCGGCCAGGCCGACCCAAGCCTGAATGTACTTGGGCGCGGCCGCGATTGCCAACCTGAATTGCTGTTCCGCTGCGCCGGAATCGCCGCTGCGAGTCTCCAGGTAGCCCAGTTGGTAATGCGCTAGGGCAAACTCCGGATCGGCTTTGAGGGCCTGCTGCAAGGCCGCGCGCTCACCCGCCGTATCGCCCAGTTCGCCCAGGACAACAGCGAGTCGGCAGGCCAGCGCCGGATTGTCAGGAAGTGCGGCGCTGGCTTCGCGAAACAGATCCGCGGCTCTCCGGTTGTCTCCGGCCTTGACGGCCTCTTCGGCCTGCGTCGATTTCAAGATGGCCAGGGACTTATCCGATTCTTCCTTCAACCGCTGCTGGTAGAGCTTAAGCTGTTTCTGCGCCTCGTCTGTTTCTCCCAGCGTGCGCAAAACCTTGGCCAGTTCGAAGCGGACTTCCGGTTCGTTGGCGCCCAACTCGATGGCCCGTTGGAACTGCTCCCTGGCCCCGGCAGCGTCCTGAAGCTGCTCCAGTACCAGGCCAAGGTTGTAGTGGGAGTTATAGAAGTCAGGATGCAGCGCTGCCGATTCCTCAAGGTGTTTGCGCGCCGCGGCATAGTCTCCCGCCCCGCGCTCCAGCATCCCGTTCAGAAAAAGTAGATCCGGATCGTGCGGAGCAAGGGCCAGTAGTTTGCGGGCCAGGGGCGCGGCGGTTTGGTTCTCTCCGTTGACGATCAAGGTGCGCAAGTAGATGCGCTGCGCCTCGATGTCGCGCGGCTTCCGCATCGCCAGCCTTCCGGCGAGTGCCTGTGCTGCCTGGTTATGCGCTACATGGATATCGAGAGATACCAGCGCTCCGGTGAGGCCGTCGGATGCCGGATAGATCTTCAATCCATCGCTGAGCACCTTTTCGGCGTCGTCGAACAGATCCGCCATCCTGTACGCGATGGCCAGATCGAGGGTCAGGTTCTCGTCGAGGGGCACGGAGCGCAGCCGGCGGATGACCGTGCCGTAATCCCCGCTCGCGAGAAGTCCCTTGGCCAGTCCGTCGAGCGCATTCTTCGAGGCGGGGTCGAGCTTGAGCGCAGTCTGAAAGGCTTCTACGGCGCACCTTGTCTGCCGATTGTTGCTCAACCAATTGCCCAATTCGGAATAGGCGGCGGCAGTGGGGTGGGCGTGAAGACGAGCTTCCAACGGAGGAGGGCCGGAGCAGGTTTCCGCGCGCACGATTGGAGTTGCTCCCAGGCAAAGCAAAAGGATCAGCCCCTCGCTCGCGCGCATCGGAACCGCGAAGACGTTGGCGACCGATCTCCCCAAACCAATAAGGCCCATGATTCCCCGTCCCGAGAATAATTGAGCGATTGCGCCTCGTGCAAGGAAGCTCCTCGCCAAGCAAGGCGCGCATCCCGCACGCACGAGCGGTTGTTGAACGATCCCTTGCGGCGCTGCGTGCGGACAGGCGAAAGATTCGTTCGGCTGCGCCAGCGAAGCCCGATGCTCTCGATGCACAAGCTGGAATGTTGGCAGACGGCGAACAAGCAGGCTTCGAGCCAAGTCTCGATCTTACCTGCCTGGACGCATGGTCCAACGAGACGCCGCGGCGAACGCCGATTCGCCGGGGAGAATTATCCATGAACCGATGTGTTCGCTCACCGGCGATTCAACATGCCTCGCTCGAATTACTGCAAGTCGATTTCGTGCGCCGGGAAATCGCTAACGCGGGCTCTGAACGGCTTTGGCGAAATGGAAGGTGCAGTTGACCTCGTGCGTGGCAGGATCGGCCTTGACGTCGTTGGTCACGATGACTGTCTGCATCCATTTCGTCATGGGCTTGTCCTTCTTTTGCGCCAGCGAAGCAAAGTTCGCGAGGTAGCTTTCGTCAAACACGTCGCCGGGCATCATCTTCCAGGCGAGCTTGAGTTTGGCGGCCATTGCGTCGGGGGCGCCGTCGAATTTGACCGAGGCGAACCGGTACTGCGGGCTCGCGGCGATTTCGAGGCTGTAATTCACGATGTGAGTCGCTTCGTGAAAGGAAGGGTGGGAAACGACAGAGCAATCGAGATAGCCATTCGCATGGTATGCGTCGTGAATGGCCAGCAGAAACAGATCGAGCGGCCGCCCGGACCCGGCCGGGTATTTCGACAGGATCTTTTCGACGTCTGCGCGGGCGACCAGCGCGCCGGCCGGATAGTCGATGGTGCCGAGCTTGTAGATCCCGCCTTCCTCGATGGTGACCGTGAAGGGAATATCGACAGACTGATCCGAGACAACGAGAGGATCGACCGGAACAACATCGACTTGCACGGCCGCATACCCTTGGTCTTGGAAAAGGTCTTCGAAAGCGTGCCGAAGGCCGAGGGCGGTGTTTTCCGTGTCGAAGCTGTTTCCAGTCTGGCCGCTGGCCAGAAGGCTGGCCTTGGCTTGCATCGCGGCCGAGATGCCGGCAAGCTGGATGCGGCCGATATGTACCGCCGGAGAGACGACGGCGAAGTTCATGGCCGTGAGCTTTTGCGGGCCCAGTCCGCTGGTGAGACTGGCTTTCACCGTTGCCTTGACGCCTTTGGCCGCCAGCAGTTCTTCAAATGCCTGGCGGACTCCTTCAAGCAGGGAGCCGCTGGCGGGCAAGAGGCCGCGATAGAGCGGGAACAGCCGATGAAGAGTGGCGTCGAGCTCTTTGCCCGGCGCAAGGGGAAGATTTTCCAAGTGCATGGGAAAGAGCTGGCTGGAAGGCGTCAACGTGTAGACCAGCGTCTTGCCTTCGGAGGCAAACTTGACCTCTTTGAAGAGGCCCGTATCGTTGAGTTGCTTGGCGTGCGTCTTCACGTCGCGCACGCTCAGAGGCGCGTCCGGCTTCAAACCGGCGGCCGCGAGCAGTTCCTGTTGCGTGTATTGCGGCGCGCCTTGAAAGCGGACCGCTTTGGAGGAGACTTTTTTCTGCGCCAGCAGAGGAAGAGAGCAAAGCAGAAGCAAAGCGATACCGATTGCGCGAGACTGTTTGGTCATGTTGCGCCAAGATTAGCAAATATGGGCTGGTTCGGCCAGCGGGACTTCCGGAAGTCAAGGGAAGAACTCGGATGCTGGCACAGTTTCTTCTTTCGTGCGCGTGGTTTTGAAACGATCGGGCGGGAGTTCTGTGTTCGGCTTGGGTGCAGAGATTGGAAGATATACGCCGGTCGCCCGGCCAGATCAATCGCGCGAGGTGACGGTGGGTTTCAAGCGAATTGCCAGCTTGAGCGGCAGCGGGCAGTCTGGCGGGTTTTTTGCGGTGGGCAAGGCGGCGATTCTGTTGGCAAGAATCGGCTTGCGACTGGGAATCGAGGGGGAACGGATCATCCGCTCGAATCCCATTGATTGCGCGTCAACCTTTCAGTTGCTCCTTGGCTTTGGAATCGAACTATCTTTCTTCCTGGAGTGGGAGTAAAGTTCCATCGCATGCAGATTTGAATCGATCGGGCCCCCAGTCTTCGTCTGCACGCGCTGTTTTGCTCCCGATTACCGGAGCACCGAGCCGCCATGTCCTACGTAGGCATCAACATCGGCGCACTGACGGTCAAAGTGGTCGCGATCGAGTCCGGCGTTCAACATGCCGAGACGATGGCTCATCGCGGCCGCCCCTTGGAAGTTCTCGATCGGTTGCTCGCGCAGCCGGAGTTCGCCGGCGCCGAGTCCTTTGGCGTTTCCGGCCATCTGGGCCACATCTCGGAATTCGCCGCCATTCAGCGGGCTTTGCGCGCAGTGCGCCAACGCACGCCCGAAGGCAAGGACGCCGAGTTCGATGCCGTGGTTTCCTTGGGCGGCGAATCGTTTCTGGTCTATATGCTCGTGGATGGAAAGGTCGTCAACGTCCTCTCGCACAACAAGTGCGCGGCGGGGAGCGGCGAGTTCTTCGTGCAACTGATCGGCCGCATGGGGCTGGACATCGACACCGCCATTCAGCTCTCGTCTTCCGGAACGGTGGTGCCGCTGGCTTCGCGCTGCACGGTGCACTGCAAGTCCGACGTGACGCACAAGCTGAACCGCCATGAGGCCACTCCCGCCGACATTCTGAAGACGCTGCACGACAGCATGGCCGGCAAGGTGGCCGCGCTGCTGGAGAAGGGCCAGAACGCGCTGCGCCGCGTCTTGCTGATCGGGGGCGTAACGCGCAACGGCGCTCTGTTGGATGCGCTGCGCGCCAAACTGCCGGAGACTCGGTTCGTCGTGCTGCCGGAGAGTCCCTGGTTCGAAGCGTGGGGAACGGCGCTGCTCACCTGCGACGAACCGCAGTACAAGTCCCCGCACATTGCGCCCCTGCCGGTCTTCGAAACGCTTCCGCCGCTCGATGGGTACAAGGACCAGGTGCAGGTGATGGCCGCGCCTCCGCGGCAGAAGCCGCCGGCCGGGCCAATGGTCCTCGGAGTCGATGCCGGCTCGACGACCACCAAGGCCGTCTTGCTCGATCCGGCGACGCGCGACCTGGTGGCCTCGCACTACGCGCGTACGCACGACGACCCGGTGGCGGCGGTGCGGGAGTGCATCGCGGCGCTCATCGCTCAAGTCGGCAATCGCCCGATCAGCCTGGTCAGCACGACGGGTTCGGCGCGGGAATTGATCGGCGCGTGGTTGGGCACCGAGCAGGTGTACAACGAAATCTCCGCCCATGCCGCCGGCGCAACGCACTTTGCCGCGGACGTGGATACGATCTTCGAAATCGGCGGCCAGGACGCCAAGTATATCTACCTGCGCAATGGCGTGCCCGTGGGCTACGCGATGAACAACGCCTGCTCGGCGGGCACAGGCTCGTTTTTGGAAGAGAGCGCGCAGAGCGATCTGGGCATTGCCGTCGCGGAGATTGCGGAGATCGCGCTGGCCGCCGCCGCGCCGGTGAAATTCAAAACCACCTGCGCCGCATTCATCAACTCCGACATCCGCATCGCCCAGCAGCAGGGCCAGAGCCGCGACAACATCCTCGCCGGCCTGGTGTATGCCATCGTGGAAAACTATCTCACCAAGGTCAAAGGCCAGCGGCCCGTGGGCAACAAGGTGCTCTTGCAGGGCGGGGTCGCCCTCAATCGCGCCGTGGGCCACGCGTTTGCCCATCGCGTCGGGCGTCCGATCGTGATTCCGGCCAATCCGGAGCTGCTCGGCGCTCTGGGTGTGGGACTGCTCGCCTTGGAGCGTTCAGGCGACGGCCTGGGCACGGCCACGGACCTCGAAACTCTGTCCTCGGCGGAGATGCATCTGGTAGGCCGATTCACTTGCCGGGCGTGCAAGATGTGTTGCGGCATCGAACGCTTCGAGGTGGCTGGCCGGCGCTTCCCGTTCGGCGGCCGGTGCAGCTTGTACGAGAACGTGTGGAAGCGAAAGGCCCGCACCGCGCCTGCGCCCGACCTGGTGGAACAACGGGCGGCAATCGTCTACGGCAGTCCCCGGCACATCGACCTGGAGCAAAGGAGGTTGTTGAAGGAGCGTCCGTATTGGGATGTTGGGCCGGCGCTTGAAGCCGCCAAATCGTTTCTCGAGGAATCGTTCGGTTATTCCAATCCCAAGACGCCGCTCGCGGAGGCACGCATCGGCATTCCGCGCGCGCTGACCACGCACTCTCTGTTCCCTCTCTATTCGAGCTTCTTTTCTGCATTGGGGTTGGAGGTTGTTTTGTCGGCCGTGGACCCGCGCGGCGATCTCCGCTCGCACTCCGGCTTCTGTTTGCCGGCGCAGATCGCACACGGCGCGGTGTTGGATCTGGCGCAAAAGAACGTGCATCTGGTCTTTCTGCCGCAAGTGGCGCGCATGCCGCAGAACGACGCCGGCAAAGACTCGTATCTTTGCCCGATCACGCAAGCAGGGCCGTACTTCCTTGCCAAGGCATTTCCCGACACAAGATTTCTTTCTCCGGTTCTGGATTTCACCAACCTGCTCGCCGCCAGTGCGGCCATCACGGAGATGGCGGTGCGCGAGTTGGGAGTCTCGCGGGAGTTCGCCAACGAGGCCTGGGCGGCGGCCGTGGGTGAGCAGACCAGAGCCGAATGTGCTCTTGTCGAGATGGGCAAGCACGCGCTCGCGCAGGCGCTGGCGACCGACAAACCGGCCATCCTGCTGGCGGGGCACAGCTACAACGCCTACACGCCCGAGGCATCGCAGTCGGTGGGCAAAAAGCTCGCCAGCATGGGAGTGTTGGCGATTCCCGCCGATTGCCTGATGCCGGTGGGTGCAGGGGCCACGGTCTGGCATTTTGCAAATCAGATATTGAATGCGGCCTCGCTCTGCAAACGGCATCCCAACTTATTTCTCCTCAGTGTGGGCAATTTCAGTTGCACCATCGATGCGTTCACGCATTCCTTGCTGGCTTCGGAACTGGAAGCCAAGCCCTATCTGACGCTGGAAATCGACGCGCACACCGCCGACGCCGGCGTGCA